>Ga0116129_1000134_pt1 | contig 53725 bp, 38 predicted proteins | sample June2015DPH_17_2_FD_89732 | JGI IMG/M metagenome (GOLD analysis project Ga0116129, IMG submission 89732) | Peatland microbial communities from SPRUCE experiment site at the Marcell Experimental Forest, Minnesota, USA - June2015DPH_17_10 | ecosystem: Environmental > Terrestrial > Soil > Wetlands... | reverse complement strand
GGCGATTCACAGCCTTGTGTACGGGACGGCGGATGGTTTACGCAGCTCGGAGTGCAACTTTGCCGCGGACCCGGCGGCGTGGAGAGGAAAGGGTGGACGGTTGTGGTTTCCGACCACGGCAGGAATTGCGTCCGTGGACCCGAAGCACAGCCAGACAATCAATGCGGAACCCTCGCCGCTGATTGAGAGCGTTGAATTCAACCAGCATGCGAAGCCGTTTTACAACGGAGTCAAGGCTGGACCAGGCGGCGGCGATCTGGAGGTGCAATTTACAGCTCCGGACTTTGTGGCGCCGGAGCGGATTCGCTTCCGCTATCGGCTCTACGGGTCGGACTCGGACTGGGTGGCGGCGGGCAACCGGCGGGTGGCGATTTATACCAAGCTGGCCCCGGGCAACTACCGGTTCGAAGTGCAGGCGGCGGACCAGGCGCAAGAATGGAGTCCCAATGGGGCGGGGCTGAGGATTGAACTCAAGCCGCTCTTCTGGCAGACAACCTGGTTCAAGGTCCTGGGCGCGGTGATTCTGCTGTGCGCAGCCGGAGCGCTCTATGGGCTGCGCATTCATTTTCTGCTGGTGCAGAACAAGCTGCTTGAAGAGCGCGTGCAGAGCAGAACGATCGAGCTTGAAAGGGCGCTCAAAGCCGCCAAAGAGGCGGGGCGCGCGCTGCATGAGCAGGCAACCAAGGACGGATTGACCGGACTGTGGAACCGGCGATCGATTTTTGAACTGCTGGGCAAGGAGCTACCCCGGACCTATCGCGCCCAGATGCCGATCTCTGTGCTGATGGCGGACCTGGACCACTTCAAGACCATCAACGACACCTATGGGCACCAGGTTGGCGATCGCGTGCTCCAAGTGGTGGCGGAACGGATTATGGGGCTGACGCGGCCGTACGATTTTGTGGGGCGGTATGGGGGCGAGGAGTTTGTGATTGTACTCGCCGGCTGCTCACTGGAAGCCGGACTCCACCGGGCCGAGGAGTTTCGCCGCGCGATTGCCGGCACGACGATCACATGCGGCGCAGGAGCAATCGAGGTGACCTGCAGCTTTGGCGTGGCTCAGAACGTAAGCGAAGACTCGGCCGAAGTACTGATCAATAGCGCAGATGAGGCCTTGTATTGCGCCAAGAGAGCAGGGCGGAACTGCGTGCGTGCCAGCGTGCCGCAGACCGGCGCGCGGGAAACGGTTGAGGGAATCGGCCTGGCCTGAAGGGCAGCTGGGGGCCCGGGCACATCAGATTTGGGGGATGGGTTCAGGCGGCCGCTTTCGCTTGATCTTCGCGCGGCTCCCGGAGATCGTTGTAGCGTCCCGCGAGTTTCACGGCAGCGCAGGGCGATGTTGGAGTTTGCGCCCTTTAGGTTCCAGTGCATGCCGGCGCGATTGAGCCCGGTGCCGACCGAAACTTTAGAGCCCGCCTCTGGGACGCCGCTCGAAGCGCATCATCCCTCCAGGTGAAACTTTCAGCGGCGGACTCGTTCGATGCCGGTGTTCGGATTCATTCCGGGAATGATTCTGGCCAGCTACCTGGGCTTTTCGCGCCTGAATCAGTTTCGCTTTCTCAATCGCGATCCGATGCTGACCGGCATCCTTCAAGTGGCCGAGCTGCCTCCGCAAAGCACTTTCTGAGGAAGCGCCTTGTATCGATGCTGCGTGATCCACACCAGGTGCCAGGTGGTACTTCACATCCCAAATCGCCTGGGATCTCTTTCTGCACTCCACCTATCGCCCGAATCGGGTCGTGCCCCATCATGTGCGCGATGGATCGAAGCCGCAACGATACATGATCTGGAGAGATGCTCTAATTCCGCTGATCTTCAGAGAATCGCCTCTCCTCTTTCAGCATCTTGTACTTGGGCTGCTCGACCCACTTTCGGAACGATGGCCGGAATGCCCAGAATAGTAGAAAACCGGCGGCGATTGCGGTGATGACACCGACGATGATGTTGATCATGGCCTTTGGCTCTCCTTCTGTCCATCGTCATACATGCTCTGTACATACCGGACAAGCAGCCGCCGCTCCCCTTCGCTCAGGCGGCTCTTCCACGCAGGCATGGTGCTGCCAGCAATGCCCTGCTCAAGCACCGACCAGGCTTTTTCTGCCGAAGGCTGGCGAACCTGGAAGTTGACCGGGGATGGTTTGAGTGCACCGGCAGCCGCTCCATCGCCCGCGCCGTGATCACCGTGGCAACTCACACAATTGGCCGCATAGATTTTCGATGCCGCATCCCTATCCTGCGGCGACATCGAAACGGTTGTGACTTTTGCCTCGAAAGACTGGATATACCGGGTAACTGCTTCGAGATCGGCCTTATCAAGCTGCCTCCACGCCGGCATTGAGGAGCCATAAACACCATCCCATAGCACTGTGGCCAGATGAGCGTCCGCGTAGTGTTCGGCTCGCAATTGGACAGGATGCGGCAACAGCCCGGGATACGCGATGCCGGCTCCATCGGCGTTCACTCCATGACAGCCAGAACAATTGTGCTGAAAGACCTCTGCCCCGTCCTCGTTCTTTGCTGGATTGGGCATCGAATTCATTGCGAAAGTCGGCGCATCTGCGTCAAGGCCGGCAACGGTGATCTGCTGCCTCGTTTCCGGAATACCTTGAGAGGAAAAGCTGGAACTCATCTCCATGGCCATGCCATGGTCCACTTGCTCGCCACCCGCATTTCCGGCCAACTCCCGTTCCCGGCCCAGCGATCGGAGATAGGCGATCAGGTCTAAAGCATCCTGGTTAGGCTTGGCTGCGGAGCCATTGAACATCCACGCGAATCCGGGCATGATCGAGTCCGGTACGGTTGCGCGGGGATTAAAAAGATGGGTATAGTGCCAGTCATCCGAGCGCAGGCCGTGCTCACGCGCAAGATCCGGCCCGATACGCCGCGTTCCCCATAATTGAGGATAGTCGTACTGGGTCTCCCATGCCGCAGTGGGCGCACCAAAGCGACGCACATCCTCGGTGATTACGCGCACCTGCTCTGTGTGACAATAGGCACATCCTTCGCGACCGAAGATCTGGCGGCCGTGCTGTTCAGCAGCCGTGAGCGGTTGCATCGAGCGGGGAGCGGTTCGATCGATCTCCGCCTGCAGCTGGCGAGCGGGAACGATGCCGAGAACTACGAAAGAGAGAACGAAGAAGCCGAAACCAGCCACAAAGGCAATGACAAACGCATACCCAAGGATGGATGGGGTGCCATGAAGAACGTCAGAGGAGCGGATTCCCTCCTCTGATCCTGGGTTACTCTGTGCCGCACCCGGCGTTTTTGCGGATGCAGACGCCAGAGCATTCCGGGGGCCCGTCAAAAGGCCAATCCAGAACACGAGGAAGCCCGCAATGATGGGAATTCCCGACACCAGGCGCGTAAACCAATATGGATACATCGCCCGGACTGAGTCGATCCAAGGAGCACGGCTAACCCACATCTGGCCTTCAACGAGTCCAGCCGCGGTCAAATCTACCACCATCAATCCGAGACCGATGGCAAGCAGCCAGAAAGCCCATCCCATCGCTCGTGCGTTGAAGCGTGCGCCAGGAATGTTGCTCCAGATATGCGCCAGCGCGCCCGCTGCAGTGAAGCTCGCAAAGCCGATCATGGCTAGATGCGAGTGGCCGATCACCCAATCGGAAAAATGGATGAAGCGATTGATCGGCATGATTGCCTGCACCGATCCTTGAAGGCTCACCAAAAGATATGCGACAACGCCGAACCAGATAAACCGCAACGGAATATCGGCTCCCACCTTGTCGCTCGAACCGCGCAAAGAAAGCAGCAGATTGGTGACAACGAGGATTACGTCAAGCCCTAAGTAGATCGACGCGACGATTGCCCCCCTCTGTGCGCTCATCGGAATCGCCGAGTAGACGTAGTGATGGGTGCCGTTCAAAGGATAGATAAAGAAGAGCAGCCAGAATCCCATCATGGAGATGAAATGACTGTAGATTGGCTTTCGCGTCGCAACGGGAATCACGTAATAGGCCATGGACAGAGCCAACGGTGTAACGAAGAGTCCGACCGCATCGTGAATCCACAGTCCGCTAAAGGCCGCACCCTTGGCTCCCGGCAAAAGCTCCGGCACCAGATTGCCGATCGGATAGGCAAAGGTCGTGAAGACGAGACCGCCCACAATATACCAGCCGGAAACATAGAGCTCGCCCGCCGGTACGCGGAGAAATGGCTTCACAAACTGCACCAGCATGAGAACAAAGGCAAGCACCACGAACAGGTCCACAATGAGCGGGAACTCGGCCCACTCCAGCGGCTGGCTAAATCCTGCACAAACTAAGACCCATCCGGGCAGGACAACGACAAAGTTCCATAGCCAGAATATGCCCCAGCCGAGCCGGCGGCTGGTGGCTGGACGATTCGTCAACCTGGGCACAACATAGTAACAGAATGCGATAAATGCATTACCGAGCCAGCCGAAAAAGATACCTTGGGTGTGGTTGTAGCGAAGCTTTCCCCATGTTTCCCACGCGTGACCTCCCATAAACACAGGGAAGTTGAACTTCGTCGCCACCAGAATTCCGAACAGCGCAGAGATCAAAACAGTGATCAACGCCGCGTGACCGTGCCATCGGATCAGGTCGTAGTCGGTGCGAGGCAACTCAGCCGATCGGTAGCCAACGATTTTGGTGTTAGCTGCATACTGATTTCTATTCATTTGCCTATCGATCAAAACTACCTCCAGAGCGCAATTCTGTGTCGACAAACAGGCCGAGGAGCTACTTCGACGAGGGATTCCGAATGGCAGGCGGATCGTCCTTGCCATGCCAACTGACAAGATAGTTGACGATTTCTTTCTCCTGGCTGGGATCGATCGGCGCACCATAGGCCTTCACCATCTTGTGCACTTCTGCTGTCCACGTCTTTCGCGGAAAGATCGGCTGGTTCAACACATAGCGAGGAGAGTGGCAGACAACACACTGCGCGGCGAACAGATCGAGTCCGGGTCCAGGAGGCAAGCCGGGCGGATCATACTCCAGCTGAATCGCCTTCACCGGCTGGACCTCCGTGAGACGGGAAGCGGAAATGACAGGCGAGGTTTCAGTGGTCGCGGTGGTTCGCTCGCTCCCAGCCCGACCCCATATGGCATACGCGAGGATGGCCACGGCGGCCACGACCAGGCTTGCAAGAATTCGCAATGTCTGCACTACGACACCACCTCTACGTCGAGCGCCTGGATGGTACGGCGGCAATACCCGCCATGGTTCCATTCATGATCGGCCTGCGCCTCTCCAGCCGCGTTGGCCGCGCGGCACTGCAGGCGGTGCGGACCGATCTGGGATGGCCGCCAGCTCATGCGCCACCGTCTCCAGGAATACTTGTCGATCACTCGATCCAGTGCCGCATCGGTCCAGGTGCGTCCGCCGTCCGTCGACACCTCGACACGTCGTATGCCGGCACCATCATCAACCGCGACACCTTCGATTTTGACCTCCGCAAACCTGTTCAGCTTTGCGGAAGCCTCTGGCGTGACAAAGATCGCGCGGGTTGGATAATTCGTAAGCGGAATCGTTTCCGGGCTCGGTTGCTTCGGATCTTCCGAGTGCCCTGGCGTCGTTGGAATCCGGTACGCTGTATCCACCCAGAAGTTGTGTAAGGGCTCTGTGCGGATGGTGATCTGACTGAGCGCCTTGACCCAGTAGGTGGCAAACCAACCAGGCACGACCAACCGCACAGGAAAGCCGTTCAGCATGGGCAATGGCTCACCATTCATTTCGTACGCAAGGATCGAGTCGCCACCGAGCGCATGCTCGATGGTGAGCGGCTTCTCAAAGTCGGGAGATGCTTGCAGCGGAGGAATATCCAACCCGCGAAAACTGGCCTCCACTGCCCCTGCTTTGAGCCCTGCAGCTTTCAGCACATCTTTCAGTCTTGCCCCGACGTAGCATGCGTTTCCCATCGCTCCGTTCATCCACTGCGCGCCAGGAACCTGCGGTCTGAAGAAACTGCGCGAGTTGCCGGCACATTGGCTAAACGCAGTCATTGTTATCGGTTCAAATTTGCTGCGCAGATCATCGAACGATAACTCTAATGGCCTGTTGACAGCGCCCACAACCTTCATCCGGAAGGTGCGCAGATCGACACGAGTCGGCAGGCCCGCATAATGCCAGCGCACAAAATATGCATCGTTCGGTGTCAGGTCTTGCAGGAAATAATGCATCGGCGTCTCCAGGAGCGGTGGCCGGTCGGTCAGCATGATCAAGTCGGTCTTTTCCGGGTACCTTGCCCAGGTCCTGACATCCGGGCTCATCCCAAGGGAATCGGGAAGGCCCATATTCATCACTGTCCGTGCCACTGAGCCGCGCTTACATGCGGCTAGGTAAGCACTGACTCCCAGCACCGCAGCAGCTTTGAAAAAATCGCGCCGCCGGTATTCCATATCGAGTCTCACTCCGCTCTCCCACGACAAATGATCGTGCCCCAATTGAGTAAGAACCGCCTCTTTGCGGTAGCTCGCCGACCGTGTAATCTCATGCGCGCGAGCGCTCACCCTGGCCGGGCGAATTGGAATCCGTTCTTTCGCCGCCCCCTCGACCCCTTGAAGAGCAAGCGCAGCGCCTCACCGATGGCATCCCTTCTTCACCTGCGAACCGCCTCAGGAAGACCTCCAGGAGCCATAGTACGGAGAGTGGGAGCTGCCGCGAGACTCCTTCCCGGGCATCGAGAGAATCTGGCCGCCGCTCTTCGGGACTAACTCCAGTTTTTTTTAACACGCCGGTTAGAAAAACTGCTCTAAGGACGCCCCGTACAGGCATGAACCTCGAAGAACGTTGAGCCTCTTACAAAGAGAAAATGGTGTCCTTATTCCGTACATCAAAACCAGGGTCATAGGTTGCGTCCCAGAAAGACGGGAGCTATGTGCCGGTCGTAGAGATTCTCCGTCACGTTCTTTGCGATCACGGCTTCATTGGCTTCAAGTAGCGCCAGATAGCGTCGGCCCATCTTCGCCGCGACCTTGAAGCCAACATGCAGCAATTGGCGAAAGCTGCTGTTATAGGCCGCCGCTCCTTTCACATGGCGCAAAGCAGAAGTGTACTCGCCGGAGGACCAGTCACGAACCTCCACCGGTGACGGGAGCCTGGCTGGGTCGATATCGATGACCGTGGCGTAGGGCGCGCATAGTTCATCGCGGTGCTCAAAGGCTTCCTTGTAAATCTCCTTGGCCAGCTCCAGCCCGTCGCCCCCAGCTTCTGCCAGACCGATCAGCTCTTCGAGCCACGTAGTACCGGCGGTTTTCAAGTGCACACCCACGTCGAACCTCTTCATGGTGGCGTGAATTGCGGGATAGATTGAGAACTTGTCGCTCCCCGAGTGCACGCTCAGTTTGAGATTCTCCGGCAGGGCGTATTGTCGGACCGCGTGGGCGATGGCCGCTACGTCAAGTGCCATCTCGCGCTCGAACTCTGCCCGGTCGCCCACATAGTCGACTCCCTTGTTGAAGCGCCCGCTGAATTTGGGCGCGATGGTCTGGATGGGTATTCCTTCATCGGCGATCGCCGCCAGGATGATGAGCAGATCCACGGGGTTCTGCGCGCGGTCGGTCTCGTCCATCGAGACCTCGGGAATAAAGTTGCCCGCGCCTTTGGCCTTCTCGATCCTGCGGTAGACTAGGCCTGCCTTCTGCACGGCGGCAAGGAATTTGTGCGCCGTTTGCTTGAGGTTCTCCGGCGTGATCTCAAAGGCTAGGTCGGCGCCTTCGAGTTGAACGCGCCCGAGCAGCTCTGGATGCCGCTTAACGAAGTTGTCGATCTCGTCTGAGGGCGCAGATTGACCTATGGAGTCGGCTACGTCGATGGTGTAGAAATCGCACGGATCGAGGTAGCGGCCAACAGTTTCAAGCGTTATGTGATCGGCGTCGCAGAAGTAAGGCTGCTTCCAATCGAGGGCCTTGACGGCGGCGGCAGCAGCCTGCCGCACGGAGGAGGGCTCGGAGCCAATGATGGTGTGCTCACGGTTGGACTTGTTCCACACGGGAACGACCTCGATCCCGTTCTCAAGCGCCCGTACGCAGCCCTCTAACTGTGCTTTCGCCTGGTGCGCGAACCTATCTCCGGTTCCAACGGAATACTTGCTCAGCTTCAGACCCTGGTTTTCCATCGACTCCCCAAATTGATCGTTTCCTGCGGTGCCCACAATCCAAAACCCAAAAGTTGCGGCAAAAGAAGACGTCTTCCCCGTCGAACTGATTGCTGCCTTGGGTGAGCCTCTCTGGATCGCAGCGCTTGAGCATCGCGTTGAGATTGCCCCTGTGGAACCTAGAGGCACTCCAAACAGCTTCTAGCCCTGTGGACTTCAGGCACTCGAAGCACATACATACACATTTACGTCGGAATCAAAACGCTTGTCAAGATAATTTTCTCGCCATATTTGATTATTTTCTGAAAGCTCTCGAAATTTCACAGGACCTCGGTTTTAATAGTGACGTTGTGCCTATAGGAATCCGCGCTACACCAGTCCTGCAGGGGTGGTAAGGTTGCCCGACCAGTACGATTGAAGCGCCATCTGAACCGGGAGTGTTGCCTCAAGGCCGGCTGAAAGCGGGGCGCTCACCGCGTTCCCCAGGACGATCGCATCGATGAAGTTCTTGGTGTGGGCCACTTCTAAATCCTGCGTGGAGTCCACACGCACCGGCTCACCATTGTTGGGTGCGAAGGTGTACCCCTCACGAGTGAGATTGAGCGTTCCCTCTGTCCCCTCGAAGAACACGGAAGGATGATCGTCGCGAATTGACAGGACAGAGGACTCAAAATTGAGGTTCCAATCTTTGTATTGGATGATGGCACTGACCGTATCCGGATTGTCGCGCCCGTCGTGGAGTTGGTAAATGCCACCGAGAGCGGTGGCGCTCACCGGGTGCGCATCGTCAAGCATCCACTGCGCCACGTCTGCCCAGTGGGTCAGGATATCAGCCAGCACGCCGTGGCCGTAATCGGAGTAGGAACGCCATGACGTATACCGGGCGGTCTGGTATGGAACATGCGGAGCGGGCCCTAGGAAGAGGTCCCAGTTCAGCCCCTGCGGCTTTGGTTCGGAAATGATATTGCGGCGCTGCCAGGGGAAGTTGCTCCAGACCGCACGGACGAATCGCACCTTGCCGAGTTTGTTGCTGGCAAATATCTCATCTTTGGCGCGCATGTAATGGGCGCCGCTTCTCTGCTGCATCCCGCACTGAAGAACCTGCTTGCTTCTGCCTGCCGCTTCAACGAGGATCGCTCGTTCGCGCCAGTGATGCAGCGTGGGCTTTTCCAAGTAGATGTTCTTCCCCGCCCCCAGGGCATCCTTCGCAATCTGCACATGAAGGTGATCCGGAGTCGAAATCAGGACAGAATCCACATCCTTGCGCTCCAGCATCTCCTGATAAGCAACACTGACCGTGGCTTGAGAAAGATGGGCTTGGAGACGCGTCTGGAAATGTTTGGCCTGCACATCGTAGATGTCGCACAGTGCGCGAATCTGAATGCGGGGATCCTGAGCGAAGCCACCGGCGACCTCGGTTGCGCGGCGGCCCAGTCCGATGATGCCAAGTCCAACGCGGTCGTTTGCTCCGAGTATCGACGTATATGAGCTTGCGCTGATGGCTCTGGTCGCCATTGCGGTGAGTCCTGTTCCTGAGTAAATAAACTCACGGCGGTTCATTTGAGAAAAGCCTCCTTCATCGCTTTGTACGCTGGCGCGATCACTTCAAGACCGGTCTGGGACAGATCCTCGCGCTCTTCCTCGTTCTCGACCCAACCCTTCCAGCCAATCTGTTTGATGGTTGCCACCACCTGAGCGAGGGGAAAGGTGCCCTGGCCCAGGGAAACTAACCGCCCATCTTTGTAATCGCGCAGGTGAAACCCAACAATACGTTCCCTGTGAGCACGAATGAATTCGGGCAAATTGGCGCCGCCCCGATAGGCATGGCCTGCGTCGAGCACGAAGGACACAAGAGAGGGATCTGTCTTGCGATAGAGAGCTTCGATCTCACCGATGCTGGACTGGAACTCCGGCCAGTGATTGTGGTACGCGGCCGCGAGCCCGGCGCGTTTGGCGTACTCGCCGGCAGCATTGAGGGCGGTGATCTTACGCTCGAGTTGATTTTGGCTGCCCGCCGGCGCACCGCTGAGAATGAGGTGCTTTGCGCCCAGCGCAACACCTCCCTCGGCCACCGGCTCATAAACCGAAGGCAGTGCAATTCTGCTGACCGGGTCGTATTGCTCGGTTGGCAAAAAGACGTGAATTCCGAAGAAAGTAAGCCCCGTTTCCGCGATGCTGCGGCGAGCATGTTCTGGCGAAGCGAACTGAAGACTCAAATTCCGGAAGCCGCTTTCAAAGCCCTGGTAGCCGATCTGTTTGACCTGAGCCAGAGCGTCCATGAAACTCTGAAAGCGCATGGGATTGATCGGAAACGCATTCAATTGAACACCGAATTTGATCCCGGACTCCGGCCTGCGGCCTTGTGGCCCGGCGAAGGGGGCTTCGAGCGACACGAGCGCGCTTGCAGCCGCCATCAGTCCCAATCTTTGGATAACGCTTCTCCGCGTAGGGTGGTTCATCGGTTGCTCCGTTGCCTGGTTCGGAAATGCCATTTGAGGCGACGGAGAGAATAGTATGCAGCTCGGCCAGGCATTGTCAATCTATAATAATCGATTAAATCGACCCAATCTGGAGCCTTCATAGCCCCAGTTTCCCTCTGCAGTGCAACGCGGCCTCTTGTACGCGCTCCCCATGGATTGGTCCAAACTCCCCATTAGCGACCTGTTCTTGGGTGCGGGGCCAGGGCGCGCTTTGCCCTATGTCGAAGTGAAAAATTGCAGGTCAAAACAATGAATATAATACAGTTATTATGCGATTTCGTACGCCGCACCGGAAGCCAAACCGTGATCGGCGCTCATCGAGCCGGCCTCGACTCCAGTTGGACATTCCTCCTCGTTCAGACAAGCATTTGACAATCAATCATAATCGATTGTAAATTGTGTGAGATTGAGGAAACCCAGGGTTTTAGGGCTTCAGGCACTGCCTGATCGCTCCACATTTTTATGCTGCTGGCGAGTGACCTCCTAACTGCATTCGCCAAGGAAATCGGATGAAGGCTGCGAATCTGATGATCGTTCAAGGTGGGGGTCCGACCGCGGTCTTCAATGCCAGCCTCTCGGCTGTAATTGCTGAAGGCATCCGTCGGGCCGCAATCGGACGAGTGCTCGGCGCCCGGTGGGGAGTCAAGGGTCTTGCGCAAGGCAATGTGGTTGACCTTGGCGGCATGACATCCGGGGAGCTTCGGGCTTTGCGGAACAGCCCGGGCGCCGCGTTAGGTTCGTCCCGATTCAAGCCAACCATGGAAGACCTGCATCGAATGGTCGGGCACCTCCGGGAACTCGATGTCCGTTATCTGGTCTTCATCGGCGGAAACGGCTCCATGCGGGGTGCGGAGATCGTAGCCCAGGTCTGCCAGGACGCTGATTTCGAAGTGTATGTCATGGGCGTTCCCAAGACCGTGGATAACGATATTGGTATGACCGACAGGTGCCCTGGCTATGCAAGCGCGGCACGCTACATCGCGCAGTCCACTCGTGATCTCGGCATGGATATCCGCTCACTTCCGCAGCCCGTCACGATCCTGGAGACGATGGGCAGGAACGTAGGCTGGCTTGCGGGAGCATCAACCCTGGCCAAGGTGAACGAGGACGACGCTCCGCATCTGGTTTATTTGCCCGAGACCCCATTCCACAACGAAGCCTTCCTGGCCGATCTCGATACGATTGTGACCCGGCAGGGGTGGGCGGTCGCCGTCGTAGCCGAAGGCATACGAAATGACGACGGCAGCATGGTCTATGAGATGAGCGATCCATCTCAACTCGACCCGCTGAAAAGGCCCATGACGGGCGGCGCAGGTCAGTTTTTGGCGGGAATGGTCTCGAGCAATCTGGGGATCCGCTGCCGCAGCGAGAAGCCAGGACTGCTCGGCCGCGCATCGATGGCGCAGGTAGCAAGGCAGGATATCAAAGACGCAGAACTGGTCGGGCGCGCTGGCGTTCGCGCGCTGCTGGCGGGCGAAACGGGCAAGATGGTCGCGCTCCGCCCGCTCGATGACCCAGGCGAACTCGGATATGATCTGGTTCCGCTCAGCGCCGCCGCGGGAGTCGACCGTTCCGTCCCCGCAACCTGGCTCACAAACGGCCCGCTCGCTGTCGCCGAGGCGTTCGGCGAGTATCTTCGCCCCCTGGTGGGAGAACTTTCCCCGTACCTGCCGGCGCTTCCGTCAGGTCCTCAACTCATGGGAGCTTGCTAGGCTATGTCCATCGCTGCCACATGCGAATCAACCACCAACCTTGGCGTCCTGATCTTCGGGCGTAAGCGGCCCGGATTCGATCAAGAGTGGAACAAGATCATTCAGGACAGGACCCTGAGCACTCTCGCCGGCCTGGGCTTCAACTGCGTTGGAGCAGACAGGCTCGCGCTGGACGATCCTTCGATCCATTTCGCGTTGGATGAGATTGAAAAAGCGAAGTGCCATGCGCTCGTTGTGCTTCAGCCTTCTATTAGTGATGGCCAGTTTGCCCTCACCATCAGTCAGCGATGGCCCGATCCGCTCGTCCTGTGGGCGACACCCGAGCGGCCAGGCGATGGCAAGGTCAGTTCCTGTGCGCTGGTCGGCCAGCATCTTTGGGCATCGATCTACCGGCAGGCTCATCGCCCCTTCGAGTTTGTTTACGGCGATCCGGACAAGGTCAAGAGCGATCTGCAGCGAGCCATTGCCCTCACCAGCACCGTTTCCCGTCTTCGCCGTGCAAAGGTCGGCATAGTCGGCACCTATGCCCCCGGATTTATCGACCTTGCCGCGGATCCTTTTCTGATTCGCCAGATCTTCGGTCTGCAACTGCATGCGCTGAGCCTGCCGCAGTTCATCGATCGCGTAAGCAACGTACCTGAAGAAGCCGTCCAGCAAGATCTGCTTGAAGTTCATACGCTGGGGCTGACCCGGACGGGAACAAAAGAACCCGCGCCGGATACGCTGCTCTCCGTCAACTCCCGTTTCTACGTTGCGATGATCGATTTAATGAAGGAGACGAGCCTCAATGCGCTGGCGCTTCAGTGTTGGCCTGAGCTTCCCAATGTTCTCGGGCACTGGCCGTATCTTGCCGTCTCCAGGCTCACGACGGACAAGCATGCGATTGCCATTGAAGGAGATGTGGATGGTGCGATCTTCAGCCTCATCTCCAGCTACCTGGGCTTGGGGCCAGGCTTTCTGACCGACTGGCTGGAACACGATGCGTCGACGATCTTCTTCTGGCATCCCGGAATGGCGCCTCTCGACATGTGCAATCCGATCGCCGATGAAGATGGTCCAACCATTGCAGAACACTTCAATGGGTCGCGGCCCTTTGTCGTCGATGGGAGACTTCAGATCAACCATCCCGTCACCATCTCCCGCCTCTGGCGATGTGACAACCGATATCACATGACCGCTTTTGAAGGCCAGGCCATTCCGCCGAAGAGAAAAGTGACGGGCAATAGTCTCCTGGTTGAAGTGGAGGGGGCGCCCGTGCCGGAGCGATTCGACAGGCTCATCCACGCCGGTATGCCTCACCATGTGCATTTGCACTTTGGAAATCATGCCGAGACCCTTCGCCGTTTCGCTCGGCTTCTCAATATCGACTGGCACTGCTGAGTGCGGACAGGATGCAGGAGTATGAATGAATTCCCTGGGCAGTGAGGGAGCAGGAAAAACCGACCGGCTTTTAGAACTCAAGGCATGAAGGACATATGAAGAAAGCACCCGTGGCACGGCATGAAGTTCGAGACGAGATTCAGCGGCGCATCCTCTCCGGGGAAAGCAAGCCGGGCCAGCGGTTGAGCCAGCAGCAGCTGGCTCGCGAGCTGGGCGTCGCACAGGGAACGGTGAGGGAGTCTCTTCTCGAATTGCAGTGGCTTGGCTTGGTGGAGTCGGTCGACCATCTCGGAGTTTTTGTCGACAGTCTGGATGCTTCCCGTATCTGCGAGGCCTACCTGGTGAGAGAAGTGATGGAGGGCCTGGCTGCGCGGCTCGCATGTGGACATGCCGGCCGCTTGGATATCGCCGAGTTGCGCAGCATGGCCGACAACATCCATAAGCTCGCCCAAATGAAGGATGATCAGGCGGCTCCGCTGGATCGCGGTTTTCATCTGCGCATCGCAGAGCTTTCCCGGAACAGCACCCTGATCCGCTTGTCGCAGACCTATCGCGTGCTGGGGATGACCGTCCGCGCCTTTCGGGAACCTGGAATCATCCATGCTGAGCATCTTCGCATCGTCGAAGCAATCGAGCATAACTTTGCCGAAGAAGCTGAGCGCCAGGCCCGCAACCATGTCATTGGCGCCAGGGAGATGATTGAGACTCAGGTGCGGGAAGGTACTTTTGTTCCCAAGTGGATCGCTTAGTGATCGGTGAAGAGATTTCATTGTACGAACTGGAGAAGATGTGGAAACTGGCGCAAAAACCTCGTACTGCTCCCAGGTCAGGGGGCAATGGGTCGAATCGGGCAATGATTTTGAGGTGGTCAATCCGGCAAATGCCCAGCCATTCGCCCGAGTCTCGGCCATCGATCGAAGCCAGCTCAAGGACGCTCTTCGATGTGCCGAGGAATCTCTCCCCGCATGGCGTGAGACAACCGCCAGGGAACGGGGTCTCGTGCTGCATCGGATTGCGGATCAGATCGTTCTCCGCAAGGCGGAGATTGCGCGAATCATCACATTAGAGAACGGCAAGCCTCTGGCCCAGAGCGAGGGTGAGCTCGCAATGTGCGAGGATCAGCTCCGCTGGTTCGCAGAGGAAGGCCGACGAGCATACGGACGCACCATTCCGCCTCAGGTGCACGGCAAGCGGCATTTGGTCGTCAAAACACCGATCGGAACGATTGGTGCGATTGCTCCCTGGAACTTTCCTCTGAGCCTTGCGGTGCGCAAGATAGCGCCTGCGATGGCCGCCGGCTGTCCCGTCATTCTCAAGCCGGCTTCGCAGACTCCGCTCTCCGCCGTGCTTTTGGCCGAGTGCATGGAGTGGGCCGGAGTCCCCGTTGGAGTGTTTCAGTTGACGATCGGCAATGCCGCCATGATCTCCGATGAGTTTCTCTCCAACGATATCTGCAGAAAGATCAGCTTCACTGGCTCTACACGGGTAGGCCAGGAGCTGATCCGCGGCGCAGCCAGGGCGATTAAGCCTCTCTGTCTGGAGCTCGGCGGACTCGCGCCGGTACTGGTCTTCGAGGATTGCGATCTAGATAAAGCCGTTCAAGAGACGATCATTGCCAAGTTCCGCAATACGGGGCAGTCGTGCATAGCTGCAAATCGAATCTACGTCCAGAAGACGATTTATCGAGAATTCCTCGAGCGATTCACCGCCGCAGTCGGCAAGCTGAAGACCGGGGATGGCCTCGAGCCCGGTATGGACATAGGACCAGTCGTCAACCAGCAGGCTCTGAATGCAGCTCTTTCCCAGATTGCGGATGCGGTCAACAAGGGCGCCCGCGTGCTCGCAGGTGGAAAGCGTCTGAAAGATCTGCCGGGATTCTTTCTTGAGCCAACGGTTCTTGAGAACGTAAGCGAAGATGCCGAATGCATGCGGGAGGAGACTTTTGCTCCCATCGCACCCATCACCGCATTCGACACGGAAGAGGAAGCGATTCATCGTGCCAACGATACCTCCTATGGATTGAGCGCTTTTGCAATGACTCGCGATTTGGGCCGCATCTTCCGGCTCAGCGAGAAGCTCGAGGCAGGAACACTGGGCATCAACGACGGGGCGCCCACAGTCAGCTCATGCCCCTTTGGCGGAGTCAAGCACAGTGGTTGGGGCCGCGAGTTGGGCACCGAAGGACTGGAAGCATTTCTGGAGACAAAACACGTATCGATTGGTGGGGTCTGTTAATCCAAGCTGGGTTTACAAACAGAGAAGGAGAGCGGTACCAATGATTCACTTTCTAATTCATGATGCGTCGGACAACGTCGGCGTGGCGGTGGTGGATGTTGCTGCCAACACAGACTGCCTGGGCAGGAATCTAGCCAATAACCAATCCCTTACAGCGCATTCCGAGCAGGCCATCCCACTGGGCCACAAGCTCGCGCTGAAGGATTTCGCCGTGGGAGACTCGGTCGTCAAGTATGGGTGTGAGATCGGGACCATTGTTCAGGCCGTGAAAGCCGGGCACCACGTTCACACACACAATCTCAAAACAAAAAGGTGGGCATAGCCATGGCAAAGCGGAAGATTCTAGGTTATAGACGCGAAAACGGAAGAGTCGGAGTCCGCAATCACGTCGTCATTCTGCCGGTGGACGATATTTCCAACACCGCCTGCGAAGCGGTCGCCAACAACATCAAGGGCACCCTTGCCCTTCCTCACGCCTATGGCCGTCTTCAGTTCGGAGAAGATCTCGATCTGTTCTTCCGGACAATGATCGGGACGGGAAGCAATCCGAATGTCGCCGCAGTGGTGGTGATCGGGATTGAGCAGGGATGGACGCAACGCATCGTGGATGGAATCGCCAAGACTGGCAAGCCGGTGAAGGGCTTCTCCATCGAAGGAAAGGGGGACATCCGGACGATCGCCGATGCTTCCTATCAGGCCAAAGAGTTCGTGCAGTGGGCCAGCGAACTTCAGCGCACGGAGTGCGATCTCTATGAGCTGTACATCAGCGTGAAGTGTGGCGAGTCGGATACGACGACCGGGCTTTCAAGCTGCCCGACGGTTGGTAACGTTGTCGACAAGCATTGTGCAGACGGCGGCACGGCGTCGTTCGGCGAGACCAGCGAACTGACCGGAGCTGAGCACATCGTTGCCGCCAAAGCCGCAAACGACCAGGTCCGCAAAGAGTTCTTTGCTGCCTTCGAGGACTACACCAAGCTGGTCTTCGACCAGAAGAAGGATGACCTCTCGGAATCTCAGCCGACCAAGGGCAATATTGCAGGGGGCCTGACCACGATCGAGGAGAAGGCGCTCGGCAACGTTGAAAAACTGGGCAAGCGGACCAAGTTCGTCGGATGCCTGGCTCCCGCGGTTGCCCCGTCGATCCCAGGCCTGTGGTTCATGGACACCTCCAGCGCGGCGGCTGAAGCAGTAACACTCTGGGCCGCATCGGGGGCGGTCATCCATCTGTTTCCCACTGGCCAGGGCAACGTCATCGGCAACCCCATCGAGCCGGTCATCAAGCTCTCTGGGAATCCGAAGACAGTCGCTACGATGAAGGAGCACATCGACCTCGACGTATCGCAGATTCTGCAAGGAGAGATGACCATCGATCAAGCCGGCGATGCCCTCCTGGACATGATCGTCCGCACCGCCAATGGGCGCTTCACCGCCGCCGAGGCACTGGGGCATCGCGAATTTGTGATGACCAAACTTTACAGGAGCGCCTAACCCGTCAGTTCCACACTCTCCGATTCGAGGCAATCTGTTTGATGAAATACTTTCAACCACAAGAGATGCGGAAGTTGGTTACCCGCCTCGCAACAGCGATCGGCGTCCGATCCGATGATGCGGAGATTTTCGCCCGCGCTCTGATAGACGCCGACCTGCAGGGTGCTTCGACCCACGGAATCTCGCGTTTGAACATCTACCTCGAAAGGATCGAGAAGGGCCTCATTGCTCCGGCAGCAGAGCTTACCATCGACCGGCAGGGAGGCAGTGTTCTCGCGCTCGATGCCGGCAACGGACTGGGCCAGGTCCAGGCCGTAAAAGCGTTGAATCTGCTGATGCCACTGGCCGGCAGCAATGGGATCGCGGCTGCGACCATCCGCAATTCGCAGCACTTTGGCGCGCTCTCGTATTATTGCAACCGCGCGGCGAACGAGGGCATGATCCTTCTCGCAATGACCAGTTGCGAGCCGGCCATGTCGCCCGAAGGAGGTTATCAGCCGTTCTTCGGCACCAACCCGATCGCAGCCTCATTTCCCACCGGAAAAGGCATCAATGTCAAAGTTGACCTCTCCACTTCCGTCGTGGCCCGGGGCAAGATCATCGCTGCCCAAAAGCAGAAGCAGCCCATTCCGGCGGGTTGGGCTTTGGATACCGATGGCGAAGAAACAACGGATGCGGAGCAGGCCCTGCTCGGTACTGTTTTGACGATGGCCGGACATAAAGGCTACGCGTTGGCATTGATGGTCGAATTATTCAGCAGCGTCTTGTCGGGTTCGGCGATTGGTCCGGACATCGGATCGATGTATAAGGATCTGGACCGCAAGCAGGATGTCGGCCATTTCTTCTGCCTGCTCAATATTGAAGCCTTTGTCGGCCTTGCCAACTTCAAGAAACGCATCGATGCGACCATCGATCGGATCAAGGCAAGCAAGAGACGCCCGGAAGTGGAAGAAATAATGGTTCCCGGTGAACGCTCTTCGCGCAGCGCTGCGCTGAATGAGGCGCGCGGAATCGGCATCGGCGAGGAAACGCTGGCCGAGCTTGATCAGTGGTGTGAGCGTCTCAAGGTTCCATTCGATTTTAACGAGTTGTGTGTCTGACCCGTTTGCTGCTTGTTGTCGTTTGCTGCTTGTTCTATTGATTGGGCTCTCATCCGGGGCTGTGGCTGGGGGCTGCGCGTGCTGATGCGGTTGGTTTGAACGACTCCTTCTACGCTTAGCATCGTCTTGAAATGAGGTCTTAAACATGTCCAATATTCTTATCTCGGAAAACATCAGCGGCGCCGCGGTCGATGCCTTGTCTTCGCAATTTGAGGTTACCTCCTTACCTGAGTTGTGGAGAGACCCCGCAGAGTTGTCCAAGCGCATCGGCGACTTTCGAGCCCTCATTGTCCGAAATCAGACTCAGGTAACCGCATCGCTGCTCGGGAATGCGAAGAGGCTCATTGTCGTTGGGCGGGCAGGGGTCGGCCTGGACAATGTCGATGTCGCGGCCGCCACAGAGGCCGGCATCCTGGTAACCTCGACTCCAGACCAAAACGCAATCAGCGTAGCTGAACTTGCGATGGGTTTGATGTTGTCTCTGGCCCGAAAGATCCCTGCTGCCAACCAGGACACCAAAAGCGGTCACTGGAATCGCCAGAAGTTCGTTGGGACGGAGCTCTATGGCAAGACGATCGGTATCATTGGCGCAGGCAAGATCGGATACCTGACCGCACGGCGCGCCCAGTCGTTCGGGATGAAAGTGCTCGCCTATGACCCTTTCATCAGCCGCGACAGCATCCTACTGAGTGAGCTGAATGCGGAGTTGGTCTCCCTGGAAAACCTGCTCGCCCGCGCCGACGTAGTCTCCTGTCATCTTCCTGCAACTCCGCTGACCCTCGGGTTGTTGAACGCAGCCTGTTTCCGAGCGATGAAATCTACTGCTACCTTTATCAACACCTCGCGTGGAGAGGTGGTTGTTGAGAATGATCTTCTCGATGCTCTCAAGTCCGGAACCATTGCGGGCGCAGCCATCGATGTTCGAGCCACGGAGCCCCCGCAGGCCAGTGAACTTGAGCCCCTGCCTAACCTGATTCTGACTCCGCATATTGCAGCGTTCACGCAAGAGGCGCAGGAGCGCGTGACGACGGCAATCTGTGAGGATATAGCGCGTGTGCTCGGTGGAAAACCTGCGCAGAATGCAATCAACAAGGTCTAAAGCCTTTTGGGGAAAGCCACTCTCAACCACTCTCCCGCGACCACTGTTGCTCTGATGGGGAAACTTTTCACATTCCGCGATGGCACTCCCAGCCCCACTCCGCTTAGCTCTTTAGATCGATGAAGCTGACAGCCAATCTTCAGGTCAAAGCATTCTTCAGTTTCCTTCCCTGCTTTGCCGCCCGTCTGGACGGCTGTCCGGCTGCGCAATCTGTCGTTTAACCCATTTATAATCTTATACTAAGATCCAACTAGATGACTCCCGGAGCTCGCTGAGCCCATCGAGTGACGCACCCTGAGTGAGAAGATCGCCGGTCGGATAGACTGATTGCCCCGTGGCCCTTTTCAGTCCTCCCGCACCCAGCGTCCCCTTCAAGGAAGCTTCGCAAATCCGAGAAATCTTTCTTGTTTTTTATGAATCTTTCCTTGACACCTGAGCATTCTCTATGCAAAGATTTGCTCGTCGCCTGTTTCAGGACCCGAATCACTGCTTCTGCCATGCGAAGATCCAACACCAATACGGCAAACATGAACGTCGCTCCCAACCATACCGCTGGCCTGATCCCCCCCCTCTGTCTCCTATCGAATCCACGGCGCGGGATCTGGGCTGACGCGCAACAACACCTCAGTTTCAGTTCTAGAACCCTTTGCCGAGCCCGACAGATATTCCGCAATCCGGGAGTGAGTTTCTTCACGGCACCTTCCTGACGGCGAGCCCACAAGGAGAGTTTTAGCAAGAAAGGATTTATGGAAAAGCCCAATAACAACGTCATACGCTTCAGCGCGGGCACGATCAAGCTGGAGATTCATCCAAGCAAGCAGGCAGTTGGTGCTGCTGCAGCTCGTGCCGCGGCAGAGGAACTTCGCCGGTTAGAGCAGCATGGCCCGAGCATCGGAGTCATCTTCGCCACCGGAGCCTCGCAGATCGAAACGCTCGACTCGCTGACCGCGATATCAGGTTTGCCCTGGGAGCGTGTGCTGGGGTTTCACATGGATGAATATGTCGGGCTCGATGAGAACCATAAGGCTTCGTTTCGGCGCTACCTGCGCGATAGGCTGACCAAGCGCGTCGCCATGCGCGATTTTTTCGAGATGGATGGCAATGCCGAGGACATCGATTCATTCGGTCAGGAATACATTCGGCAACTGAACCTTGCCGACCCTCAACTCTGCCTTCTCGGCATTGGCGAGAATGGGCACTTGGCATTCAACGATCCTGAGGAAGCCGACTTCAGCGACCCTGAACCGATCAAGGTGGTCACCCTGGAGGATGCGTGCCGGCAACAACAGGTGTCGGAGGGGTGGTTTAACAATCGAGAAGAAGTACCCAAGCAGGCTCTAACACTCACCATTCCAACGTTGTTCCGCGTGCCGAAGTTAATCGTTTCGGTTCCCGGCGCAAGTAAGGCCGAGGCCGTGAGGCGCACTCTGGAGGAACCCATTGCGACCAACTGTCCATCGACTCTTCTGCGCGATCATCCAGATGTGACAATCTACTTGGATGTAGATTCGGCGGCCGAATTGAACGGCGCCTGCCTGCGCCGTTAAACCTCGTATCAAAAACAGTTCTCCGGATACCGGGAGGTTCATAAAATGCTCGAAAAGGCCGAGGAACAAATCGACCGCCGGAAGTTCGTCAAGCAGGCGGGAGGAGCGGTGCTCGCAGCAGGATTGAGTGCCAAGTCGTATGCGCGCGTCCTCGGAGCCAACGATCGTATCCGCCTGGGGCAACTCGGCTGCGGAGACCGAAGTCAAGGGCACGTGCATATGGTTCAGCTTGCGGCCAAGCAGATGCCGGTAGAAACGATCGCGGTCTGTGATCTCTGGAGCCTGGCGCGCGAGCACCGGGCCGCCCAGGTAAAGCGCGTGTTCAACCTGGAACCGGAAACCTATAAGTACTCCGAACAGTTGCTGGCAAACAAGGATATCGACGGCGTGATGATCGCAACGGGGGACTTCCAGCACGCCAAGCTGTGCACCGAGGTCGTGCGGGCGGGAAAGGACTGCTACGTGGAAAAGCCGTTTGCCAACGTACTCTCCGAAGCCATCGAGGCGCGCGATACCGTGAAGCAGTCCAAGCAGATGGTCCAGATGGGTACGCAGCACCGCAGCCAGCCCTATCCGCTGGCCGTGAGAGATATCATCCGCTCGGGGCGGATCGGCGACATTGTCCACGTCGAGCAGGAGTGGAACGTGAACGAGGAGCGGTGGAGATGGAATCCACTCGACACGGGCCACAGCAAAGACATGCTGATGGACATCAACATGGAGTGGAAGCAATGGCTCTACGGTCGTGAATCGCAGCTTCGCGAGGAAGATACCGATTGGAAGCGGTGGCTGCTCGGGAAACCCGATCGGCCATTCAATCCCCACGTCTACCTCGAGTTTCGTCTCTATAAGGATTTTTCCGCGGGAATTTTCGATCAGTGGCTGTGCCACGGTTGCGACATGGTACATCTTTGGACAGATCAGACCTATCCGGAGAGTGTTGTCGCCAACGGCGGAATCTTCACCTGGAAGGACGACCGGGAAAACCCGGATACTTGCGTTGCGGCGATCGTCTACCCGAAGGGATTCCTTTACACCTATAAGACGATCTTCGGCAACAGTTATCGGAGCTTTGCCAGGATTCACGGCCGCGACGGAACAATCGAGAACTATGGCGGCGAGGGTGCGTCGCTGTTTTCGGTTACTCGCGAAGGGGGAAGGCATGAATTTGATCCCACCGCCTCGGGACCTATTTACCGCCAGCTTCCTATTGTCGGGCCAGCAAAAGACGGTGAAGAGATCGTGCAGGTTCCAGGCGCGCCGGCGCCCAACTCCGCCGGCCCGGACGATGACGACGTTGGTCATCTGATGAACTGGCTCAAATCCATGCAGAGCCGGACGCCGCCCAATGCCACCGTCGATCATGGCTTCTCGCATTCGATCGTCTGCATTATGGCTGCACAGTCGTACAGGACCGGCAAAAAGCTCTATTGGGATCCGCACAACGAAAAGATCGTTGATCACCCCGTCTAAGGTTGCTTGAGGCTTCCTGAATCAAGACAGCCCCGCGGCATTTGAGTGGCGCCTTAAGATCCCTGGCGGCGATTTGTATCCTCGCCGCTACTTCTCTATTAACCATCAACGTTCAACACCGGCAGGGACAGATGAGACTCGCTCAACGGAACCAGGTAATCGCATTTGTGGCTATGCTTGGCTTGACTGCAGCTATCATGCAAGGTCAAACGACGGCCAAATCTCTGAAGAGCCTGCTCGCACAGCCGGTGCAGCCTGCCGCGGTAACCGCCTTTCAACTGCAGCAATACCTGAGCCATCGCATTGCGCCCCTTCCATCTCCCAAGAGTGCAGGCGACTGGACCGACCAGGCCGAGAAGATCCGCAAGCATATCTTAGACGATATCGCTTTTCATGGATGGCCCAGCGAATGGGTACAATCGGCTCCAGTCTTCGAGCAGGTTGGGGTCATCGAATCGGGCAGCGGATATCGTGTACGAAAGCTTCGCTACCAGATTGTGCCGGGCTTCTACGCCGGCGCGCTTCTCTATGAACCGGAAAAGATCGATGGAAAGGTACCCGCCATCCTCAATGTGATCGGCCATGAACCCATGGGCAACGCAGCCGAGTATGAGCAGAAGCGATGCATCAACTTCGCCAAGCGGGGCATCATAGCGCTCAGTTTGGAATGGATGGGTTTCGGAGAACTGGCGCTCAAGGGAGACGATCATGACGACTCGGCGGCGCTTGATCTAGTGGGGTCAAATGCCCTCGGCTTCTTCTACCTTGACATGCGGCGCGGTCTCGACTACCTGGCCACCCTTCCCGAAGCCGATACCTCTCGCCTCGGCGTAACAGGTCTGTCCGGCGGCGGTTGGCAAACCATCATGCTCAGCGCTCTCGATAAGCGGGTCGCGGTGAGCGTCGAAGTAGCCGGTTTCGGAGCGCTTCAATCGAACATCATCCGCCCTGAAGATGGCGACGAAGTGGAACAGAACGCGAGCGACCTCAACATGGGTGAGGATTATCCCTTTCTAGTCGCCATGCGCGCACCTCGTCCTACCCTTCTTATCCACAACGCCGAGGACGATTGCTGCTTTCGTGCGGCGCTGGTAAAACCCTATATTTACGATCAGATTCGACCCTTTTTCACCCTGTCAGGCAATTCGAGCGCTCTCGACTGGTACGAGAGCAGCGATCCAGGCACGCACAACTATCAATTGGTGAACCGGCTGCATGCCTATAGCTTCTTTGCCGAACATTTTCATCTTCCGGCCATCACCGATGAGATTCCCAGTTCGGCCGAGATCCGGACCCCCGAGGAACTCGCAGTAGGGATCCCGGCCAGCAGTCTCTCCTTCATCGGGCTCGCCAAACAGCTCGCCGGCGCCATCGCGCGGCCAGCGATCCCGGCAGCGGGCGATGCTCGCAATTCATGGGCCGCCAGGCAGCGGGAGCAGCTCAAACAGATCACCCGCTACAGCCCCGTTTCGGTTGAAAATGCCTGGAGAATGAGCGCCACAAAGCACATGGCGATTCGCACCCTGTCGTACCGATTCGACCTCACCAACGGGCTGAGCGCGACCGGGATCTGGCTCAATGCCGATGGTGCGGCGAATGATGCTCCGGCAATCATCGTATTGAACGACAAAGGCTATCAGGCAGCGGGTGCCGCCGTTGCCCGGCATGTCAACCGCGGCGAGCAGGTCCTCGCTCTGGACTTGATTTTCAATGGATTCTCTCGCCCCCAGAGTCCGGATCCAACGGATTGGGAGACCTTGACCATGAGCACTGGAGATCGTCCGCTCGGCCTGGAGGTGGCGCAACTGCTAGGGGTCGCCCAATGGCTGCGCGCCAACGGCAGCCACAAACAGATTCAGATTGAGACAGACGGAATTCGTTCAGGCGTTATTGCCGCAGTAGCGGCGGCTATCGAACCCACCGCATTCTCGGTGGTCGACAGCGAACACGCGATCAAGAGCCTGAACTATCTGCTCGACACGCCCGTTCCCCTGCGGTCTGCGCCCGATCTGTTCTGTCTCGATCTTTATAAGTACTTCGACCTGGATTCGATCGCCGCGATCGCGGCCCCAACCAAAATCGAGGATGTGGCATCCGGCCCTGAACCTTCTGAGCAGTGAGACTCGACGACTGAAATGAGATGAAGCCATTGAATGCCATGCAGCAAACGGAGTCATCTCCCAGCCCGCGAGGCACGGGGCGGATCAGATGGTGGATTGTCTGGACCCTGTTTTTTTCCACCGTGACCAATTACATCAGCCGTCAGACCTTCTCGGTTCTGGCCCCGTTGATTACCGCGCAATATCATCTGACGCACACTGACTTGGCTGAGATCCTGGGCGCGTTTCAGATCTCTTATGCCGTTACCTGGCTTCTCGGCGGCATGTTTCTTGACACCGTGGGAACACGGCTCGGGCTGGCCCTGGCCGTCGTCTTCTGGTCCGTCATCAATATCTTCACTGGTTTGGCCTCCTCGGTGTTCGGCTTCGCATCGATGCGGTTTCTCCTTGGGATTGGAGAAGGCTTTAACTGGCCCGGAGCAAGCAAAACCGTCGCCGAGTGGTTTCCCAGCCAGGAGCGTAGCCTGGCGGTGGCCATCTTCGACAGTGGCTCCAGTGTGGGAGGAGCCGTGGCCGCCCTGGCTATACCCTTGATCGCTCTGGCTTTTGGCTGGCGATCTGCTTTCGTCTTTTCTGGACTGCTGGGCTTTGTGTGGCTGCTGGTGTGGTTGCGCGTCTACCATCCTGTCAACCTTCATCCGCGCGTGACACCGCAGGAGGTTAGGTATATTCGCGCCGGCCAGCAGGTGCCCAATCTCTCCGCCCAGCGCGGAGCGCGGCGTTGGCTCCAACTCGGCCGGGATCGCAATGTATGGGGTATTGTCCTTGGCCGCGCGCTGACCGATCCTATCTGGTGGTTCTATGTCTTCTGGCTGCCCCAGTATCTGAGCGATGCGCGCGGATTCAGCCTGAAGAGAATTGCTCTTTTCGCCTGGATGCCGTTTATAGCGGCCGATATCGGCAACTTCACCGGGGGCCTGATCTCCGGCTATTGCATTCGCCGAGGTGTCTCCGTCGTGAAAGCCCGCACCTGGGTATGCGCTTTCAGTTGCCTGCCGATTCTTGCCGGGATTCCCGCCGCCGGCATGCACAGCGTTTATGCCGCGATGGGATTGATTTGTTTTGCTCTGTGGGGTTATGCGAGTTGGTCGACCATGGGCCTTACTCTGCCCTCCGACCTGTTTCCCCAGGATGTCGTTGCAACAGTGACAGGATTGAGTGGACTGGCTGCCGGTCTGGTCGGCGCGGTCTTCACGCTTGCCGTCGGAATTCTGGTCGATCACTTTTCCTACGCTCCTGCGTTTCTGGTCGCAGGATTATTGCCCCTCCTGGCTACCGCTTTCTTGTTTCTATTAATCCGCCCGCCCATCGACTCTTTGAACCAATCAAGCAGCTGACAGAATGATTCAGATCTCACACCACCTCAATGAAATGGAGCCTATAATGCCCATGAAGTTAACCGCAGGAAAGATTGCCGGCCTCGAGGCCGTATCGAACGAACGCGGCGTGATTGCCGCCGTCGCTATGGATCAGCGCGGCTTACTGAAAAAGATGCTGGCCAGGGAACTGGGGGTGCCAGATCCGCCCGAGGCGATGATGATCGAGTTTAAACGTCTGGTCGCCGGCTCGCTCACTATGGAAGCATCGGCGATCCTGCTGGACGTGGAGTACGGCCTGCCGGGTGCGAAGAATATCAATGGCAAGGGGCTGCTGCTTGCCTATGAAAAGTCCGGCTACGATGCCAGTGGACCGGAGAAACTGCCGTCCCTGACGGAGGGATGGTCGGTGCTGCGCTTGAAGGAGTCCGGCGCAGATTGCATAAAGATTCTGGTGTACTACACGCCCTTTGAAAACGCCTGGGTGAACGAGCAGAAAAAGGCCTGGGTTGAGCGGATCGGTGCAGAGTGCCGAGCCAACGATATACCGTTCTTCCTTGAGTTCCTGGCGTATGACGTGCATGGAGAGGACGAGGCAGGCCTGGACTTTGCAATGCGCAAGCCGGAGATCGTCCGCAGGTCGATCGAGGAGTTCACCCAGGAGCGATATGCGGCCGATGTTCTGAAGATTGAAGCACCTGTTCAAATGGCCTTTGTCTCTGGCACGAGGTCGTTCAACGGGAACCCTGCCTACACTCGTTCCGAAGCAATGGATCTGTTTCGATCTACCGCCGCCTCGACGGATAAGCCGATCGTCTATCTGTCGGCGGGTGTGAGCAGCACAGTTTTCGTGGAGACCCTGGAACTGGCGGTCGAGAGCGGGGTCGATTTTCACGGTGTCCTCGGTGGACGTGCGATTTGGCAGGATGGCGTTCCAATCTATGTGAAGCGCGGCGCGGCAGGCCTTGAATCGTGGCTGAAGACCACCGGCATGCAGAATGTAAGCAACGTCAAGGAAGTATTGAAATCGGCGCGTCCCTGGTACGCGGCGCGGAGCATGCAGGGCGCCACGGCATGCGCTGTGCCCCTTGGGGGCTGACCCAATTGCAAAGCTCGACTCCGTGTGTCAGCTCCGGACCGCGGACCCATGCGATGGCAGACGGAGGAGTGAAACATTATTGACCCCGAGGGCTGGTTGACGATAACCGACGATCGAAACCACGGAGAGACGATCATTGCGCCGCATAGCTGGATGAGGCGGCGCCGTTGGCTCATTCTCGGCCTCATTTTCACCATCACGGTCATCAATTTCGTCGACCGTCAGACACTCTCCGTTCTGGCTCCGGTTCTAGAGAAGACTTTTCATCTGTCCAACGTGCAATACGGCAGAATCGTCTCCGCATTGCAGTTTGGCATGATGTCGGGCGAGCTTCCTATGGGATATCTCATGGACCGATGGGGGGCGCGCTTTGGCCTGGCAGCCGCAGTACTCTGGTGGTCGGCAGCAACCGGCGCCCAGGCGTTCACCCGCTCCGGCTGGCAGTTTGGCCTCACCCGGTTTGGGATGGGAACCGGTGAGTGCGCCAACTTCTCGGGCGGCATCAAGACCGTGACACGTTTGTTTGAGAAGAACGAGCGCACGCTCGCCATCGGAATCTTCAATAGCGGCGGCATGATCGGAGCTACAGTGGCTCCGCCCCTGATCGTTTTTCTGCTGCAGCGCTATGGATTTCGTGCCGCATTCCTCGTGCCCGCGTTTGCCGGGTTCCTATGGGTTCCGATCTGGTGGCTTGCCTATGGGCGCGAGTCGAAGCCGCAGGAGGTAGCCAGACAGACGCAGACTTCGATTTGGATCATGCTGGGTAAATCTTCCGCATGGGCGGTAATGCTGTGCCGGTTCCTGGTTGGACCCGTGATGCAGTTCTACTGGTACTGGATACCAAGTTATCTATTCACCGTGCGCCACTTTTCGTTGATCCAGATAGGAATCGTCGGATGGATTCCATTTTTTCTGGGAGACGCGGGCGGGGTTGCCGGTGGCTGGTCGGCGGGACTGTTGCAAAGACGTGGGGTGACGATTCGGAACACCCGGCGAATCACAATGTACGGCGGCAGCCTGTTCTGCCTCACCAGCCTGGCTGTGCCTTATATGAATAGTGCAGCCGCCGCCCTGATGATGATCGGCGTGGCGATTATGGCGGATAACTTCCTCTCTGCCAACATGTTTGCCGCAATCACTGACCTGTTTCCGGATCATCAGGTCGGACGTGCAACCGGACTGACCGGGGTCGCTGGAGGACTGAGCGGGCTGCTCTTTCCCCTACTAACCGGTACCTTGATTGACCATGTTTCCTATACGCCCGTATTTCTGCTGGTGGCTTTCATGCCGCTCGCCGGAACAATCGCCCTGTTCGCGTTTGGACGCCAATATCGGGAATCGAGCCGTCCGGTGCAGGTTTGAGCCGGATTTGACTCATGTGCCGGGCGCCAGAGGCCGGTGTTTCAGCCTCTTGATGGAGAGAATATTCTGCTGGGGTTTTGAGCCTTCGAAGGAAGACGCCCCCGATCTGGATCGAGTCGCGGCTGGCTTGGCTCATCGCCGATCCCGCATCCGCCACCCCGGCGCTACTCTAGTTCATCAAATCCCTGCCATAGGAGCCTTTCTGCCGATGATAACCGAGAGCAATGAATTCCAGTTGGAGATAGAGGAGCGCAAGGTGGAAATTTCAGAGAAGCTGAGGCGGCTTGAGCAGCTACTCGCCGAGCTGAATCTCGATGCCATCTTGATCTCGCGGCATGAAAATATTGCCTGGCTCACAGCGGGATTGGCGGAGGTGCGCATTGGCATTCTGCGGGAAACCGGAGCAGCAAGCCTGCTGGTTACAAAGCAGGGGCGCGCGTTCTACCTGACAACCAACAATGAAGCCGCGCGCCTTGCACAAGAAGAGTTCTGCCACTTGGACTTTCAAGTCTTGGTACAGCCCTGGTATGCAAACGATGTGCAGGCTTCCATCAGGAAGATCGTGGGGACCGGGAAGGTAGCCGGAGACGCTCCCTTGGGGAGCAGTGAAGTTGTCTCTCTGCAGCCACTCAGGTGTGAGCTGACTGCGGGCGAAATGGCCCGCTATCGCTGGCTTGGGCAAAAGACAGCGGATGCAGCAGCCAACGTCCTTATCCGCCTGCGGCCGGGCATGAGCGAAGCTGCCATCCAGGCGATGCTCGCCGAACGGTTGATCCTAGAGGGCATTCTCCCCAGCGTCTATCTCAATGCTGTGGATCATCGCATTTCTAGCTTTCCTCACCCGGTACCGCGGAGAGGCATCCTGGAACGGTTTGGGATGGTTGGCTTCTGTGCGCGTCGTTGGGGCCTTAGCATCTCCGTCACGCGCTTCATTCACTTCGGCGCGCTCTCGGCTGCCCTTGAGGACACATTTGCCGCGGTCGCAGAGGTGAATGCGCGCCTCATGGGGGCGACGCGTGAAGGCGAGAGCAGCGATGGATTGTTCACTGTGGCTCGGGAAGCGTATGCGTCTCTCGGATATGCGGGGGAAGAGAGGATGCATCATCAAGGCGGAGCCACGGGCTATGCCGAGCGCGAGTGGGTGGCGCGCCCTGAGGGAGTCGAGCGTGTCTTGTCACAACAGGCATTCGCCTGGAATCCAAATCTGCGGGGGGCCAAGGTGGAAGATACGGTTCTATTGCACCATGGACGGATTGAGAGGCTTACCGGTACTCCGAACTTGCCCGTGGTTACGACGAGCTTGAACGGGACCGACCATGACTCCGCGGGTGTGCTGGTTGTTTGATTAGGGACCTCTTTGTCGAGATTTCGTTCAAGCGCTCGCCGGGAGAGCGTCCATCGGAAACATTGCTTAGATTTGCCGTTGCCGGCAGCAGATCGTTGCGGCGGCTCCGCCGCGCTCTTCCACTCACGAAAGGACCGAAATCGATGTTTCGGGAAGGCGGCAATCTTCTTGCAGATTACCCAGCGGCGGAGATATATCTCTTGCGATGAGTGAAACGTTTCTGTATCCTTAGAATGCAATTAGGGGATGCACCCAGATAGCGCTCTTGAAAACGAGCTGCGAGAAGCTGGCACACGATCGGGCAACTCGCTATAGCCATGAGGTTTGCTTTTCGGATGGAACATGATTTAGAAGCTAAGAAGCGCAAGCTGGGTCTTCGGGAAATAGCCGCAGCCGCCAATGTAAGCGTTGCCACTGTCTCAAGAGTCTTGAATGGAAACAATCGTGTCGATAAATCTATTCAAAAAGCCGTCCTTAATGCGGCGTCAAAGCTTGATATCGATCTATCTCAGCGAAATAAAACCAAAGCTCTGGCTTTTCTTCTGAGCAACCGTGCAATGTTGCACGCATTCCATTCGCGAATCCTGACCGCGGCAGAGACCCATTGCGCTGCGCATGGCTGGGATATGGTGTTTCTGACCTTCGAGTACCCCTCTCACGTCTCCTGGAAGGAACTCTACCTGCCTAAGGTGGTGCAACGCCACGACGTGGTAAGGGGCGTGATACTGGCGGGCACAAACTCTACCAACCTCCTTGAATTGCTAACCCGCAAAGATATCAACTTCGCTGTCTTCGGGAATAACGTGATCGGAGACCCCTCCGATTTAAAAGACAATGACGTGGTCTTCTCCGATGACAAGCAGGGCGGCAATGAGATGACCCGGTATTTGATAGATCTGGGCCATCGTAATATCGGCTTTGTGGGTAACACCCGATTGCCGTGGTTTGGACGATGTTTTGATGGGTACCGCCAGGCTATGGAGGAGGCTGGTCTAGCGATCAGACAAAGCAACACCTATTCTGAGGATGACGCTGAGAGTGGATACCTGGGCGCCAAGTCCATGTTGGCCAAGGGCAATTCCGTCACGGCGATCCTGGCGGGCAACGATACGACGGCGCATGGAGTCTATAAGGCTGTGCAGGACAGCGGGTTGAGAATTCCTGAGGACATCAGTGTTGCCGGTTGCGACGATACCATCGGTCCGTGGCTACTACCGAGTTTGACCACCACCCGCGAATTCCCTGAACAGTTAGGCAAGCAGCTTGTGGAACTGGTTGTCAATAGGGCCGATACGCCGGGCATGGCACCCCAGCATGTAACTATCCCAACAGAGTTGGTCAAGCGGGAGTCATGCAGCAAAATCTCCCCTGCTGAAGAATCGGCCCCTTAATGGCCTGCCCGGACGGCCTTGCTCAGATGGCCTGCTCGCGAACAACGTCGCCGTTGTTCGAACTTCGACCGTACCAATGACTCCACAGCCAACCGGCTGGACCGATGCCTCCTCGCAGATCAGGCAGATTGCGCCTGATGGCTGCCCGCCTGGCTTGAGGAACACGTAGACCAGGCCAACATTGATTTCAAAAGGATTAGAGCATTGTAGGTTTGCTCCGGCAGGGCCCGGGGCTTGAGGTTTTGAGCCGCTCAACGCGGCTGTTGCGTTCGTTGCTCACTCCCTCTTCTGCGGTTTGCCCTGCCGGATTTCGAATGATTGATTGCGCGGCAGCGCCGTGCTGCCGTCTTTCGGCTGACCGAAGGCAGTGCTGATCTGTACCAGCTTTGCCCTTGCGGCAACTGTCTGCTTCACGAAGGCGTCCACCTTGGCCTGATCGCATTTCGAATCCTTATGCTCAGGAAACTGTGGACGCGCAGGCAAACTGGTCCCTTCATATCAACGGGCCCATTCTTGGGAGGAGGAATGTGGGCCGCTACAAGTGCGGATTGGGCATCAGACAACTGCCTCAGCCGGGCTTGCGGACCAGCCTTGGCTGTCTCTGCGATAAAGTGTATTGCAGCGATATCGCAACTTCTTCGATTTCGATTGCCGCTCTGCACTCCGCGGCGTCATAATCCCCTGCAGGAACCTGTACGCGGCGAACTGAGGGGACGAAGGGCTTCGGCATTCCATCGCATGGGGTGCATCAACTGCACGGGAGAGCGCTGTGGACCTGTTTTTTCGCATCGCGTTTGGCTGCGCCTGGGGCGCGCTGGTACTGGTGTGGGCCTGGGGATGGCGCATCTCCAAGCCGACATCGCGCACGGCTGAGGGCCTGAACAGCCTGACCCCGTATCTGCCCATCCTGATCGGCGTGGCGCTCCTCCGGGCGCACGTGCTGCCGGAGAGCTGGAAAAAGGAGCCTCTATCGCCGCACTCGCTTGCCCTCGAGGGGGCCGGGCTGGCCGTCACCCTTCTGGGCGCCGTTTTCGCCATCTGGGCGCGCGTGACGCTGGGCCGCAACTGGAGCAGCGTGCCGCAGGTGAAAGAGCAGCATGAGCTGGTGGTGAAGGGACCATACCGGATCGTCCGCCATCCCATCTACACCGGCCTGATTCTGGCTGCCGCCGGCACTGCGCTGGCCCAGAACAGGGGGATCTGGTTATTCATGGTGGTGCTGATTCTTGCCAGCTATTGGCTCAAAATCCGCGTGGAAGAAAGGTTGATGATGGAGACCTTCCCTGAGGAGTACCCCGAGTACCGGCGACGGGTGAAGGCATTGATCCCGGGCATTCTCTAGGCTCCAGGATCGTTTCGTCCTCGGCTGCGGTGGTGTCGGTGCCCGGTCGGGTGCAGCAAGGCAGCTCAATCGGCGTTGCGTGCGCTGTGGACCAAGGCGCAAGAGCTCGCCAAGGAAGCGTTGCACGTGGCGCAGACCGCCTCATTTGTGTCGCAGTCCAACCTTCAAAAACAGAAAACTGCGGCATACTCCCGGAGATGTCAAACTGCTGCCGCCACCCCGGCAGAACGGCATCCTCTGACCTGCACAGTTTCTATTGACCCCGAGATCCTTTCCCTCAGAATCCGAACCTTCGACACGCATCGTGCTGCGGAACTTGAGGGGGTGTCACCACAGAGACTTTTCGGACCGGCGAGGACCAGCGAGGACCAGCGACCAGTACCCTCTGGAGGACGATGGCTCTGCCAAAGCCGTTCGTGAAGACACAGAAGTTCCCAGCCCCGTCGAGGTCTCCATCCAAAACGTGGCCCTAACCCAAACCATCTTCAACTCGGCAAGCTCCGGCCAATCAGAGATTCCCAAGCGATAAAGTCCAGCAGCATTACGCGGTTGCCTTGACCAGTTTGGTCACGCGGCCAATTTGATTCCAGTCGGATACATAGATGTCCGCGTTCTGGTCGATATAGCATCCGTGCGCGGCGCTGAAAAAGGTGGGGGCGATATCGCCCGGCGGCAGCTGGTAGTTCGCCCACTGGGCTTTTTGCGGGTTGTCGCCCAGAAAAGCAACCGGGGCGTTGTCCTTGTCGAGGATCGTAACCCGCCCTTCCAGCTCACTCACCACCACATGATCTCCGTGAAAGCTTGCCTGGCATGGCCGACGCAGATGCAGCGTGATGGTGCGCACGAACCTTCCATCGAGATCGAAGTGACACAACCGGCGGTTCTCACGGTCGCATATCAGGAGCAGCGGCTGGTCGTAGCGTGTATCGAGAGCCATTCCGTGGCTGCAGTCAAACAACCCATCCGTCTTACCTTTCCCCGCATAGCTCGCCTGATACTGGCCCTTCTTGTCGAACCTGAAAATCCGGGAGTCCCCATAGCCATTGGCGATGAATACGCTGCCATCCGGACCCGGCACTGCCGCCGTCAGCCGCCACTCGTTCGGGGTCTTGAAGCCGGCTTCGGCTGGAGCTGTGATTTTCTCAACCACCGTGCCATCCGTCTTCATCTTCACAAACAGCCAGTTCTCCTTCGGTGTGCCCTTCTGGACCGTTGTGTAGAGGTACTCGACACCATTCTCCTCGGCGTAGACCATGGAGTGAATCTCGGGATATTCGCCCGCAATTGTCTTCAGGAGCACACCATCCGGGCCATAAACCAAAATCCCCGTCTCGCTTTGCGTGCTCACGTACACGTGCCCGCTCTTGTCGGCCGCAATCCCGCCGTGTGTTCCGCCCAAAGCGGTTCCCTCGGGCAGTTGTCCCCATCCCGGAACCACCCGGTAGGTCCACTCCCCGTTGCCCGTCAGCATCGGGGTTCCTTCCGATCCGCCGGCGGCAGCCGCCACCCCGGCCTCCGCCGTTTTTCCCACCAGAGCGGACACCGCAACGGCCCCAGTAACGGCACAAAAACGCCGCCTGTCAAAGATTCCAGCTTGAGCTTGATTCCCAATTCGGTTCATGGTGCCTTCCTCGCAATGGGCTGCATCGCCTCAGCGGCAGGTGCGGGTTGAACCGGCGTGTTGTAGAGATAAAGGTGGCGCAGGTTCTTCATCGAATCGAGCGGAGCAACTGCCGCCTTGGTTACCTTCGTACCACTCAGATTCAGGTAGGTCAACTGCGACAACGGAGCCAGCTTGGCGAGCCCATCTCCGGTCACCGACGTCCCTTCCAGATGCAGCGCGCGCAGATGCGTAAACCTGCCCAGCGTATCGAAGCTCGAATTGGTCACCAGTGTGCGTCCCAGCTCCGCTTCCACGATATAGGGCGCAAACTTCTGGAATTGCCTAAGCTGGGCGTCGCCAAAGCTTCCCGCAACATCGACCGTATTCAGAATCAGTCCATCGGAACTCTTGGCGGAGACCGGCGTAAGCTTTGCTCCTTGCCCTTTCTCCAACTGCTCGATCTCGGGCATCAAGCCGCTATAGTCTCCGACCGGCTCAAAAGGAAGTTCCTTCGGCTCCACCCGGATCGAGATCCCCGTCAAGGTCGAAACCGTAGGCGATGCCCCTTGCTGAACCCATGCTCTGATCCAGCCAATCTCCTCCGCATTCAACGGCGGCTTACCTTCTGCCGGCATGAACTGCCTGTGATCGGGCGGCAGCGCAACCCGTACCAGCAGCAGGCTCCTTTCCGGATTGCCAGGTACGATCACTGGTCCGTCCTGGCCGCCCTTCATCAGCCGCTCATACGAATCGACCCTGAGGCCGCCCTTCATCGTAGCCTCGCCATGACACGCCACGCATTTCGCATCGAGAATCGAATTGATATGCTGCGCGTAAAACGAAGCCGGATTTGGAGCCTTTGCTCGCACGGCCCCGACCCCCAGCCAGTGCGCCATCGGCGCCGGCATGTATGCGGTCAGATAGTTGCTCCCGTGCGTCAATGAGCCGCCTTGGTGCGCCGCCCACGCCAGCACCAGCAATACAGACGTCAGCATGGCCGGATACACTCGCGACACGCTTCCGGACAGCCACCACGGCCGCGCCAGCAGACATAGAAGCACGCCGATTGTCAGCCCGATCCCGCCCCACATATGTCGCGTAACAGCCGCCCCCATATCTCCGCTGCCATAGGCAAGCAGATACCCCAGCGTCAACGCGCACAAGCAGCCGACGAACCCCAGCCCCAGCACAAACCCCGCAGCCTCGCGCAGCGCAGGTTTCTGGATTCCTGCCAGCTCGAGCACCGGAACCAGCACGATCAATCCAATGGGAATATGCACCGCCAGCGGATGGAATCGACCGAGAAACTGCTCCCAATCCGCGTGCGGCCTTCCATCGAGCTTGACTACCCAGGGCAGCAGGAGCAGCGCCACAGTCAACCCCAGCGCGGCGATCCACACCGTCCTCGTCAACCGGCAGTTCGGAACAAATTTATCGGCAAGCACAGCCACGCCTTTGAAGACTCCTCACGCCAGTAGGCCGGGAACCAGGCTCGCAGGCGTCGGTCCGGTAAGCTTCTGATCCAGACCCTGGAACTTGTAGGTCAGCTTATTGTGGTCGATACCCAGGCAGTGCAGCAGCGTGGCATTGAAATCTCGCACATGCACCGGATCCTTCACAACGTTATAACTATACTCATCGGTTTCGCCATAGGTGATCCCCGGCCGTACGCCGCCGCCCGCCATCCATGTCGTAAAGCACCGTGGGTGGTGGTCGCGTCCATAGTTATCCTTGGTCAATCCGCCCTGGCTATAGACTGTGCGGCCGAACTCACCCGCCCAGATCACTAGCGTATCGTCCAGCAACCCCCGTTGCTTCAGATCGGTCACCAGCGCGTAACACGCGCGATCGGTCTCCTGGCAAAGCATAGGCAATACACCGGTGACATTGCCATGGACATCCCATCCACGCTTGTACACCTGCGTAAACCGCACCCCGCGCTCTGCCATCCGGCGAGCGAGCAGGCAGTTATATGCAAACGTCCCCGGTTCCTTCGCCTCCGGCCCATAGAGGTCCCAGGTCGACTGCGGCTCCTTGCTCAAATCTGCAAGTTCCGGCACCGAGGTCTGCATTCGGTAGGCCATCTCGTACTGCGAAATCCGGGAATTGGTCTCCGGATCGCCCAGTTCCTCGTATGTCTGTCGATTGATCTCATTGACTGCATCGAGCATCTTCCGGCGCACCTCACGATCCACTCCATTCGGATCGCTCAGATAAAGCACCGGATCGCCCGCCGAGCGTAATCCCACCCCCGAATACTCCGAAGAAAGAAAACCGCTGCTCCACAGCCGCGACGACACCGGCTGATTGTTCTCCTTCGAATTGACCTTGCTCTGCAGCACCATGAACGTAGGAAGATTGTCGTTCATGGTTCCCAACCCGTACGCAAGCCATGAACCCAGGCAAGGCTTGCCAGGATTCATGTTTCCAGTATTCATCAGCATGATAGCCGGTTCGTGATTGATCGCGTCGGTGTTGGTCGTCTTGATTATCGTCAGATCGTCAATCATGCGCCCTGTGTAAGGCAACAGGTCGCTTACCCACGTGCCCGTATTGCCATACCGCTTGAATTCCCAGTGGGAGGGCGCAATCGGAAACCGCGCCTGACCCGCCGTCATCCCCGTCAACTGCTGAGCGCCCCGGACTGAGTCAGGTATATCTTTGTCGTAGAGAGCGCGAAGATTCGGTTTGTAATCCAGCATGTCCATCTGCGGCGGACCACCCGACATGAACAGGTAGATTGCACGCTTCGCCTTCGGTGCAAAATGGGGTAGACCGAGAGATTCTCCCGCCGCCGAGCCCGACGGCCGATTCGTACTTGCCGCACGCGCGTCTTCGGCCAACCATCGGTCGCCCAGCAGGCTTGCCAGCGCCGCCCACCCCAGCACCTTGCCTGTCCGTCCCAGGAACCTCCGGCGCGTCTGCAAAGCCGCCCACTCCTGCTTCAACCCGGCCGGAATTGGAAGATCCATCACAGTTGGGCCATGCTCGGTATCGGTACAAAACGGGTGTTGTTTCACAGGACCTCCGTCGACTACTTCGTCAAAGTCTCATCCAGGTTCAGCATCTCGCTTGCTACCATCGTCCACGCCGCAAGCTCAGGCGCCAGGATCGACCGATCCGGCTGCCGCTCGCCCACCTCAATGAGTTCATGCGCCGCTTTGGGGTCAGCCATATAGTGCTTCTCCATCTGCGCCAGCGAACTCTTGAGCGCCGAAGCCATCCGGGGAGGCGGGTCGCGCGACAGCAGGATGTTGCTCATCAGCCTGATGCGCTCCTCAGGCTGCTTGCCGCCCTGCTCGATCACCCGCTCGGCCAGCGCCCGCGCAACCTCAACCCACTGCACATCATTCATCGTCACGAGGGCCTGCAATGGTGTATCCGTTCTTTGCCTGCGCGTGCAGACCGCATCCCGCATGGGTGCGTCGAACGCATCCATGTCCGGCATGGTCGCCATTCGCTTCCAGTAGGTGTAGAGGCTCCGCCGGTAAAGCGCGTCTCCATGTTCCTGTATGTACTTCAGCGTATCGCTCGATGGAAAGCTCACCTGCTCCCACACATTCGCCGGCTGGTAGGGCTTCACGCTTGGCCCGCCAATCTTATTGACCAGCAGATCGGCTGACTCGAGCGCGACATCCCGCAGCATCTCGGCATCCATGCGGAATCGCGGGCCATGCGCCAGGAGCAGGTTTTTAGGATCCTTGGCAAGCTGCTCGGGGGTCGACTTAGAACTCTGCCGGTAGGTCGCCGACATCACCATCAGCTTGTACATATGCTTGATGTTCCATCCGCTCTCTCTGAACTCGACCGCCAGCCAGTCCAGCAGCTCAGGATGGGAAGGCCGCTGCCCCATGATCCCGAAGTCCTCCGTGGTCTCCACCAGTCCGGTTCCAAACAGTTCGTTCCACATCCGGTTCACCGTCACTCGTGCCGTCAGCGGATTCTCCGGGCTCACTGTCCACTTGGCCAGCGCCAGGCGGTTATGCGGTTCGCCGGCGGGCAATCGAGGAAGAAAATGCGGCGTATCGGCCTCTACCCTTTCTGTGCGCGCCGTGTATACGCCCCGCGTCAGCACATCGGCATACGCAAGTGAAGGCTTTTCCCACGACACAAGCGTCAGCTCGCCCCCCTCTGAGAGCTTTCCGAGTTGGGAATCGAGCTCCTCGATCTGGCTCTCGATAGCCCGGGAGGACTGGTCAACGTTCTTCAAATAGAAGTCGCTTACCGCATGCCATTGATCAGCATCCCACCGACCAATCGGTTTATCCGTCACTTCCGCAACATAGTCTTCATAGGGGAGCCGTTCGGCTTCTTCCCCCGTCAGCGCGCGACCATAGAGACGAATATCCTGGTACCGCGTGTCCCGCGCAGGGCCCGCGTCCGGATATCTCCATCCGAGCTGCATCGGAGCCTGGGTTCGTATCGTCCGCCGCCCCAGCGTATCGAACACCACCGTTGTCGCTACCGGTCTTCCGTTGACATAGATCCTGATCCCGGACGCCTTGCCCGATCCATCGTACGTAAAGAAGACATGTTTCCAGCCTCCGTCCAGAGGCAGAGCAACAGAGGTTGAAACCTTCACCCCGACCCACGGTGTCCTATCCTCGACCACCTTTGGCGCCGGAGACTTGGCCGCCGGCGCGGCCTTCTTCGGCGCTGTCTTCTTCACTTCAACCTTATTCGGCGCCAGATCCTTGGCAGTAAGATCCCGAGGTGTCGGGTATTCGAAGGCCTCCTTGTTCACAATCGCCTTCTTTGCCACAACTCCCTTGGGGAGTGCCAGGTCCTTCGGTGCTTCATTCACAAGCTCGACGCTGATCGTCCCTTTCTCGATCGACAGATCCCAACCCCGGTTGTGCTCGGTCGTATCCATCTTGGACATCAGCGCGCCCGAAGCACTCCCAAGCGTATAGTTCGGCGCGGATCGCAACATGAACCAGCCGCCTGAAGAGAATGCCTGATCCCCCTCGTAGTCGCCGGTCTGACCCAGCATCACATGCGTGTTGGTATCCATTCGGAAATCGGGCCACAACCAGGTGGTCTCGCCCCACTGCGGCTTCGATTTCCCAATCGGAAAGGCCGCCAGCTGGGCATGGGGTGCGCTGTTGTTCAGCACTTCGCCTCCGCCCTCATCCAGCCGCAAGCGTAGTGTGAGCTTGTCGGTCGAGACCGGCTGCGGCAGGTTCTGCCGCGACCTGAGCCACTGCTCTACCAACGTGCGCTCCCGTAGCCGCGAGGAGTTCAGTTGGCGGGCAAGCTCAGATCGCGTCGCCAGCACCCGGTTATATGCCTCCTCATTCTGAGTTTTGGGGATGCGCGCAACAGGTGCCCAAACTGGCCTGTCGTCATTGAAGGGCTTCTCTGCGAGATTATTGAAGAACGCACTCAACGCATAGAAGTCCTTCTGGGTAGTCGGATCATACTTGTGATCGTGGCAGACGGCGCAGCCCACGGTGAGACCCATGAACGTGGCCCCGTAGGCCTCGGTGCGCTCTCGTGCAATGTTCACGCGAAGCTCTTCGGGAATAGCTCCGCCCTCGTTGCTGCTCACACCCAGACGGACGTAACCGCTGGCGATCAGAGGGTCCAGATTCTTCGCCGGCAACAGGTCCCCGGCAATTTGCTCCGTTGCAAATTGATCGAACGGCTTGTTGGCGTTCAGCGACCGGATCAGGTAGTCGCGATAAGGCCAGATATCGCGGCTATTGTCGTAGTGAAGCCCGTAGGTGTCGGCATAGCGCGTGTAATCGAGCCAGAATCTTGCCCGCTCCTCGCCGAAGCTCGGCCTTGCCAGTAGCCCATCCACCAGGCGTTCATAGGCCTGCGAGGAGTTATCCTTGACAAACGCGCTTACCTCCACAGGCGTTGGCACGAGTCCCGTCAGGTCCAGCGTCACCCGCCGGATCAGCGTCTGCTTGTCCGCTTCCGGCGATGGATGCAGCCCTTCCTTGTTCAGGCGCGCCAGGACGAAATCATCAATCGGCGTTTTCGCCCAGCCATCATCCTGAGCGGTTACAGGCAGCCTCGCCCGGACGGGCTTATCGAATGCCCAGTGAGGCCGATAGACCGCGCCCTCCTTGACCCACTCTCTCAATATCGCAATATCGGCGGCCTTCATTGGCTTTGCCTCGCCCAGCGATGTCTGCGGCATCAGGTGATGAGGGTCTTTGGACTCGATTCGCCTGATCAATTCGCTCTGCTCCGGATGTCCCGGAACGATTGCATCCGGATGACCCGGCCTCTTCCTGAATGCCGATTCCTCGAGGTCCAGCCGGAGTCCAGCCTTGCGCATCTCCGGGTCCGGTCCATGGCAGCTAAAGCAGCTGCTGGCCAGAATCGGCTGCACATCCTGGTTGAAATCAAGCCGCTGCGCACCCTCGACAGCCCCAACCTGAGGCTCCCTGGTATGACAGCCCACCGAGGTCCCCAGCAATGCTGCAACGAGAAACAGCTCCGTCGGCAGGGGGAAATCAGTAGCCTTTGATCTTACTCTTCTGCTCGGAATCAGTGGTTTCGGATGGTTTGCCCTCAATTGAATCCACTCCTTCTCCTTGCTTTCAAAGTATAGCTGCAGTTGGAAAATCTCTTAGAGCTTCAACTCCCAGCCCTTCCGGAACTCCGGTTTCAGATATTGATTGGCCTCCGGCTTATTGGTGAACCGATGGGTCGCAGCGTCGTACTCAAGCCTGCCCTTGAATCGGTAGGCAATCGCCCCGAGGGTCACCCACTCGGCAAAAGGACCGGCCAGGCTGAAATTGGAGCAGGCAGGAGAACCATCCTTACAGGCGCGAATCCAGTCACGGTAGTGACCGGGAGACCGGGGCAGAATCGGCGCAGGCAGGGTGTAGTCTTCCCACCTTGAGGCCGGAAGAAGCTGGACTCCCTCACCTCTGCCGACGGTCGCCAGATACCCCTTGTCGCCAACAAATATCGCGCCGTCATCCATAAGCACCCCACGAGCTACGGGCGACTCCTTCATACTCGATCGTTGTTGGCCACCAAGCGCCGAAGTCGGGCCGCCTAGCCCTTCGATCGAATAGTGCCGGCCACTCCAACCGCGGCTGGACTCGATATCCGGGCGCCCGCGCGCAGCAAGATTGTTCTCTGCGGGAAGCAGCACTTCGTTCTCCATTCCCTTGGGGTGATAGTAGTTGGCCGGATTGCCCGTGCGCGCCGTGTCGTACCAGTAGATAGAAACAGGCGGCATGTTCCCGCGAGCTGGAAAGTCCCAACGCAGCACCGCATACAGTGGGTAGCTGATGCTGCTCGTCTGTTCTGCGCGAATGCACTCGACGGCAATTGGCATTCCCAGTTGCAGCGCCTGATTTGCCGGACCCATGGCATGGATTCCCGCATCTCCCAGGGATCCGGTGCCGAAATCGTAAAAGCCGCGCCAGTCGTGAGGCACGTAGAAACCGTAGTTGCTGCCCGTATAAGGACCGGTGTGACCATCCGGAATGTGGTCCTTATCCCAACCTCCCGAGGTGTAGGGACGCATGGTTGCGCAGCCCAGCCAGAGATCCCAATCGAGCCCATCGGGAACTGGCTCCGCAGCCGGAATCGATTGCACAGCCTGGGGCCAGTTGGGAGAACTGGTCACTGCATGAACCTCCGTCACGTTCCCGATCTCACCGGACCAGATGATCTCGCACGCAGTGCGATGGCCTTCGTGCGAGTAGCCCTGGTTGCCCATTTGCGTTGCCACCTTGTACTTGGCTGCGGCCTCGGTGAGCAGGCGCGCCTCCCAGGGTGTTCTGGTCAATGGTTTCTCCACATAGACATGCTTGCCTCGCTCCATGCACCACAGCGCAATGGTTGCGTGCATGTGGTCTGCGGTCGAAATCACCACCGCATCAATGTTCTTCCCTTCCTTGTCCAACATCCTGCGGAAGTCGCTATATCGGGCGGCCTTATCGAAACGTTTGAACGTGGGGGCCCCCTGTCGGGAATCGACATCGCAAAGCGCGACGATATTCTCTGACAGCAGATTGCTCAGGTTTTGCGCGCCCCTCCCGCCAACCCCTACGGCGGCAATATTCAGCTTCTCATTGAAAGACTTATAGCCTGCGGCCTGCAGCGACGGCACACTGCCAAAGTTCATGGGGAGAAGGGCGCGCGCGCTCCCACTTGCGGCCGTAAGCAGCGAGCCCAAAAAGAAATACCTGCGGGATACTTTGAATTCGGACACTTGGTAACTCTCCGGCGAATGAAGGTCGCATGGTGAGGATCGCGCTCGGTTTCCTGACAAGCAGTCGTGCAGAATCGCCACTTGAGGTCTAAACTGCTCAGCAACGGCTTTCTTGCTGCTCGGCGGAAAACGACCTGCCCCAGGCTGGCTTCGAGAACGCGATCGAGCAGATCGGCAGGGCCTGTGCATGGTTCTGTTCAGAGCTCTGAGATTGAGGCCGGTCGATCCAACCCGGGCGGCCTTGCTGACAGCATTTTCACGTCAAGCGCTTACACGGACCGCGATAGAAAGTGGCGATTTCGCTACGCAATCGCCCCCTCGGGCAAGTCAAACCGCAAGCATGGGAAGTGAGAGTGTTCTTGCGCCTGGACACCAGGTCGCATTCGATCGATCACTCCTTCTTCGCGGTAAAGTCTCCTTCTGAATCCGATGGATCGACCCCGATCGAACCCTTCATGGACGTAGCCGAGTCCAGCGTTCCGGTGAAGGTGAGGGTGTAGACCGTGCCTTCATGCTCTAAGTCGTACTTCCAGATCGCCTGATTGCCCTTGACTTCGCCCTTGACGGCCAGAGGATGATCCGAATCCATCTTGCAGTCGCCGGAGATCACATTGTCGGTCTGCTTCAGAGTGCAGGTCGCAACGATCGGATTGTCGGCAACTGAGCCATCGACCTTCCAGACACCCGAGACATCCTGGGCGAATGCGGGAATGGCAGCGAACATCAGCAAGCAAATCATTCTCTTCATAAGCATCCTCAACTTCAGTCGGTAGCGGTGGATGACGCCCGGTTAGACTGCTCATTCTGTCTGCCGGCTTATGACAACAACGGGGACACTCTAGGCAAGCGCGTCTTTGCAGAACTGAAGACACTTGGCAATTTCCCGAGTAGCGCTCGATCCCGGTGGAATACTGTATTCAAACTCAATGCCGGCGGGAAACTTGTACCTCTCAACTTTCATTAGCTGAAGAATCTCGCGTAACGGCGTGTCGCCCTGCCCCCATGGCATGTTCCGGCCCCCATTCAACCGCGTCTTGCGGTCTTTGAGATGAAGGCAGGTGATCCTGTCGTGGTGCTCCTTGATAAACGGAATCGGAGACTCGTTGGTGGCGGCTACATAGTGCCCCACGTCCAGGTTGATGCCGTTGTATCTTGATTGAGACAGAGCGGTATCCCAGCTGTGCGCATTCACCTGGGTGTGATTGTGGTATCCCATCATGATCTTGTGTTTCGCGGCAATATCTCCGACTCTCTTCGTCAAGCTTGAGTCCTCGGGAAGTTCCACGGTGATCTGATTGGCGCCCACGGCCTGGGCCGCGTTGAAAAAGTAATTGTATTCCTCATCGGACAGGTCCGGCGTCATGTTGGCCAGACGAAACGAGTAGATAGTCACTCCGGCGTCATTGTACAGTTTGCGCAGAGCCCTGTACTTATCGAGAGGGGCCCTGAGCCGCCACTGGCTGAGTTCAGCGGCCGCCTTACGAGCGGCCTCTTCCCGTTCCTGTTTGGACTGCACATGCCCCTCGCCAGGTGAACCCGAATAGCCTTCACGGGGCGCGCTTGGAGCTCCGGCATAGGTTTCGACTCTTACATCCTGCATCTCGATCGCACTGATTCCCAGCTTGTTCAGGACCGGGAGAAGCTCATCGGCGCGAACCGGAATCTCCGGGAAGTTATAGGGAGAAAGGATGATACCAATCTGTACCCCGTCAAACTTAGAACCTGTCTGGGCAAAGGCTGTCAGCAGATTCAATTTGGCCATTGGTACGGCCGCCAAAGCTAACTTCACTGTGTCTCTTCTGGTAATAACCATTGATCTCATCCAACCTGTTGTGTCTGTGAGTTGCCGGTGCTTGTCCAACCCGTCTGCAATGCGAGTTTTGACATCGTAATAAACCATTGCCCCGATTCAAACTACGTCTTCGGTCTGCAGCCAGATCGACGAACAGAGCCTCTTGCCTTCGCATCCGGCGTCCCGGTCAGTTTCCGCCTGCCGGCTACCCTCTGCCTGTCACCACAGCTCGAAAGGGTGAGAAGCGGTTCTTGGGAGTGGGCGAAAGGGCGGCAATCGTTTCTGTGCTTCAGAACTTCAGCTTCAGTGCAAATTGAATTTCACGTGGAAGTTGATCCACGTTCGAAGCAGTTGTATTTGGCACCGAAAACGGGGGGTTGTTGAAGTTGGGAACCCCAAGAACTGTGTGGTTCCACATGTTGAACAGCTCCGCGCGGAACTCGAGCGTCGTGTGCTCAGCCAGGGGCGTGGTCTTTGAAAGTCCAAGATCCTCTAACGTGGTTCTTGGTCCCGATAAGCTGTCTATGCCGGTATTGCCCTGCCGCAGGCTGGCTCCGACGGCAGTTGGCTCCGTTGGATACACGTAGCAGGCGCCGTTATACCATTCCGCAGCGGTGGGGTGCGATAGCTTACCGTTGCAGATCTGGTCTGGCCGGTCCTCGACAATATTTCCGTTCAAGTGGAGAACATCGGTGCCGCTCATGGTGGGATTGAACGGGAAGCCGCTGTGAGTGCTGATCACCGTGCTGGCGGTCCAGTCTCGAACCATGGTGTTTGCAATCTTATTCGAAGGCGCCCAACGCTGACCTGTCCCAAAGGGAAGCTGCCAGATTGGGGAGATGGTGATGACGTTTCTCAGATCGTTCTGAAGTGGACCATAATCGATCCGAAAGTTTCGCGGATCGCTCAACCAGCTTTGCGTGCCGAGACTCTTGGCATACGTATAGCTCGCGTTGACTGAAAAACCATTGCTCAGGCGCCGATTCAAATTGGCCTGCAGTGAGTTGTAGTTGGCGTTATCCACACTGAGGTACTGGTTTACGATTCCGAAGGCTGGGAACGGAATGTTTTGCTGCTGGCCAGGTCCAAGCACCACGCCAAAGGGGGCAGGAATGTTATAGGCCGCAATGGTCCCGACAATCGTCTGATCCTCGTGCCGGCTCAGGCTGGCAACATACCCCAAAGTGAAAGCCGTACTGCTTCCAAGGGTCCGTTCCATCGACAGATTCCACTGATATATCTCTGGCAGCTTACGATTTGGCCCCGCACAATTGCCGTAACTTGGCCCCGCTGGAGTGGCCCCGTTGAACGGGTTACTGAAGTTCAGCGGCGGCGGAGCATTGCCGCTGGGGGGTGCGGTGTAGGTTTGCGTCGAGTTAGAGAGCGCCAGCGGATACGCCTCGCAGCTTTCCGTATTGCCATCGCCTCCGAAGGATCCGAAGTAGTCTCCGAATCCGCCACGTACCACGGTGGCGGGGGAAACTTGCCAGGCAAAACCAACTCTGGGCTGCCAGCCATTTTTCTGCGAGATCATGCAGTTGTCGGGCAGACCTGCATTGCGGCATGTCTCGACTGCGCCCGGAATCAAAGCCAGGGCCCCGGGAAGAACGAGAGGGGAAATGGCGCCGTTCGAGCTGTTCGCTACCGCAATCTCTCCATTAAACTGCCCGTTTACGATCAGAGGCTGAGCGTAAAAGGGTGGAGAAGCATGAAAGCGTGTCTGATAGTCATAGCGAAGCCCGACATTGATGGTGAAATTCGTCCTTGCACGCCAGGAGTCGTTCACGTAGCCAGCCCAATCGCTATAGTACTTGTGGATCGGCTCGATCGGGGTTCCATCGAGAGAGGAAGCTAGATCGCCCAGCAGGAAATCGGAAAATCCATTTCCCGCGTTGCAGCTGGTCGGATTGGCGCTTCCCGGACAGAAGGTGGTGCCTGTCCCGGGAAAATTCCGGTCATAGGTCTGGGCTCCATTAAAGTCAAAGATTCCAGTCGAGTCATTGCTATTGGCAGACAACAGAACGCTGCGGCTGAGGTTGGCCCCGATGCTGAGGGAATGAGCTCCCTTGATGATGGTGAGTGCATCGGCTACCTGGTAGTTCGTCTCGCTAACGGTCAGAGGGCGGTTATCTCCCGATCCGAGATTGAGCCCCCCGATCTCAATGTGCGGAAAGCCTGGGTCGGCATTGGGATAGAGAAGCCCCGCCAAGCCAAACTTCGCGGCATAGTTGGTGGTATCTCCTTTTTGATAGTTCTGCGGATCGGTGGAGAATCCCGCATTGACCTGGTTGACGATGTGACTGCTGAAGGTGCGGAACCAGCCCCCGGTCAGGTTGCTGCCACCCACATTGGCCTTCTCCGAGCCGATGATCGAGCCGTTCAGATTGGTGGCCAGGGGGCCGTCGCCGACCAATAGATTTGAGCTGTTGGTGTAGCGGACAAAATAGCTGTTCCTGGCCGATTGGTTATAGTCCGCCCGCCCATTGTATTGATTGATCATCTGGGTTCTGCTGGGGACGTAAAGATAGTTGTTAATCGGCGCAAGTGGCAGACCTGCGGCGCTCGTTTGGGGATTGCCTGCGCGGTTCTCCTGCGGGATATACGGCAGAATCGCGCTGGATATTGCGTTCCACTGAGATTGTGGAATGGTGTTGTTGGGAAATGGCTGCTGGGTGGCAGGATTGAAAATGATGTCGCCCGCGGGAAATACGCCCTGGTCCATGGCCGGTGTCGGGACCGTCTCAAGTTGCGGCTGGGAGAATATTTCGCGCGTACCGTCGAAGCTGAAGAAGTAGAACAATTTATCTTTGAGAATCGGACCACCGACAGCGCCGCCAAATTGATTGCGCTTCAGATCGTTCTTGACAGCAGGTCCTTCGAATACCCACTGCGCCGCGTCGAGATCCTCGTTGCGCAGAAACTCAAAGAGAGTCCCATGGATGCTGTTTGTTCCAGACTTGGTAACGACATCGACCTGTGTCGAGCTCCCGCCATACTCGGCTGAGAAATTGGAGGTCTGAAGCTTGAACTCCTGCACCGCATCGACGGAGATAGGTATGTTCGCTCCGCCGAACATGCGCTCATTGTTGGGCAGTCCATCCAGGCGGAAAAAAGTCTGGCCGCCATTCTGACCGTTGACATCGAATGCGGGCTGCCCATTGCGCTGCTTGCCGTTCAATATCGGATTGCCGGGATGACTGAAGTTATTGGAGTTGCTTGAAGAAACCGCTCCGGGAGAGAACTCCAGCAGCTGGGTGATGAACCGTCCGTTAAGCGGCATGGTCTGAACCTGTTGACTGTCAACGACTGTCCCCACGCTGGCATCCGTAGTCTGCAACAGGGCTGCCTGAGCGGTCACCACGACCTGTTCGGTAGCCGCGCCCACCTGAAGCTTGACGTCGATCTTGGCCTGCTGATCTACGTCAAGGTGAATACCATTCACTTTGCCCGAACTCATCCCAGTAGCAGTCACCGCCATCGTGTAGCTGCCGGGAATCAGGTCTTCAATAAAGTAGACCCCGGCGCTGGTGGCGATGGAATTCTTGACGACTCCGGTCGAGTCATTTGTGATTGCGACTTGCGCGCCAGCAACCACGGCGCCAGCAGAGTCCTCGACTGTTCCGGTGATTGTTGCGTTTCCGTTCTGAGCAAAGCTTGGGGTGCAAGCGGCAATCAACAGGCTGGAAATCCATATTGACTGGAGGAAGAGGCTCTTCCGCAGAAGAAGGGATTTTATGGCTTTCATATGTCCTTTTTCTCCTTGGTATCTATTTCTTGGAGGGCCAGCTTTGACAACGTTGACCTCGAATGACACTCACCATAGCGCCAATTTAAGACGCTCGTCAAGAAAAAATTCTTTCTATTGAGAAATATTTACTGAAATCCTGTCAAAGTTGCAGATTTAAGATGATTATCGGCGTTATTTTTCCTGCAAACGGGGATCTGCAGCCCGCCGGGAGCAAACTTGCACAGGATTGGCGCGTTCTTGAGTGACCCGCTTTCCTGATCCTGACCCCGCTGGCTTGAAGGCCAGGGCCCCTTGATCCCGCAAATCTCGAGGCAGTCCTCCCATCGAAGACCGGAACCAGAAGCAGAGAACGGTAGACCTGGCCGTGACGGTCCTCGAAGTGCAGCGTACGGGATCTATTTTGGCGAGGAAACTCTCTGCAGTTTTCCCCGCTGAGAAGGGGAAGGGGCATTGAAATTCGTTCCTCCCCTTGCTGAGAAGTGTTTTAATGCCCCTATGGCGAGCCTTGAGAACTTCCGGCTGGTTGTTTTCCGGGCGGTTGCGGCACACCTCAGCTTCCGCAAGGCTGCTGAAGAACTTTATCTTACGCAACCTGCTGTGAGTCTGCAGATCAAGGCGCTTGAAGAAGATCTGGGAGTCCAACTCTTTAATCGCACCGGGGGGCATATCGTGCTCACCGCAGCCGGCGGCGTGCTCCTCGGCTACTCTCACCAGGCCGGTGCCCTGCTGGCACAGGCGGAGCATGACATCGGCGCGCTGAGCGGAGACCATGCCGGGGAGCTCGATTTAGGAGCCTCCACGACGATCGCCCAGTACGCTTTGCCTCGCCTGCTCGCCACCTTCTGCATGGAGCATCCCCGGGTTCACCCTACTTTGATCAGCGGCAACACAGAGGAGATCGTCGAAGCGGTGGTGAAGCAGAGAATTGCCTTGGGGCTGATCGAAGGTCCGGCACGAAGCCGTGATGTCAAGACCGAGCCGTTTCTGCACGACGATCTGGTGCTGATCGCATCTTGCGCTCATGAGTGGACAGAGCGCAACGCGGTTCCATGCTCCGAACTGGGGACCGTCCCGTTGCTCATGAGAGAACGCGGTTCGGGCACGCGCGGGGTGATTGAGGCCGCCCTGGCCGAGAGGGGGGTGAAACGAAGCTCCCTGCGGATTGTCATGGAACTGGACTCCACCGAAGCGATCAAGTCTGCCGTGGAGGCGGGACTGGGAGTCGGCTTCGTTTCGCGCTGGGCGATACGCAAGGATCTGAGACTGGGGAACAACTTCAAGATCGTTGAAGTCGAAGGATTGCAAATTAGCCGAGAGTTCCTGATCACCTCCCTCTCGGGTCATGAGCCTCAGGGGCTGGCCAACGAATTCCGCAGGTTTCTCCTCCCATGCGCCGACCCTGGCCGTACGGCAGTAAAATTGGGCCGATCCAACTCCGCCCACACCCATAAGATACAGAAATAGGGCATCAGAACTACTGCTTGGACGCCGGCGCCGGCGTTGGACACACTAGCCATGTGTCCAAGAACCTCTTTTTCATCGGATTGATCCTTGCTGCAAGCGGCTTCCTACCGCCGCCCATCGCTCTTGCCGCCGGTCTTTGTTACGGATTCGCCTTTGTCCACCCATTTCATCTGGAGGCAAAGCGTCTATCCAAACTGCTTCTCCAGGCATCGGTAATCGGTCTCGGTTTTGGCATGAACCTCGATCAGGTTCTAAGTGTTGGCCGTTCCGGGTTCCTCTACACCGCAGCCAGCATCAGCATCGCCATGTCTCTGGGGTGGATCTTCGGAAGACTCCTCGGTACGAGGCGTCGTGTCTCATTCCTTATATCCGCAGGTACTGCGATCTGCGGCGGTAGCGCTATCGCTGCAATCGCACCGATTACCAACGCCAGCGAGGAAGAGATTGCCGTCTCGCTCGGAACAGTGTTTGTCCTGAACTCGATTGCTCTGCTGGTGTTTCCGGCGATTGGCTCTGCGCTACGGCTGACCGAGACCCAGTTCGGCTTATGGGCCGCCCTAGCCATTCACGATACAAGTTCGGTTGTCGGCGCGACAGCCAAGTTCGGAGCCGTTGCCCTTGCCGTTGGCACCACCGTCAAGCTGGCGCGTGCGCTCTGGATCGTACCGATGTCGGTCGGCGCGTCTCTATTCAAAAAGACCGCTGCTCGCATCCAATGGCCCTGGTTCATCCTTTTCTTTTGTCTCGCTGCCCTGTCGAACACTTACATTCACCTCTTTCAGCCGCTCTATCCAGTGCTTCAGCACTTCGGCGTTATCGGCCTGACCGTTACGCTTTTTCTGATCGGAACCGGACTTTCCACAAAAACACTCCGCGAGGTCGGGGTCCGGCCGCTGTTGCAGGGAGTCCTGCTCTGGATCGTGGTCGCCATCGGTTCGCTCGCCCTGATCCGCGCTGGTCTGATTCACTTGTGATACCCCAAGACCCCAGGGCCCAACTCCTTCGACCAACACGCAAAAAAAGTACCAAACTCCAAGCCTGCTGACCGGAGTGAAAAACCTCGGCTACGCCGTTCCGATCACACCCATCACGGCAAAGCCGTGAAATTGTTTCTTGTCAGAAAAACCCATCCTCACCCTTATCCTGAAAACCGCGGTTAAGCGGGTAAAATGGCCCCGGTATCGGGAGCCTGGGCGTTGTTTTGGGGATGACTCCGGCGACGATATCGGCGAGCACCTTTTTCCATGCGTGATGGCCATAAGGCGATGATTCAGGCTTTGCCGTTCAGGCACGCCCGAAGCAGCGGTTGACGAGACATTTTGTCGGGGAAGCTGCAAGGACGCCCGGCCAGCGGAGCTCTAGCGGGAGGCGGAGCTTTAGGAAGCGGAGCCCTAGGAGTCTGAGGCGCGCATTTTGCCGCCGGGCAGCAGTTCGAGGACGCGGCCGCGCCAGAGGATTTTATTGCCCCAGTAGCTGGCGACCCAAAAGCCGAAACCCATCAGGTCGCGGAGCGGATAGAGGACCAGCAGGCCGAACCAGCTCGTATCCTCGACGACGGCGCGACCGACGGCGAGCGAAAGCGCGACGCGCGTGGCGACGCTCCAGGACAGAAGGGTGAGTCCCAGGCTGACGTGCCCCAGAGCCGCCGCGGCGGCGCATGCTAAAAGTCCATAGGGCAGGCTGAAGCTGAGCGCGGTGGCCAGGTGACCGGCGGGACGGGAGAAACGCGTGGACTTCATCCAGCGGACCTGGTGCTTGATCGAGTCCGCGAAGTTGCTGTTGATGACGATGTGGTCGATGGCGTGGTGGCTTAGGACGACAGTTTGGCCGAGCTTGCAGGTCTGGTTGCCGAGCACGAAGTCGTCGGCGCAGTAGTCGGCTGTGATCTGGAAGCCGCCCATGCGGCGGATGGTTTCTCTGCGGAAAGCCATGGTGGGGCCAAGGACGAACTGCATGCCTTCGAGGTCGCGCGCCGCGAGGACGCCCGAGGTCATTTCAACCGACATCCCGATGGCTTCCAGCCGCGCCCAGAGGCCGCCCTCGGCGGCAACGCCACGATAGGGGCAGGTTGTGGCGCCGACCTGGGGGTCGGCGAATGGGAGGGCCACGGCGCGCAGGTAGTCCGGGGTAACGCGGACATCGCTGTCGGAGATGACGAGGATGTCGTGAGCGGCTGCGGCCTCCATGATTTCCATGGAGGCGGCTTTGGCGTTGATGTAATCGGGTTGGCCGTTGGTGGAGAGGAATCTGGCCGGAATGGATGGATTACGGGCGGCTACCTGAAAGGCCAGCTCCAGGCCGGGGTCGTCGGGCGAGCGGGTGCAGAAGAGAATTTCGTAGGCGGGATAGTCCTGGTGGAAGAAGGACTCCAGATGCGCCTCAAGATCCGGTTCGGCTCCATGCAATGGCTTGAGCAGGGTGAGCGGGGGCGTGAAACCGGGACGGGCCTGGAGTTGGGCGAGAGCCCTCTGGCGTTCGCGCAGGTAGCGGGGAACGGCGCGCAGGACGATGACCACGAAGCCGGTAGAGGTGATCAGCCCCAAAAAGCCCAAACCTAGAAGTGCGAAGAGCATGCCGGTAATAAGGATAACTGCCATAAGCCGAAGCCAAGATCGAGACTGGCTCACCGTTCGGCGAGCGGCTGGAACCGATGGGCCGAGAGCATGCGGCTGGTTGGTCTTCCCGCGCCCCATCATGCCGCGGGCGCGAACAGGCTCCTACTGCTTGCGCTGGGCTGCGGTTTTGGCGACCACGGTGGGCCTTCGGATGGGGACGATCGCGCCGGCAGAGCCGGGAGCGGCTTGCTGGAAGCGCGTCAGCATCTCCGAGCGCACGTACTCGACGAAGCTCTGCATCTGGCGGTTCATCTCTTCCATCCGCTCGCGCATTTGCAGGATGATACCGATGCCGGCGATGTTGACGCCGAGGTCGCGGGCGAGGTTGAGGATAAACTCAAGGCGCTCGAGGTCTTCATCGGTGTAGAGGCGCGTATTGCCTTCGGTGCGCGAGGGCTTGAGCAGGCCCTCGCGCTCGTAGAGGCGCAGGGTCTGGGGATGGATCTCGTACATTTCGGCGACCGACGAGATCATGTAGGCGCCTTTTGATTTGCGTTTTGCAGCCATCAGCGACTCGCTTGTCCCTTATGCGGCAGATTGCAGCCGGATCGGTTTGTCCACATCGGTTTGTCCATGCCGATGCCGGTCCACCCGGCAAGCTCTTCGGCAGGCAATGGATTGCGTAGAAAATAGCTGGTGACGGAAGAGCCTTCCCCGGCCAGACGATCCACCCGCAGGCAGAGCTTGACGCTCGCGCCGGGCATTGAACGAATTGCCGTTACCCGGCCGGCGCTCAGCAGCCCGTCCGCCGCGGCACTTGTGACTTCGACACGCTCCTCAGCCGGGCGGTCTATCGCTAAAATGGGGAGATTGCTGGTGTGAGGCCCGAGAGGCTTCTCAACCGGGAAGCCCCGGTTCCTCCCAAACTCCGCTCCTCGATGCTCGTCCGGTCCTTCGCCCGGGCGGCGCGCCAACACCCCTCCGACCGGCTGGGCCGGATCGAGCCTCAAGAGCAGGCTCCCATCCAGGTCTCCATCACGATCCCATCTGAGATTCATTAGCCCCCCTCTCTGTCGGCTTGGCCTTGCGGGCGCTGAGCAATCGAATGCGCTTCGCCTGTTCGGTCGATACCACTAACCATATCCTTTTGAACCTAGAGAAACTAGTCCTACAGAAACCAGTCCCGGATAAACCAGTCTCCGGATAAACCAATCCCGGAGAAACTGGTCGCGGGAGTGCAGACGGCTTTCTCCCTCTCAACCTGCCGGACCTCCGATACCGTTCAAGCCGGCGCCAGGCTCGCCTCCTGGCTCGGCCGAGCGATGATCCCCTTTTGAAAAGCTCGGACGGCACCGGCTGGTTGCGAACATTCCTATAGCTTGGCGAAGAGGGCGACGCGGGGATCCTGGTTGTTGAGCTTGGCAAGTTCGCGCATGATTTCGCGGCTGCGCTCGTCGTTGAGCGTGGGGACGACGACATCGATGGTGACAATCTGGTCGCCGCGCTGGTCAGGGCGCTGAGAGTTTTCGACGCCGCGCTCGCGCATGCGCAGCTTTTGCCCGCTCTGGGTGCCGGGTGGAATCTTGAGCTGGGCGCGGCCGTCGATGGTGGGGACATCGACCTTGGCGCCGAGCGAAGCTTCGGCAATGGTGACCGGGACGCTCATCTGGATGTCGTCGCCGACGCGGGTGAAGACCGGGTGAGTGCCGGTGCGGACAATGAGGAACAAGTCTCCGGCGGGGCCGCCGTTGACCCCGGCGTTGCCCTTGCCCTGGAGGCGGATGCGCTGGCCGTCGCGGGTTCC
>Ga0116129_1000133_pt1 | contig 54092 bp, 50 predicted proteins | sample June2015DPH_17_2_FD_89732 | JGI IMG/M metagenome (GOLD analysis project Ga0116129, IMG submission 89732) | Peatland microbial communities from SPRUCE experiment site at the Marcell Experimental Forest, Minnesota, USA - June2015DPH_17_10 | ecosystem: Environmental > Terrestrial > Soil > Wetlands... | reverse complement strand
CCGTTGATCGCGACATATTCCTTGGTGAGATCGCAGGTCAAAACCCGGTCGCGGCCCTTGCCGAGGCCAAGCGCGACCTTGATTCGGATCTCCGGCTGCTTCATCGCGGCTGATACTTCCGCCTCATCGTAAGAGGGGTCGCGCGCGCCGCTTTTGGCGACGCGGATGCCGTTGAACGAGATCGAGAGCTTGTCGCGGTCGGCGGGCTCGCCGGCCTTGCCGACCGCCATCACCACGCGGCCCCAATTGGCGTCCTCGCCGGCAATCGCGGTCTTCACCAGCGGCGAATTGGCGATCGACATCGCTATCCTGCGGGCTGACGCCTTCGAGACCGCGCCCTCGACAATGATCTCGATCAGCTTGCGGGCGCCTTCGCCGTCGCGCGCCACCTGCTCGGCGAGGTCGGCCAGTACGGCGTGGAAGGCCTTCGCGAACGCCTTCAGGTGCGGGTCGCCGGCGCGGCTGATTTTCGGCGCACCGTGAGCGGCGGCTGCCCCGGTCGCAAAAGCAAGCAGCGTGTCCGAGGTCGAGGTGTCGCCATCGATGGTGACGGCATTGAAGCTGTCTTCGACACCTGACTTCAGGAGCGATTGCAGAGCGGGCGCGGTGATCGGCGCGTCGGTGAAGATAAAGGACAGCATGGTCGCCATATCCGGCGCGATCATGCCTGCACCCTTGGCCATGCCGTTGATCGTCACCTTGGCCTTGCCGAGTTTGACGGTGGCGGTTGCCACCTTGGGGAAGGTGTCGGTGGTCATGATCGCGCGTGCCGCGTCCATCCACGCATCCGGCGTGGTCTTGGTGGCGAGATCGCCGAGCACGCCGTCGAACTTGGTGGCATCGAGCGGCTCGCCGATCACGCCGGTGGAGGCCAGGAAGATTTCGCTCGCCTGGCAGCCGACCGCTTTCGCGGCGATCGAAGCGGTCAGCGACGTCGCCTGACGCCCGGTCTTGCCGGTGAAGGCATTGGCGTTGCCGGAGTTGACCACGAGGGCGCGGGCCAATCCCGTCTTGGAAGATTTGCCTGCCTTGGAAGATTTGCCGTCGAGTTTGGCGCGGCACCACTCGACGGGTGCCGATGGGCACTTTGACCGGGTGAAGACACCGGCCACCGTCGTACCCTTGTCCATGACGGCGAGCAGCACATCGGTGCGGTCTTTGTAGCGGATGCCGGCCGCGGCGGTCGCGAGCGTCACGCCCGAAATGGCGGGCATGTCGGGAACATTGGTCGGGGCGAGCGGGGAAACGGTGGATGACATGGGGCTTCCAGCAGGAGGGAAATCGGGAAGCGCTCTGTATCACCTTCGTTGTGGGGAAGGGAGAGGGCTCGTCGTCCCTGCGGACGCAGGGACCCATAACCACAGGCCCAGGTTGTTACGGTAATTCGTCGTTCCAGCGTGCTCAGAAATGCACGCTTGGGGTTATGGGCCCCGGCTCAAGGCCGGGGCGACGTGGATTTTGATTTGCGTCTTGATCTTTTACTTCTTCGCGGGCGCCATCTTCGAGTCCGACTTCATCGCGTCGGGCGCGGGCGCCGGCGTGTTGGAGGCCTGGTCCATGCGCTCGACCTTCGCGCTTTCACGCAGCTTGGAGACATACTCGGCCTGCGCCTTGCGGGTCACATAGGTCTCGATCTGGGGCTTGACCTGTTCGAAGTCGGGCGCCTTGCGGCTACGCTTTTCCTCGACCTTGATGACGTGCCAGCCGAATTGCGACTTCACCGGATCGGAGATCTTGCCGGGTTCGAGAGCAAAGGCGACGGTGGAAAATTCCGGGACCATCTGATCCTTGGTAAAGAAGCCGAGATCGCCGCCGTCGGCAGCGCCGGGGTCTTTCGACTTTGTCTTGGCGAGTTCGGCGAAATCGGCGCCTTTCTTCAACTCCGCTTCGATCGCCTTGGCCTCGTCTTCGGTTTCGACCAGAATATGCCGCGCATGTACTTCCTGCTCGCCCGCGATCTGCTTGGCGGCTTCGTCGTACACTTTCCTCATGGCCTCATCGGTGGCCGCCGCCTTGCCTTCCGTAGCCAGAAGATTGTCCATCAAGAGGCGGTTGCGGGTGAAGGCGAGCCGGGCCTTGAAGTCGGGGCGATCCTCAATCTTCTTGTCTTCGGCGGCCTTGGCGACGATCTTCATGTCGATCAGAAACGCCAGCACGTTTTCCTTCTTGGTGGCGGGATCCATTTGCGCCAGGCTGGGGCCGAGTTCTTCTTCGGCAAGCGTCACGTCGCTTTGGCGGATTTCAGCGCCGTTCACCTTGACGAGTACCGGGTTGGCATCTTCAGCACGCAGCGGCAGGCTCGCGAAAAGAGCGATCGCAACTGCGCCGGTAGCGGCGGCAAAGCGGATGTGCGCGGCGCGTTTCGCGTCTGATGACGAAGTAGTCATGGAAAATCCTTATCTCCAAAGCCTGATGGCTGTTGCGGGAGGGCCCTTTAAAAAGCCGCGCGACACTCGCCCAATCGCGTGGCCTTGGCAACGCGAAAAGTCTGTCAAAATGATGAAATCCAGGAAAGGCGGGCCTCGGTGGCCGGCCGGCCAAGGCGCCGAATGGGCCTTGTGCCACGAATGGTTAAAGGCCGATCCAGCCTGCTTGGGAAACAGCCTGAAAACCCGAGACCTCCGGCGGCGTTGACAAGCCTTTAGGCCAGCCATATCTCTCCCGGACCTGAGTCAATGGCGATAGCGCCAGTTGCCGCGTTTTGGCCGTTGAACCCCGGATTGCTGAACTCCCACTCATTCGACGGACGATCCCGGTCAGGGTCGGTCATTAGCGCGTCACGATGAGTTGATTGGCAGTCCCATCTCGCGGCTAGGACAGGAAGTTGGCATGATCGGCGCGCTCGCCCGCAAGTTTTTCGGTTCCACAAATGACCGCCGGGTCAAGGGATACCAGGGCCGCGTCGATGCCATCAACGCGCTGGAAGCGGAGCTGGTTGCGCTCTCGGACGACGCGCTGAAAGCGCGCACGGCCGAATTCCGCCAGCAACTCGCCGATGGCAAGACGCTCGACGACATTCTGGTTCCGGCCTTTGCCACCGTCCGGGAGGCCGCCAAGCGGACGCTGGGCCAGCGGCACTTCGACGTGCAGCTGATCGGCGGCATGGTGCTGCACGAGGGCGATATCGCCGAAATGAAAACCGGCGAAGGCAAGACGCTGGTGGCGACGCTTGCGGTCTATCTGAACGCGCTCGCCGGCAAGGGCGTCCATGTCGTCACCGTCAACGACTACCTCGCCCGCCGCGACTCCTCCTGGATGGGGCAGATCTACAGCTTCCTCGGCCTGACCACCGGCGTCATCGTGCACGGCCTCGACGATGCCGAGCGCAAGGAAGCCTATGCCTGCGACATCACCTACGGCACCAACAACGAATACGGCTTCGACTATCTGCGCGACAACATGAAATACCGGCTGGAGGACATGGTCCAGCGCGAGCATTTCTATGCCATCGTCGACGAAGTCGACTCGATCCTGATCGACGAGGCGCGCACGCCGCTGATCATCTCCGGTCCGCTCGACGACCGTTCGGATTTCTACAACACCATCGACACCTTCTTTCCGAAGCTCGACAAGGCCGACTACGACGTCGACGAAAAGCAGCGCACCGTGACGCTGACCGAAGGCGGCATGGAGAAGCTGGAAACGCTGTTGCGAGACGCCGGTCAGCTCAAGGGCGAGTCACTCTACGACGTCGAGAACGTCTCGGTGGTGCACCACGTCAACCAGGCGCTGCGCGCACACACGCTGTTCACCCGCGACAAGGATTACATCGTTCGTGACGGCGAGGTCGTGATCATCGACGAGTTCACCGGACGCATGATGCCGGGCCGGCGCTACTCGGAAGGTTTGCATCAGGCGCTGGAGGCCAAGGAGCATCAGCCGGTTCAGCCGGAAAACCAGACGCTGGCTTCGATCACCTTCCAGAACTATTTCAGGATGTACGCAAAGCTGGCCGGCATGACCGGTACGGCTGCCACCGAAGCCGACGAGTTGTTCGACATCTACAAACTCGAGGTCGTGGAAATCCCGACCAACGTGCTGGTGGCGCGTCTGGATGAAGACGACGAGGTCTATCGCACCCAGAACGAAAAATACGCCGCGATCCTGGCCGAGGTCGAGCGCGCCAATTCGCGCCTGCAGCCGGTGCTGGTCGGCACCGCCTCGATCGAAAAATCCGAAGTGCTTGCCGAATACCTCAAGAAGAACGGCTACAAGCAAATCGACTTCGGCAACGAAAACGCGATGGACAAGCTCTACGCGGCGGCGCGTGCCGGCAAGCCGGCCAAGCTGTTTGCGGTGCTGAATGCGCGCTTCCACGAACAGGAAGCCTATATCGTGGCCGAAGCCGGCGTCCCCGGCGCGATCACGATCGCAACCAACATGGCCGGCCGCGGCACCGACATCAAGCTCGGCGGTTCGCTCGAAATGCGCATCCAGCACGAGACCGCGGGGATTGCCGACGAAGCCGAGCGAAATGCCAAGATCGAACAGATCAAGGCGGACGTCGAACGCTTCCGCGAACTCGTGCTGAAGGCCGAGGAAACCATCGAGATCGAGCCGGCCAAGGGATCGAAGCCGGCCAAGACCGTGACCAAGCCGGGCGGGCTCTACATCATCGGCTCCGAACGCCATGAATCGCGGCGCATCGACAATCAGCTGCGCGGCCGTTCCGGCCGTCAGGGCGACCCCGGCCGCTCCAAATTCTTCCTGTCGCTGGAAGACGACCTGATGCGGATCTTCGGGTCCGACCGGCTTGACAGCATGCTGACACGGCTCGGTCTGAAGGAAGGCGAGGCCATCATCCACCCCTGGATCAACAAGGCGCTGGAAAAGGCGCAGCAGAAGGTGGAAGCCCGCAACTTCGATATCCGCAAGAACCTGCTGAAATTCGACAACGTCCAGAACGACCAGCGCAAGGTAATTTTCGATCAGCGCGTCGACCTCATGAAGGACGAAAGCGTCGCCGAAACCGTTGCCGACATGCGCCACGCCTTTGTCGAGGACGTCGTGACCAAGCACGTGCCGGAACATGCCTATGCCGAGCAGTGGGACACCGCCGGCCTGAAGGAAGAACTCAAGCGCGTGCTCGACGTCGACCTGCCAGTCGAACAATGGGCCAAGGAAGAGGGCATCGCCGACGAAGAACTGCTGACGCGAATCGAAAACCACGTCGACCAGCACATGGCGGCCAAGGTGGCCCAGTGGGGCCCCGAGGTGATGCGCTATGTCGAGAAGACCATCCTGCTGCAGACGCTCGATCATCTCTGGCGCGAACACCTGGTGATGCTCGACCATCTGCGCCAGGTGATCGGCCTGCGCGGCTACGGCCAGCGCGATCCGTTGCAGGAATACAAATCCGAAGCGTTCAGCCTGTTCGAGGCCATGATCGGGAATTTGCGTGAGGCGGTGACGGCGCAACTGATGCGGGTCGAGATCGTGCCACCGGAAAACCAGCAGCCGGCGCTGCCGCCGATGGAAGCGCACAAGCTCGATCCAAACACCGGCGAGGACGAGATGGCGTTCGCCAACGCCTCACTGGTGCCCGCTGCTACCGCCAACCGGGACCCGAAGAATCCGGCCTCGTGGGGCAAGATCGGCCGCAATGAGGATTGTCCCTGTGGCTCGGGCAAGAAATACAAGCACTGCCACGGCAAATACGCGTGAGGGCCAAGGGTTTTTAACCGCCTTGCCGAATGCCCGTCGACCAATCGATAGTCAGTGAAGCTGCGGTCTTCCGTTTTTCGCCGTGGGGTCGGTCTGAAGAAAATAACAGGCGGGGAGTATTGGCCGTGCGGGGAACGGTCGGAGACCGTATCGCATTGGGGCTCGTCGGTGGCTGGGTGATGGCTCTCGCGGCTTTCTTCTTGTGGCCTGCTGTCGAACATTGGAATGGCGAAGCGACGGTCTATCGGATGTTCTGTTCGTCGGATCGTGAGGTTGCCAGTCCTTGCGGTCTCAAGAACGAATTGACGTCGGTTACCGAAACCTACAAAGCGTTTCCCGACCAACAGAGCATCATTGTTTGGATAGGCAACGACGCGCCCTCGAGGCTCGGCAATTGCGCCGTACGCGACGCACTCAATTGGCGTTGCACGAAAAGTAACAAGATTGGCGTTACCATCGATCAGTCGATGGCGAATGGGCAGCTTTCCGAAACTGTCGATGGATCGCTCTCGCCCGGCTTGACACTTTTCTATCAGGTGCCGCGCTGGCGTTGGTGGCTGGTGAAGCTCCTGGAAACCTCAGGCTTGAGAAAATAGGGCGCCAAGGCTGCCCGATGCTGAAGTTTTGAAGGAATTTCTGAGCAGATCGCGCCGATCGCTGGAGAGTCAGCGTTCAGCGCGTCACTTTCAGCAGCGGAATGCTGTTCGGGTCCGGTGGCGTCGGCATCTGCCGTAGGTAAGCGTAGATGTCGGCGGCGTCGCTGTCGGAAAGAACGGCGGCTTCGTAGGGTGGCATCTGATTGGCGGGATGGCGGAGCTGGTTAAGGAATCCGTCGAAGGCAAACTCCGTGCGGGATACGCGCGGGCCTGTCATCACAGCCCCCTGACCCGCAAGGCCATGGCACTGATAGCAGCCGGTCTCGCGGTAGAGCGTCTTGCCGTGTTCGGCATTCCCCGAAGGTATCGGTGCTTGTTGCGCCGATGCTGATGCGATTGTCAGCGTCAAAATCATCAACGCTTGGCGGAGGCGTTTCATGAGTTGCTCCACTAGCGCGGCTGCGTGATGACGTCGATCAGCGCAGGCTGGCCGGCCTTGACCGCGGCGATCCCCTTGCGGAAAGCGTCAGCGAGGTCGTTCGGATCCTCGATCGGCCCGATGCCCAGCGCGCCGTAGCCAAGCGCGATCTTCGCGTAATCGATGTTCGGATTGTCGATCGTGATGCCGATCGGCACATTGCGTATGCCGCGATTGTGCCGGTTCGCCATGCGCTGGACGTGCATCAGCTCCTGATGATAGGCGCGATTGTTCTGGACGATCGTGAGGTAGGGAATGCCGTGGTGCGCGGCGGTCCATAGCGTATGCGGCGCCATGTTGAACTCGCCGTCGCCGGTGACGTTGACGACCACGCGACCGCCTGCATCGCGATGCGCCAGCGCGGCGCCAAGTGCGGCGACCGGCTGATAGCCGACGCCATAGCCGCCGGAGCCGCCAATAAAGCGATAGTGCTTGTCCAGCGGCCATAACCGGTGCGGCCACCGGGACGAGAAGTCGCCATCGGATACCAGCGCCCAGTCTTCTTTCTGTAATTGCCCCCACAGCTCCATGTAGAGGCGCGCCGTAGCGATCGGCTTGGCGTCCCATGCAAAGGTTGCTTCGGTGCGCGCGCGTTCGGTCGCGCCGCGGTAGGCTTGCCGCAGTTTCTCACCGCGCATCTCGTTGGCGCTGTTGCCGCTGGAGGTGGCCTCTCGCCGCACGGCTTCGATCAGGAAAGGCAGCGTTGTCTGTGCGTCGGCCGTCATGTTGATGTCTGCGCCGACGTAGCGCTGGAAACCCTGATAGTTGGAATGGACCAATAGATCATGCGTCGAGATGCTGATGACTTTCACGCCCGTTTTGACCCTGGGGGTGTCGGTGCGTTCGAGCTGATCGCGCAATGAGTTGAGCTGGCCGAACAGATCGACCGGTTCGAGCGAGAGGATGCAATCGGCTTGCCCGATCAACGTACCGGCGCGCTCCGACTGGCAGAGATAATGCGTGTTCGGCATGTTCATGCGTGACCGGTTGTCGATCACAGGCGCCTGCAACAGCTCGGCCAGCCGCACGAGATCGTCCATGGCGGCCTGCGATCGCGCATAGCGATCGGCGATGATCAAGGGATTCTCGGCGGCCACCAGCATTTTGGCGGCCTCGCGCACCGCGTTCGGATCGCCTGCGGTCTGCGTGGGCGCGGTCAGGCGCGGAATCCAGAGGTTGCGCTCTTCTCGTTCATCGAGCGGATCTTCCTGCAGCTTGGCGTCGGCGACCAGGAACACCGGTCCGGGCGGTTGTGCGCAGGAGAGCGCATAACCACGCACCGCCGACTCGGCGAAATGTTGCAGCGACATCGGGTAGTCGTCCCACTTGACGAAGTCGCGCACGGTGGCTGCGCCATCCTGTACGCTGTGGAACCATTCGACGCCGGGCCGCCGTTCGTTGGTCGCGCCGGCATTGCCGGTGAAAAGCATCATCGGAACGCGGTCGCAGTAGGCGTTATAGATCGCCATCGCCGCATGTTGTGTTCCGACGGTGCCGTGCATGATCGCGGCCATCGGCTTGCCGGCAACCTTGGCATAGCCATGCGCCATTCCGACCGAGACTTCTTCGTGCAGGCAGGTCAGCCATTCCGGGCGTTTGTTGGCGCCGTAATTGATGAAGCTTTCCTGCAAGCCCCGAAAGGTCGAGCCGGGGCAGGCCGCGATGTAGTCGAGATTGAGCGTCTTGCAGACGTCGACCATGAAGTCAGAGCCGGTCTTTTCCGTTGTCAGCCGCTCGACCTCCGGCGGCCGCTCGCGCTCTTTGGCCTGAGTAGCCGCGGTGGGTGTTGGCGTGGTGCCCTTCGTCGTGCCCTTGGCCGGTTCGGAAGTTTGTGCTCCTGCGGCCTGCGGAACGGCGATCGTGGCTCCTCCGGCTGCAACCACTCCCTTGAGGAATCGACGGCGATGCAGGCCGGTTTCATCCGACTTGGCCATGAGCCTTCTCCCGATTTTTTGACGGGCCATCGACAAGGGCCCGACGCTTCTTCTTGATGCGGGAGATTAGCGCAAGGAAAACCCTGACGCGAGGAGGTCGCTTGTCACGGTACGGACGTGTTGGCAGGTGTCGGGAGGACAGGCTTACCTGGCTGCCGAGAAGCGGCTCTCGAACGAATTCGCCGGTACGACCGGTTGAGCGCCGGCCACAACGCTGCTGGAAGCAGCGGGCGCGGCAGGGGGTGGAGGCGGCGGCGTGTCGGCCGCGGTATCTGTCCCCGTCGGCTTGGGCGCCGGCTTGGCTGCAGCCTGTTTGGTGTCGGTCTTCTTCGGCTTGGCGTCGGCGACCTTCGGCTTGGCCGGGACCGTCGTCGGCTGCGGCATGGTCGTCGTCGCGGTGGTGTCGGCAGACGCATTGCTCAGGCCAACTTTGCGGGCCAGGCTGGAGAAGAAGCCTTCCGATTCGCCGCTTTGGGCCGCCGGAGCCGCAGACGCCAGGCGCGTTGAGGAGGAGGCCGGTGCGATGGAGGCCGCGAGTGGCTCATCCGGCGCGGTCACGGGTCCATGCGGCGGATTGACCGTGTTGGGGATGGTGCCCGGCGCTCTCTCCGGAGGGGTGAACAGCGCGAGGCCCGATCCGCCCGCGCTGCCATCCGAAAGGCCGGTGCTGCCGTTTGGCACTCTGGCGGCGAAGACCCTGTGCATGCCGCCGTCGATGCCGGTATTCAACTGAGCCACCGGCGTGCCCTTTGCGACCAATTTGTCGTATTCGGCCTGATCGGCGTCCTGCTTTTCGCGAACGGCTTGCGCGACTTCGTCCGGCACCACATAGGCAGGACATTTGGCCGAGGCTTCAAATACCGGCTCGCGCTTGGCGTCGGGCGCCTTCACCGCGTCGAACACATATTTTTTCTCGCAGAAATCGACCTTCGGCTCCTGACGCGTCACCTCGAACGCGTCGTTGCCTTCCTTGATCATTTTCCAGAACGCCATGTGCGGGCTGTTGCGATGGCGGGCAAGATTGATCGGCGTCATCCGGAACGGGTAGGCCTGGAACTGGAACGACTTCTGGCCGCCGAAGAAGGATTCCCGGCCCAGCGCATAGATTTCCGAGATCTGCTCGTCGGTCATCGCGTAGCAACCGCGTGACGAGCAGTCGCCATGGACCATCAGCTCCGAGCCGGTATGGCCAAGCGACCGGTCATAGGCGTTCGGGTAGCCGGTATTGAAAGAAAGATAATAGGCTGACGTCGGATTCATCTGTGCCGGCGTGATCGCATAGAAACCTTCCGGCGCCTGGCGGTCGCCTTCGCGGACCTTCGGTCCGAGGTCTCCAGACCAGCGGCAAATCGGATAGGTCTTCAACAGCTCAAAGCGGCCGGTGCGATCCTGCTTCCAGACTTCGAGCTCGGCTTCCTGCTTGAACAGCCGGACCAGGATCGGCGATTGCAGATCCATGTTCTTGGCGTCGATCTGGGCGATCAGCTTGGGCGGGACGGGCTGGTTGGCTTTGGCATTGGTGGCGAGAGAAGTCATCTCCTCGGTATTGCAACCGGTCAGCAGAACACCTGCCGACAGCGCAGCAGACGTCAAGAACGCGCGAACCAAAGAGCGGCCGATCAATGTAAAGCTCCACACCCAATGGGCAATTCTCGCACCCCAAACTCGCGTCGACGCCCTGAAGCCATTGAATAAAATCTTATCCTTAAAGCCCCGTCTGTCGCAAGCCGAGGTTTGGTCTGCGGCCACCACCGCTAAAGAATGGTGAAGAGAACATAAAGACGCGGCCCACAGCTCAATTGCGGCTGAAATGGGGCTGTCGTAGTCAGGAAAGCACCTCGTCCTCAGAAGGTTTTTCGGCCGATATCGAGAAATTTCTGTCGCCGCTGCTTTCGGACCGCTTCGGCATCCAGACTTTTCAGGTCGTTCAACGCCTGGGCGATGGCTTCGCCCGTGTTGGCGATCATAGTGGCCGAATCGCGATGCGCGCCACCGACCGGTTCCTTCAGGATCTGGTCGATCACGCCAAAGCGCAGCATGTCCTGCGCGGTGATTTTCATGCTGGTCGCGGCTTCCTGGGCCTTGGTTCCGTCGCGCCACAGGATCGAGGAGGCGGCCTCCGGCGAGATGACGCTATAGATCGCATGTTCGAACATCAGCACGCGGTTGGCGGTCGTGATGGCAATGGCGCCGCCGGACATTCCCTCGCCGGTGATGATGGCGATATTCGGCACACCAAGCGACAGGCAGGCATCGGTTGAACGCGCGATCGCCTCGGCCTGTCCTCGCTCCTCCGCGCCGATGCCGGGATAGGCGCCGGCGGAATCCACGATCGACAGCACGGGGATGCCGAATCGGTCCGCCATTTCCATCAGCCGCACCGCCTTGCGATAGCCTTCGGGGCGCGCCATGCCGAAATTATGCTTGATGCGGGACTCGGTGCTGGCGCCTTTTTCCTGGCCGATCACGCAAATGCTCTCGCCGCGGAAGCGGCCGAAGCCGCCGACCAGCGCCTCATCCTCGGCAAACTTGCGGTCGCCGGCGAGCGGGGTGAATTCCGCAATCAGCCCGCTGATGAAATCGGTGAAATGCGGCCGTTGCGGATGGCGCGCGACCAGCGTCTTCTGCCACGGCGTCAGATTGGCGTAGAGATCTGACAAGGCCTGCGCCGCCTTGTCCTCGATCCGTGCAATCTCTTCCCCGATGTCGCTGCCCGACGCCGCAAGCACCCGCAATTCGTCGATCTTGGAATCAAGCTCGGCGACGGGTTTTTCAAAATCGAGGTAGCTGCGCATGTGATCCGGCATCAAATCAATATAGGGACGAAGCTACCCGGGAGCGAAGCGGTTCCCGAGTTGCGCGAAGAAAGCACGCATCTTCAGATGGTTAGCATGCGGGTCGGTTGGATCTCCCTTCGGCAAGCCTTGCCGTCGGTAAGCGGAAATGGCTCTTTCGGGGGAGAAGTCGCTGATGTCAAGCAGGCTCGCTGGCCCCAAGTGATTCGCTATTTCTCGGCCAGCGGATGCAGGTCGCGCACCAGACTTTTCAGCCGCTCTTCGACCACATGGGTGTAGATCTGGGTCGTCGAAATGTCGGTGTGGCCGAGCAGCGTTTGCACGATGCGCAGGTCGGCGCCGTTGTGCAAAAGATGGCTTGCGAAAGCGTGGCGCAGCACGTGGGGTGAGACGAGCCGTGGTGCGAGGCCGGCCGAGGCTGCGAGTTCTTTCAGGTCGCGCGCAAAATGCTGCCGCGTCAGATGTCCGCTTTCGCCAAAGGAAGGGAACAGCCATTTCGAGAGGGCTGCATTTGTCTGCTTCGACGCCTTGAGCGCTTCCACCGCCGCCAGATAATCGGCCATCGCGCGGCGCGAAGCCTCGTTCAGCGGCACCAGCCGCTCCTTGTTGCCCTTGCCGCGCACCACGATCATGCCGGCGCCGCTGCGCGAAGCCGATAGCGGCAGCGCCACAAGTTCGGAGACGCGCAAGCCCGTCGCGTAGAGCACCTCGAGCAGGCAATAGAGTCGCATGGCACGCAGCCGCGCCAGCGGCGAAGCTTCCAGCTCTTCGGTCAGGGCCTTGGCGCGTGTCAGCAGGCGATCGACATCCGATATCGAGAGCACTTTCGGCAGGCCGCGGCCGCGCTTGGGCCCGGACAGGATCGCCGCCGGATCGTCGCTGCGAATCCGCTCGTTGAGCAGAAAGCGAAACAGGTGCCGCATCGCCGACAGCCGACGCGCCACGCTCGAGGATTTAAATCCGCGGCTATCGAGATCGGCGAGATAGTCCCGCAAGACTTGCGTCTCGGCGCCGGCGAAGCTCTCGCCTTGGGCGGCAAGAAATCCGGAAAAATCCGTCAGGTCGCGGCGGTAGGCATCGAGCGTATTGTCGCCGGCGCCCTGTTCGGCGGCGAGCATGTCAAGGAACAGGTCGATCAGTTTGGCGTCACAGGGCTTGGCGCGCATTCGCAAACCTTAACTCCCAAATCCTTGATCCTCTCTTGCTTGTCCTTGTGGTTCGCACCTATTTCTTGAGGAACTTGTCCGGCGGCACGGTAAGGGTCATTTCGCGCGGCTTCGGGTTGACAAAGTTCGCCAGGGCAAAAATCGTCCCATAGACGACCCCCACAATGATTGCGACCACCGTTAGAAAGCGGAACAGGCTCGGCATCAGCTAGCAACCCGGTTCATCGCCCCGATCTGGCGAATTAACCATTGAAATATCGGGGATTGACCTGATTTGACTACCACCATGTTCGACATGTCGTTGCAAGGGTTTATGGCTAGCAACGGTATGAGGGGCGGTAGTAAGGTCGCCCCATAGGCACATCTCGCGATCATCGAACCAGGAAATGTCCGACACCATTTTGCCGAACGCCACCAACGCCGCCCAGGACGCCGAGATTTCGGCAGCCCTCGGCAATCGTTCGGTTGTGCTGGTGGGAATGATGGGGGCCGGCAAATCCACCATTGGACGCCGGTTGTCGATCCGGCTCGGGCTGCCGTTTCTCGACGCGGACACTGAAATCGAGCAGGCGGCCGGCATGTCGATCCCGGATATTTTCGAATCTCGCGGGGAAGCAGATTTCCGAAACGGCGAAGTGCGCGTGATTGCGCGGCTGCTCGACAATGGACCAGGGGTGATTGCCACCGGTGGCGGCGCCGTCATGCGGCAGGAAACCCGTGAGCGCATTCGCCAGAAGGGCGTCTCGATCTGGCTCAAGGCTGACCTTGACATCATCCTGCGCAGGGTGAGACGGCGATCCGATCGCCCGCTGCTTCAGACGGCGGATCCTGAGGCCACGATCGCGCGGCTAATGAAGGAGCGTGAGCCGGTCTACAGCCAGGCCGACATAACGATCTGGTCGCGCGACGTGCCGCACGAAAAAATCGTCGATGAGTGCATTGAGGCACTGTACGGGAAGCTTTGCGGCGGCCACATCGAACAGAGTAGCGATAGCTTGGGCGCTCCATGACCGTGCCGTTGAAACATTCCGATCCGATCACCGTAGATGTAGCGCTCGGCGATCGCGCCTATGACATCGTGATCGGCCGCGATGCCCTCGTCTCGCTCGGCAAGCGTGTCGCTGCGTTGAGGCCGGGTGCACGCACGGCCATTGTCACGGACCGCACTGTCGCAGGCTACTGGCTCGCCAAGACGGAAGCTTCGCTGGCGGAGGCCGGAATCGCCACGTCTCACGTCATCGTCGAGGAAGGCGAGAGCTCCAAAAGTTATGCCGTGCTCCAACAAGTGAGCGAGGCGCTGATTTCAGCCAAAATCGAACGCGCCGACCTTGTGGTCGCGCTTGGCGGCGGCGTGGTCGGCGATCTCGCGGGCTTTGCCGCCGCGATCCTGCGCCGCGGCGTTGATTTCGTGCAGGTGCCGACCTCGTTGCTGGCGCAAGTCGATTCTTCCGTCGGTGGCAAGACCGGCATCAACTCGCCGCAAGGAAAGAATCTGATCGGCTCGTTTCATCAGCCGGTCCTGGTGGTCGCAGACACCGCCGTGCTCGACACCTTGTCGCCGCGCCAATTCCGCGCCGGTTATGCTGAAGTCGCCAAATACGGCCTGCTCGGCGATGAAGCCTTCTTCACCTGGCTGGAAAAAAATCACGCCGATATTTTCGCTGGAAGCGCCGCGCGCGAGCATGCTATTGCAACCTCCTGCCGTGCCAAGGCCGCGATCGTCGCGCGCGACGAGCGTGAGAATGGCGAGCGCGCGCTGCTCAATCTTGGCCATACCTTCGGTCACGCGCTGGAAGCCGCGACCGGTTTTTCCGACCGGCTATTTCATGGCGAAGGCGTTGCCGTCGGCATGGTGCTGGCAGCGGAATTGTCGGCGCAGCTCGGGATGATCGCCGCCGAAGACGCCGTGCGCGTCAAGGGCCACCTCGCTGACGTCGGTTTGCCGACCGCCCTGCAGGAGATCGCGGGTTTCGCGCAGGAAGGACTGGCGGATGCGGACGCCTTGATGTCGCTGATGGCGCAAGACAAGAAGGTCAAGCGGGGCCGGCTCACTTTCATCCTGCTCGAGGCAATCGGCCGCGCCGTGATTGCTCCTGACGTAGAACCTTCATTGGTTCGTGATTTTCTGAAAAAGAAGCTGCAACGACACCGCGCTTGATCTGGAATAGACGCGCATGGATTGGGTCACGTTTTCTATCGTCGTATTTTGTCTTCTGGTGTCGGCATTTTTCGCCGCCAGCGAAACCGCGCTGACCGGCGTCTCGCGCGCCAGCATGTTGCGGTTGTCAAAGCACGGCAATCAGGACGCCGCGATCGTCTCCAGCCTGTCGGCGACGCGCGAGCGAATGATCGGCGCGCTGTTGCTCGGCAACAACATCGCCAATATCGGCGCTTCGGCGCTTGCCACCGTCATCTTCACGGCATGGTTCGGCGAAGTCGGCGTGCTCTATGCGACCGCCGTGATGACGGTGCTGGTCGTGATCTTCGCCGAGGTGTTGCCGAAGACGATCGCCATCAATGCGCCGGACCGGGTGGCGCTATTGGTCGCCCGCCCGATGAAACTCATGATATTTCTGCTCGGGCCGCTGCTTACGGTCGTCGAAGTCATCGTTCGATTTTTGATGCGGTTATTCGGCATCAAGATCGGTCACAACCAGTCCATTCTTTCACCGTTCGAGCGCCTGCGCGGCGCTGTCGATTTGCTTCATCACGAAGGCAAGGTCGAAAAACAGGACCGCGATATGCTCGGCGGGCTTCTGGATCTGCGCGAGCTTGAGGTTTCCGACGTGATGGTCCATCGCACCGAAATGGTGATGATCAATGCCGACCTGCCGCCGGAAGAACTGGTGCGGGAGGTGCTCGCGACCGAGTACACGCGAATCCCGCTGTGGCGCGAAAAACCTGAGAACATTGTCGGCGTGTTGCACGCCAAGGATTTGCTGCGCGCGATCCGCGCTTCCGATGGCGAGACGTCCAAGATCGATGTCTCGACGATCATGCTGCCGCCCTGGTTCGTGCCGGAAATGCGCCCGGTCTCCGAACAGCTCAAGGCCTTCCGCCGCCGCAAGACTCACTTCGCGCTCGTCGTCGATGAATACGGCGAGGTCGAAGGCATGGTGACGCTGGAAGATATTCTGGAGGAAATCGTCGGCGATATTTCCGATGAGCACGATGTCGTGGTAGCGGGCGTCCGCGCCCAGCCCGACGGTTCGGTAGTCGTCGACGGCTCGGTGCCGATCCGTGACCTCAACCGGGTGATGGATTGGCATCTTCCGGACGAAGAGGCGACCACCGTTGCCGGTCTCGTGATCCACGAAGCCCGCTCGATCCCCGACCGGGGCCAGAGCTTCACCTTCCATGGCTTCCGTTTCCGTGTGTTGCGACGTGAGCGCAACCGCATTACGGCGCTTCGGATCGTGGCGGTGCCGCGCGACAGCGAAGTTGAGGAAAAAACGCCACGGCGTGTCGGCAAGGGGTTTTGAGTCGAGAGCCTCGCCGGGTAGAACTAGCCTGTTTCTCCCGGCGCCTGCGCCTTGATCGCCAGCGCGTGCACGCCGCCCTGAAGTTCCGCGGCCAGCGTCGAATTAATCATGCGATGACGCTCGATCCGGCTCTTTCCTTTGAAAGCAGCAGACACGATATACACCCTGAAATGAGTCTCGCCGCCCGGGCTGTGGCCGGCGTGGCCTTCATGCAGATGTGATTCATCTAATACGTCGAGGCTTTCCGGAGAGAAAGCTTCGCTCAACTTGTTTGTGATAATGTCTTTGGTGTTCATGGTGGCGGCAATACGTCTTTTGGTTGCCTCTCGTCAATGTCATCCCGGGAGTGAAGGGTTTCGCAATGTCAAGACTTGAAGCCAGAGGCGTTGCGTAGTCAAAGACATCATGCCGATTGATTCATCCAAATTCTTTGATTCCATTCGCATCAAGCCTACCAAGGTCAGCGCGAAGCGCCAGGCGCAGGCGGGTGGCGAAGCCGTGGCTTGCGAATGGGCGGGCTGCAAGAACAAGGGTGCGCACCGGGCGCCAAAGGGCCGTGAAAATTCGCGTGAATATTGGCATTTCTGCCTCGACCATGTCCGCGAGTACAATCAGTCCTACAATTTTTTCCAGGGCATGAATCCGGACGACGTTGCGCGCTACCAGAAGGATGCGCTGACCGGCCATCGCCCGACCTGGAAGATGGGCGCCAACGGGGCCAAGAAAGGCGAGGGCGACATAGACGGTGCGTCCGATCCCTTCCATATGTTCAGCGAGCTTAACGGCCGCGGCCGCTGGCGGCCCGGTCCGGGCGCGCAGGAGCAGATCAAGCCGGAAGCGCGCAAGGTCATGAACGCCGAGCGCAAGGCGCTTCAGGTGATGGGGCTCGGCGCCGGGGCCACGCTTGACGACGTCAAGGCCAAGTACAAGGCGCTGGTGAAGCAACATCACCCCGATGCCAATGGCGGCGACCGCTCCACCGAGGATCGCCTGATCGAGATCATCAAGGCGTATAACTATCTGAAGACGGTCGTCCGCGGCGCGTAGCCGGGCCGGGACGGCCTCAAAGCTTTCCACGATCCGATTGAACCGCGGGTTCGATGACTTCGCCGCCGCGCCTGCGGCGGATTACCCAGGTCGCCAGCGCGACGATCAAAGCGCCGACAACGACTGTCAAAATCCAGTAATGCTTCGCAATCCCTTCATGCGGCGCAAAGCCTCCGTACCGATGCAGGGCTGAAACCGCCAGCACCCCCGGCAGCACGTGAGCCGGTGCCCAGAGCAGCACCGCCGGAATATTGACGGCAAAGAACCTCGGTGGCGTCATGCCAAGCGCGCCCGCGGTGATCGGGACAAAGGCCCTGATCGGCGGGACGAAGCGCGCAAAGAATACCGCGAGCGTGCCCCAGCGATGAAAGAACGCCTCGCTCTGCGCGACCACACGCGGATAGGTCGAAAGCGGCCAGGCATTGAGGATTTCGCGCTGTTCGCGATATCCGAGGCAAAACGCCGATCCGTCGCCGAGCAGGGCGCCGGCGATCGCCGCTGCCAAAACCCATCCCAGCTTCAACTCGCCGCCGGGCACCAGCGCGCTCAGCGCAAAGATGATGGTCGAGCCCGGAATGACCGAGCCGGCGACAGGGACGGCCTCCAGCAGCGCCGCCAGAAACAGGGTCAAATACGCGAGCCAGGCATGGGCCGAGACGAACGAAATCAATGGATCGATCAAAGAGGCCACGAAAATCCCTGTATTTGGGGCCGGTCGTCCGGCGCAGACCTATCACAACTCATGGGGCGGGCGGATGGTGCCGCCGGTTGCCCCTTGGCTTGGTCGCGCGAGCGCATGATTAGGTTGGGCGAGCCCGTGGCCAAAACTTGCCAGGATTCGCAGGGCAGCCTTCCAAAAACTGCGATCAGCGACTATCTTTATGAAAATCCAGCGGAACTTTTGATTGCGGCATGGGCTTCTGCCGATTGCCGCTGTCTGATAGGTTGCGCTTGCTACCCATCCGCAGCCACGCCCATAAATCTGGTTTCGGGAGCGCCCCGGGACCTCGGAGGATTAATGACGACCGCCGCCATGACCAAAGCCCAGGAACCCGCTGGAATGCCCGACATGAAGGTGTCGGTGCGGCAGGTATTTGGCATCGACAGCGACCTCGAAGTACCGGCCTATTCCGAAGTCGATCCGCACGTGCCGGATATCGATGCGGATTACCGTTTCGATCGCGCCACCACACTTGCGATCCTCGCCGGCTTTGCGAAAAATCGCCGCGTCATGGTCACCGGCTATCACGGCACCGGTAAATCCACCCATATCGAGCAGGTGGCCGCGCGGTTGAACTGGCCGTGCGTGCGCGTCAATCTCGATAGCCACATCAGCCGTATCGATCTGGTCGGCAAGGATTCCATCGTCATCAAGGACGGCAAGCAGGTCACCGAATTCAGGGACGGCATCCTGCCGTGGGCGCTTCAGAACAATATCGCGCTGGTGTTCGACGAATACGATGCGGGCCGTCCCGATGTGATGTTCGTGATTCAGCGCGTGCTCGAAGTTTCCGGCCGCCTGACGCTGCTCGACCAGAACAAGGTTATCAAGCCGCATCCGGCGTTCCGCCTGTTCTCGACTGCCAACACGGTCGGCCTCGGCGATACCTCGGGCCTCTATCACGGCACCCAGCAGATCAACCAGGGCCAGATGGACCGCTGGTCGATCGTCACCACGCTGAACTATCTTGCCCATGACGAGGAAGTGGAGATCGTGCTGGCGAAGGCCCATCACTATCGCAGCCAGGAAGGCCGCGATATCGTCAACAAGATGGTGCGGCTCGCCGATCTCACCCGCAACGCATTTGCCAACGGCGATCTGTCGACGGTGATGAGCCCGCGGACCGTGATCACCTGGGCGGAGAACGCCGATATTTTCGGCGACATCGGCTTTGCCTTCCGCGTCACCTTCCTCAACAAGTGTGACGAGCTGGAGCGCTCGCTGGTCGCGGAATTCTATCAGCGTTGCTTCAACGCGGAGCTTGCCGAATCCGCGGTCAATGTCGCGCTGAGTTAGCATGCCGAAGGTTTCCGTCGAGCGCGCGGTCGGAAAGACCAAGAAGGCGGTGCTCGGCGGATTGATGCGTTACAACAACGAGAAGATGGGCAAGCAGAAGTACAAGCGGCTTGCCGTCTCGTTGCGTGAGGGAAGTGAAATTGTTGGCGGTATCGTCGGCGAGGTCTGGACCACGGTACTGTTCATACAATTGTTCTGGCTGGAGCAACGGCTGCGTCGCAAGGGCTTTGGGGCGAAATTGATCAAGTCGATCGAAGACGAGGCAAGGCGTTTCGGGGCGAGCCGTTCTTACGTCGATACGATGAGCTTCCAGGCTCCGGGGTTTTACCGCGGTTGCGGCTATAAGGAATTCGGTTCGATTGAAGGCTACCCCGGCGGCGTCACGCGGCACTGGTTGACCAAGACACTATGACAACATCCAACAGCAAATTCCGCACTGGACCGAAGGAAGCGCCGACTGAGCCGTTCAAGCGCTCGGTGACGGCGTGCTTGCGTGCGATCGCGAAAAAGCCGGAGCTCGAGGTGTCGTTCGCCGCCGAGCGGCCGGGTCTGTCGCCGGGCAAGGCGCGTCTGCCGGAACCGCCGCGCAAGATGTCGAGGCGTGACGCCGCCATCGTGCGGGGACACGCCGATTCCATCGCGCTGAAGCTCGCTTGCCACGACCCGAAAGTGCACCGCAAGCTGATGCCCGGAAATCCGCAGGCGCGTGGCGTGTTCGAAGCCATCGAGCAGGCCCGCGTCGAGGCGATCGGCTCGCGGCGGATGGCGGGCGTGGCCAAAAATCTCACCGCGATGCTCGACGATCATTTCCATCGGGGCAAGTTCGACGAGATCACCGACCGCGCCGATGCGCCGCTGTCCGACGCGCTGGCCATGCTGGTGCGCGAGCGGCTGACCGGGCTCGCCCCGCCGGCGGCGGCGCGCAAGATGGTCGACCTCTGGCGTCCATTCCTGGAAGACAAGATCGGTGCACGGCTCGACCGGCTCGATCGGTTCGCGGAAGATCAATTGAAATTCGGCGACGCGGTGCATGATCTGTTGTCGGCGCTTGAACTGGGCGACGAGCGTAACGCCGAAGCCGATGAGGACGAGAACCAGGACGAGAGTCGCGACGGCGAGAACGACCAGTCCGGCGCCGAAGGGGCGCCGGAATCCGATGCCGCGCAGGAGATGAGTGCCGATCAGGCGCAGGCCACCACCGAAGAAATGTCGGATAGTGCGATGGAGAGCGCGCAGGCCTCGACATCCGACACGTTCGACGACGGCGACCTTGGCGACGACGAGACGCCTGGTGAGGCGACGCGGCCCAATTCGCGCGGTCAGAACGAGCCGCGCGGTCCGGAATATCACGCCTTTGCGCCGAAGTTCGACGAGGTCATCGCGGCCGAAGACCTTTGCGACCACGACGAACTCGAGCGGTTGCGCAGCTATCTCGACAAGCAACTGGCGCATCTGCAAGGCATCGTCGCGCGGCTCGCCAATCGCCTGCAACGGCGCTTGATGGCGCAACAGAACCGCGCCTGGGAATTCGATCTCGAGGAAGGCATTCTCGATCCGGCCCGCCTGTCGCGGGTCGTGACCGATCCCTATCATCCGCTGTCCTTCATGCACGAAAAGGAAGCGACCTTCCGCGACACGGTCGTCACCCTGCTGCTCGACAATTCCGGCTCGATGCGCGGCCGCCCCATCACGGTCGCCGCGACCTGCGCGGATATTCTGGCGCGGACGCTGGAACGGTGCGGCGTGAAAGTCGAAATCCTGGGTTTCACCACCCGCGCCTGGAAGGGCGGGCAGTCGCGCGAGGCGTGGCTGGCCGCCGGCAAGCCGGCCAATCCCGGCCGCCTGAACGACCTCCGGCATATCATCTATAAATCCGCGGACGCGCCCTGGCGGCGGGCCCGCAAGAATCTCGGTCTGATGATGCGCGAGGGCCTGCTGAAGGAAAACATCGACGGTGAAGCGCTCGACTGGGCGCATAAGCGCCTGCTCGGCCGGACCGAACAGCGCAAGATCCTGATGATGATTTCCGACGGTGCGCCGGTCGATGACTCCACACTCTCGGTCAATCCCGGCAACTACCTGGAGCGGCATCTGCGCCATATCATCGAGGAGATCGAAACGCGTTCGCCGGTCGAACTGATCGCCATCGGTATCGGCCATGACGTGACGCGATACTATCGCCGCGCGGTCACCATCGTGGACGCCGAGGAGCTTGGCGGCGCCATCACCGAGAAACTGGCCGAGCTCTTCAGCGAGACACATGGCGCCGCGCCGGCCGCAACGGGTCCCCGGCGCCGGCTGCACTCCTGACCCCCGGTGTGATTCTGCACGAAAAAAATCCGGGCTTCGGCGTTTCGCGCCGCCGTTTCCTCCAGAGGGGAGCGGCGGCAGGCCTTTCGACCGTAGCTGCGTCCGGCATCGCGAAGGCGCAGTTCGTCGCACCTTCGGTAGCGCCGGGCTCGACTGGCAATGTCCCTACCGATGCGCCGACCTCGATCGAGGTTAAAGCGCGTTCCATTCCCTGGTTCGACCGTCGCGACCATGACCGCGTGCGCTTCGGCGCATTGGAATATCGAAGCGGGCTGGTTCTGACCTCACCGTTCCCGCGCTTCGGCGGACTGTCGGGATTGCGGCTCGACCCACGCGGCGAATGCTTTATTTCGTTCAGCGATCGCGGCCACTGGTTTACCGGACGTATCGTGTATGACGGTCGCGCCATGACGGGGTTGGCTGATGTCGAGTCGGCGCCGATGCTCGGTGCCGACGGCAAGCCCATCACCACGCGAGGCTGGTTCGATTCGGAATCGATCGCGCTGGACGGTTCGTTCGTGTACATCGGCCTTGAGCGCGTCAACAAGGTGCTGCGCTTCGATTTCAGCAAGGGTTTTACCCGCGCGCGGGGTGAAGTCGTGCCGCTGCCGAAGGCAGCGAGCAAACTGCCCAATAACAAGGGGCTGGAGGCGCTGGTATTCGTTCCGAAAGGACAGGTGCTCGCTGGAACGCTGATTGCGATGTCCGAGCGCGGCCTCGATGAAAACGGAAATCTCATCGCGTTTCTGGTCGGAGGCCCGGCGCCGGGACAATTCAGCGTCCGCCGCACCGAAGATTTCGATATCAGCGATGCCGTGCTGTTGCCGGCCGGCGATCTTCTGATTCTCGAACGGAAATTTTCCTGGCTATCTGGGATCGGCATCCGCATCAGGCGCATGGCGCTCAAATCAATAGCGCCGGGCGCCGTGATCGACGGTCCCTCGATTTTCGAGGCCAGTCTTGCTAATGAGGTCGACAACATGGAAGGTATCGACGTCCACCTGACAGCGGAGGGCGAGACCGTGCTGACCATGGTATCGGACGATAATTTCTCGTTGATCCAGCGCACGCTGCTGCTGCAATTTACGCTGGTGGGATGAACCTCGAACCGGAGGTCAGGCTTCACCGACCAATGATCATGGGTTGTCGCTTCGTCATTTTTCTGGTCGCAGGTATTTTGGTCGCTTTTGTGATCGAGCCCGCGCATGCTACCAGCAACTACGAATATGCCAGGCACGAGTATGCGCTCATCCATGATGGCCTCGCACCCAACAAGCTGATGTCGCTGGCCTCCCATGGCACCGGCGAGCTTGGGGACGAAGACTTCCACGTCTGGCTGATGTCCGAGCCCAATCACCGCCGGATCATGGCGCTTCCCGATATCAGTTCGCGCAACAATCTCGATACGGCTCCAGACGCCTATCATGCCTTTTGGTCGGAAGACGCCCGTCATGTGGCGGTTGCGTTCCGGACCGACCGTCACGAGATCGGGCTCAAGCTCTACAGCATCGAGGGTCGCCAGGCGCGGCCGATCGGCACGCCTAACCTGTTCAAGGAAGTCACCAGCCGTGACGTTGCTGATCGGGATGACCGCAACGGGCTGATCTTGGGGATCGAATGGCGTCGTGGTGGTCGTTTCCTGCTCAGGGAATACCAGACGTTCATCGTGTCCGACGCTGCCTTCCTGGGGCAACTCGGCGCTTACGGGCGCGTGAAGGAAAAGCTTGATGACGGCAAGCTCTACGTCGAATTCGCCGCCGAGGCCGATTGCATCCTGGAAGGCAATCACTATCGCGTCATCAATCTGAAGCCCGCCGATCCCGGCCAGCCACCGGATTGGTAACGCAGCCGGCACGCTTGCGCAGCGGGGCAAATCTGTGCACGACGTCTTCATCGAGCCAGTAGCGCGAACCGGAGTGGTGAATGCGGAGTGTCGTACGTTACGCCGTCGTGGCGGCTACTGTGCTTTTTACCGTTTCGGCGGAAGCCGAAACCTGGCCGTCGCGCCTGATCAAGGCGACCATCCCGTTTGGTGCGGGAAGTGCGGCCGATGTCGTGCCACGGGTGGTGTTCGATCGGCTGGCGGCCGAACTCGGCCAGGCCATCGTGGTGGAAAACCGGCCCGGCGCCGGCGGCACCGTCGGCACCGCGGCCGCCGTGAAGGCGGATGCAGACGGCTACAACATTCTCGCGCAATCCTCCGCATTGTCGATTGCGCCCGCGATCTATCCCAGGTTGCCCTTCGATATCACGAAAGACCTGTCGTCGGCGCTGATGATCGGCGTCAGCGCCAACGTGATGATCGTGCCGGTGTCGCGGCCGTGGAAAACCGTGCAGGACTTCATCGCGGATGCCAGGGCCAGGCCCGGCTCGATTGTGTTCGGCTCGGTCGGCGTTGGCAGTGCTACTCACATCAGCGCCGAAAAATTCCGTCTCGCGGCAGGGATCGAAACCACCCACGTGCCTTATCGCGGGGGTGCGGAAGTGATCGCCGATATTCTCGGCGGCCGAATCGATTTCTACTTCTGCCCGCTCGCCACCGCGTTACCGCTGATCAAGGAAGGTCAGGTACACGCGCTCGTGATCTCGACGCCAAAACGCGTTACCGATTTGCCTGACGTGCCGACCCCGGCCGAGGCGGGCCTGAAGAATGCGGAAAGCATGTTCTGGCTCGGCGTTTTCATGCCGGCGAAGACGCCGCGCGACATCATCGAGAAATTTCACGATGCGGGAATAAAGCTGCTGGCGGAACCGTCCATGCAGGAGAGCCTGATGAAGCTGGGTGTTGAGCCGTTTCCGATGACGCCTGTCGAGATGGATGCGTTTGTCGCGCGCGAGATCGCGGAGAATCTCGACGTGATCAAGGCCGCCGGAATCAAACCTTAAGACCATTGCGTTTACGGAAGCCTGTTCCACGCATTCGACATGCGACGTTCGTCATCGGTGTGAACTATAGATCGGTGTAGACGATCATTTCCAATGCCGGATGCCGTTTTATGAGTTCTCTTTTTTCCCCGATCCGCCTGCGCGACCTTGCGCTCCCAAACCGCGTCATGGTTGCGCCGATGTGCCAGTATTCGGCTGAAGACGGTAAAGCGAACGACTGGCATTTCACGCACATCAACAACCTCGCGCTGTCGGGCGCGGCGATGTTCTGCCTGGAGGCGACTCATGTCGAGGCCATCGGCCGCATCACGCCGGGCTGCCTCGGTCTGTGGAACGACGCTACCGAAGCGGCGCTGCGGCCAGTGCTGGCGTCGGTCCGCAGGCATTCGACGATTGCGATTGCGATTCAGCTGGCCCATGCCGGCCGCAAGGGATCGAGCCACAAGCCCTGGGATGGCGGCCAGCAGATACCGCTCGCCGAGCGAGGATGGCAGACGGTGGGGCCGTCCGAAGTTGCCCACAAGGAGGGCGAACTGAAGCCGCTCGTGCTTGATGCGGTGGGGCTCAAGCGGGTTCACGACGCCTTTGTGGAGTCCGCACGGCGCGCCAATCGGCTCGGCATCGATGCCATCGAACTGCATTGCGCGCACGGCTATCTGCTGCACCAGTTCCTGTCGCCGATTTCCAACCGGCGTAACGACAAGTATGGCGGCTCCCTGCAAAACCGGATGCGCTATCCGCTGCAAGTGTTCGATGCCGTGCGTGCGGTATTTCCGTCGAAAAAGCCGGTCGGCATCAAGGTTTCTGCGACCGACTGGGTCGAGGGCGGCTGGGATATCGAGCAGACCATCGAATTCGCCAAGGAATTGAAGAAGCGCGGCGTCGACTGGATCGACGTTTCCTCCGGCGGCGTATCGCCGCAACAGAAAATTCCGGTGGCGCCGGGCTATCAAGTGCCGTTTGCGCAGGCGATCAAGGAGGCAACCGGGGTGACCACGATGGCCGTCGGCCTGATCACCGAAGCGAGCCACGCGGAAGACGTCGTCGCTTCCGGCAAGGCCGACATGGTCGCGCTCGCCCGCGGCATGCTTTATGATCCGCGCTGGGCCTGGCACGCCGCGGCCCAACTCGGAGGCGAGGTCTATGCCCCGCCGCAATACTGGCGCTCGCAGCCCGCCTCGCAAAAGGCGCTGTTCGGCGAAACGACATTCGGTGCGCGGTAGAATTGTGCTAGCAGTAGCTCGATTGCCGGTCATGGTCCTTGGTTGCCTGGGGGCTCTCGCAGTCATGGCTGTGATCGCTGGAAACGCCGTGGGCGCAGAGCAAGCGAACGGGAAAGACGTGAGCATTCCGGCGTTCGACATCGAAGCCCATCGCGGCGGCCGCGCGCTGTTTCCGGAAAACACGCTTGTCTCATTCGCCAATGCGCTCTCGATGGGGGTCGACACGCTGGAGCTCGATGTCGGCGTCACGCGGGATGGCGCGATCGTGATCTCGCATGAACGAGGGTTGAATCCAGACCTCGCCCGCGGTGCCGACGGCAACTATGTCGCCGCGCCCGGCATTCCCTTCGTCCGGCTCTCGCTCGACGAGGTGAAGCAATTCGATGTCGGGCAAATCCGTCCCGGCAGCATTTATGCCGCGCAATTTCCCGACCAGCGCGCGGTGCAGGGCACGAGGATCCCCACGCTGAAGGAACTGATCGATCTGGTGCGCCGGTCCGGCAACAGCCAGGTGCGCCTGAACATCGAAACCAAGATCGACCCGAACCATCCCGACGAATCGCCTTCGCCGGAACGTTTTGTCGCGCTTCTGCTCGACCTCTTGCGAGCGGAGAAGTTCGAAGACCGCGTGATGGTGCAGTCGTTTGATTGGCGGACGTTGCAACTGGTCGAGAGGCTCGCGCCGAAAATCCCGACCGTCTATCTGACGGTGCAAGGCGGAAGGGATCCGACGGTTTTTGCCCACAAGGCATCGGAATGGACCGCGGGCTTCAACCCGGCCGAGCACGGGAAATCCATTCCGCGCACGATCAAGGCGGCGGGCGGCGCGATCTGGTCGCCCTATATCCGCGACCTCACGCCTGAGCTGGTTTCCGAATCCCATGCGCTGGGCCTCAAGGTCGTGGTCTGGACCACGAACCTGCCCACCGAGATGGCGCACCTGATCGAGATTGGCGTGGACGGGATCATCTCCGACCGGCCTGATCTTCTGCGCAAGGCCGCCGCTGAGAAGGGCATCGTATTGCCTGCGGGCTTCCCGGTGACACCGTAGGGACAGCCCCCCGTCATTGCGAGCGCAAGCGAAGCAATCCAGTTCTTTTTTTCCTGACTCTGGATTGCTTCGTCGCTGGTGCTCCTCGCAATGACGTTACCCAACTAGTCAGGCCTTCTGCTTTTCTTCGCGATAGCAGCCTCGTCGACCTCACATCCCGAACACCGCGACCGCGCGAATCGGCGAAGCCGTGCCGCCGCGCCATTTCAGCGGCAGGCCGATGAAGGTGAAGGGGCCGGCCCCGAGCAAGGTTTCGAGGTTGCACAGGCTCTCGATATGGGTGATGCCAAGTTCAAAGCAGGCCTTGTGCACCAGCAGGTTTTCCTTGCCTTCGGGCCCCGGCCGCATCGAATCGATGCCGAAATGCACCACGCCCTTTTCGGCGAGCCATTCGGTCGCCTTTACATTCACGCCGGAATTTTCCGTCCCATATTCCTTGCGCGGGAAGGTTCGCTCGTGATGGCCGGTACAGAGCAGCACTGTGCCGCCCTTCGGTACCGGGTGGCCTGATTTCGCCACCGCCGCCTGGAGATCGGCAGGCGTGATCTCGGCGCGGGCTGCGATGTGGCGCAGGTCGATGCAGATGCCCGGAACGATGCATTTCTCGAGCGGATATTGGTCTATGCCCTCGCCGCGCTTGTCGAAATGCAGTGGTGCGTCGATATGGGTGCCGCCATGGTCAGGCATGGCGAAATACATCGACGCGAGCCCGTGCACGTTGCCGCTATCGGCGAATGACTCCTCATGCGTTTTCCACACGCCATGAATGATGGCGGAATGGCCGGGATAGTTCGGGGTGCGGTGATAAAGCTCGCGGCTGAGGTCGACGATCTTCACGGGGGTCCTTTCCTGGATTTTGATTTTTCTTGCGTCATTCCGGGATGGTCCGAAGGACCAGACCCGGAATCTCGAGATTCCGGGTTCGATGCTTCCGCATCGCCCCGGAATGACGGAGTATCACACCGGCTTGATGCCGGCTTTGGCGATGACGTCATGCCACTTCGGCACTTCCGTTGCGATGCGCTGGCGCAAGCCATCCGCGCCATTGGCTATGACCTCGAAACCATTGACGCGCAACTGCTCGACGATATCAGGCTTCTTCAGCACTTCGACCGAAGTCGCCGACAATCGCGCCACAATCTCGGGCGGGGTCTTGGCCGGTGCCAAAAAGGCCTGAAAGGTATCAGCGATGAAATCCTGATAACCGAGCTCGATCATTGTGGGCACGTTTGGCAGATCGATCCAGCGCCGGGCGCCGGTGACAGCAAGCGCCTTGATCGCGCCGGACTCGATATAGGGGATGGCGGGCGGCAGTGCCGTGACCGCGAGCTGGGTGACGCCGCCAAGCAACGCCTGAATTGCGGGGCCGGCGCCGGAAAACGGCACATGCGTGATCTCGACCTGGCCTACGATCTTGAGCAATTCGCCGGATAGATGCGGCGTGGTGCCGGCGCCTGGGCTCGCATAGTTCAGCTCATCAGGCTTCGATTTGGCGCGGGCGAATAAGTCGGCGATCGAGTTGATGCCGAGCTTGGGGTCGACCATGATCGCGTTCGGCGAGGTGCCGAGCTCGGCGATCGGCGCGAAATCCTTGTACGGATTGTACGGAATGGTCGCGTAGAGACTCGGATTGACGACATAGGCGCTCGACGTGACCAGCAGCGTATAACCGTCGGCTTCCGCATGCGCCGTGTATCCGATCCCGAGATTGCCCCCCGCGCCGGAGCGGTTTTCGACAATGACATTGCCGGGCAATGCGGCGGCGAGATTTTGACCCAGGATGCGCGCCATGATGTCGGTCGGGCCGGCGGGCGCAAACGGCACGATGATCTTGATCGTCCGGTCCGGGTAGCCTGCCGCTGTGGCCCGTTTCGCGCCAAACGTCGCAAGGGTGGCTGTGCCCGCCGCGAGGCCGGCGGTCTTCAGCAGCTGGCGGCGCGAGGGGAGAGGGGCTTTACAGTTTGACACGATGATACTCCCGGACTTTTCTTCGGTTTTTTGCATCACACCATAGTTCGAGGGTTTATTCGAGCGTTTCGTTTGGCGGGAATTTTCGATGTCGTCCCTGCGACCCGTCTCCGCCAAGGCTTCGCCGGGGTTGCAGAGTTGGGCCCGCCGAAGCTTCAGCGAAGGCGGCAAGCAGGGACCCGTACGCCGCAGCTTATCATTTTGGCACCCGACCAACGGCCTCTGTCCCAATAAGCATTCGTGGTTATAGGTCCGTGCTTTCGCAGGGACGGCGCCGGATGGCACACCACCACCTTCCCGCGACACGAATATGCCCGAGTGATCACAAAACGTTGTCCCTCCCTTAAGAGGGCGCAGGGAATGCCGGATGCTCATCGCACCCGCAGCCTCGCGTGCAAAAATAAAAAACACACGAGTAAGTCACTACAGGTTCGCCGGATCATGCCGGCATTCCCCGCGCAATGGTTTTAACGGTTTCCTTCGTGGTCTCCCCGGAGAGCCGGCTTGTTGCCTCCGTCCCCCTGAGAAGCGTCAGCTTCTCAGGAGTTGATACCAGCGTCGGGGTATCAGGACGCCACGACTTCGCCGTCCGCGACATGCGCATTCGTCTCGTGCGCTGTTGCGTCCACCGCATCTCCTGCCCCACGTTTTGTGACGATCGCGAAACGCCCCTCGGGCGGGCGGGAGACGCGCGGAAACCTGCCCGTGATTTGCCCGACGTCACAAGCGAAAGCGCCTGCGACACGTTGGCACGACGGGCAAATCAGGTGATGCGTTGAAAAGGTGTCAAGGCTTCGTCGTCATTGGCACGACAGGCAAACCCCCGCCGTCGTCCCTGCTTTCGCCGAAACGACAGGAAGGAAGACTGTTGGCAGGCGTGACGTCGATGATGCCAACCGCTGGCGACTCGCTCACATCGCAGAGGTTAACCCTGCTCGAGGGCTTTCTTCGTCCTATCGTTCGGCCACGCTTCGCCGAGCGGACGGACGCGAACGCGCGTGCCGTCATCGGCGTTGATGAGCGCATGCGAGGCGATGTCGTCGTAGATCTCGAACAGCCGCAGTTCGCTCGTCGGCAACCAGGCCAGCGTTTGATCGATATCGCCGGGGAAGATCTGCCAGGCCGATCCATCGTGCATTTTGACGATGTGGCTTTCGGAATGTTCGAGAATTTTCATGGGCACCTTTCATCAGGCCGCTGAATCGGACGTCCCGGAGTTTGCCGCCGCACGGCCATTGCCGACGTGAGCGCGCGAAATGCGTGAGGGAGAAATCTCGCCGTCGAGCCAGTCTTGTTCGTCGGCCAGCGCCCGCCACGCCGCCTCCATTCGCTTGTAGCGGTGGAACGCAGGTTCATTCACTGCGCCTTCCGCAAGATGCGCGCAGTTCTCGGCATTTTCGCGGAAGATTTCGGATTGCTTCATGATGTCCTTTCCTGTCGGAAGAACAGGTAAGCCAGAGATGCGCGATTGCAACGAAGTTCCAATGAAGGATCGGCAAGGAATCAACAAGTGATCGATCGCATCACGCCTGCAACGCCGGGCAAAGACATAAATCGTCCGTGATCGACCGGTTCCCTCTCGGCCCGCCAGGACAAGACCAAACGAGACCGAGACTTCGCTGCCGATTGAGCGTAGAGGCGTTGCAGTCACCGGGGACTGGCCGGCTCCTGCGGTGAAGGGAGTGAACAACACAACGGCCACTTTGAGGGAGGACATCGATGGCTTCGCCGGACCACTACATTGAGGAGCTGAATGCCCAGTTTGGGCGTGCAGCCTCCCGAGGCATGTCGCACATTCTCATCAACGCACGCGAACTGCATTCGTCGCTCGGCGATTTTCCAGGCTCGAACGACAAGCTCGTCTCATGTCGCTTGGTGATGCGAAATGAGATGAAAGCCGGCGACGTCATGGTGGTGGCGGAGGATCACATGCTGGGCATGACGGTACGCTACGTATTACCACGAGCAGCACATTGATCCGCGATCCCTATCCTTGCGTCTTTGGCGCTACCCAAGCCTCCGTCACCGTGCTTTCGATGATGTGCCTCTGAACTCTCTTGCAGTGAGGGCAAGCAAACGTCCGCAGATCCTGGCCCCACATGCTTGGCTCAATTGCTGCCAACCTCATGGGAGAGCCACAGGCGGTGCATTGCGGGCCCTGGTTTTGTTTATCGAGCATGTGTTGCTCCCCTAGCCGGCCCTCAGTTCGGCGTCCCTGGCTCGCCTGCGAGCCAGCCCATGGCATTCGATTTGAGGGGGTCCGACGCAATGACCCTTATCTCAACCTGATCGCATTTAGGACATTCGAACAGCCGGTGTTCGAAACCGATTGGCCCCGCCGAAACGCGTTCGAGCATCATCCGCGTTTGGCAGCGAGAACAGCGAGGGCGCTCAATAACGGTCAAGAATTGCTGGCGTGATGTCACGTCTCTCCTCCGTACAAGGCGGGAGCGTTACCGTACGGTGCGTTGATGAAACAACTGTGCTCGCTTAAGCTCCGGGAGGGTGATCAATACAGCTCACATTTCAAAACTTAATATTGATTTTAGTCATGCTCTTTGATCACCGGCTTTTCGTGCAAGACCGCGGATAGCAGCGAGTTGTTGACTTCGATATGGCCGTTGTAGCTGATGAGCCCGAGCTTTCGAAACTTGTTCATGAAATGGCTGACCCGGGATCGGGTGGTGCCGATCATTTCGGCCAGTGTTTCCTGGCTGATATTCGGGCTGATCCGCTGCGGCTCGCCGTCCTTGCCGAAATTCGCGAGCAGCAACAGCAGCCGGGCAAGCCGCCGCTCGCTCGAATTGAACAACTGGTCGATCAAGTCCTCCTCGATCCGGCTGTTCCGGGTCAGGAGATAGGCCATGAACAGCTCGGAGAATTTGGGCTCATCATGAAGGGCTGATATCATCGCGGCTTTGGTGATGGAGGTGATCACGCAATCTTCCATCGCCGTTGTCGTCGATATGCGCAATCTGTGGCCGTTCATGCAGCCTTCGCCGAAGAAATTTCCGGGCTCAAGGATCGCGACGACGGCTTCCTTGCCCTGTTCGGACACGACAGTGAGCTTGATCTTGCCCTTTTGAATGTAAAACACTGTCTCCGCGGCGTCGCCTTGCTCAAATATTTTCTGGTTCTTGTGAAATTCGAGGATCGCCTTGCCGTCACCGACTTTGGCGAGAAAGACCTTCGCGTCAAACACGTCCTTGGGCGGTATGCTCATCATAGGCCTCCTTTGGCTCGGATGAACGTCATCGGCTCTCGCGGACTGCTGGAGTGACTGTGCCTCGCGGTATGCGGAATTGGGAGGAGAAAAACATATCCCGCGTCAGCCGTCCAACGTGTGGCTTTCGAGCCATGTCTTATTCCTGAAGAGCCGCCGGAGCGACAGCGCAATTTGCCGGTGCTGATTCCGTTGGCCTCCCGGCGGGAACGTCCGGGCGTATCGCAACACATTGCGCCGCATCTCGATGAAGTAGGCCATCTCGCGGCGGGTTTCAGGCTTTGCCTTTCGGTCGGCGGACGGCATGATGCGCTCTTTGGGTCAGGCGAGAGCTTTGCTCTCCTCACGGTAGCTGCCGAGTGCGCTGCGGTGACGGTCAACTATCGCTCGCTTCCGTTCTGAGTCAGTGGTCAATTTTGCTCACATTTGGAAATAGAAAACAGCCTCGGCGCGGGGGTCCAGACTGAGGCCGTCATGATCAGGTCACCTATCGCCAGGTTATTGCGGCGACATAGGATTTCCATAGGTTTCAGGCCGGCGCGACCAGCGACGTCATTGGGACGTCCAGCGCATACACAAAGCCGGTCGGGTCATAGGTTAGTTTGACCTGGCCCTTCAATTGTTGGCCGAGAGATCCGATCAAGCGCGTCCCGAAGCTCTGCCGGGTGGGCGCAGATACCGGGGGCCCATCTTTTTCGGACCACGTCATCTGTAGCCGTTGCTTTGTCTCGTCGACGCTCCAGATGATGTCGATGCTGCCCCCCGGCACCGACAACGCACCGAATTTCGTCGTGTTGGTACAAAGCTCATTGAGCGTCATCGCCAGCGCGATCACCGCGCCCGATGTAATTTTGATGTCAGGCCCCGAAATCCTGAATCGGCCCGCGCCTTCGCTGTCATACGGCTCGGTCGCGCCCCGAATCGTATTGGCGAGGTCTGCGTTGGCCCATCGGGCCTGCAAAAGCAGATCGTGCGCACGCCCCAGCGCGATCAGGCGCCCTTCAATCGCCTGTTGGCCATGCTCAATGCTTGTCGCGGTCCGCAGGCTTTGAGACGCAATGGCGCTGACGGTTGCAAGTGTATTTTTGATCCGGTGGTGCAGTTCTTCCAGGATGAGCTTCTGCAATTTATCGGCAGTCTCACGTTCCTTGGCGTCGATGCCCGCTTGCGCCAACAACACTTCTGCGTCGATGCCTGCTTGCTCGAGCAACAAGCGAAGACTGTCGTTTTCCGCCGTCAAGAATTCATTGGAGGCGAGACCGTTCGATGCCCGCGGCGCGCGCTGGCCCGGAATTTCATTGGGAGCCGCCGCCGGTACAAGAAAGGAGACATTGGAGGGTATGAGTTTTAAAGCGCCCTGACCGATCATCTGCTGTATCTCCGCGATCATCTGCTTCACCTCAAGCGGCTTTCCAAAGAAGCGGCTGTGGGTGGGTCGTTCGCTGTCGGTCGGCGTCAATTTACCGGACACCAGGATGATCTTGATGGACGGCCACCGTTCATGGACGGCATGTGCCAGTTTCAGGCCGTCCATGCTCCCGGGCATCTGAATATCGGTGAACAGAAGATCGACATCGGAGCGGGACTCAAGAATGGCGAGGGCTTCGTCGGCATTCACGGCCTCTATCGGAGTGAAGCCTGCGTCCTCCACGATATCCACCGCGCGCATGCGCAGCAGCATCTCGTCTTCGACGACAAGAACTTTGGGTGGCTGTGGGATTTGATCCATGGAGGCCTCGGCACTTTCCCGGTGAGTTTGAAATATTGGTCCGTGCCGCCGCTCGCTCACGGTTTCGAACACGCAATCACGCTCGCCAAAGGCCGATTGTGCAGCCGCTTGTAGCACGATGCCGATGGCAGCGCGGGCTGACGGCCGATCTAAATGTGAGCATTTTTGCTCACGTCAGCAGGGCTGCGGATGGGGTTTCCGGAGCAAAGGGACCGCCGATGCCGAGACCGTTCGCGCGGGAGTTTCGACTGTCCAAATATTATTCTTGAAAGCGGCAGAGCAGCCGGCAACAGCTAAAACGCGGAAGATGCAGGTGGTCTACGCCGCCTAACCCGCCTGTTGGTCGTCGCCTTCAGGCCTGAGCGCAGCGAGTCCCACATTGCGTAATCGCATTACGTCGCGTTCGCCGCCCCTTGCCGCATCAACGATGCGCTTGGCGATCACCTCGTACACGATCGGCGGTTGCCCGGTATCGTGAGGTTCCTTGCAGGCGCTGTCGAACGCCTCGCCCATGATTTCGGTCACTCGATCGTCAAACACGGTACCCGCCTTTCGGATAAACGGTAGAATGGAGCCCACGTTCGTTTCCTTTGTTTGCCGCGCTGATGTTCACGACGCCAAGCGCCCACGCTTCACAAGCCGGGCGCAAACGCCAAGAGCGTCGTGCTCGAATTGAAGTTCGGCGTTGAGCCCATTCGCCAGCGCCCGCATCAGCTGAAAGCCGAGTCCGCCATCGGTTAAGGGATCGAAATTTTCCGGAAAGCCGACGCCGTCATCCGTCACCTCGACCAGAAACGAGCCATCGTCGTTGGTCTCGCAGTAGACCTGTACGACCACAGCTATGCCGGTCGGATGCGCATACTTGACCGCGTTAGTGAGAAGCTCGGCGGTGATCAGGCCTGCGTGAAGGGCGTGACGCGGCTCGATGAAACCTTCGCCGGAATGATCGACGGTTAAGTTCATCTTTCCGTCCGGACCGAGCGTGCCAATCATCTCGGCGATTTCGCGCAGGAAATTTCCGAGGTCGATGCCATTGCCGTTGACGGCCAGCGCGAGCGATTTGTGGAGTTTCGCGGTCACCTCGATGCGCGCGCTGATGTCGTCGAGCAGGCGACACACCTGGCCTGCGGTCAGCGTCCTGCCGATTCTGGAAATGGCGTTGCGTTGCAGGCGAATGGCGCTGCTCAGGCTCGCGAGGTTATTCGCGATCCGATGATCCGCCTCGGCCAGTCCGACATCGCCATGTTCGATCAAAATTGCCATTTGCTGTTCCCTTGGGAGCAGACTGTGCGCTTCAACGCGGGGGCAATCAAGAAAACAATAGTAAGATCAATATGTTATTTGCGTATTGGACGCGTTTCCCGCCTTACTAGACAAGAGCTAAAAACAGATTAATGAGTATAAATAGTAAGAAACTCATTTGGGGGTTCTTGCGTTAAAGGAGTGAGTTTTTTCACGGGGAGGGTCAGATGGCTCCACTCAATCGAGGCGAACGGCTCCAGATCATGTTGACCCACGACGAACTGCGGATCGTCGATACTTGGCGTTTTTCCAAGCGGATGCCGAGCCGGGCAGCGGCCATCCGGGAGTTGCTCAAGCGCGGCATGGCGGCGGAAGGATTTACAGAGGTCGCAGACGGATCGAAGTCCAAGGACTTCTCCGTGATGCCGGACGAGATGGACGACGCGGCTGAATAGCTCTCTTCACCTCTCCCGCTTGCGGGGGAGGTCGACGCGCTCGGCAGCGCAAATTACGCGCCAGAGCGCGGCGGGTGGGGGAAAGCCTGTTCATTCCACCAGTCCGTTTTGCGGAAGCGCCCCCACCCCAGCCCTCCCCCCGCGAGTGGGAGAGGGAGCAAATCTCCGTCGTCGCTCCAAAACGAAAACGGCCGGATCTTTCGACCCGGCCGTTTTGATTCCAGAAGTTTTGAGAAAGCTCAGCTCGCCTTGGCGACTGGCTGCGTTCCGACCTTTTTCTCGATCGCCCGCTTCAGTTCGAGCGCGCGCGGCGAAAGGTTGGCGGCGCGGGCCTTCAGCAGGAAGGTGTCGAGGCCGCCATTATGGTCAACGCTCTTGATCGCGTTGGTGGAAACCCGCAGGCGCACATTGCGGCCGAGCGCATCCGAGATGAAGGTCACGTTGCACAGGTTCGGCAGGAAGCGCCGCTTGGTCTTGATATTCGAGTGGCTCACCTTGTGACCCACCTGCGGGCCTTTGGCCGTCAGTTCACAGCGCCGCGACATCGCGATAAATCCTCTTCCATCCCGGCTTCCGTCCGCGTCATGCGGGGCGGCGCCAAGGGTCAAAAACACGTCCATCTCGGGAACCGCGGACGTATAGGGGCAGACAGCCGGGGCGTCAAGGTTGGAGGAAGCCGTAAAAGCCCAAAAGGCCGGTTCTGGAAGGCCTTTTGCCGCATCAATCATCACATAAACGGCGTATTCCGGGCTGATATCCGAGAACCGTGTAAGGGTTTCATACCAGCGCCAAGCCTCCCATTTGACCGCCTCTGATTTAGCTGCCCCTGATTTAACTAAAGGCGCATGAAGTCGTTGTTCGCTGGCTTTTTTGGTTTAATGAAACAACCATTCCGCTCTCTCTTGCTTGAGGATTGCCACATCCGTGACCGATCTGCGTAGGACGCCGCCCCGGTGGGCCCGTTGGATGCTCCCGGTGCTGGTGCTTATTGCCATCGCGGGTGCGAAGCCCTCTTTCGCGCAAGGCAAGCTCGAGGCGCAATATGAGGCCACCCTCGCCGGCATTCCCGTAGGCCGCGGCGCCTGGAATATCGAGATCACCGACGACCAATTTTCGGCTTCCGCCGCGGGCGGCACCGCGGGTCTTCTGAAAACATTCGCCTCTGGTTCCGGTGCGGGCGCCTCGCAAGGGCGCGTCGTCAACGGCGCGCTGGTCTCGACCAATTATAGCGCGTCCACCACGACATCGAAAAAGACCGAAGCCATCCACATGTTGCTCAACAACGGCACCATCAAGGAGTTTGCGATCGAGCCGGAACCGCCAGTGGATCCCGATCGCATTCCGGTGACGGAGGCGCACAAGAAGGGCGTGTTCGATCCGATGACCGGCTCGCTGCTGCGCGTGCCGGGCACGGCCGATCCGCTCAGCCCGGAAGCCTGCCACGCCAGCGCTGCGATCTTCGACGGACGCATGCGTTACGATCTGAAGCTTGATTTCAAGCGCATGGAAACCGTGAAAGCCGAGAAGGGCTATCAGGGTCCGGTTGTGGTCTGTGCGATCTATTTCGCGCCGATTGCCGGCTACATCCCCGATCGCCCGGTGATCAAATATCTGACCGCCGCGCGCAACATGGAGATCGCCTTTGCGCCGCTGATCGGAACCCGCATCCTGGTTCCCTACCGCATGGTGATCCCGACACCGCTGGGGGTGGCCATGCTGGAGGCGACGCAGTTCATCACCACGGCGACCCCGCCCCGCGTAGCCAAGACGAATTGACGCCGAAGGCGTCATTCCGGGGCGATGTGAAACATCGAACCCGGAATCTCGAGATTCCGGGTCTGGTGCTGCGCACCATCCCGGAATGAGGACACTTCGATGATCCGCGCCTCGTGAGAGATCACCGAATCCCTGTTGACTCTTCCTCGGTTCTGATTCGACTCGTGACCGTCTCGTGCTTTAAGGATTTCGTCGTCAAACCGTCGCTTGAAGGTGGCTTACAAACTTGATCTAGTGCCGTGCGTAGCTATCTGCGCGATATGTTGCGGTGAACGAAGCAGGACGATCCCATGAGTCAGCGATTCGGGCGCGATTCGTTCCGTACCCGTTCCGAAGCTTAAACCTCACCCTCACAAGCGTCGCATTGTGGCACACAATTCAACCGCCGCGGCTCGCCGTAACGCTCGCGCGAAACGCGCAGAAACCCTTTAAAACATGGCTCTTTCGTCACCGCCGCCTTCGCTTGCCAATGGAAGGGCGCCTGGATCGGGCGTCACCGCCGTGCTCGGGCCGACCAATACCGGCAAGACGCATCTGGCGATCGAGCGCATGCTGGCGCATTCCTCCGGAATCATCGGCCTGCCGCTGCGGCTGCTTGCGCGCGAGGTCTACAACAAGATCGCGGCCCGCGCGGGCGTCGATAGCGTGGCGCTGATCACGGGCGAGGAGAAGATCAAGCCACCGAAGCCGCGGTTCTGGGTGTCGACCGTCGAAGCGATGCCGCGCGACCTCGACGTGTCGTTTCTCGCGGTCGATGAAATCCAGATCGCGGCCGATCTCGAACGCGGGCATGTTTTCACCGATCGCATCCTCAACCGGCGTGGCCGCGACGAAACGCTGCTGCTTGGGGCTGCGACGATGCGGCCGATCATCGAACGGCTGCTGCCCGGCGCCAACATCGTTACAAGACCCAGGCTCTCGCAGCTTGAATTCGCCGGCGACCGCAAGATCACCCGCCAGCCGCGGCGCACCGCGATCGTCGCCTTCTCGGCCGACGAGGTCTACGCCATCGCCGAATTGATCCGCCGCCAGCACGGTGGTGCCGCCGTGGTGCTCGGTTCGCTCTCCCCGCGCACCCGAAACGCGCAAGTGGAGATGTTCCAGAATGGCGACGTCGATTATCTCGTCGCCACCGACGCGGTCGGCATGGGCCTCAATCTCGACGTCGACCATGTGGCGTTCGCGTCCGACCGCAAATATGACGGCTATCAGTTCCGTCGTCTCAATCCGGCCGAATTTGCCCAGATCGCAGGCAGGGCCGGCCGCGCCACCCGCGACGGCACCTTTGGCACCACCGGCCGCTGCGCGCCGTTCGAGCCGGAACTGGTCAATGCGTTGCAGAACCACACCTTCGAAAGCGTGCGGGTGCTGCAATGGCGCAATTCGAAGCTCGACTTCTCCTCGGTCAGTGCGCTTCAGGTGTCGCTCGCACTGTCACCGACCCATGAGGCCCTGACCCGCGCTCCGATCGCGGAGGATCTGCGCGTGCTCGACCACGTGGCGCGCGACGCCGAAATCCGGGAGATGGCCCATGGAGCAGCCTCCGTGGAACGGCTGTGGGAAGCCTGCCAGATCCCGGATTATCGCAAGATTGCGCCGGCGGCCCATGCCGAGCTTGTCACGAGCCTGTTTGGATTCCTGATGCAAAAAGGGCGCATCCCGGATGCCTGGTTTGCCGCTCAGGTCGACCAGGCCGACCGGGTGGACGGCGATATCGACACGTTATCAGGCCGGATTGCGCAAATCCGCACCTGGACCTTCGTCGCCAACCGTCCGGACTGGCTGGCAGATCCTGAGCATTGGCAAGGAATTGCGCGCGAAGTTGAAAATAAATTGTCCGATGCGCTGCATGAACGGCTCACGGAGCGTTTCGTTGATCGCCGTACCAGTGTATTGATGCGCCGCCTGCGGGAAAATGCGATGTTGAATACGGAAATCGGCAAGACCGGCGAAGTGATCGTAGAGGGCCATGTGATCGGCCGTCTGGACGGATTCACCTTTGCGCCTGACGCGGCGGAGGCCGGCTCTGAAGCAAAGGCGTTGCAGGCGACCGCGCAAAAGGCGCTGGCCGGCGAAATCGATGCACGCGCCGAAAAGCTCTCCGCCGCGCCCGACGATCAGTTTGTGCTGACCTCGGAGGGAATTATCCGCTGGACCGGTGACGCGGTCGGCCGGCTGACCGCGGCCGACGATGCGCTGCATCCGCGCATTCGCATCATCTCCGACGAGCGTTTGAGCGGTGCGCCGCGCGAAGCCGTCGAGAAGCGGCTCGATCTGTGGCTCAAGACCCATATCGAAAAGCTGTTGGGGCCGCTGTTCGAATTGAGCAAGGCCGAGGACATCACCGGGATCGCGCGCGGCATCGCATTCCAGTTGATCGAGGCGATGGGCGTGCTCGAACGCGCCAGGATCGCCGGCGAGATGAAAGACCTCGATCAGCCCTCGCGCGCCACGTTACGCAAATACGGCGTGCGCTTTGGCGCCTATCACATCTATGTGCCGGCTTTGCTCAAGCCGGCGGCGCGCGCACTGGCCTCGCTGCTCTGGGCCTTGAAACAAGCCGATGTCGACCTTTCCTTGCTGTCGGGCGCGCAGCACCTGGCGGCTTCGGGCCGCACCTCGTTCCCGATCGACAAGGCGTTGCCGCGCGATGCCTATCGCGTGCTGGGCTATCGCCAATGCGGCGAGCGCGCGGTGCGGGTCGATATTCTGGAGCGGCTGGCTGATCTCATCCGCCCTGCGCTGGCCTGGCGCGAAACTTCGTCGGGCACCAAGCCCGCCGGCGCATTCGACGGCCGCAGCTTTGTGGTGACGCAGGCGATGACGTCGCTGGCGGGATCGGCGGGTGAGGATTTCGCCTCGATCCTGCGCGCGCTCGGTTACCGCATGGACCGCCGTCCGCCGTTGCCGCCCAAGCCTGTGGTGGTCGAGCCGGCGACGGGAGAGGCCGTGGCGGCAGAGGCTTCCGAGGCGTCTTCGTCCGGGACAACAGTTGTCTCCGAGACATCCGCTGCGCCTGTTGACGATGCGACGGCCAGCGAAGCCGTGTCTGTGGCGGACGTCATCCCAACCGCTGAGGTTGGCCAGGAGCCCGTGTCTGCTGCCGAAGCAGCTGCTGCTTCATCGACGCTGCTGCCCCATGTTGCGTTTGCCTCCGAGCCTGCTTCTCACGAACCGGTTGCAGAGCGCGCATCCGTCGCCGTCGAAGCACAGGCGGACCTCGATGCGGCCCCGGAGATCGCTTCCGAGCCCGTTTCCGAAGCGCCGGCCGCTGCGGAAGCAGCCGTGGAAACGGCTGCCGCTGCCGAGGCAACGCTAGTTGAAACGCCAGCTGAACTGACGGCAACCGCAGCGCCTGCCGAGCCCGAACTGATCGAGGTCTGGCGTCCCGGTGGCCGTTCGGATGAACGGCGGCGACAGCGCCATGATCGCAACCGGCAGCATCATCGCCGCCACGAGCGGCCCGCTGGCGCGCAGCCTGCCACGGCCGGCGAAGCCACTCCAGGCGAAGGCACCTCCTCCGGCGAGCAAGGCGACGGCGCCAAGCGCGAACGGCATCGGCGGCGCGACCGTCACAAGGATTTCCGCAGGCCGCAGCCCGCAGCGGCGAGCGAAGGCGCGCCGCCAGTTGTTGCGGATGGGGCGCCTGCGCCCGAACGGCGCGAGGAGCGGAATGGCCGGCCGCGCGAGCGTTTCGAGGGCAAGGGGCGCAACGAGGAACGCAACAAGGGCAAGCCTCGCGATCGCGACGAGGGTGGACGCGACAAGGGTCGCGACCGGTCGGGGCGCGACCGCGACAGAGGCGGCCGGGAAAGCGGTCCATCGCATCGGCAATATGCCTCGAGTGCCAACCCTCGCGAGCGTGATCGTCCGATCGATCCCAATTCGCCTTTTGCCAAGTTGGCCGCGCTCAAGGAGCAGATGAGCGCCAACCGCAAGGATTAGACCTTCTCGCGTGAGTGTTGCGTGGAGCGCCAGCGTCTCGACAAATGGCTATGGCATGCGCGGCTCGTCAAAGCCCGCACCAGCGCGGCCGCACTCGTGGAGGCTGGCCACGTGCGCATCAACGGGGTGCGCGAGACCTCGCCCGGCCACGCGATCAAAGCCGGCGACGTCCTCACGGTCGGCCTCGACCGGACCGTGCGGGTCCTGAAGGTCGTCGGATTTGCCGAGCGGCGGGGCGATGCCGCGTCCGCACGCGTCCTTTATGTCGATTTGCAGGGCCCCGCTGAGTGACTATCTGAAGGGGTAGCGGCGGGCGGCCATTCTGGCGTGTGGCTTCTCTTGCAGCGCAAGGTTTCCTGCGCTAGGCAACCTGTTCAAACGGTAGGAAACCCTCTCAAAATCGACCCGTTCCGGAGACCTGGATGACTTACGTCGTCACCGAAGCCTGCATCAAATGCAAATATACCGACTGCGTTGAGGTCTGCCCCGTCGATTGCTTTTACGAGGGCGAGAACATGCTGGTGATCCATCCGGACGAATGCATCGACTGTGGTGTGTGCGAGCCTGAGTGCCCGGCCGACGCCATCAAGCCGGATACCGAGCCGGGCCTTGAAAAGTGGCTCGAGGTTAACACCGAATATGCCAAGACCTGGCCAAATATTACCCAGAAGAAGGAATCCCCGGCTGATGCCAAGGATTTCGAGGGCAAAGAAGGCAAGTTCGAGAAATATTTTTCTCCGAACCCCGGTACGGGCGACTGACCGGCCAAACCGGGTCCCGGGTCTTATCCACAGGCGCGCTACGGGCTGTGGGTAGTGGATAAGCTTAACCTTGCTGGCGATTCGGGCACCAAAAACGGCCTCATGGAGGCGCTGGGAGGGCATAAATCATTGATTTTTGCGGGAAATGTGCTATATTGGTTCATTAACTAGCCGAACCCGCCAGCCCGCTTGTTGGCCCCCATGGGTTCCCGTGAAAACATCGAACAGGGGCGTGGCAGTTCCGCGCGCAGGCTGTGTCACAAAAAACGCGTACAAAGAGTACTTCAAAGGCTTCAAAAAAAGCCGCCGCGGCCATTAGTCGTAGCGCAACCAAGGGCCGTGCCCAGGCTTCCGCAAAGGATCCGCGGAAAGCCGCCAAGGCATCGGCTGCCAAGCCCTCAAAAAACAAAAGAAGCTCAATGCCAAACAAGACTGCAAAAACTGCCGCGAAAGCGACGGGTTCGAAGGCCACTGCTTCGAAGGCCACTGCTTCGAAGGTCGCTGCTTCCAAGACCGCCGCGCACAAGACTGCTCCGAAGGCTGCCGCGCCGAAAGCTCCCGCGCCCAAGGCGCCCGTCAAGGCACAGGTCGCTGCAAAGCCTGTTGTTGCCGCCAAGCCGGTAGCGGCTGCGCCGCGTGTCGAAGAGAAGAAGCCCCTGACCCAGCGTCAAGGCTTCAAGACCAGCGAATTCGTCGTCTATCCGGCCCATGGCGTCGGCCAGATCCTCGCCATCGAGGAGCAGGAGATCGCCGGTGCGAAGCTTGAGCTGTTCGTGATCAATTTCATGAAGGACAAGATGACGCTGCGGGTGCCGACGGCGAAAGTCGCCAATGTCGGGATGCGCAAGCTGTCGGAGCCGGCGCTGGTGAAGAAGGCGCTGGAAACCCTCAAGGGCCGTGCCCGCGTCAAGCGCACCATGTGGTCGCGCCGCGCCCAGGAATACGAAGCCAAGATCAATTCGGGCGACATTGTCGCGATCGCCGAGGTCGTGCGCGATCTCTATCGCTCCGAATCGCAGCCCGAACAGTCCTACAGCGAACGTCAGCTGTACGAAGCCGCCCTCGATCGTCTGTCGCGCGAGATCGCCGTCGTCCAGCATGTGACGGAAACCGAGGCCGTGAAGGAAATCGAAAGCCAGCTCGCCAAGAGCCCGCGCCGCGGCGTCAAGGCTGAGGCCGATGCTGAAGCGGACGCTGAGGCCGACGGCGAAACGGATGGCGACACCGATGGCGACGATGCCGCTGTCGCGGATGAAGCCGCGTAAGCTTTCCTATCCAAGTGAATTGAAAAAGCCCGGTCGATGAGACCGGGCTTTTTGTTTTTCGAACGTCACGCCGTCGTCCTGGACAAGCGAACGCCGGACAACGCGTAGCTTTGTCTGGCGCGAGCGTAGATCCGGGACCCATAACCACGGGTAGCAGTTGTTGAACGAGTTAGAATGTTGAACGAGTTAGAACGACGAGTTTCTGAAACAACAACCGCCGGTGGTTATGGGTCCCGGCTTTCGCCGGGACGACAGCGGAGTTTGCCTCTCGAGATCCCCGGTTCGCGTTAAACGCGCCCGGGGATGACCTGCTTTCGCAGGTCAATCCACCACGATCTTGACGCGGTCGCGCGCCTTGATCTGGGCGCGGGCTTCAAGCCCGTTGATGATGCGGAAGCGCTCGGCCGGCCGGTCGACGCCCGCCATGCGGTGCGATAGCGATTCCACGGTGTCGCCGGGCTGCACGTTGATCACCTTGATGCGCAGCGGACGCGCCGACTGGATTTCATCCAGCGTCAGGCGGCGGAACGAGTTCACGGTTTCCCGCGCGTTGCGTTCGCTTTCCGTCGTCTTCTGTTTGGTGGCGAAGATGAAGCGGTAGACGTCGCTGCCGAAACGCAGCGCATAGACCTTGAATTGCCACGGATCGCCGGTGGCGATTACCGAAGCCGCCGGGAAACCGTTGATGGTGAGCTCTTCAGTCGACGCCTTGTCGACGTTTTCCATCCAGCCGGAGTTGAGATAATCGCCGAGCGACTGTTCGCCCGGCACCCGCACGACGTCGAAGCGCATGGCCTGCGCGCCGCCCTCGCGCACGCCGATCACGGCCTGCGCGGTATTGTCCAGTGTGAAGTTTTCCGGCGCCATAAAGGTGAAGCCGAGCTTGGGATGCAGGAAGCGGCGCCCGCGCACAAAGCCTTCGCTGGGGTCTTCGCCGTAGACGATGTTGTCGATCGCGGCGAGGTAACTGTCGCGGTCGCGTTCGCTGGAGTCACTCAAGGGATAATTCCGCGCGATGTTCTGTGCGTTGGCGACGCGCTCCGGCGTTGCTGGATGCGAGGAGAGGAAATCCTGCACGCGTGGGTCGGCCGCGGTCTTGCCTGCCTTCAGCTCGGCGTTGCGTTCCATCGCGGTCAAAAACCGTGCCGCGCCGTAGGGATCGAAATGCGCATTGGCCGAGATACTGACGCCGGCCTTGTCCGCATCGAGTTCCTGTGACCGCGAGAAGCTCGCCATCGAGAGCTTGCTTCTCTCCTCCTGCGCCAGCGCCGTGACATTCGGATCGCTGCTGCCCACCTCGGCGACGGCGCGGGTTGCGCTGGCAGCTACCTGTCGCGCCTGGTCCTCGCGGCTGACGGCGTGCCTGGCCAGCACATGCGCCATTTCGTGGCTCAGCACCGACGACAATTCGGAGGTGTCGCAGGCGAGCGCGATCAGGCCCCGCGTCACATAGAGCTGACCGTTGGGGAGGGCGAACGCGTTCACCGCGCCCGAATTGAGGATGGTGACCTTGTAGGATTGGTCAGGCCGCTCCGAGGCGGCCACGAGACGATCGACGGTCTTGCCGATCAACGCCTCCAGCTTCGGGTCATCATAGGGGCCGCCATAAGACGACAGGATGCGTTCGTGTTCCTTTTCGGCAGCCGCGCTCTGGACGAACGTGCTTTTGGCGGGTTTCGGCGCCGCGATCGCGCTTGGGGCCGGGCTTGCGGTTTGAAAGCGGCCGATATCGCCGCAGCCGGCGAGCAGAAACGATCCGCCCAACAGCATACATGCAGCCAAAAAGCGGCTGCTTCTTCCTGCCTTGCGATGTCCCACACCGTCCACCACGGTCGCCTTATTTATCTTTATCGCGGATAAGCTCAATCTGTCCCGCCCGGAGCACCTCAATTCGCGGCCCGGTACGCGCCTCAACAAACCCCCTGACACGAATGCGCTTGTTTTCCAGTGACTTAAGAACAAGGCCAGCTGCCGCTAAATTAGCGAGCGCCCGCCTTGGAATAGTCACAGCGAAGTCCCGTGTCCAGTTCCGTCCAAAGTTCAGATAAGTGATGGCCCCCGCCTGCCGAACGGACAAAACCTCGCCTTCGATCAAAGCAAAACGCCCAATCCCAGTCAAAATATCGCCCGGACTTTCGGTGTTTTTTATGGCCGCCGGATCGGCCCAGATGCCTCTTTTGGCCTCACGCGCGGTTGCCTCGGCGGCCAGAAGCGTGGCGGCGCAGTCCTTGTCGCTCACATCAGCGGAAGCAACGGCCTCGCCTTGCGCCAGAAGCTCGCGCTGCACCAGCGTCTCGTCCGGGAGCCGCCATACAAAGGCTAGCTGGCGGCCATAGCGGTCCGGCACGTCGTCTTCTCCATCCAACCGCACGTCGTGCCCCGCAAGCATGGCGGTGAGCGCTTGCGCAGGCCTGGCATCAGGCTTCTCGGGGAAAACCAGCTCAATTCCGGCAAGGCGTACGTCGCGGCCATCCTCCAGTCGAAAGCTGCGTGCGTCCGTCACAGCGCTGACGCGGCCCTCGCCCTGCGGTTCGAACGCGCAAGGTGTTGCGGATGCCGGATTGGCGGCGGTGGCTACGACCGCGGCCCATGCGATCATCGTCATCAATTGAAGTCTGTTTGACATGGTTGCGATGCGCACGTGCTTCGGCTCAGACCCATCCATTCATTCCACCGGGCGGAAGGACACTGGCTTGCCGCTGCGGGGTGCTTGCGGCATGATTGCGATAACGTCAATTGCGGTTCTACCGCAATGCGAGAGGGTAGCAGGGAGGTTTTCATGAAACGGGTTCTTTCCGGCTTTCTTGGCGTGATGCTGGCGGTTGTCGCCACCGCGGCGCTTGCGCAAGACAAACCCCCGCTCAAGCTCGGCGGCATCCTCGATATGTCCGGCCTCTATGCCGACATTACCGGGCCGGGCGCGGAGACCGCCGCGAAAATGGCGGCGGCGGATTTCGGTGGCGAAGTGCTGGGCCGCAAGATCGAGATCCTCGCGGCCGATCATCTGAACAAGGCGGACCTTGCCGCCAATATCGCCCGCGACATGCTCGACAATCAGGGCGTCGAGATGATCTATGATGTGGCCGCCTCGGCAACAGCGCTCGCCGCCGGTGAGATCGCGAAAGCCCGCAACAAGATCATCATCTTCAACGGACCCGGATCGATCCGTCTCTCCAACGAAGCCTGCGGCCCCTACACGGTTCACTACGTCTTTGACACCTACGCGCAGGCCAACGTGACCGGGCTCGCCGCGGTCAAGCAGGGCCTCGACACCTGGTTCTTCATCGCGGCCGATTACGCCTTCGGTCATGACCTCGAGAAGGACACCACCGCTGTCGTGCTGAGGTCCGGCGGCAAGGTGCTGGGCGACGTCAAGCACCCGCTCAACAGCTCGGACTTTTCGTCCTACCTGCTCCAGGCGCAGGCCTCCAAGGCCAAGGTGATCGGGCTCGCCAATGCCGGCGGCGACACCATCAACACGATCAAGCAGGCATCGGAATTCGGCATCATGAAGGGCGGCCAGAAGCTGTCGCCGTTGCTCGCCTTTGTCACCGATATCGACAGTGTCGGGCTTGAGACCGCGCAGGGCCTGTTGTTGTCGGAAGCCTTCTACTGGGATCTCAACGATGACACCCGCGCCTTTTCCAAACGCTTTATGGACAAGGTGGGGCGGATGCCGAGCGCGGCGCAAGCCGGCGTCTACTCGTCTATTCTGCACTATTTGAAGGCCGTGAAGGCGGCCGGTACCACGGACGCGGCGCCTGTCATGAAGATCATGAAGGAAACCCCGATCAACGACATGTTCGCCAGGAACGGCCGGATTCGCGAGGACGGACGCATGGTGCACGATATGTATTTGTTCGAGGTCAAGAAGCCCTCGGAGTCGAAGGGCCGTTGGGACGATTACAAGCTGCTGGCGACCGTTTCCGGCGATGAGGCCTTCCAGTCGCTGTCGGAGTCGCGCTGCCCGCTGGTGAAGAAGTGACGGAGTGACGAAGTCACGCAGTCATTCCGGGGCGATGCAAAGCATCGAACCCGGAATCTCGAGATTCCGGGTCTGGTGCTAACGCACCATCCCGGAATGACGGAATAAGACCAACAAACAACCAAGGCACAGTCTCATGAGCAACGAAACCGTCCTGCAAACTCTCGAATCCGGTCTCTTGACGATCACCATGAACCGGCCCGAGCGGCGCAATGCGCTGAACGTGGACATGACGCTGGGTCTTGTCGCGGCCGCCCGGCGCGCAGCCGAAGATCACGAGGTCCGCGCGGTTCTGCTCAAGGGCGCCGGCGGCACCTTCTGTGTCGGCGGCGACGTCAAGTCGATGGCAGACGGCAGCCGGGCGCCGATGTCCTTTGAGCCCAAAATGGTCAATCTGCGGCGCGGCATGGAAGTGTCGCGGATCCTGCACGAGATGTCGAAGCCGGTGGTGGCCCAGCTTGACGGCGCGGCGGCCGGCGCCGGGCTCTCGATCGCGCTCGCCTGCGATCTGCGCGTGGCGTCCAGTTCCGTGAAAATCACGACCGCCTTCGCCAAGGTGGGCCTGTCGGGCGACTATGGCGGGACCTATTTTCTCACCCAGATGCTCGGCAGCGCCAAGGCGCGCGAACTTTATCTGATGTCGCCGGTGTTGAGTGCGCAGGAAGCGCTCGCGCTTGGCATCGTCACCCGCGTCGTTGCCGATACCGAGGTCGAGGCCGCCGCGCGTGAGCTTGCGATGTCGCTGGCGCAGGGACCGTCGATTACGCTTGGCTATATCAAGCGCAACATCAACAACGCCGAACGCCTGTCGCTGGAGGCTTGTTTCGACGCCGAAGCATTTCACCATTCGCGCGCCAGCGAGACCGCCGACCACAAGGAGGCCGCCAAGGCGTTCGTTGAAAAACGCAAGCCGGCATTTCAGGGGCATTAGAGACGGCCTCCGGCCGAACGCGAGCGCTGAAGGAGCCGCCCCCGTGCGGCAGCGGCGGTAAGGCCGCCTCTCGGTTCGCAGGAGCGGCAACCCCCGCCAAGCACTCGACGGAAGTCTACTGGTTTGCCCGTTCAGCGGCGGCCGTGGCAGTCGCCATGTATTTCGACATAAATTCAGCAACCCGCTCACGCCACATTCCGACGAACGCTTCCGATGTCAGCTTGTCCACCGATTTCCACGCGTCTTTGACTGCCGGAAGGGTATTCCGCCAGATCGCGCGCTTGCACCATTTTTCGCCTTTCTCCCTGCCTTCGCCAGTGGCGCACATGGATTTCCACGCGACGCGTTCAGGTTGGCTGATGTGCTCGGCGGCGCCTTCCCAGCCTTGTTGATGGATCAAGTAAAGATCGCTCAAGGTCGGTGTGCGGTGCGTCACCCACTCGAACAGAATACCTTCGGTAATGACCTTGTAGGCCGCCGCAACGGCATTGTCGCGGGGATCAAGAATCTGCCCGGAGCCGTATTTGCTGAACTCGTATTTGCTCAGTTGAAACAGGCCGAAATACGACCCGGTGCGCTGCTTGGGATCGAAACCGGACTCGATTTTGGCGACCGCTTTCATGAAATTGAAATCAAGGCCGAAAGCGTCGGAAGCGCGCTTGATCTCCTCGACCGGCGTTCCGACCGGGATGTCCTTGAGTGATCTCAAGACGACAGCCGCCGGCTTCTCGGCAGGCGGCAGTTCGGACCAGACGTAATAGATGAGATAACGGAAGTCCTGCGTCACCTGCGCCGGGTCGGAGGCATTGCGCGTTGTCGGCACCGGTCGGGCGACATCATGGTGGTCCAAGTCCACCGATTTTGTCTCGATAGAATCGTCGCCGATTTCGGCTTTGTCCATCAATGGCGGTCCGGAACCTGCCCCGGGCACCGAGCCAAGCTCTGCTCCGAGCACTGTTCCATGTCCGGCAGGTGCCTCCGGCACGGCGGCGGAGAGCGCAGGCGCACCGGGCGTCTCGGCGCTCGCGGCCGCTTCCGGCACGGGCGCGCCTGACGTGTTTTCGCCAACCTGACGGATCAACCCCGTGAATGTTATGGCACCCACGATACAGATGGCCTGCAACGCTTTCATTGCCCCCAACTCCGCGGCACGGTCCCCGAAAGAACGCTACATGCATGCTCGCAGTTGTCCATGGCGAGTCCGCCGCACCGGACGTTTTTTAGGTGGAACGTCCCAAGCGAGGCGGTGGACTGGATTGGGGTGGGTAACTCACCGCCCCTTGAAATTCGCCACCCGTCGCTCTTCGGTGGCCTTGACGCCTTCCTTGAAGTCTTCGGTGGCGCGCAGCCGCGTTTGCTGGGCGAGTTCGTGGTTGGTGGCGGCGAGCACGCGGTCGGCGAGCCCGGCGCGCATCGTGGCGCGGGTCGAGATCAGGCCCAGCGGCGAGCATTCGGCGATTTCCTGCGCCAGCTTCATGGCGCGCTCGCGCACCTGGTCCTGCGGCACGCATTCATTGGCCAACCCCATCCGGGTGGCTTCCTCGCCGGTCACGCGGCGCGAGGTATAGAAAATCAGTTCGGCATTGTTCTTGCCGACCAGTTCGGGCAACGTCGCCGTCAGCCCGAAGCCTGGATGAAAGCCGAGCTTGGTGAAGTTGGCGGCGAAGCGCGCCTCGGGGCAGGTGACGCGGAAGTCCGCGGACACCGCTAATCCGAGCCCGCCGCCGATGGCAGCGCCATGCACGGCGGCGACAATCGGCTTCTGGTTGCGAAAGATGCGCACCGCCTGAACATAGAGATGAGCGATCGGGCCGAGGCTGGAGGCCGGATCGGCCTTGGCGCGCGCCTCCTGCTCCTGCCGCGCTGGGTCGTTGAAATTGGCACCGGCACAGAACGCCTTGCCTTGCGCCGCAAGCACCGATGAGCGGATTTCAATGTCGCGGTCGAATTCCTCGAGCGCATCCGCGATCTGGTTGATCAGCGAGATGTCGAAGAAGTTCAGCGGCGGCCGCTGGATTTCGATCAGTCCGACATGGCCGATCTTCTCGACGCCGATGTCCGTGTAGGTGCTCATGTCAGTCTCCGCTGATTGTTTGATCAGGTATCTCGTCATCGGCAGCGCGCTCCCTCTCCCATCGGGAGAGGGTTGGGGTGAGGGGTTACGCTATAACGAGGGACCGTAACCCCTCACCCGATATTCTCGCTTCGCGCGAATATCGACCTCTCCCGATAGGAGAGGTGATCAGAGCGCGCGGCCCCAAATTCAATTTCATCAACGCTACCGCAGACCAAGCCCGCGCGCGATGATGCCGCGCAGCACTTCGGTCGTGCCGCCCTGGATGGTGAGTTTAGGCGCGGTCTTCATCGCGAACGCCAGCTGGTTTTCCAGCGTCTCGTGATTGCTCGCGTCAGCATCGATGAAGGCGGCGAGATCGCGGACCCGGTGCGGCAATTGCTGCTCCCAGATGGTGCCGATGTCCTTGACGATCGAGGCTTCGACCACCGGCTCCTTGCCGGCCTGCAACATGCCCGCCACCGACACCGACATCCGCCGCATGGTGTGGAGTTGCGCCACCAGGCGTCCGATGCCTTCGGCGGCGCGTGTATCGGGCGATGGCCCGACCGCGCGCACCAGTTCGGTCAGCACGTAATAAGTTTCCAGGAAGCGTTCAGGGCCCGAGCGCTCATAGGCGAGTTCGGATGTCGCCTGTTTCCAGGCGCCGTCAATTTCGCCGAGCATCTGGTCGTCGGGAACGAAGTGGTCGGTGAAGACGACCTCGTTGAATTCGAACTGCCCGGTGATCTGCCCGATCGGGTTGACCTTGATGCCCGGCTTCTTCATGTCGACCAGAAACTGCGTCAGGCCGTGCCTCCGGTTTTCCTTGGTCGGCGGCGAGGTCCGGAAGATCGCAATCATGTAGTCGGCGATGTGGGCCGACGAGGTCCAGATCTTGGTGCCGTTGATCAGAAAACCGCCGTCGGTTTTGGTGGCCTTGGTTTTCGCCGCGAACAGGTCCGAGCCGGAATTGGGTTCGCTCATGCCGATCGCAAAGCAGACCTCGCCGCGGCAAATGCGCGGCAGGATATCCATCTTGATGCGTTCGTTGGCGTATTTCAGCAGCACCGGCCCGCTCTGGCGGTCGGCGACGAAAAAGCGTCGCGTCGGCGCGTTGGCGACGCGCATTTCCTCGGTCACCACATAACGCTCGAGGAAAGTCCGCTCGTGGCCGCCATATTTCTTCGGCCAGGTCATGCCGAGCCAGCCGCGTGCGCCGACGCGACGGGAAAATTCCGGCGCGTCGCTGTCTTCGCGGTTGGGCTGGTGCGGATCGAAGGTGCCGGCGGCGATCTCTTCCGCGAGGAACGCGCGCACTTCCTTGCGCAGCGCGACGCATTCGGGCGGGAGGCGGATCGGATCAAAACGGAGGGCTGCGGTCATTGGAACAGGTCCGGAATTTTCAGAGGTCAGTCGTATTAGCGCGAAGCTACCAGCGGCCACAATTCGTCGGCGCCATTGGCGGCGACCCGTTTGCCGAGTTCGACCGCCCAGTAGCTCTCGGAACCGAAATCGTCGCGCCACGCCAGCGCGCGCAGCGTGTAGCGATGCAGAATGTGTTCGATGGTAAAACCGATCGCACCGTGAACCTGATGGGCAATGGCGGCGGCTTTCTCCGCCGCTTCCGAGCAGCGGATTTTGGCCGATGCCGCTTCCAGAAAGGCTGCATCAGGCGCAGCGCCGGTTGCAAACGCATCCGCCGCCGAGGTTGCCGCCGCAAGTGCCGCCGCCGACTCGCCGGCGAGTTTCGCCAGATTGTGCTGCACCGCCTGGAATTTCGAAATCTTCTTTTCGAACGCGACGCGTTCGTTGGAATAGCGCACGCTGATTTCGAGCATCGATTCAAGGCTGCCCGCGATTTGCAAGGAGCGCATGACCGCGCCCATCAGAAGCAGCGAGGTGAGGTCGAAGCTTTCAGGCGCGGGCTTGGTGGCCACGGGGGAGACGCGCTCCAACGTCACGGCGTCGTTGCTGTCGCCGCCGAGATTGAGACTGGATTCGATCCGGCACTTGGCGGCCTCGACCAGTGCGATCGATGCTTTGCCGCTGCCGTCGTGCGCGAGCAGCGCGATATGCCTGGCATCCCTCGCGAACGGGACGCCGCGCGCCCGCCCTGACAGCGTGCCATCGGCGTTGAGCGCGATGCGGTCTTTCGGGCCGGCGGGAGCCACCGTCATTTCGCCTTCAGGAGAAGCGATCCCGGCTCGTGACAATAGCCAGCCCGCGAGCATGGTCTCGGCCAGCGGCACACCGATTGCGAAACGGCCCGCGGCGCTCAGCACGCCAAAACCCTCGGCGAGCGAGGCGCCCGAACCGCCATATTCCTCGGCAACCCAGGACAACGGCAGGCCGGCTTCACTTAGCGCTCGCCACAGTGGCGCCTTCCAGCCGCCTTTCTTGTCGCGATTGATGGTTTGCGCATCGCCCAGATCGGCAAATATCCGCTCAGCGGTCTGCGCGACAATGTTCTCGGCTTCTTCCACGGCGTTCCCCGGTTCTTGTTGCGGGCCATGATGGGGAAAAGGGGTGTTGCTGACAAGCGCCGATGTCCTGCGGGTGCGGAATGCAGGGATGCGTGCCGGGACGCACGTTATTCCGCGCAATGGAGTTTCTTTGGGGGGTAATCGTGTGCTAGATCGCCACAAACATTCGAAAACCAGGTGAGGAAAATGCGATGTCGAAGGATGGTCTGTGCGCAGTTATAACCGGCTCTGCCTCGGGACTTGGCGCCGCGACCGCGGCTATTCTGGCCAAGGATGGCGCGCGCATCGTCATCAACTATTCCTCGAGCCAGAAAGAGGCCGAACAGACCGCCGATCTCTGCCGCAGTGCCGGCGGTGACGTGATCGTGGTTCAGGGCGATGTCTCGCGCGACGAGGATTGCAGGAAAATCGCCGCCGCGGCCGCTGCCTGGGGACGGCTCGATGTGCTGGTCAACAATGCCGGCACCACCAAGCACGTGCCGCACGACAATCTGGATGGCCTGTCGGCGGAGGATTTTCAGCGCCTGTTCGGCGTCAACACCATCGGGCCATTCCAGATGGTGCGGGCCGCGCGGTCGCTGCTGGAAGCCGGCGCGAAAGCATCTGGCCGCGCGTCTGCTGTCGTGAATGTCTCGTCGGTTGCGGGTATCAGCGGGATCGGCTCGTCGGTCGCCTATGCCGCGAGCAAGGGCGCGCTGAACACCATCACGCTGTCGCTGGCGCGCGCGCTCGCGCCGCTGATCCGCGTCAATACGGTATGTCCCGGCTATATCGATACGCCGTGGTTCACCAAGGGCCGCGGCGTCGAAGGGGCAGCCAAGGTCCGCGATTCCGTCGTCTCCAAGGTGCCGCTCAAGCGGGCGTCGACGGCCGAGGATGTTGCAAACGTGGTTTGCTTCCTCGCTTTGCCGCAGTCGGGCAACATGACCGGGGAGATCGTGCGGATCGACGCCGGCGCGCATCTCATTACTTAAGACGCTGTGAAAATATCCGGAGCGCCGTGATACCGGCGCCCCGGAGTTACTTCTATCTGTTGAAGTCGCGCAGCACGCCGCTTGCCACCAGGCGGTTCCAGATGAACAGGACCACCAGTGCGCCGATCGTGGACGTGATGATGCCGGCGCCCTGGCCGAGTTCATAGTGACCGATCGCCTGTCCCACCCAGGTGGCGAGAAACGCGCCGACAATGCCGAGCACAGTGGTCAGGATGAAGCCGCTCGGATTGTTGGGGCCCGGCGAGAGTAGCCGGGCGATAATGCCGGCGATGAAGCCAACGATGATAATCCTGATCATGTGTGTTCTTCTCCCCTAAAAAGCACGTATGAAAATTCTTCGTATGTCGGCTCGCTCAGAGTCGGTCTGCGACCTCGTCTTCCGTCGGCAGCCGTCCGTCCGGCGTCAGGTGGTTGACGACGTCAGGCAGATGCTGGCTCAATCCATTGAGCAAATCGTCGCGCGACAGGCCGCTTTGCGACATCAGGCTGTTGATCTGGTCGGCGCCGAGAGCGTTGGCGAGATCGTTCGGAGCGATCTGTTTGTTCGGCCCCGGAGCCGCCCATGAATTGGCGGCATCGCCATGGCCGTTCTGCTGGAGTTGCTTGAGCAGGTCGCCCAGTCCGCCGCT
>Ga0116129_1000132_pt1 | contig 54516 bp, 52 predicted proteins | sample June2015DPH_17_2_FD_89732 | JGI IMG/M metagenome (GOLD analysis project Ga0116129, IMG submission 89732) | Peatland microbial communities from SPRUCE experiment site at the Marcell Experimental Forest, Minnesota, USA - June2015DPH_17_10 | ecosystem: Environmental > Terrestrial > Soil > Wetlands... | reverse complement strand
TTCTTTCGATCAGTGGGGCGTCGAACTCGGCAAGGCGCTGGCACAGCGCATCATCCCCGAGATCGAGAGTCCGACGGAGCCCGCGCTCCGGCATGACAGTTCGACGAACAATCTGATCCGCCGATACCGGAAGCTCAAGGGGGCGTGATGAGTGGCCCAGATTATCGGGCCGTCTGACCATCACCCCGACACCGAACTTGTGGTGCAGGCTGCGCATCTGAAAACTCATCTCGCGTAGCGGCACTTCGAGTTAGTTCATCTCAACTGGACAAGTTTGCGAAGTTGATGCCGAAACGCGAATAACTGCGCTGGAGCCGGAATCACGGCCCCGGCCGGAGACGCGCGGCGGCCGGGACGAGTGCGCCTCCATTTAGCAACGGGCTACCGGGGATTGGATGCGTTGCCGCCAGTATTACGCAGTCGCGTCCATTCGCTTTTGCCTTGTAAAGAGCGTCATCGGCGGCTCGTATCAGCGACCTTGCCGTGTCGCCGTGGTCCGGGTAGAGGGCTACTCCCATGGAAGCGGATATGGCGCCGAGTTCCCGGCCGCGCGAAATCACCCTCATAGTCCTTGTCGCCGCGAGCAGATTCTCGGCCCGATTGAGCGTATCCGCAAGTGACGCTCCCGGCAATACGATCAGGAATTCTTCTCCACCATAACGGCAGATGATGTCTACCTTGCGAGTTCGAGTCACCAGAAGCTGACTGAATTCCCTCAACACAGCGTCGCCGCCATCGTGTCCGAAGGCGTCGTTGAGCTCCTTGAAGTGGTCGAGGTCAACCATAATCGCACCAATCGTGCCCCCGTCCCGCCCCGCGCGGTGAAGTTCCCGTTCGAAGGATTCTTCCATATATCGCCGATTAAATACACCGGTAAGCGGGTCCCGGATCGATTGGGCCTTCAGCGCTTCACGCAGGCGCAGATTGGCGATCGCCAGACCAATCCGTTCGGCCATCATCTTCGCCAGCCGTAATTCGGATTCGTCGATCTCCCGTCCATCCTGCCGTAAAAAATGCAGCACTCCAAGCGCTTCTCCGTGAGCCAGCACTGGCACGCAAACGAAAGCCCCCGTGAAGCCCTGCTGTATATGCGCGCACTGAATCTGCCCATAAGAGATGGCGCTCCCGTGCGGCCGGCCACGCCGAAGCGCCCAACAATCCTCCGGCAAAAAGACAGTGGCCAACAGGGTCGAGTCACCCCATCTCGCCGCGATCTCAACCGAGCTTCGCGAGGCATTGATCATACTCAGAGCGCCCGACAGCTCCGGACATAAATCGACCGCGAACTTGCTCAGTATCTTCTCCGCTTCCGCTTCGTTGACGCAGGTCTGAAGAAGTCCACCCATCTCGCCCAGCACCATGCTTTCCCGATTTCGCATCTCAAGCTGATCGTTCCGTCCGGTCAGCTTCGAGTTCGCGCTCTCAAGCTCTTGCTCCGCTAGTTTGCTGGCGGTAATGTCACGCGAGATACCGAACGTGCCAGCGATGGATCCATCGCTATCGAGTATGGGCAGCTTCGAGGACATGACCCACGTCTGGAGCCCGCCGGCCGAGGTCTCCAACTCTTCCTTGTCAATCAGCGCGCGACCAGTATGAAAGACCTCTTTTTCCTCGGCTCGGGCAATTTTCGCGTGCTCCGTATCGAAATAATCGGCATCGCTCTTGCCGATTGCTTCCGTAGCGTTTGAGAGACCCAGCCGCCGGGCCATCGCGGCGTTAATCCGCTGAAACCGGCTTTCCCCGTCCTTGAAGTAAACGCAGTCGGGAACCGTATCCATCAAGGTCGCGAACAAGTCCTTCTCATGCCGGAGCTCCGTCTCCAACTTACGCCGTCTACGTCCATCGAAACGAATCAGCAAACTCGCCGCAGCTAGCAACAACAACGAGAAAGCTGCGGCAATCGTTCGGGCGCTCCGGGCGCGGGAGATATTCCCGTTCAGGGTGGCGTTTCTCATCTTGAGCAAAGAGTATTCCTCATCCTGAAGCTCCCAACTGAGCGACTCGATTGCCGCGGCTAAGGGGACACCCGCGCTTCGGACGACCTGCGCGACTGCCTCGGCTTCCCCAGCACGACGTTTTTCGACCAGTTCGTCTAACGCCTGAAAGCGCTCCCGCAGCAGAGGCTCAAGTTTGTCCAGCCTTTGCTGCTGCCGGGGATTATCGGCTGTATGCAATCGCACCTCTCGCTCATGTCGATTCGCGCTTGCGACAGACGTCTTCAGGATTTCCAGAAAGGCAAGATCCCCCGTCAGAGCGAAGCCGCGAGCCGCACTCTCAGCCGCCGTCGCCATGTCTCGCGTCTCCGTAATCTCCCGGATGTTTTGAGTCGTGTGGTCGACCCATTGGCTACTCACGCCAAGGGCGCTCATATCGTCGTGTTGGATTACGCCGATTAGAATAATGGCGAGACCCGTTACGCCAAGACCTATGGGAACATATTTTTCCAGTGGTAGTTTCAGGTAGCCGCCTGCTTCTTCCGGGAGGAACTAATAAGCAGGACAGCAACTGGTGGGCCGTTCCAATGAGCTTACATCGAATCGGCGGCCCACGTCCCGCCTATTCCGCTTGAAGACGAGACCGGGCCGCGCCAACCGTCACTACGAGTACGGCTCGGTAGATATGCACTCAGCGGGCTCCGATGTTACTCACGGTTCGCTATCGGAGGCGGAAGAGTAGACAATCGTTTACTTTCTTCTTCAGGAAGCGGTTGGAATCCAAGCTATTGAGGAGAGCGATACATCTACTGTTGCCGGAAATCTAATTCATTCAACCTTGTGTGTTCATTCTCCGGGCCACGGGGCTCCCCTATGAATTCAGCGCCTCGAAGCCGGAGACGACATCGAAAAGTTCCTCATCGATGCTGCTCTGGCGCAAACGCCTGGAGGTGTTGTGTAGATTGGAGAGTAATTCGTCTATGTTTCTATCGGCGCGTTCCATGGCCGCCAGGCGGCTCGCGTTTTCACTAGCCAGAGACTCGGCGCACGCCCGGAATAGAGAGATAAAAAGATATTCGCGGATTAGGGCGCGAAGAGTACTAGTTCCACCAATGACTTCGGGCCAACTCGCACCCGGCCATTTCACCTTAACCAGCCCTTGTTGCCATTGCCCGTCGAGCGGCAACAACCGCTGATTGACCGGTTCGTAGATTGCCCCGGACTGAGGGCGGTTATGAAAGACGTAGACACGCGCATAGTCGCCTTCTTCGCGATGCGCTTCGCTTTCGATTTGAATCTTTCCAACGAGCGGGGTGATAGCCTGGACGGAATTCGGCACACTGAAGAGGCCTATCGGCGGCAGGCCCCCGTCCGTCAGGCGCGCATGAACCCGCTCACCTACGGCCCAGACTTTGGGTTGGCCGCGAAGGGTTGCAAGCGTCTCGATCGCATAATCGGCCAGCACTTCGTTAAACTGGCCCACCAGCCCCTGGTCGGAACCGAACACGACCGCGCCGATCGCGCCCACATCGGCTTGCCCCTTCCGTTCCGTAATCGAGGCCGCTGCTTGGCTTTCCCGAAAGCACGCTCCTAACCCTAACTCCACGGTCCGATAGTAGTCGCCCAATGCGCGCACCGATTTCTCGTATTGGCCGATACTCGCCGCGGCCAAGGTTTTCATGGTGCGGACGACGGATTGGAGATCTCCGGCGCTTTCGATCTTTCGGCTCAGGCTGGCGGCGGTGTCGCTCATGATTTACCTTTCGGCGCGGCATCGGGCTGGGGTTTGACCTCCGGTTGGACCTTCGGCTGGTTTTGCGGCTTCGAGTCCGGGTCGGGCTTAGGTTGGAATGGCTCGAGCGACTTACTCGCGATTTGAATAACGGCTTTGCGATCTTCGTCACTCAATTTTTCCGCGGTTTCAAATCGGCCGGTCACCTCCGCCGGAATCTCCGCCACTGCTTCGCGTAGAGCGTGCTCGGCGTCCGGCATCCGGTCGAGCGGCACGCGATCGAAGAGTCCCGCGGTTAACGCCAGAAGTACGGCGATTTGCGCGGGTACCTGTACCGGCTGGAATTCCGGCTGTTTGAGGCAGGCGCGAATTCGGCGTCCGTGCTCGATGGTTTTGCGAGTGTCTTCATCCAGGCGGGCTCCGAAGCGGGAAAATGTTTCCAGCTCCGAGAACTGCGCATAAGCGAGCTTGAGGTCGCCCGCCACGGCGCGGTAAGCCGCCCGTTGCGCTTTGCCGCCGACGCGCGAAACGGACTTGCCGACATCGACCGCCGGCAGTACGCCCAATTCGAACAACGAGGGCGAGAGATAGATCTGTCCATCCGTGATGGAAATCAAGTTAGTCGGAATGTAGGCGGAAATGTCCTGCGCTTCGGTCTCAATGATAGGCAGGGCCGTGAGCGATCCGCTGCCACGCTCCTTACTCAAGTGAGTGGCGCGCTCAAGCAGGCGCGAGTGGATGTAGAATATGTCGCCGGGGAAGGCTTCGCGTCCGGGGGGCCGGCGGAGCAGGAGGGAAATCTCGCGATAGGCGCGCGCGTGTTGCGTGAGGTCGTCATAAACAATCAGCACATCGCGACCCGCTTCCATAAAATGCTCGGCGATGCTGGTGGCGGCGTAGGGCGTAATGTAGAGAAGGCCAGGCGCATCGTCGCCTTCGGCGACCACCACCACGGTGTAATCCATCGCGCCTTTCTCGCGGAGGCTGGCCACCAGTTTGGCAACGGCGGACCCGCGCTGGCCGATGGAACAGTAGACGCAGAGTACATTCTTCCCGCGCTGGTTGAGGATCGCGTCGAGCGCGATGGCAGTCTTGCCAGTCTGACGATCGCCAAGAATCAATTCGCGCTGGCCGCGCCCGACTGGAATAAGCGCGTCGACCACTTTCAGGCCGGTCTGGAGCGGCACGCTGACCGGCGCGCGGTCCATGATGGGCGCGGCAGGGCGCTCAATGGGCAGGCGTTCGCTGGACGTTACGGGCCCGTTGCCGTCGAGAGGCTGGCCGAGCGGGTCGATGACGCGACCCAACAATCCGTCGCCCACGGCCACGTCGGTGACCCGGCCCGTGCGCTCCACTTCGTCGCCCACGCGCAATTGTGAATATTCGCCGAGCAGCACGACGCCGATTTCGCGCTCGTCCACGTTGAAGGCGATGCCGAAGACCCCGCCCGGAAACGCGAGAAGTTCCTCAAAGCCGGCGCCCGGCAGGCCGGAGACCCTGGCGATGCCAGTGGAAACGTCCGTGACTGTGCCCACTTCGCGCGGCGTCAGCTCGGGAGTGTACGCTTCCCGCGCCTGACTTATGCCGGCGAACGTGCGGTCGAAGACACCCTGTAAGCTCTCAGGCGCGGCGCTCATTTGATCTGCCTGGCTGTCACATCTCCGACCAGTTCGCCGACGCCCTTTTCCATCGAGCTAAGGTAATCCGCGATGCTCCATGCCACCTTCTCCCCATTGGTGGTAAGTTCGATCCCGCCGATCAGGTCGGGCGCAGTCTCGAAGCGGACGCGGACTGCAGCCGAGAAGGTTTCGTTAAGCGCATTTTGTATAGCCGCGCGTTGTTCCGCGGGCAGTTCAAACGTGCTGCGCACCACCGCGGGGTCGGATGATGTCTTGAGGGCGTCGGCGAGGCATGTCTTCCCTTTGCCGTTCAGCTCTCGCAAGCGGCGTGTGAATACCTCGCCCATGCGCTCTTCCAGACTGGCGGTGGCGAGATCCGTCAGAGCTTTTCGAGTGATGGCAAACACTTCCTGTTGAGTGCGGCGAGCGATGGCTTGACTCAGGTTATGCGCTTCGTTTTTCAGCGCTTCCTGCCGCTTGGCGGTCAAGGCGTCGGCCGCCTTGCGCGCTTCGTCGAGCAACCGCTCCGCTTCGGCTTTCGCCTCGTTCGTAGCCTTGCTTAAAAGGGCGGCGCGCTGCTGGTCGAACTCCTCGTTCTTGCGCTGGAATTCGTCGCGCTCCTTTTGGGCTTCGGCTTTTTTCGCGACGGCGTCCGCGAGTTCCGCGGCGATCAGCTTCTCTCGCGCAGCTATGGCGTCGAGGATCGGCTTGTAAAGAAAGCGCTTCATCAACCATGCAAGGATGACGAAGTTGAGCGCTTGCGCACAGACCGTGAACCAATCGATCAGCATACGTTCACTTAGCAGCCGCCTGCGCGATGAAGTGACTCCAGAACGGGTTGGCGAAGATGAGAATCATAGAGACCACGAAGCAATAGATGGCTGTCGATTCGATCATCGCGAGACCCACGAATAAGGTCCGGGTGATTGTGGCGGAGGCGTCCGGCTGCTGTGCCAGCGCAGTGAGCGCCGTGGAGACTGACCGCCCTTCACCCAGCGCCGGGCACATGCACCCCACACCGGTAGTAAGACCGGCAGTGACAATTGAGGCGACTGCTACGAGCGTATTGCTATCCATAATGTGTCCTTTAGTCGTTTCATTGCCGTTCAGGTTTTGGGCGCTGGCTCAGGCGCGGGTTTGCGCGAGCGCGTGGCGGCCGCGATGTATACGGCGGCCAGTATGCTGAAGATATAGGCTTGGACCATCCCGGTGAGAAGACCGAGCATCGTCATGAAAATTGGAAAGATGAAGGGAGTAATAGTGAGCAGTATCCCGATAATCATCGCTCCACTCATCATGTTGCCGAAGAGACGGACGGCCAGGGCCAGCGTGCGCGAGAATTCACCGATGATATTAAACGGCAACATAATCACCGTTGGCTGCGTGTAGGACTTGAGATAGCCGCCCACCCCCTGGTCCTCAACGCCGAAAAGCGGCACGGCCACAAACACGCACAGCGCAAGCGCCGCGGTCGTGGATAGCGAACTCGTTGGCGGCTGGTACCCGGGAATGACCGTACAGAGGCTGGCGGTTGCTACGAAAAGAAAAAGCGTTCCCAGAAAGCCGACATACTTTCGCGCTGGGCTCAGTCCGACTTCTTCGATTTGTTTCTCGATGGCGGTGACGACGATTTCCAGCAGGTTTTGCCAGCGGGAATGAGTAAGATCTGAGGAAAGGTTGCGTGTGATGAGTCTCGAACCGGCTGCCAGCAAGAGCATCAAGCCCCAGGTGAACACAATGGTGGCGTTGAGTTTGAGAAACCCGTGCTGCCAGAAGATCCACTGATCGGGACTAAGGCGCATGGCTCGCCTGCTTTGCCTGACCGGATTGATTGTCATCCGGCAGCCGGGTGCGCCAAGTCACCACCAGGCGCGCCATCAAGAATCCAAGGGAACACGCCAGCAGCCGCTGCCATTGGCCCCCCATGACTACGTAAAATCCAACCAGTGTTATGGTCATCCGCAGCAGTAGGCTGCCGGCGAACCAAAATGCCGGCAATTGGGACGAGAGGCCCTTGCGAACCGTCCACCAAAGGCCGCCGAAGAAAATAGCGCCCAGCGCCGTACCCGCGAGCCACGCCAGCGCGAGGGCCATAGTTTCATTCATGCTTGCCATCCTGTTCGTCATTCATCGTCTTGTCTTCCTGCGTGACCCAATGCCAGGCGTTGAAGCAGCCAAGCGCGAGACCGCCAAAGAACAGGGCCAGAGTCCAGGAGTGAGTTCCGGGATGGCGCCGGTCCAACCAGATACCAAGCGCTATGCCGAGCAGCGCCGGCACGGCTACCGACCATCCGATAAGCCCCATCATGCCCAAGCCGAAGCTGACGCCCGGCGTGGAGTTACGGCGCGCCTTGAGTTTGCGGGCCGCTTGTGCGCCGATCTGCTCCGCGAAAGTGGGCTCGTCTCTCGATGGTTTCATGGCTGGTTGGTCAGTCACCTTGAAACCTTGCTAAGCGATGCAGAAATCCAGCCTCCAATCTTGCGTTTACCGAGCGTACGTCTTGCTCTTGCTGATCCAGGGTCAGAAACTCCCGCTTCACCGCATCGTGCAGTCGGCCAAGATCCACCCCGCCTATCGCCCGGCGCACAGACACCAGCACATCCAGGCCGGTCTTGACCAATACTCCTTCATCCACGGCCACGTAGACCTCCTTCCCCGCCTCGGCTTCGTAGATCAGGATCCCGGGGGCGAGCGCGGCGACGCAATCGAGTCGGTGTGGCAAGAGTCCAAACGAGCCCTCGCGCGTCGCCGCGACGATGCGCGACACGCCGGTTTCGTCGGCAAAAATCTGGAACGGCAAAAGGACTTTAAGATGCATGAGTGCCGGCAGCATGGTTGGTCTCCGGTTGAGGTTTCGCCGCGGGCGCCGGCGGCTTTTCGGACTTACCTTTAGCTTTGGAATCGGACTCCGGCTTGACGGTCTTGGCTTTCTCCTTCGCCTCATCCACCTTGCCGATCATGTAGAGCGCACTCTCCGGGTAGTCTTTGAATTCATCGCGAAGGATTCGCTCGCAGCCGTCGATGGACTCCTTCAGGCTGACGTCTTTTCCCTTGATGCCGCTGAACTGTTCGGTGGCGAAAAACGGCTGAGTGAGAAATCGCTCCAGCCTGCGGGCGCGGCCTACTACATTGCGGTCATCGGGAGACAGTTGCTCCATCCCCAGCATGGCGATGATGTCCTTGAGTTGTTCGTAATGCGCCAAGGTCTTGCGAATTTCCTGCGCCAGAAGGTAATGCTGCGTACCGATGATACCGGGCGTTGCCATACTGGAGTTGGATTGCAACAGATCGACAGCCGGGAACAGTCCCTCGCTCGCGCGCTGGCGGGAGAGAACGATGGACGCGGAAAGATGCGAGAACGTGTGCACGGCGGCCGGGTCGGTCAGGTCGTCGGCCGGCACATAGACAGCCTGAATGGACGTGATGGCGCCGGTATCGGTGTTGGCAATACGCTCTTCCAATCCGGATAACTCGGTGCCCATGGTCGGTTGATAGCCCAGGCGCGACGGCATTTGCCCCATCAGACCGGAGACCTCCATGCCGGCCTGTATGAAACGAAAAATGTTATCGACGAGTAAAAGCACGTCGCGATGCTCCACATCGCGGAAATACTCGCACATTGTAAGCGCCGCCAGGCCCACACGAAACCGGGCGCCTGGGGGCTCGTTCATCTGGCCGAATATCATGACCATATTCGGCAAGACGCCGGCTTCCTTCATGTCGTGGTAAAGCTCTTCGCCTTCGCGGCAACGCTCGCCGATGCCACAAAAAATGCTTACGCCCTTCTGGCGGCCGATCATGTTATGGATCATTTCGGTGAGTAACACGGTTTTACCCACGCCCGCGCCGCCGAAGAGCCCCGCCTTGCCGCCGCGCTCCAGCGGCATAAGCACATCAATGACTTTGATGCCAGTCTCAAAGATTTCAGACTTGGTGGACCGCACCGTTAGCGGCGGCGGAGCGCTATGCACGGAACGCAATTGAACATCGGACAAAGCGGCGCCGCGGTCGATTGTGTTGCCAAACACGTCCAACATACGCGAGAGAATGCCTTTTCCCACGGGGACTTTCAGGGGTCCGCCCGTGTCCTCAACCGCCATGCCGCGGGCAAGGCCCTGGGTGGGCGTCAACGCAATTCCACGCACATAGTGGGCATCGCGCTGCGCCAGCGCTTCGATAACGATCTGACCTTTGTCCCCTGCCCGAAGCACCGTGTAGATGGGCGGCAAATGTTTTTCGAAGCGCATATCGACGACGCTGCCGCGTACCGACACCACCACGCCAGGATTCGACTGATTCGCTTCGCTTTCCATATTATTCGCGGTGCATTCCCGATGACTCTTTGGCTTCCGGCGGGCCAGCGGCTCTTTCCGGCGGTAACGAATCGGGCAGGTCAACGCGAGCCGCGCCAGTGCGCTTAGCGTTCATCGCGGAGGAGAGGCTAACGCCGTCCATGACGCAGAGATCCGCACGCCTGCGGAAGCCAGTGTTGAACATAACACCGGCGACAGCGCCGCTGCGTGCCGGCGGATACACTGCACTCCATACCGGTTCCCCAAAGCGATGGCGAATCACGCGCGGATGCTCCTCGAGGGGATCGTCACTCCGGCCGAGTAACAGAGTTGACATGCGACATTTGTAGACAATCAACTTGTACCAAATCGAAGCGGTCCAGGTGGTTGTTCATTTGCATCTCAAAGGCCGTTGTGATGGTCCCCCTCGCCCGCAGCCGATGTCGCACCGACTGCACGAATGCTCGCTCTCCGCCAGATGCCAATTTCATCCAATGCACCACCACGCGGTCAATGGTCAGGCATAAACGGAGGACTTCGGGCCATCGACTATATGTGGTCACATGACCAAATGAGGCCGATCAGTGTTGACGATGGACCACCTCATCTTTCGATCTGCGGACGGCTATTGGGCAATAGCATTCAATGGGGCGTCCGACGCGCGCCCCGGGTTGCATTACTCATACTTCAAACTGAGTCGCAATTGAGGGTCCGATCCAGACCAGTCTCGCCGGCTTCACAATTGAGGAAGCGACTCGTCGGTCGTATGACTGGTTGAGTGGGGTTTCAACGGCCTAACCGCCCAGGATGGATGTAGCAGTAAACAGTTGTTCTCTGGGTGCGCCCGCGAGTGGGCAGCAACTGTGGCTATGACACCACGCTTACACCGGATCAAAACGTCGTGGAACACCTCGTTTCGGGCGAGCCTCCGGACTCTGTTTTTCCAGGATCGGTTCTTGTCCGATGCTTTCCGGACTGTCGGCATGTCGCGATCCGCATGAGGTGCAGGGCACGTGCACGGGTGTTCCGCCCTAGTGACACGGTGAGGAATTCCCTGAGGCAACTCAACAAACCCTTCATCGTTCGGCCGTCTTTGTGCTTCTGTTCGGCGCGTCTACCACGTCCGTGGGACGAACGCTTGGCATCATAATTGCTCCATCGTGGGCGAGCGAATACTCCAAGCCCCGTTCTGGGATACGGCCTTACAGGTTGCCGCCCCCGCTTTGCAAGGGACCCGGTGATGCAGGAATTCCGCCTGGTCAACGCGACAGCTTGGCCATCCGGGCCAAGTGCCGGTTCGCAGCCGGATTGATCGAATCCACGCGAGTGGTGGCTGAAAGGAACAAAACACGGACATGCGCATATTTCGGACAGCCGTCACTGTTAATGCACGAAGGCTCATTGTCCTTTCGTTGATACTTGGCGCTGCACCCCTCTGCAGCGCCGGCGATATAACCTACGACACTACCCAGACCATCGGCATTGGCGGCGTGACTGGTTTCATCGAGACCGATGGGACAGTCGGGGTTCTTGCCCAAGCCGATATTCTTAACTGGAATCTGCTCCTGAATGACGGCGTGACTACATTCGATCTGCTTGGGCCGCTGAGCGGCGCGAATTCGCAACTCGCTGTCAGCGGATCCGATTTGTCGGCAACCACGACCGAGTTGCTGTTCGGCTTCGGCGGAACGGATGATGGTTTTTTCTTAATTCAAAGCCCAATTACGGGCGATGGGAACCCAGGTATGTGTTTTGAAACTGCGACTGCTAACTGCGCTGGCCCGTCTGCCGGAGAAGCCGTTTGGACTACCAACCTCAACCTCAACCCTACTCCGCCGCAGTTTACTGGCGTGTCAGGGACGGAGGTAATCGGCGGCGCTGCTGCCGGCGTCCCAGAGCCCTCCACGCTCGCTCTTCTGGGCGCAGGAATTGCGCTCTTCGGAATCCGCAGATGGAAGAATGAGTGGCTGCGAAGTCGGAACCACCGGCCCGCGATGACGTGTCGCGGCGCAATTGCTGCATGGCGTACACCCTCATCCTCATAGTGCCCAGATGCCGACAGGTTCGGGCGCCGCCGCGCATTCTTACCGAGAAACAGCTCTTCCCTATGTGCCTAGTAGGCCGCTCGCATGAACACCCCCGCTACCACTCCCGTCGCCGAATCAACAATCGTCGCTGCCAATAATCATCTTCAACCGGCCGATGACCTCAGCCCATCTTCGATTCTGCCGGATCTGTCCACAGCCTTCATCCCGCCAGTGCCGCGCACGGTTGCCGAGACAGGTCTTTCGAATGCTTTGTTCGAGCATCTAATCTTCAATACCCTTTACAGCCGTGGCGCGATGACCGGGAGAGGTCTTGCTGATGTCCTGGGGATTGGTTTCGAAGCCATCGAAGCGCTGATGAGTGATCTCAAAGCGCGTCATGCGGTCGAGGTCAAGAGCTCTGAAGGGTTTGGCCTGGCATCTTCCCTGTTCGCATTATCGGAAATGGGGAGGAAACGAGCACGAGAGTATTTCGATATCAATCAGTATGTCGGTCCCGCCCCGGTTACTCTTGATCTGTATAGCACAGCTGTCGTGAGCCAGCGGCTTAAGAGGGGCTGGCTGACAAAAGAGAATTTGGCAGCCGCTTACAAGGAGGCAGTTATCGAACCTGGCGTACTCGAACAGATTGGCCCCGCGGCGAATTCAGGCAGATCCCTCCTGATATATGGAATGCCGGGAAACGGCAAAACTTATATGGCGGAGGCTCTGCTCAATCTATTGACAGCCGAAGTGTTCATTCCGTACGCCGTTGAGAGCCACGGCACGATTACTCAGGTTTTCGATGAGCTGTATCACAAGCGATCGACGGCCGACGATTTCATCGAAGGCATTATTTCGAAAGAGCGACGCTACGACGGGCGTTGGGTAAAGTGCCAGCGACCGTTCCTAGCCAGCGGCGGAGAGCTCGGGTTGGACATGCTTGAACTGCGCCTCAACCCAGGAACGAAGATTTACGATGCGCCCCTCCACGTGAAGGCGAACAACGGGATTTATCTGATCGACGACTTCGGCAGACAGCGCGTCACACCGACGGAATTGTTAAATCGATGGATCGTACCGATGGAAAGCCGGATCGATCATTTAGAACTCGCATCGGGCGGCAAAATGGCGATGCCGTTCGAGATATTCCTGGTCTTTTCAACCAATCTTAAGCCCGCCGAACTGGGCGATGAGGCATTTCTGCGGCGCATCAAATACAAGATGCTCGTCAAGAATCCGAGCCTGACCGAGTTCCGCGAGATCTTCCAGATGTATTCGTCGAAACAGGGACTGGATTGTCCGAGCGGACTGCTCGACAAATTCCTGTACGAGCGCTATGAGCGCGACAAGAAGCCGTTCAGGCGCTGTCAACCTCGAGACATTCTTCTTCACGTGACCGATATGATCGAATTTCTGCGCCTGCCGTATCTTCTAACGGAGGATCTCCTGAATCGGGCCTTCGAGAGCTGTTTCACAGTTTCGGAGGAAGAGTCGGAGTGAGCCTATTTAGTTCGTGGTATCCAGCGCTTGCAGTTGTACGATGCGCCTACTTCTCGCACCAGTTGCTGTTCGGATGACGGTTGTGTTCTCCCCCGGTATGGCGTACATCGGATCCAGAAGTGCGTGCAGGTGAGAACTGAGGCCGCCGGGGAGTCGCCCAAGGTTGAGGCGTCGTCGAGTTTGCCCGCCCGCCTTCAGAGTAATAACGACGTTGTTAACTCCTGAACGACACGGAGAATCAAAATCACGCCGGCGGAAGCCGAAGAGATCCTCTCCGGTTTCGTCTGCCGATGTCGTTGGCGTTGCCTGGCGGAAAGGCCCATCCTTCAGGACGGCATTCTCGCGAGTGCATTCGCCGGCATCGTCGAGCGTTCTTTGCTACGGATCATGCGCGAAGGCCTCCGGAAGTCGGGTCGATTGATCTCGAATCACGGCCCCGGCCGGAGACGCGCGCCGGCAGGGGCGAATGCTCCGCCGTTTAGTTTAGTACCTTGCTGCCAGGGCGCTGCGGCTAATATGACGCAGTCGGGTCCGAGGGCTTTTGCCTTGTAACGAGCGTCGTCGCCGGTCCGTATCAGCGACCCCACGGCGCCTCCGTGCTTCGGGTACACGGCCACTCCCATGGAAGCTGATATGGCGCCGAAGCGCCCGTCCGCGCGAAATGATCGCGATCTCGATGGAGCGGCGGGCCGCGGCCAGGTCGCGATATTCCTTGCGGAACACCTCCTCGTAATTCAGCGTTTTCATGAAGATTCGCAGGGCGCGTTGTTCCTTTCCGCGACTTGCTGATGTCGATGCCATGGTCGTGCAGCAAATCGGTGTACGCGTTGTTGGCGTACTGCGAACCGCGGTCGGAACGGTGAACCAGCCCCAGCCGGATGCTTCACCTTCCGGTAGACCGCGGATTTCCAGTCGGCTCCTGCAGCGCTCCTGCTTAGTGCAATTCAAGCACCCCTTCAAAAAGCCGATTTACAGAGCCTCTTGGCCGACCTTCCTCTCCAGTTCCTCGATCCGGCCTTCCGAACGGCGGCGCGGGCGTTGGAGGTGAACCCCAAATTGGGTCGACATCCTGACACTTCAGCAGGTTAGGGAGGAGCCTGCCCTGCTTCGCGAGCCGGCGACGCTCGAAGTAAACTAACAGGACGGCCAACCTCCGCGTGGCTTACCCCCACATTTCTGACTTCACCCCCATGTGGGGGCAGTTCAGTTATTATTTATCAATAATTCTCTTAAGTTATCAATTCTGATCCTGTCATTAGTGGATTGAAAAACCCGCCGCATTCCACCATAATCGCTTCATAGGAAACCAACAATAGGGACCTTGCGAAAGCCAACCGCCGGCCGCCGAACGGAAGAAAACATGAAACCCAAACTAGAGGAAGTCAACATCATAGGCCAATTGCTAGCAGGCTTCGACAGCGGTGACGGCTCGACAAGACTCTCATCTAAACGGATCGAACTTCAATAATGGCGTTGCAATTCTTCATCGCTCTACAATGCCTGGACGTTTTTACGACACTGGTATTCCTCAACAGGGGCGTGCCAGAGGGCAACCCGCTGATGAGCTGGGCATTGTCCCATGCTCGCGCGCCATGGCTCGGTTTGGTCGCAACCAAGCTGATGGCCGCGTTTATCGGTCAATACTGTTATCGCAGCGGACGGATGACCCTTCTCCGACGGGCTAATGCGGGCTATTCGTTGGTTGTCGGCTGGAATTTAGTTGCTATCGGCGCAGCCGCTTTCGGTCACTGACGTTCAAGCTCGCGTTATTTCCATTTGCGTCGATCTCGCTTGGCCCGAATGCCGCCAACGCCGACCCTACGAGATGCCTTATCCGAATTGAACCGAAAAGCTCGCCATGCATTTACACGCTGCTAGCGTCTTCTCAGTGCCTAGCCGTGAGAATTTCAGCCTTTACCCCGCGCGCAACCCGTTCTATTTCCTTAGCGATACTGTCAACTGAAAGAACCAAATCTATACAACCGCTTGAGATTGCGCTCAAAGGCATGTCGGGCTGTCCGGAAGTCTCGACATTCTGCGCGATGGTAACGCCGCCTACGTCCTTTACGTCGCGCAACCCTCCTGCCCCGTCTCCATCATAGCCGGAAAGAATCACCGCGATCAGTTGCCCGTCCCAGTGCCGAGCTAAGGAACGCAGAAAGACCGTAATCACATCCGGCCATCCCTTAGGCTTTGATGTTGTCTTTAGACGGAACTTACCATCAAGAACGTGCAGATCGCGCTCCGCTACGAGGATAAATACGCAATTGGGCTGAATGGGCAATTGTTCGGTGATCACCTCAATCGGCATCTTGGTATAGCGGGGGAGAGTATCGCGGAGCAGGGTGGCTATCATTTTCAGGTGATTGACGATGACGATAGCAACACCCAGATCGTCCGGAAGGCGGCGTATCAACTCGACATAGTCGTCGGGGCTACTGGCCGCACCACCGATGCAAACGACGGGGAAAAAGTCTTTTGCAAGACTCTCAGTCTTCATTGATTCCCACTTTCAAGTGATTAGTTAAGCACGTAGGATTCCACAAGCGCCCGAGGTTCATGGAATCTGGCGGAGTTCCAGTTGGCCGGTTCCGGCTAACCGGACGGCCGGGTCTCATGAGCGCCAGCTACGCATCGCCGGGAAAATCAAAAGGCCCCGAAAGGGCCTAGCCCAAGTTACTGCACCAGCGCTACGGCCTTCGAGAAGAGACCGGTCTTCAACCCGGTGGAATCGTATTTAATGTTTGCGGCGCCGGTGAACGACACCTCGTCCGCCACAATCGCCGTGGCGTTGGCCTCCGCGGTGCTCCCATTCGAAAAAGAAACATCCGTTGTCGGAAAATACAAAGTGCCGCTCAGTTGCATCGAAGCGCCACCGGCAAATGTTGCGTTACTGCTGGACGTGATCGACCGGTTCTGGAAGAACAGTATCCCTTGGTATGGCCCGGAGGTTTCAGCCGAGAAGGCAACGTTCACGCCGTTGGCGATTGTAACTGAAGCGTAGTTCGCGTTCGTACCCGTAAGGTAGAACATTACTCCGCTGCCGCTGGAAGTTGTTCCCCCGCCGAATGTGATTCCCCCGCCATTAATAATATAGTTACCGGGGGCGAAGGTAACGTTGGTTACGCCATTGCTAACATTAATTCCGCCACAATAAGTTCCAGGATTGAGGGTCGTCCCGGAGGGTGGGCTATAAGTCGTGGCGTAGAGGCAGGTCCCGGGAGTAAGCGCCGGCAATGAGGCTAATGGGTCGGCGACCGGCGTGGCCCCGGTTACCGGGGCAGGCGTGGTGGTTCCGCCATTGTTGATCGCGACTCCTCCCACGACGTTAATCGCCGAGGCACTGACGCTGGCTCCCCCGGTTACGCTCGCGGCAGCGGCGTTGCTGGAATCTACTGAAACCGCGCATCCGATTACCGCCACAGTGGCGCCGTTGCCTGCCTGAAATGCATTCGCCGCAGACGGGTCGAGCACGTAGATGCAGTCAGGCGAAACCGTGCCAACGAGTCCGGCCGTGGCTTTTGCTGTGACACTGGCAGTGGCCGGAGCCCCCGGCAGAAGACGTATCAATCCCGTCTGCAGGGTTCTTTGCACAGTGACGGTAAAAGCCGGAACGGTAGCCGACGATAGAGTGACGCCCGAAACGGTGGCCGGGTAACTCAGCGTCACGGTGTCCGAGGCTGTTCCGCCGAAACCGTTGTAGCGCGCATAGACGCAGGGGGTTCGAAGGTCTGTGGTAGTGCAGGCGGACGAAGCTATTGGCGTAGATCCGGTGCCAAACGGATACGCCGATGAAGCATTGGTTCCGTCATAAATGCTCATGATCCCGGCTTGGGCGGCAGCATCCGCGGCAGCCTGCGCCATCTGCCGGTGAGCGTACATTTGGCCGCCATCGATCGCCAACCCGAGCGCCGCGATCAGGAAAATGCTCATGGCTACTACCACGAGGATGACAGCCTGCCCGGCTTCGTTGCCCGCATGAATGGCGGAGCGTTTCAATATACTATGATCCCCTGCGCGGCGCTGCCAAGGATCACGGTCTTCGAGAAGTACGATGTCAGTGGATCGTAAGGATACAAGACAATGACATTCACCGGCTGGCCGGGAGCATTGGAGGCGTTTGGATAGGTTACAGCGATATTTCCGGTCAACAGGCTCATGTTCAACGGACCCGCGCTCGCGAAGTTCGTCACAACGGTCACCACCTGAGCGGTGTTGCTCGGCCCACTGGCGCTACTTAGCGTGGCGCCGGCAGCGCGCGTGCTGCCGTGCACGATCGCGTAACGCACGCCGGCACGGGCGGCGTTGGCAACCGTGGTGTACACCAGCAGCATCCGGCCCATTTCGACAACGAATAGAAGCATCATGACCGTCAGCAGCGTAACCACGCTAAATTCCACAAGGCTTTGACCGCGACGCCCGGCCGCCCGCGGAGTGCCATGACCGCGAGATTGCAGGCTGGCTTTGCCGCCGCGGTCATGCAATCCCAGGGTCACTTAAGCATTCTCATGACTGCCTTCCGGTGAATCGCGCTGGACGGCAGAGTAGCGTTAATATGCAACCCTGGGAACGGGAATAACGGTATGAAGGGCTTATAGGTGTAGGTCACGTCTACGGTAGCGAGAGTATACAGGGGCGATTCGGGATCCGAAAGCGTAGTGCACCCTGCCGGCGCCATAGTGTTATTGGCATTAGTACATGTTTCGACGACCACGCTCGAGCGGTTCATGAGCGATGTGACGTCATTGGTAACGAGCGCGGTGACTTGCGCCAGCGTGGCGGCGGTTGGCGCCCCCGGGGAGGCGCTGGACATCACCATATATTGTGCGCCGTCGCGGGCCGCGTTGGCCACAGTAATCCACGCGAAGAGAAAGCCGGCGAAATTAAGGGCGTTCACGGCCAGAAGAAACATTAGTGGTATGATCAACGCGAACTCTATAAGGGCTTGTCCATCCCTTCCCGACGCCCCTACGGAGGATCCTTCTGTTGCCGGTTGGGATGGAATTGCGCCCAGAAATGTCCGGAAGGACTGCTCTTCTTCTTCATTGAGAAAGGCGAACGCAACGGCAACTCCGTCGGATCCATGCCTGACAACTTGTGCGCGTACGGTGATCGACGCTGCGGGAACTTTGGCGCCATCCTCGCGCACGACCGTCTTATACCCCTGTAGGGTCAGCCGGATGATCGTACCGAGGTACCAGCGCTCAGGCGTGTAAATATAAGCGCCGGTCTCGCTCATGTCGCGGATCTGGCGTCCCTCCGGGACGGATCCATCCCAGTAATGCACGACAACCTCCGGCTCCCTGCTTCTCGGAGCCCGCCGGGGCTCCGGATTCTCCTGGAGTAGCCACGCTCTGATCTTACTGAAGGCCTGCCGATACATCAATCCCACGTTAAACCCTACCTGTCCGTGAACACGGGTTGTGTTCGATTCTGGTCGCAATACTGTGTCATCTCTTCGGGTGCGCAGATAAGTAATTGATCGCCGATTCGGGTGTTCGAAGCATAAATTGCCCGCGGGCGCAATTCCAAAATACTGGCGCACTTGATTCTGATCGGGGAAATTCGAAATGGCCCAAGGTGTTCTACTAAATGAATCACCTTGCTCGCGGCATCGAGGTAAACCAGATCGATCGGAAAGAGCATTCCGATCGTGTGTATCCCGCGGGAGGGAATCAGCCAGATGCCATCGTCAGGTTTCCATGCAAGCTTCCCCAACGCTCCCTTCATGCGCATGAGCCACGTATCGGCAGGAGCGACGCGAAGTCCCAAGAACGATTCGCGATTCCGATTGTATACACAGACAGTCCGTCTCATGGCTTTGGCACCCCACTATTCCCTCGCCCCCGCCGGCCCGGCACAGCTTCCAAACATACGCCATCAGCTTGCCATCCTCCGAGAATCCCCTCTCGGTCGATGTTACCGCAACCCCTCAGTTAAACAGTCTTCTTGCGGCGGCGCTGAATCAAGACCACTAAGCCGATGACGAACAGGATGGCCGCCACCAGGCGAATAACAGTTGCTGTGTCCATAATCTTTCTCCTCTCCTTCGAATTGAGGCAGCCGGAGGCCGGATCAACTCAAATACTTCGAAAAACCGTCGAACATGATGATCATTGAGGGTCCAAGCGTTACGACGAACAGCGAAGGGAAGATAAACAACACCAGCGGGAAAATAAGCTTCACGGTAGTCTTCGCCGCTTGCTCCTCCGCGTCCTGGCGCCGCCGCGTACGCAACGTTTCCGAATGGGTCCTCAGAGTCTTTCCAATGCTGGTGCCGAACTTATCCGCCTGGATGAGTATCGATGCCAGAGAACGAATGGTATCGACATCGGTCCGTTCCCCAACATGCTTCCAGGCCTCAGAGCGCGGGCGGCCGGCGCGCTGTTCCAGTGAGACAAGATTCAGCTCATCGGCGATGGCCGGCTGACTGATCCGCAGTTCCTCGGACGTACGCATTGTCGCCTTATCCATGCTGAGGCCCGCCTCCACGCAGATTACGATGAGATCCAAAGCTTCCGGCAGGCCCAGACGGAGTTGCAACTGTCTGGCGCGAACGCGATTGCTGAGCCAGAAATCCGGAGCGAGATACCCGAGTCCAGCCGCTAATGCATATACGAAGAGCGGAGAGTATGCGTAAATCTGCGTGACAGTGGCAAGAAGGCAGAGGAAACCCGGAACGAGCACCTTCGAGCTATAGAATATATTGAGATAGGCTTTGTCGCGATAACCCGCACGAATGAGGCGCTTCTGAACGGTTGAGACTTCTTGCGCGCTTCTCGGCAATACCTTTTCAAAAGGCTTGACGAGCTTTTCGATTTTGGCCCCTCGTGTTGGCGCGACGCTGCGCAATATACTGGCGTCCGCCGCACGCGACACTACTTGCGAAAGTCTTCGTAGAGCGGTCTGCCGGTAGAAAATCAAGATACCGATGCTTGATATCAACAGGAATGCCGCTAAGAACGCGAATATCGCAAGTTGCATAAGCTGCCTTTCAGACCCGAATCGCAACGATTTTTCTAATAATGAGCCCGCCGACAACGTCCATGCCTAAGGCTGTGTATAGCATCTTCAACCCAATATCGCGCTTCCACAAGACACTCATGCTGTCCGGATTCATAAAGTACATGGCTGTGCCGAGAATAACAGGAAGAAACGACAGTATCCAGCCGGTCATCCGCCCTTGTGCGGTGTGGACGCTGACCTGCTTTTTCAAGCGGAACCGCTCGCGAGTAGTCCCCGCCACCTTCTCCAATACTTCCGCCAGATTCCCACCGCTTTCTTTCTGAATGAGCACGGCCGCAACAAAAATGCGAAAGTCCTGAACGGGAACCCGCCCCGTGAGATTCATAAGCGCGGTTCGCAAGTCGATGCCGTAGTTCTGCTCATCGAAGCATTTGCGCATTTCTCCGGCAATCGGCTCCGATGATTCCTGGGCGACGGCGCCCAGGCTTGCAATCAGACTGTGGCCCACGCGGAGTGCGCTCACCATCATCCCGAGCGCCTCGGGTAATTGCTGTTCCAGCTTAAACAGACGCTTGGTACGCTTGTGGTGGACGTATAGAAAAGGCAGCGGAAGAAAGCCGGCGGACAGCAGGAGCGCCGGGAGCGTCGCTCCGAAGCGCAGGTATAATATGCATCCCAGGACGGCGAAGCCCGCGACGGATGTCGTCAGAAGGGTTCCAATAGACAGGGTGACGCCGGCCTGGTATAGATATAGGCTGGAGGCCGTCGCCAGGTTCAGTTTGGTCAGCCATTGGTTGAGCCAGGGAATCGCGCTTAAATGTTGTTGCTCTTTACGAATATCGGTGATGGTTTCCTCGTGGCTGGTAGGAGCGAATTCCTGGCCCAACGCGGCGAGGCGTAGAGTTGCGCGTTTCGATGTACCTGTTCCTACGGTCATCGCTACTAAGGCCGCGATGGCGAAGATGCCCAGACAGACTGACATAACGATCAGCAACATATCCCGCCCCTTCCTGGCATTCCAGGCCGCATTCTCAACCGACCTCCACTGAGCGCTCAAAGATTTCAGCCGGCAACAGAATGCCTGCAACCCGCAACCGGTCGAGAAAGCTCGGACGGATACCGCTAGGCTGGAACGACCCGATGACCCTGCCGTCAGGTCCAATGCCCTTCCTGACGAAATTGAAAATATCCTGCATGCTAATGATGTTTTCTTCGAGGCCGGTGATCTCGGAGATATTGACCACTTTGCGAGTGCCATCGCTCATGCGCGACACCTGCACTACCACTGAAATGGCGGAGGCAATCTGCTGGCGGACGGATCTTTCCGGCATATTGACATTCGCCATTGCGACCATGGATTCCAGCCTTGAGAGTGCGTCACGGGAGGTATTCGCGTGGATGGTGGTCATGGAACCCTCGTGACCGGTGTTCATGGCCTGCAGCATGTCGAAGGCTTCTTCGCCGCGAACCTCGCCGATGATGATCCGGTCGGGCCGCATGCGAAGGCTATTGATCAGGAGTTGTCTCTGGCGCACGGCTCCCAACCCTTCCACATTTGGAGCCCGGGTCTCTAGCCGCACGACATCCTCGTGCTTGAGTTGCAATTCGGCGGCGTCTTCGATGGTGACGATCCGCTCGGTCTCCGGAATAAAGCTGGAGAGGATGTTCATAAACGTGGTCTTACCGGCTCCGGTGCCGCCCGAGATCAGGATGCTGATTTTCGCTTTCACGGCGGCGGCCAGAATTTGCATCATCTCCGCGGAAATGCTCTTGAGTTTGACGAGAGCGTCCGCCGCGACCGGCCCGCTGCCGAAGCGCCGGATGGACATGCACGGGCCGTCGATCGCCAGCGGAGGAATGATGGCGTTCACTCGAGAGCCATCGAGAAGCCTCGCATCGACCATAGGCGAGGATTCATCCACTCTGCGGCCTACGCGGGACACGATGCGATCGATGACTTGCATCAAGTGCCGGTCGTCCCGAAATCTTGCGCCGGTCCTCTCAAGAATTCCACGGCGCTCTACATAGACGACATTCCTGTTGTTGACCAGAATGTCCGATACGGTGGGATCTTTCAACAAGGGCTCCAGCGGTCCCAACCCGAAGACTTCGTCCAGAAGGTCGCCTTCAATCCGCTCCCTCTCGCCGGCGTTCAGGGGGATTTTTTGGATGCCGACAATCTCTTGAATCATGTTGCCGACGGCGCGACGGGCTTTTGCGTCATCGACTGAAGAAAGCTTCTCGAGGTCGATCCTGGATAGCAGTGTACCGTGCAGCGCGGTTTTCAGTTTTTCAAAATCGAGGACTTCCATTTTACGTGTGCACCGGATCCAGCACTCCTCGCAGACCGAAAAGGTGGAACCCTTTACCAGTCTCGCTCTTGGCGGCGACGCCGCTGCCACAGGCGGCTCTCGCCATCTGCACGATTACGCGCGTGAAGGGCGAACTCTCCATGACAAGTGGAACACCGTTGTCTTGCGCGGCCCGGACTGCAGCGTAAGTGTTCGGGACTCTCCAGTTCACCGGCCGGGTCAACGCCTTCGTGGCGCTATTCTCGTCGATCTTACTGTGACGGGAGTTGAACCGGTTAACAATCACTTCCAACTGGCGGTCCGGGTTTCGGGCGGAAAGATATGAGATCAAGCGGTGCGCGTTGCGCAGCGCGGGGAAAGTCATTTCCGTGACGAGATAGAGCGTAGTCGCGATTGTAAAGAGCATTTCCTGAATGTGGCCGTGGCAGGCGCCCATATCCACCACCACATAGTCGAACTCATCGCGCAGAATCCGGAACAGCTTGTTCGCACCTTCGTCGACGGGGGAGTGAAAGAAGCTGTAGTCTTCCGGCGCGCCCAGTACTGAGAGTCCGGAGGCGTGCCGGATCAGGAGAGTAGACAAAAACTCACGGTCGAGCCGGGCGGCGTTCATGAGCGCGTCCACCACCGAGAAAGTCGCGGTCAGACCAAGGCCGGCGGCAATTTCACCCAGCTGGAAATCCATGTCCACAACTACAACCCGGGCCCCGGATTCCTTGGCGAGAGCCAAAGCAAAATTGGCAGCGACAGTGGTGACGCCCACGCCTCCTTTGGATGTGGCAAACACCAGCATCTTTCCAGCGGCCTTTTCCTGGTTTGGGCGGCGGGAGGAGGTACGAATGAACGCTTCGTCTAGCGCTTCCGGAAGGAGCGGCTCGATGAGAAATTCGCGCGCGCCCGCTTGCATGGATCGACGCATCAAGGTTGCATCATTCTTGCTGGAGTAAGCCATCACGGTCATGGCAGGATAGCGGCTGCAAATACTTTCGATCACACCCATCGACTGCTCGACACCGGCATCCAGATCCACAATTACTACGTCGCAGGCTAGCCGGGCGATTTCCGTTAGATCGGCTGGCGAGGGGTAGGCGCCGAACTCGCGGGCAACATTGAAGTGCGAGCCGGCGAGCGCCGTTGCCAGAGACCGGCGCCGCCCGGCATCCGGCGCCATCAGCGCGACGGAGAGAGCTTTCGATGTTGTGGGTTTCGGAATATCGGGCATAGTGGGATCTGTTTACGAGCAAGTAACTTCGCAAGACTTATTCTCAGGTTGCAAAAAACGAAAACAGTGTTCCGATAGCGATTGCCGGCGCGTAAGGCATTTTCCGCGCGGAAGGGTTATCGAGAACCAGGACGGGATGGGGACGAACACCGTTAGTCCAAAGGCTCGAAATCAAATCGCTCGAACCATCCAGCGATTCCCGCAACGATCCGTGGCACGCCGCCCAGATTAGGGCCAGCGCGCCGCCCGCTATACCTGTTACCACCAGCGCCGTGCCGAGTTGCGCCGGGCCGATCCACGCGCCAACGGCGGCGCATAGCTTCAAGTCACCCATACCCATACCATGGAGCCAACAGAGTATTCCTGTGACGGCCACCGCAAGCGCTATCCCGCCCATACTTTGTCCCAGACCCTTAACGCCGTGACTAGCCGTGGTCACTATCACTCCGGCGGTTAGAAATGGCAGCACAAGCCAGTTCGGGATGCGCCGGCTATGGACATCCATAACCGTAGCCGCCACGAGCAGAGTTAGAAGAGGCCACCAGGCAGTCGATTGCATATACGTGAGGGTCCGCAAAAGAAAAGAGGACCGCGCATCCGCGCCCGAACTCTTGTTTCACGACAGATTAGCTGGTGTAACCCGACAGCCTGCTACCGATCTTGCTGAAGGCGTTACTAATGGCAGTTGCGACCGTTCCCATACCGGCGGTAGCCGCTAGTGCAATGAGGGCCACCACAAGCGCGTATTCAATCAGGTCCTGCCCACTTTGGTCCGCAATCAGCGTATCTTTCAGACTTTGCATGTTTACATACACCTTCAAAAGGCTGTCTCTCATGTAATTGGTACTCCCGCCGATGTTAGTGCATTCGGAGAACCGTTTGGAAGACAGGCGGGTAGGTCCTCTCAGGTCAGTAGGTTAAGTATCAGGTTGCGATTTCGTGAGGGGGCAATAGTAAGCGGTTGTCTACACCCGCATTCAACGGGTGATCCTCCAGCGACACCGGCGAAACGAAAAGGCGTGTAAGTCAGCTGCTGGATACGACGATCCAGAGGCGCCCAGATTGCAGTTGCCCGGACACAGCGGCGTCGCTTCAAGTTCGGTAAGATCCACTATACGGTGGAGGATAGCAAATGTCAGCCAGCCGATCACCAGCCAGCACAGAAGTCCGACGAAAATCAGTGGGCCATGCCAGACCTGGGTGGCCGCCGAGTTGGCGAGATACCAGGGGAATCCATGTGCGCCCTCCGTGTAATACCAGGTCAGGAAGAGGCCGCCGATGCCCTGAAACGCGGCGGCCTGTCTTCCACTCAGCAGGCACGCCCACGGCGCCAACCACGCCAGATACTGCACCCCGAACCCTGGCGCGAGCCAGATCAGAACGAATGCCAGCAGCCCGCACTGAAGGACGATGGGCGGTTGCGGCCTGTGAAGGTTGAGCCACACGGAAATCACACCTAGGGCAACGAGCAGGAAGCCTTTCGCGAAGTGAGCATATGTCAGCGCCTGCGTTTCGGCGCCGAGCGCGGCGACGAAACGCGAAATGCCCCAAATGCCGGTCTGTGGAGTGTAGCCAAAGACGTGTGACCAGATCAATCCCGGATGATCTATTATGAGGGGGAGCGATCCGGTAAAAAACACTCCAACCGCGCCGGCCAGGAATACAGCTCGTTTCCTACCGGGCAGGCAGAGCGCGAGTGCGGGCGCGAATAACAGCGGAACAATCTTAATGCCAGCGGCTAACCCCAAGGCGGCGCCTGCTCGCAGTGGATCCTCTCGATGCACCCAGTACGCCGCGAGTAGCAGGAACGCTATCATGATCGGATCCGTGTTCCCGTGAAACCCTGAGATCAACAGCGAGATTGGCGAAGCTGCAACGAGAAGTAATGCCAGCGGGGAAACGAACAACCGCGTTCCTCTAACGATCCTCAATATCAGTATCAGGCTCGCCAGATCTGCCGCCGCACACCCGGCGCGAAGCCAGAAGCGCAACGGCATTCGCGTATGCTTGGAAAGCCAGCCGCCCAACCATAATAGACGGATCGTGAAAGGCGGATGGTTGAACACCTCGGCATGATAGGGAACTAGGTTGCGTCGCAGGACGGTCCCGTTCTCATAAAGCGCCACCGGGCCGGCTTCCCGCAACTCCTGTAGGTTCGCTTCCCACAGAAGGGCGTCTGTGGAGCCGAATGTTCGGGACGCAATGACCACCTTGCCGACAAACGAGAGGATAGCGGCGATGAGGATAGTCCGGAGCCATCGGCGAGATAGCCCTACTTTCGACGGAACGGGAATTGGAACCGGGGCCGTCGCCATTCCTGAGTGATTGTTCTCCTGCCCTGCTAAAGCATTCGAAGAGCCGTTTGAAGAGTGAGCGTAGATCATTTCCACGTCAGCAGCTTAGGCAGATGGCGGCGATTGTCCTGAGCACGAATAGTAAGCGGTAGTATACACAGCCGCTTACTGCGGTTAACCGCCGGGGACGGAGACTCCACCACAATAGGGAGAACATTCGACACGCGAAATCGTCAACCTTACGTCTTTGAAGCCTTTGGCAACACTTGCCAAGTGGCCTCTCAAGTGCGGCTAAACCAATGATGAATTCCGGTCAGACGCTGGTTACGCCCATCCCGATGGGCGTCACAGGGGCAACGGAATCCCGACCGGCCGTGTGTGTCCGCGTACTCATTTCGTGGCTCACTCCGGATCTGGCATTGATAGCCGGACTCATGACTCTGCTATCGGTGTTCTTTATCTTCGGAGGCGCAACCGCTCTCTTCCAGGATTCAGATACCGGCTGGCATATTCGCAACGGCGAGCGGATCATCTCAACCGGTTCGCTTCCGCACGCCGATCCATTCTCTTTTACGAAGGGTGGGGAACCATGGGTGGCGTGGGAATGGGGCGCGGACGTCCTGATGGGAGCGGTGTGTCGCGTTTCCGGACTCGGAGGCGTTGCGTTGATGTACGGCTTGTGTATTGGCGCTTCCGTGTGGATGTGGTTCCGGTTGAACCAGGTGGCCGGAGGCAATTTCCTTCTTGCAGGCCTGTTCTTCGTCCCCACGCTGACCACTACCACGCTGCACTGGCTGGCGAGGCCCCACATTTTCAGTTGGCTGTTTATGCTGGGGACAGTGTGGTTGTGCGAGCGAATGCCGCATCGTCTGCGGTGGCGCCATCTCGCGCTTGTCGCGATTGTGGCGGCTGCGTGGGCCAACCTTCACGCGAGCTTCTTCTTCGGTCCGCTGATCGCGCTGATCTATGCGGCGGGCGCGTACCTAAGGCCCCTGATTTGGGAGGTTCGAACCCCTCCGATTCCGGAAACCCGCGGCTGCTGCAGTGTACGGAGCTACATTTGGGTTGCCCTCGCGGCTGCAGCGGGTACGCTCGCTAACCCAAACGGCTGGAGGCTGCACCAGCATGTTTTCTTCTATCTTTCCGATTCCCGGATAACCGATCACATCGGCGAGTTTCAGTCCTTCGATTTTCTTACGCCTGGGGCGTTCCAGGTCATGCTCACCATCGCTATATGTTTCGCTGGAGGCTTTGCGGCATTGGCGGCGCAGAAGCCCGCACGTTTCCTGCTATCCATGTTGCTAACGGCATTAGCGCTGCGTTCAGTGCGCGCGCTGCCGTTAGCCGCATTGCTTCTTCTGCCGCTTGCCAACGGCTCGATTACGGCGGTTCTTTCCCGAGCTGCCAGTCTGGCGACGGGATTGCGCTACAGACTCGATGCCGCGCTTGACTACGGCGGCCGCCTCCAGGCGATCGACCGGCGTTTTCGCGGATTCGCGTTTGTCCCGCTCGTCGCCATTCTGATCTTTGCTTCGATTCGGACTCGCGCCGGGTTTCCCGCCAACCTGCTGCCAGTCGCAGCCTCCGCAATAGTCGCGTCCCTACCGGCGAACGCCCGCATTCTTGCACCGGACACCTTCGGCGGTTATCTGATCTACCGGTTCGACGGCGAACGCAAGGTGTTCTTCGATGGCCGCAGCGACTTTTACGGCGTCGAGTTCCTGCGGCGGTATTCACGCCTGGAGGGTCTCAAGACCGGCTGGCGCGATGAATTTAATCGCTGGCATTTTACGCACGCACTGCTCCCCCCAGATTATCGATTGATCCCAGCCCTAGAAGCCAATGGCTGGCAGGAACTCTATCGGGACCGGACAGCCGTACTGCTGAGCGGGAAGCCAAGGCTTTAATGGACCTTACGCAGGCTTTGTGTCTGGCAGGCGTGGCATGAATTCCCGCCAGGCATTGGACGCGGCCATCCTGGTCGTCGCGACAGCGCTGACGCGTTTCGCGTTTAGAAGTCACTACCTCTATGACATCGATTCGGTCAACTTCGCGCTCGCGCTGAAGCGCTTCGATCCGAGCGTCCATCAACCGCATCCGCCAGGATATTTCTTATATGTGTATCTCGGTCGCTTAGCCAATTTGGTCTTTCTCGACGCAAACACGGCTCTCGTTGCGATCAGCATTGTCTTTAGTTGTGGCGCGGCGGTGATGATCTACGCGTTGGCGGACAATTGGTTCGAGCGGAAAGCGGCCTTTTTCGCCGGCCTGATTTTTGTGTTCTCCCCATTAGCGTGGTTTCATGGTACGGTTGCCCTCACTTATATCGTCGAAGCTTTCTTCTCGGCTCTCACAGGATATCTTTGCTGGCGCATCTATTGCGGCGCGGGCGGGTTGATCTTCCCCGGCGCAGCTGTGGTGGGCATCGCGGCCGGGTTCCGTCCCTCCTCGCTGCTGCTGCTCGGTCCTCTCCTGCTCTTTTCGTTTAGCAACGCAAGCCGCAAGCGGGCTGCTGCCGGGATCGGCGCGTTGACCTTGACACTGCTCGCATGGTTCATCCCGATGATTGAGATATGCGGCTGGAAAGCTTATATCTCATCTCTTGTGTCACTGTGGCTTACCGTACCATCGAGGGAGATGCTTTTCAATTCCTCCGCGTTGAACTCCGTTGCCCGCGCCTGTGTGATCGTGGGTATCTATTTTCTCTGTTTCGGCTGTGCCGCACTACTGCCGCTCAAGGCAGTCGGGCGGGATTCTTCCATCGGCCGGCGCAAGACCATGTTCACGTGGGTGTGGATCGCGCCGGGCCTGCTCTTCTTCACGTTTATTTATCTGAGGTTCGTAAACAGCGGCTATCTTTTGGCGCTCGCGCCGCCGGTTTGCGCATGGATGGGCCTGTGGGCTTCAACCTGGTACGCGAATCTTCGGTTAAGCAGGGCTCTGAAGATCTTGGCGATCAGTGGCTGTGCCGCTGCTAATACCACGATTTTCATCCGCGCTCCTGTGTACTGCTCGTACCGTGAGGTTCGGAGATTTGAGAACGAACTCGAGACCATAATCCGGGTTCTGCCGCAAGTCGCATCTTCAAAGGAGACCATGATCGTCGGTTTCGATTCTCACTTTCTTGGCTATCGGCACGCTGGATATTACCTGCCCGGCTACTTGACTGTTGAGTTCCCGGGGGTACAACTCACCTCGGGAATCCGGGTGTTTGCCATGAACGATCGCGATACCCGGCTGGAGAGCCGGCTCCCGGTCATTCCCTTTCGCGACTTTATTCTTTTTCCGCTGCCGCTGGGAGACAGCGAATATAGCGGTTATATGGCATCGGTACGAAAGCGCTTTCCTCCTGGTGAGCTGCGTATGGTCGTGCGTGGCGGCCGTGAGTTTGCAATCGGGCCTGTCGCGGACCTCCGAATTCTTTTTCCTGTTGCTGCGCCCTCGGTCGTATCGCCTGTGTACGGACAGTGACTGTGAGGCAAAGCTTAGTAGACGGCCGTTAACAGCCAATGGTTCGTGAATTCGCCATAAGTGGCGGATCCGAGGATTCCTTGGATACGGATGCGCGAAGTGGCATTCCAAGTGCTTCGCTACGAACTGTGCCGTACGGAGAATTGGGCCGGTCGAGAGCAAGCGTGTGCCTTATCGGAACCTTAATAAGTGCCAAAGATCTACTTGATGAGAGCGGGCAGGACTTGATCGAATACGCACTCGTAATGGCGCTCATCGCTCTGGCAGCCACCGCCGGCCTGTCAACGGTCGCTGCCAGCATTGGCAACGTCTTCAGCAAGGTCGGAAATACACTCTCGACTTATACCACCTGACCGGTGAGAGCACAGGGCCGCACTCCCGGCGTTTATTACCAAATCCCAGGCGCGGACCACTTGAGATCACGCGCATGATTGCAGTTTCAAGCTCGGCAGTATCCGGCGGGCCTTCGCTCCTGGTCATTGAAGCCGGAGCCACCTTGATATCCGTTGCGGCCGCAGCTTGTTGGCCGGCAGTAGGGACAAGGTGGTTATCGAAGGTGGAGCGATGCTTCGGCCGCCTGGCGCAGAGGCGCGGACTATCCATTGTGACAGTGGGCTCGGCGGCGCTTCTGATCAGGCTGGCGATTCTTCCGTTGTCGCCCATTCCGCAACCATTCATTCATGACGAGTTCGCGAATCTGCTTGCGGCGGACACTTTCGCCTCAGGCAGGCTGACGAACCTAACTCCCCCGATGTGGATGTACTTTGAAAGCTTTCACATCACTCAAAAACCGACCTACATGTCCATGTATTTCCCTGCGCAGGGGCTGGCGCTAGCGTTGGGGAAGGTGTTGAAGGGCGATGCGTGGTTCGGCGTCTGGCTTAGCGCTGGGGTAATGTGCTCCGCAATTTGCTGGATGCTGCAAGGATGGCTGCCCCCAGGTTGGGCCCTGCTGGGCGGAATGCTCTCAATGATACGGTTGGCGCTCTTCAGTTACTGGGTCGATGCGTACCACGGGGGCGCGGTAGCGGCTATTGGCGGCGCGCTGGTACTCGGGGCCCTGCCGCGCATCATGCGCACGGCCCGGATTCGCGACGGGCTTTGGATGGCTCTGGGCGTTGCCATCCTCGCCAACAGCCGTCCCTACGAAGGCATGCTGCTATGCACCCCAGTAGCTCTCGCCCTTTTTTGGTGGGCCGTTACGAAGGCGCGACCCTCCACTTCCGTTCTTCTTCGCCGCGCGATAGCCCCGATAGCGCTGCTGCTCGTTGTGGCCGGAATGATGGCCTACTATAATTACCGCGTATTCGGCGACGCCCGTACGCTTCCTTACCAGATTAATCGAGCGACCTATGCTTCGGCGCCGTACTTTCCCTGGCAGCGACCTAGGTCCGAGCCCGTCTATCGGTACAAGGTGATGCGCGATTTCTATTCCAAATCGGAGTTGGGCGATTTTCTGTATGCACGGACACTGACCGGGTTTATTCATGGAACGGCGAAGAAGCTCGGAACAGTGCTGTTCTTCTTCTTCGGCCTCGCGCTGTTCCCACCCCTGATCATGATACCGAGGGTACTCCTGGATCGCCGGTTGCGTTTTCTGGTTGCCGGGGGGGCTGTATTCGGGCTCGGTCTGAGTATCGATGTATGGCTATTTCCGCACTATGTGGCCCCATTTACATGCGCAATTTATGCCTTTCTTCTGCAGGCTATGCGGCATCTGCGCGCGTGGCGTCCGGAAAACCGGCCGTTGGGCGTAGCTCTGGTGCGTGTCATCCCCGTCCTCTGTCTGACCCTGGCCGGACTTCGGCTATACGCCGAGCCGCTGAGACTTTCCATCCCTCGCTGGCCAGCCATGTGGTACGGCACGGAACCGCTGGGTCTTGCCCGCGGCAACGTTCTGGCTGAACTGGAGGGCTATCCTGGCCCGCAGCTCGCAATCGTCAGATATGCTCCCGATCATGCGCCGTTCGACGATTGGGTCTACAACGCAGCGGACATCGATAAATCCAAAGTGGTATGGGCGCGTGAGATGGAGACCGGAAGTAGCCAGGATCTTCTACAATACTTCCGTGACCGTAGGGTCTGGCTTGTGGAACCGGATTCTAAACCCCCCAAGATCTCGCCGTATCCACGACAACGTTAGAGTAAGGCTCCATACAGTGATGAAGGCTTAGCTATAAATGGTGACGAGGAAGCTGGATATACTTGGATCGTAAGAGAGGCGTCGATAAAATGCGCGGCCTGCTGTTGGCCCCCATTCTGATGATCGCTTTCGCCACCGCATCCAGTGTCGCTTTGCTCAGAGACGCAAGCCTGCGGTACGTCCATCGCACCCCTCAGGTTGTGGGGGCATTGGATGTCGACCTAGCCAGTCTGCGGCAAATTGTCCCGCGCGGCGAGACGCTCGGGTTTATTACCGATCGGAACGATGTCGAAGCAGTCGATGAAAGACTGTACGGCTTATCCTACAGCCTCGCTCCTCTAATTGTAGAAAACACAGCCAACCGGCGATTTGTAATCGGAGACTTTCGACGCAAAGCGAATATCCCTATCGCTCTCACGCAATACCGGTTGCGCGTTGTGGAAACTCTTGGTAACGGGTTTCTGTTCTGCGCGCCTCAGTGATGCCTTCCGCCGCAGTACTCATTTCTTTGTTGGTCCCGATCATTATCGGTTTCGCATTCGTACGTGCCTGCATACCCGGAGAAAAGCATTTGTGCCGTCATGATTGGCTAAGGCTTTGTCTTGGAGTCGGAGTCGGATTTGGCCTTTGCTCTTGCGCCTTTTTCGTTTGGCTGCTCGTATATGGATCTGTCCACGTATTTTACATCTCCGTTGAACTCGGGTTAGCCATCATACTAGGGGCGCTCGCGGTGTCCAGAGCGACAGGTTGTCGTCTTTGTAGATCGCCGATGGCTCCAAAGACAACGCTCTCCCGATGGACGCATCCATTGGTCATTGTATTTGTCTTGATATTTCTGCTTGCCTGCATGTCCTTCGCGCTTGAGTCTCGCATTCATCCCGACGGTCAAGGCGATGCGTGGGCTATCTGGAACTTGAGGGCCAGGTTTCTTTTCCGCGGCGGTGAGCAATGGCGAACCTCATTTTCCAGGATTCTATTCTGGTCGCACCCGGATTACCCCCTCTTGCTCCCTGGATTGGTGGCAAGATCCTGGATCTATACAGGCGCCGAGACTCGAAACGTACCGATTGGAATTGCGGCGCTATTCACGTTTGCGACCGTTGGAGTCCTTACGACGGGGTTATATGCGCTTGGCGATCGCGAAAAAGCCTTGCTGGCGGGGATCGTACTGCTGGGAACCTCGTCCTTCATAAAGCTGGGGGCTGCACAGTACGCTGATGTGCCCATCGGTTTCTTTTTTCTGACTAGCATCCTGCTGCTTTGCATGCGGGATCGCCTGCCGGTTTCCGGGACGATCCTGGCGGGAACATCGGCGGCGCTGGCAGCCTGGACGAAGAATGAAGGGCTGCTCTTCTTTGTGCTCTTGCTGATCGTGATGAAATGCACAAAGGAGCCCGTGAGCAGGTTCTTATCCGGGGCGTTCTGCATCCTCGCCCTACTTACAATGTTTAAGCTAAGTCTCGCTCCGCCGGATTATCTGACGCAAAACACCGGGACTGCATTATTTCAGGATGTGACAGATCCATCGCGTTATCTGACGATCGCGATTGGATTTATTTACGAAGCGATAAACTTCGGAGGCCAACACCTGAATCCCTTGCTTCCCCTCTTCGCGGCGCTGTTCCTGTTGAAACGTAAAGAGACGCGGGGTGCTCGATCGGCTGCAATCATCCTCACGGGAATGTGTGCGGGAGTGTTCTTCATCTATTTGATTACGCCTGTGGAATTGTCGTGGCAAATTGCATGGTCCTTGGCTCGTTTGCTGCTACAGTTATGGCCGGCGGCGCTGTTTACGTACGCGTATGTTGTCGACTTCCCGGTGGCGTCGCCAGCCATTATTCCCGAAACAATCCCTTCATCTATCAACCAGTAAATGGGCGGACTTTACTGTTTCGGAACGGACCCTGCCCCCGCTCTCAACGGCTGCCCTCGCCAAGAGCGGTCTTTCCATGCATCTCTGTAAGACGGGGTGGGTTGCAATCCGGCTCTGCGAGCCAGATGTTCCAGCCGCCAAAATAGATGATCAACCGGTCATTCTGCTCCGAGGTCATCTCTCTTGCCCAGACAACCTTGGCATGATCGATATCGGGATCGTTATACACCCATTCATTGAACGGATTGTGATTTGCGCCATAACGCACGATAACCAGATGTTGTCCGGCCATCTTGTTCAAGCGATCCAGTATGCGACTGCGCGGTGTCTGGCCCGGCATGAAGTAGTACCAGCTATACTCGGGCCAGGGCTTGGCAAATACTTTGGGCGCGCAGGCGACGGCGAACAGCATCACGATGGATATCGGAAGGATGGAGCGCACCAGAAACATGCCCGTCTTGTTTCCCTGCCATCTCCAGAGGCGCAGCCGGCGCATGGACTGCACTAACAGGATAAAAAATAGAGCGGTTCCGGGGGCGGCGTAGTGCGGATTGAAGAATATCCCGGCGGCAAGGGCGCCAATCAAGATACCTCCGCAAATTAGGAGAAAGCGAACGTTTCTATCTCCGCATATCCCTGCCAATATCAGAAAGGGAAGAGTAAGGGCTGGGCCAACAAAGAACTGCCAGAACGATATCATTTTCCATACCGTCTGCTCGAATCTCCCCGCTATGGAACGGGCGCTTTTGTAGTCATCGAGTTCCCAGCCCAGGTAGAAATCCCGCATGACTTTATGGTTATATTTCGGCGCGGCGGCAAGCGGCTTCCACGGAAGCAGTGGGGCAACGGCATAGGTTGCGCGGTTCAACTGGTAGGGCAGAATCCACGGCTTTCCGAATACACGCGCATCGTAGTAAGCCATGGCTCCCGCTGTAAGTACTGTGATAGCGCCAAGCGGCAGAATCAGGCGCAGAATCAGGATTCTTCCAGGCCATCCTCTTGTCCAGGTAATCACGGCGAGGGTGGCCGAAGCGCCGATCAGAAAGCCCTCATAGGGCCGAGTGTTGGCCAGCAGGGCGAGGCCCAAACCCATAAGGACCGAGTCGCGGACACGGCAAGACCGCTTGATCCGCGGCAGGGCTCCAATCACCAGAGCGCCACCGAGAGCGGCGGGGGCGCCTCCCCAATAGCTGTTTGCAAAATAACTTAGAATGCCTAGACGCAGTGCGACCAACAAACCACCCAACAATGCCCAACGCGGCGGTAACCATCCCTGCAGCGCCCAGCAGATGCCCGCGCACATCAGCCCCGCACTCAGCCACACGCCTATCCAGGCATTGCCGGACAATATGATCCCGAGCGCCAGAAAAAGCCCCTGAACGGGAGGGTACATTGACATATACGTCGGCTTCTGGTCAATGTGGAAGCTCTCGAAATGCATCCATAACCGATGAGTGGGATTCGTGACTTTCCCAGAGGCGAAAGTCTGGCCTGCAAGCAAGTACGAAAATTCGTCGTGCGTCCTGGGTGTGGGCGCCGGGAAGATCGGAAGCAGTGCCGCCCGGCCGGTGAGCGACAGAATTCCAACCAGCCATACGGAACACTGAGGTTTCCGTGCGATGCGTCCGAGAAGTGCATCGAAGCCGTCGAGCGCTCGGGCGCCGAGTTTCGGCCGCGTCAGCGCAACCGCCACCGAAGCCAGCACGAGCAAACCCTCGACAATGGCAATACGATCTCTGTAGACGATCACCCAAAGTAAGGCGATGACGACGGCCAACAGCGACCCTAATAGACTGGCGGCGGATACTGCTCGCTGCAGCCCTGACTTTACATGCATTGGTCGCACACGCGTTTAGCCGCCTGGGGCCGAGCTGGCGCCAAGCGGTCTTGCATCAGACTTCCGCTATTTCGCGAATTGCGGAGCGCGCTTCGAGATCGGGCGCGGATCTAAGCGCCTGTTTCACGCCCAGCGCAATCAGGTATGAGAGCGAAATGAAAATCATCGGAAGCTCGTCCTTGCGGTTGTAGAGATAGGGCCACGGTAAAAGAAGAACTAGTCGCGCCGCCGGGTTGATCCCAAGCATGGCGACGACGGCCGCTAATGAGTAGTCCTGCCAGTACGTGTGGGGGCTAATGAGCAAAGCGGCAAGAAGCGATGCCGACATTTTGTCGGCAAAAGAGCCATGGCGCAGCACGATGTAAACACACACGAATGTCACCGCCAGAGCGATGGCGGCGAATACCAGGCCGAAGTGTATACTTAACGCCCTGATATTTCCCATTAAGGACGGAGTAATATCGGAAGATGGCGCCTGCACAAGCTGTACCCATTGGCGAAATCCCCGCAAACCCACAAGTCCAAATGACAGAGCCAAAAGAGCAGAGCTCGTCATCAGACAGCATATTGCCATGCTCCATCTGCGAGCGGCCATAAGACCGAAAGGAAGCAGCCCTATCAAATTCGGTTTCCAGGCACACAAACCGATTATGAATCCAGCCGCGGCGTCGCCACCAACAACATTTCTGGAAAACGCGTAGCCGATGAGGATTGTCAGCAGGAGGGTATCTTGGCCCAGCATAATGGACCAGAGGAAGGGATAGAACACTGCCAGACCGATTCGCACCGCTGCACGAATGGCCGACGGGACAGCAAGCCAGGTGGGAAGCTTCCAGACCAGTATCCCGAGGAGACCAAGATTTCCTACTAGCGCCATAGTTGAAGCTACCCTGTATGAAAACCAGGTGAAAGGAACGTAGAAGAAGGCTTCGAATGCAGGGCGTATGAAGTAATTTGCATCGAACGCGCTCATGCGTTCGCCTTCATTTCGTAACTGAGCGATTAGAGGCTGATATACGGGCTTATCGTAAATGTGCGCGATTTGTCCGGAAGCCGCGACTTCACCCCCGAGATAGAAGGCCATGAAATCGTGTTGACCTCTTTGCCGCACCTGCTGGAACAGGGACGTTCCAATGAGCAGAAGCACCGCCCCAACCACGATGTTCGCGGACGTTCCCTCAAAATGTCTATTCATCCGTCTTACATTTCACAGTGCACCCAATTATCAAGACCGTTGGGCGGCTCCTCTAAGTCCTCGACCGGCGGGTCCGAACGTAGATTCCACGAGATGCGGCGCGGCCAGGCGAAAACGGCGCATAATGAACGTCTCGAGCTAGTTGGCTGCGGACGGTGGCACGGAATCATCATCATCGTCCCCCGGACCTTTGATCAGGCGATGCAGGTAGGTCCGGGAGATGTGGAGGCTGCGAGCGGCCAGCGTCTTGTTGCCCTTGCATTCCTGAATGGCCGCGTGCGCCAGCCTTATTTTGTAATCCCGCATTTGTTCCTCGAAAGACCCTCCAGGAAGAGAGTCTCCCAGGCCCAACAAGTCTGGGTGCTGCATTGCGTTGGGCAGATCTTTCGGATGGATGGCATTGTCATCGCTCAGGATGATCGCACCCTGGATTACGTTCTCCAGTTCACGGACGTTTCCGGGCCACTCATATTGAATCAGCAGCGCCATAGCGTTCGGCATGATCCTGATCGGCGATCTCTGGTAGAGCCGCGAGTATTTCTCCAAGAAATGCTGAGTGAGTTGCGGAATATCTTCCGTGTGGTCCCGGAGCCCCGGAGACTTGATTCCCATAACATTCACTCTGTAATAGAGATCCTGGCGAAACGTTCCTTCCTCCACCATCTCAAGCAGGTTTCTGTGTGTCGCGAATAGCAGCCGGGCCTGGAGTGGGATCAGCTGGCTGGAGCCCAGACGGCTGAACTCTCTTTCCTGGAGGACCCGCAGTAGCTTGACCTGTGTGTGGGCGGTAAACTCCCCAATCTCGTCAAAGAACAGCGTCCCGTTTCCAGCCTCTTCCAGATATCCTTTGCGCCTGGTAGCCGCACCCGTGAACGCGCCCTTTTCGGCGCCGAATAACTCCGCTTCGATCAGCGTCTCTGGAATGGCCCCGCAGGAGACCGCGACGAATGGGCGGTCCTTGCGATGGCTTAGGTTGTGAATCGCGTGGGCGATTAACTCCTTGCCGGTGCCGCTCTCGCCGGTGATGAGAACCGACGCCTCCAGATTGGCAACCCGCCGGATGAGATCGTACACTACCTGGGAGCGCGCGCTGGAACCGATCAACTGATCGCACCCCGAAAGAGGCATCCTTTGACGCACACTTTCGAGCTCCCGCTTTAGAACGGCATATTCATGTGCCCGGCGAACCACAATCTTCAGTTCCGGCAGTACCGGCGGCTTTCGGATGTAGTTGTAGACGCCGCGCTGAACCAAGTCCATTGCCGTCGCCCGACTGTCGTCATCCGTCATCACTACCACTGGTACGCCGAAATCACGGATTTCGTCGAAAAATCCAAGTTGCTCCTGAATGGGATATGAACTGGAATCAAGATCCAGTATGAGAACATCACACTGCCCGCGCGAGATGATTTCCCGTATTCTGTCCATACGCCGATCGAGGAGGAGTGAAAACTCACTGCCTAGCGTCGGCGCCAATAGGGATTGCAGGCTGATATCTTGCGAATATAACATCAGGCGAATCATTCAAAGCCACCAGATCCGGTAAAACCTTACTTTGGCGGCATTCGCCCCAATTCAATGTATATCATTATAAGATCGACACCGTCAAGCAGGAAGATGACCTATGTATGGATGCCTACAGATCAAATAGAACCCAAGTGGGCGTGAGGTTTCCAACATATCGCGCCTCCAAGGTGTCAGCACTGAGATGCTATGTTTGAATGACTGTAGTCAGTTCGCGACACCATCGGATAAGGCTGGCGATGTAACTGGTTGACTTTGATAAGAGGAGCGTCATCGTAATCATGGGCAGCGAATTGCACTCCCGAATTGCGGCAGGAAGCCGGGGCGTAGGGCATCCCTTAAATGAACCGAAGAATATTGCTTATTGTCTCGTGCGCCCTCGTACTATCCGTCTGCGCCAGCTATCTTGTCTACCGGGCAGTTGGCGCCAAGGTAAGCGCCGCCAAGCCCGCGCCGACTGCGCAGATCGCCGTGGCCGCCCGGGATCTTGCGGTTGGAACCTTGATTCACGAGGGCGACGTGAAAATGGCCGCCTGGCTCGGTCCTGTTCCGGTGGGGGCGATCCTCACGCGCGACGGTTATCCGAACCGAGGCGTCATTTCTTCGATCTACGCAGGTGAGCCGGTTACGGACAATCGCCTTGCTCCGAAAGGGTCCGGAGGCGGTTTGGCTGCTACCATTCCACCGGGAATGAGGGCATGCGCGGTCAAGGTGAATGAAGTGGTTGGCGATGCCGGGTTCGTCGTCCCCGGAATGCGCGTGGATGTGCTTATCTCGGGGGTGCCGCCCGGAGGAAATTCGATCGAGGGGCCTAAGGAACGGACGCTCCTTCAGAACATTCAGGTCCTTTCGGCCGGCACGAATTTCCAGCAGGATCAGGAAGGCAAACCCGAACAGGCGCAGGTCGTAAATCTGCTCGTGACGCCGGCCCAAGCCGAGCTTCTCAGTCTGGCGAGCAACGAAACACACATTCAGTTAGTATTGCGAAACCCCATGGATAATCAAATCTCGGGGCTGCCGGGCACGATACTCTCGGATCTCTATGATGGTGCGCATGCGCCGGCGCCGGTTCGATCCGACCACCCCGCGGGCACGGGACCAAAGAGTCCGCCGCCGGCCATTCATCCGGCGCCGCCGGTCGTCGTCGAGCCTGCCGCTCCTCTGATGTATACCGTCGATGTGTTGAATGGTTCCGTGCGCAGCCAAGCCAAGTTCAGCCGACCGGTGGGGAAGCAGTGAGAACCTGGCGGTGGTCCCGCGGCGTCGCGATGACGCGGACTGCATGTCTGCTTGCCACCTCATTCGCGGCCGCCGCCACCGGCCAGCAGGCGGATAGCGGGCCGCCGGTCTTACCCGCCCCGCCCGCGCATTTCCGCGAGGACTCTCCGCCGCCGCCGCCCCCACCACCGCCGACCAAACTCTCGCTGATTGTCGGAAAGTCCGTGATCATCGACACCGTGCTTCCGCTGCAGCGCATTTCCGTAGGCCTTGGAGACTTCGCGGAGGGTACGGTGATCGGCCCGCACCAACTGCTCCTGAACGGCAAGGCGGCGGGAGCGACCAGCTTGATCATCTGGCAGGAGGGAGGGAGCAGGGAGTTCTTCGATATCACGGTGGCGGCCAGCCGTTCCCAAGCGGACAGCCGCGTCGATGACATCAGGCGTGAAATAGAAACGGAGCTGCCCGGGCAGCATGTCGATCTGAGCTACCAGGATGGGACCGTCTTTTTGCGGGGGAAAGTCAAGGATGTGACCAGTGCGGACCGCGCGGTCGCAATCGCCTCCACTCTGGGAAAAACCGTAAATCTTCTGTATGTGGACGTACCGCCGCCGACAGCGCAAATTCTATTGAAGGTCAAGTTCGCGAGCATAGACCGGAGTATCAGCACACAACTGGGGTTGAATATAATCAGTACGGGCGCAGCTAACACCGTTGGTTCTGTAACCACGGGACAATTCTCTCCTCCAGGCTTCGCCGGTTCTCCCCCCACCAGCCCGATCGCGGCGTCGCTTTCGGATGCTCTCAACCTCTTCTTCTTCCGCTCAGATCTGAATCTGGGAGCGACCATCGAAGCGCTGGAAGTGAAAGGGCTGCTCCAGGTTCTCTCTGAGCCGAACATCCTCGCGGAGAATGGCGTGCAAGCGAGTTTTCTCGCCGGCGGAGAATTTCCTTTCCCGAGTGTGAGTGCGGGTACAGGAGGCACTCCGACGGTCTCCATTCAATTCCGCGAGTATGGCATTCGTCTGACCTTTCTTCCCACCATCACGCCGCGCGGAACTATTCATATGCAAGTGGCGCCCGAAGTGAGCGCCCTGGATTTTTCGAACGGATTGGAGATAAGCGGTTTCAATGTTCCGGCGCTTACCACGCGCAAGATGGATACGCAGGTCGAATTAAACGACGGACAAAGCTTCGCAATCGGGGGACTTCTCGATAACCGCGTGACAGAAACCTTCCAGAAGATACCTTTCATCGGAGACATTCCGATTCTGGGAAAGCTCTTCCAATCTAAGTCCGTTTCAAAGACAAACACGGAGCTGATCGTCATTGTGACGCCGGAATTGGTCCGCCCGATCCCCGCCGGGCAGCCCGCGCCTGAGTTGAACTTTACAAGTCCGTTTCTTAAACCGAACACGGGCACGGAGATGCGTACTCCTGGCCAAAATGTTACAGGCCCCGTACCGGTCAAGCCGCCGGACGCGGCCATTCCCATCGAGAAACTGATCGAAAGCTTGCACCCCGTAGCGGCGCCGGCTCAGAGCGCGCCGGCCGCGGCGGCAAAACCGCCCGGGGGCTCGCAATGAGACCCGACCGAAAAGCGCGCCGCAAGTTAATCGTGAGACCGGATCGAACTCGCCAAACGTATGAAACCGACAAACTCACTCAGGAACCGTTCCATTCGGGTCAAGCTTTTGCTTCTGATGGCGCTGAACAGCAGTCTCGCCCTGCTGCTGGCAGGCGTCGCTTCCCTGAGCTATGAAGCCTTCCAGTACCGGACCGCGGCGACGCGCGAGCTGACCACCATGGCCGGCATCGAAAGCGAAAGCATCGCCGCTGCCCTGAGCTTCGCCGATGAGCAGGCTGCGAACGAAACCTTGAACTCTCTTCGCGGTGACCGGCGGATCGTGGCAGCAGCCGTCTACAACCAGCAAAATCGCCTCTTCGCAACTTATCGGAATACCAAGACACTCCCCGCTCCGGCGCAGCCGCGGCCCGACGGTCTCTACTTTGCCAATAGCGATTTAGCGATATTTCGTCCGATCTTGCTCCAGGGCGAGCGCATTGGCTCCATCTATCTGCGGGCGGATATGATTGACGCATACATCCGCCTGCTGCGCTACTTCGGAATCCTTTGTATTGTCCTGCTGGCTTCTCTGGGGTTGGCGCTGCTGCTCAGTTCCAGGCTTCAGCGCATCATATCCGCACCCATCGCCGCGCTGGCGGCGGTAGCTCGTCTGGTCTCGGTTGAAAAGAACTATTCCATCCGCGCCAAGAAGGACGCGGACGACGAGATAGGAGTGCTGATCGATTCCTTCAACGAAATGTTGTCGCAAATCGAGATTGGCCAGCGGGACCGCGAGATCGCGGAAGACGCGATGCGGGAGAGCGAAGAGCGTTACGCCCTCGCCGCTCAAGGCTCGAACGACGGCCTGTGGGATTGGAAACTCGACACCAACAAGATCTATTTTTCGCCCCGGTGGATCCACATGCTCGGTTATCCCGGTACCGAAATATGGACCGATCCGGAGGCATGGTTCAGCCGTATCCATCCCGCGGATCGGGAGCGCGTACGCGCCCAGCTTGCCGCGCACTGTCAGGGTTCCGCATTGGAATTCTCGAGTGAATACCGGATCCGCAATAAGTACGGCTCCTATATCTGGATGTTGAGCCGCGGAATCGCGGTCCGCAATAAAGATGGAGTAGCTGTCCGCATAGCCGGTTCTCAAACCGACATCACTGAGGGTAAAATCGCCGACACCTTGACCGACTTGCCCAATCGTCTCTACCTTATGGACAAGCTCGAAAGCGCTATCGAGGCAACCAAGAATCCCGAAGCGAATTTCTTTGCGGTCTTGGCTCTAGACCTGGATAAGTGCGAAAGCGCTGTCGAGGAAGTAAGGAACCCCGCCGGGACTCTCTTCGCCGTCTTGTTTCTCGACCTGGACCAGTTCAAGGTGATTAACGATAGCTTCGGACACGCGGCGGGCGATCAGTTACTGGTGGGGGTCGCCCAGCGTCTGCGGTCGAGTGTCCTTGGACGGCGCCGGATTGGGAGGCTAGGTGAGTCTGCCTCCACCGTGGCGCGGCTGGGCGGCGATGAGTTCGCAGTCCTTGTCGAAGGCATTCGCTTTCAGGACGAAGCTGCGAAAGTCGCGGAGCGGATACTCAAACACCTCAGGGGCGCCTTTTACCTCGATGGCCGTCAGGTGTTTACCACTCCCAGCATAGGCATAGCCATGAGCTCTTCGGGTGACACGCCCGAAGACTTGCTGCGGAATGCCGATACGGCCATGTATTGCGCCAAGGCTCACGGCAGAGGTGGATTCGTAGTATTCAACCAGGGCATGCGCGATCGCGCCGTGGCGCGCATGGAAATCGAGTCGGATCTGAAAAGGGCGGTCAAGGCTGGGGAATTTGTGGTTCTCTACCAGCCGAAAGTATCGCTGGCCGATCGGCATATCACGGGCTTCGAGGCCCTGGTCCGCTGGAATCATCCGAAGCGCGGCCTCCTCAACCCAGGCGAGTTCATTTCGGTCGCCGAGGACATAGGGGTTATCGTTCCCCTCGGCCGGTGGGTGCTGCGAGAGGCCTGCCGTCAGATGGCCGCCTGGCATAAAAGCTTGGTCCGCGAGCCCGCGCTCTCGATCAGCGTAAATATATCGTTCAAGCAACTGGCTGAGAAAACTCTTGCCGCCGATGTGGAGCTCATTCTTGCCGAAACGGGATTGGATCCCAATAGTCTCAAACTCGAAATGACCGAAAGCTCGGTCATGGAGAATGCCGAAATGGCGCTTGCTACGCTCAGGCGATTCAAGGAGCTGAAGATCGGTCTCGAAATTGACGATTTCGGAACGGGGTATTCCTCCTTGAGTTACTTGCGCCAGCTTCCGTTCGACACAGTCAAGATCGATTCTTCTTTTGCGAAGGAACTGGGGCAGAATGACGACAGTTGCCAATACATTAGAATCATTTTGCAGCTAGCCCTTTATTTGAGGATGGATGTGGTGGTGGAAGGCGTGGAGACACAGAATCAGCTTGACCTCCTGATGGCGTTGGGTTGCTCATTCGGCCAGGGCAATTTCTTCTCAGTGCCGGTTGATGCCGAAAGGGCGTGGCGGCTGGTTCGAGACGAGAGCCCGCTGCAACGCGGCATTCCACCCAACTCCGCGCCGGCGGGAGGAAGTTCGAGGCCGCCCGAGCCTGATCGCATGGAGCCTTTTCTCGCGGACGTGAAGAGGATCGAAGCTGCGTGAAGTGCTCGAAACGCTCCTCACGGACGTGCTTTGAGACCGCTCTTGCCTTCTGCGTATTCGCACCGTGTGCGGCTTTCGCACAGGTTCCTAAGGCGCCCGACCTCACTCAGCTCAGCTTGGAAGACCTGATGAATGTTCAGGTGGTTTCCGTGTCGCGAAAGGAGCAAAAACTGGCGAAAACCGGCGCGGCCGTCTTTGTGATCACTCAAGACGATATCCATCGCTCGGGCGCCGCCAACATACCAGACGTTCTGCGAATGGCTCCCGGAGTCAACGTGGCTCGGATCGACGCCAACGCCTGGGCCATCAGCATTCGCGGTTTCAACAGCAGATACTCGGATAAGATCCTCGTGCTGATTGACGGGCGTTCCATATACTCACCCGCATTCTCCGGCGTCTACTGGGACCAGATCGATGTACCGCTTGAAGACATCGAGCGAATTGAAGTCATTCGAGGCCCTGGCGGAACAGTGTGGGGAGCCAACGCGGTGAATGGAGTGATCAACATCATCACCATGAGCTCGAAATCCACACAAGGCGCCCTGGTCGTCGCTGAGGCAGGTTCTCAAGAAAGCGGGAGCCTAGTTCAATACGGAGGAACAGCGGGCGCCGCTGGAACCTATCGCGCTTTTGGCAGGTACTCCAACACGGATTCCTCTATGAGCCCCGCCGGCGGTGCGGCGGCGGATGGCTGGCATGAATTCCATGGAGGCTTCCGGGCCGATCTGGAGCTCTCGCCGCAAGACACGTTGATGGTGCAGGGTGACGTTTACCAATCGGCCGAAGGCCAGACTCTGACCACGGTATTGTCACAACAGTTGCCTGCCGTGGCGACGTTTAACGACCCGATTACCGTCGCCAGCGGCGACCTCCAGGCACGCTGGAGCCACACGCTGGATAACGGCTCCGACATGTCCGTGAACGTCTATTACAATCACGTCAATCGCCTTGACCAGGGGTTGGTTGAAGACTCGAACACCTTCGATATCGACTTCCAGCATCACCTCACGCTCAACTCCAGAAACGACGTTGTGTGGGGGCTTGGCTATCGTGTAACTGACGACAAGCTGACATCGGGGTTCGACAATATGTGGTTCCCACCGCAACGGACCGACAGTCTTTACAGTGGGTTTGTGCAGGATGAGATCAAACTTGCGGAGTCCGCGTGGTTCACGGTCGGGACCAAGCTGGAGCATAACGCCTATACCGGATTCGAATATGAGCCCAGCGCTCAATTCGTGTGGGCGCCAACAGCCCGCCAAAGCATCTGGCTATCGGCTTCGCAAGCCATCCGCCAACCCGCTCGCCAGGACACCGACATTCAATTTGACGCGGCCATTATTCCACTGGCAGGCAACAATTTTGGGGTCCTGCAGTTCGAAGGTAACAAGAATATCAAGGCCGAACAGCTTCGCGATTATGAGGTGGGCTATCGAGCACAAATCGCCAAACGCTTGTCTCTGGATGTGGCCGCGTTTCGCAGTTACTATCGCCACCTTGAGACCTCAGAGCCCGCGACTCCTTACTTCGTGGACACGCCGGGGCCGCCGCACTTCGTTTTTCCCTTCAACCTCGTGGGGGCCGCGCGCGCCCGCACTTATGGGGGCGAACTCTTCGCTACCTGGAACGTAACCGGCAGATGGCGGCTCAGTCCCGGCTACAGTCTCCTCCGTATGAATATAATTCAGGACCCGTTGAGTGAGGCCTCGGCTGCGGTCACGGGTAACGCGCCCGAACACCAGGTTCAGGTTCGTTCCAGCGTCACGCTGCGATCTAACCTCGATTGGGATACATCGCTATACTTCGTTGGGCGAGTAAGTGACGAACAAGTCCCCAGCTATACCCGGCTGGATACGCAAATAGAATGGCATATCCGGAAATCCATCGAGTTCAGCGTAACCGGGCAAAACCTTCTCACTGCGCGCCACATGGAATTCGGCGACACATATGGCGTGGATTATACACAAGTACAGCGTAGCTTGCTTGGCAAGATCACATGGAGATTCTAAGCCATCTCGGGACCCCGTTCCGTCGGCGTGCGGGATGGGTGATGGGTCGCATAGCCGCGATTGGACTGGCGATGGCGCTGCGGTTCTGTCTTGCCACCGCGTCGGCAGAGCAACCGCTCGACGAGTATCAGGTGAAGGCGGCCTTCCTCTACAACTTCGCCAAGTTCGTACAATGGCCCTCCGACGCCTTTCAGAGCGCCAGTGAACCGATCGCCATCTGTGTGCTTGGCCAGGACCCCTTCGGTCGTTCGCTGGAAGATACGGTAGCCGGCCGGGCAATCGAGGGCCGGTCGCTGATAGTCCGCCATATCTCCACCGTCAAACAAGTCGCCGGGTGCCATGTTCTTTTTATTGGCTCCGCGGACCACAAACGCTCTCCCCCCATGCTTGCGGATATCAAACCCGGCATTCTGACGGTTGGGGAATCGGATGCTTCGGGCGCAGATGGCGTGGTGATCAACTTCAAGCTGGACGAAGGTAAGGTTCGTTTCGATATCAACGTGGACGCGGCGGAGCGCGAGAAGCTCCAGATCAGTTCGCGGCTCCTGAGTTTGGCCCACATTGTAGAGCCAGGTCACAAGTAGGCGGCGTTTGTGGGACAGGCTGTCAACCCGTTGACGCATTGGATCACGCATAAGTAACTCGCGACGCTGTTGCGGTTGTCAGTATATCTTCATCCATTCCGAGAGTTCCTGTGTCTCCTCGTTTTCCAGATACTTGCGTTCGCGGCGCTGCTTGCTGCGCGTGCGGGTTGCAGCCCCTCGATCGAAGCGATCACCCACGCCAACTTATAGGTCTTGAATCGTCTTATACAGGTCGATGGCAACTGGTAGCGCGCGGCGTTAAATCCGGCTGCCGCCGGGAGGCGTCGGTCTTGCGTGAGGAGCCTCGCGGGGGCGCCGAAAGCGGACACGACCGTCCCCAACGTAGACGTTCTCCGATATTCCCTCAAAGTCGCTATTGCTATTGCGCACCCGGCGCGCGCGACGTTGACTTCCTCCACCAGATGCCTATATTCCGGCGGGAGCATGCTGTGAGTCGGATAGAAAAGCCGCCGCGTGCAGCTGTTACTTTGCTACCGCAATCCCCAAGAATTGTAAAGAAGCTCGCTCCATCGGATCTGATATCGCGCATGGCATTCCGCACGTTTTCATTGCTAACTTTATGGGCCTTAAGTAGCGAGGAGTTGTGGGTAGTATGGGTACTGATACTTGGGTACTCATCCCAAACTTTGCCGGCGGCTGGTTGCCTTATCTTGGCCGCTGGGCGCAGGGCGTAACTGAAGCACAAGGACCGGCCAACTACGTCGTTCGGGGTACGGATTATCGCCGAATGCATGGCGGCCTGCGCGTCTGGGCGATTCCCTTGGGCGTACACTAGTTTGTAGGCCGGAGCAAAGTTCCGGCAAACTATCGGAAACTGCGATTTACACCGGGAGAAGACATGAGATGTCGATGTCGCTCCTTCAGCATACTTGGGCTTCTCAATGACCGTCATCCCCGTTGTCGGCGCCGTTCTTGTCGTTGCTGCGGCCACAATTGCAGTTCTCCTGTTTCTTCGGTTCATTCGGAAACTCCAGCAGACCCGCGAAGCACTGGCGCAGAGTCAGGAACGCTTAAGCCTCACGCTGCATGCTTCGGGAGTCGCCGTTTGGAGTTGGGATATTGCGACAAGCACTGTCACGGCCGACGAGAATTGCTCGGCCGTCTTCGGCCTTCCGCCCGGCCAGTTCGTCAAGACGGGTGAAGAGTTTGCAGCGCTGTTGCACCCGGACGACCGCGAGCGGGTCTTGCAAGAGACGGCCGCTTCCATTGAAAGCGGTGCGGACTATGATACGGATTTCCGCGTCGTGAACCGCGATGGAGTCTTACGGTATCTGTCTGTCCGTGGAAAGGTCTATCGCGGTGAAAATGGACAGCCAATGCGGTTTACCGGCGTCACTTGGGACGTAACCGAACGCCAGCAAGTGGAGGAGAGCCTCCGGCTCGCCAATGCGAAGCTCACACAGTCCCTGCAGGAACTGGAACGGCGCAAGGAACAAGCCGCCATCCTCCGCAATATGATCGATCTGCTCCAGGCATGCTCCAGTTCCAGCGAAGCCTATAGCATCGTCGCACAATTCTGCGCACACCTCTTCCCGGCGTACGCCGGAGTTCTCTACATTTTTGGCCCCTCCCGCAACCTTGTCAAAAGCGTAGCCACCTGGAACGAACCCCAAGTCAGCGATGTAGCCTTTGAACCCGACGACTGCTGGGCCTTACGCCGCGGGCAGCCATATATCATTGACCCGGGACAATTCGCCACGCCATGCCGCCACCTCAAAGACGCCCATGGCGGACACGCCTGCCTTCCCCTGATGGCGCAAGGTACGGGGTTGGGAATCCTGTACTTTCAAAGCCGGCAGCGCGACGAAGCACAGAACCCGGGGGAATTTTTCAACTCCGAAAACCGGCAACTCGCCCTTACCGCTGCCGAAAGCGTCGCCATATCCCTCTCCAACCTCTACCTCCAAGAAACCCTCCGCGTCCAGTCCATCCGCGACCCGCTGACTGGCCTCTTCAACCGCCGCTACCTGGAAGAATCCGGCGAACGAGAACTGTACCGCATGGCGCGAGGGAAAAAACCCGCGGGCTTAGCCATGATAGATCTCGACCACTTCAAAACCTTCAATGACACCTTCGGCCACGAAGGGGGAGACGCCCTGCTGCGTGCTTTCGGACAGTTCCTGCGAGAACGCCTCCGCAAAGAAGACATCGCGTGCCGCTACGGCGGCGAAGAATTTTGCATCCTTTTCTGCGAATCGTCCGTTGACGACGCGGTCCGCCGCGCCGAACAACTACGGGCCGAGGTTAACCACCTGACCGTCCATCACGGCGGACAACACCTCGGCGACATCAGTATCTCCGTCGGCGTCGCATCCTACCCCACCCACGGAAGCGTCCTCACCGACTTAATCGCCGCCGCCGATAGCGCCCTCTACCAGGCGAAAGCGGCCGGGCGCAACCGGGTCGTCACCGCATCCACGCCGCCAACGCCATGAAGCGCGGTAAGTTGCGCCAGAACTTCGCTGCGGGACCGTCGCCGCCGACATATTCGTAGATCCACTCATTAAAGGGCGTCTCCTGGCTGGCCGATCATCCAGGCGTTGATAACAGCGTTTTCAGGAATTGCCAGTCGTCTGCCGTCAGCGCTACTCCTCATGATTACCATAGGGATGTCATGGGATAAGCGCAGCACGAAGAACCCCTGGCGGCCATGCCGGCAGCACTCGCATACTTGATGCCGGTCCGACGGGTCCGTTCTGCCGAGCGGGTTAACGCTCCCGTAGGTTCGTTAGCTGGGGGAAAAGGCAAAAACCCCGCTGCACCATGCAAGTCTGCCGCGCCGGCCGCCGCCGGGTCTCTACATCGCTATTCGCCAGCCTGACGGCCTTTCCCTCCGGCCAGCGATTCGCGGGTCACAACGGGCAAAACCCCCGCTATAGCGGAATTTGCACATGCAATCCGCCTGCCAACCCGCGGTCTTGCTACCATCGGTTTATGACGCTGTTTGCGCGAAACGCCACGCGCAGATCGTTCCTGGCAACTGTGTGCGCAGCCTTACCAGCGTTCGCCCAAGATAAGAAGGGCGAGTCCTTCCCCGCCGGTTCGCACCACTATTCCGACCCTACCACTGAACTCGACGTCATTCGTCTCACGGATCCGGCCTTTTCAAGCACGATGCCCGCTTATTACAACCGCAGCATCGCCCGAAACAGCGGCTTTCTTCTGTTCTGCTGCGACCGCGGTGGATCGCCGCAGGCATTCCGTATCGACCTCAAAACCGCGCAGACGCGGCAGCTCACCGATGTGCACGATCTCGACGCCAGTTCGCTCACGCTGACGCCCGACAATCGGTCGTTCTGCTTTTTCGCCGGGCCCTCGCTCTGGATCTCCAACCTTTCGACGCTGCATGAGCGTGAGCTGTACCAGGTCCCGGAAGGCTGGGAACGGTGCGCCGGATTGAGCGTCGGCCCCGATGGCACGCATGCCACTTTCGCAGAGAAGAAGGGGGAAGGGTCGCGGCTTCGCATGGTGTCGCTGGCGCAAGGCGTGGCGCGCACTGTCGTCGAAATCCCGTTTGCGATGGCAGACCCCTTGCCCCGTCCATTGCGCGCGCAGGTCCTTTACCGGCAAGGCGATGAGGCGTTGTGGACGGTGAATGCGGATGGTCAGCAGAACCGGAGACTGAAGCTCGCCGCGGGCCGCAATGTCTGCGCCAATTGGTCGCCGGACGGAAAAACACTCCTCTATTTGAATCTTCCCGAAGACAAACAGCAATTAAATACCATTCGCGAGTTGACGCCTGACACGAATACCGACAAGCTGGTAGCGAAGACCAGCCAATTCGCGAGTTTCAATTTCAACCGCGATACCTCGGTTTTCGTGGGCGCGAGCGCTAACGCGTCCTCGCCAACGGTGCTGATTCTGTTGCGCCTGACGCGCCGGGAATTGACGCTATGCGAACACAAGGCCAGCCAGCCGGCTTTGTGCGCGCCGCAATTCTCGCCCGACAGCCAGCGAATCTACTTCCAGAGCGACCGCGATGGAAAACCGGCGCTCTACTGCATTCACGTGGAGAGGCTGGTGGAGAAGACCGACGCTGAGACGCGGTGACCGGTGGGTCAATAGTGGGGCGGACGCCCTCGTCCGCGCGCGATCCCTCTTACTGAAACACCCGATCCACCGGCACAACCTTGATAGCATCCGCTTTCAAATGCAGCGGCCATTTTTCGACGATCTTATCTACATCGGTGACACTCGCTGGTTTTGGCGAATTATAGATCATGGGCGATGGGTCGTCACGCACGAGCTGTTGCTTTAACTCCTCGCCGTTGTTGGAAACCACCGCGATCACAAGCCGGTCCACGCGCAGATATCGCCGAATTACGCGGTTCACATCGGCAAGAGTCAGCTTAGCCAGATCCTGCTTGAGCTTCCCGGCGAAATCGGGCCTGTCGTAATATAAGCCGTCGATGGCGAAACCCAATTGCGCGCTCTGTGTGCGCATTAGCACGTTAATGTACTTGGTCACGAAATCACGCGTCATCGCAAAGCCGTCCTGGGATAGACCGTCCTTAATCAACTTATCCAGCTCGTAGGTCGCCAGCCGCAGCGCGAACTTTGTGGTGGATGGCTGCACCGGGCGGATCCAAATCTGAAAAATCTGATAGCGGCGCCCAAGGTTGGGGCTAGGCTCCATCTGATACATGCCGCGCGGGAAGTATTCGATGTAAGAGTAATCCCCGTAGTTCAAGCCGCGCTTCTCGCGCATCTCATCGTAGAGCACGCTGCCGCTCATGCGGTGCTGGCCCAGATACGACGATGCCACCAGCAGCGCCGCATAATCCGGATTCCGACGCGTGCATGAGATGGGAAACCCGAGAGAAATGGCCACTGAGCGCGTATCTTTGTCGACGATCACGGCGCGCGTCGCGTCGATTGGCCTCGGCTCTTCGCGTCGCGGCTGAAAACCGGCCGCCGCCGGAAGTTGGCGAAAATCCTTCTTCATGCGCTCCAGGAACGCGGGCTTATAACCTCCGGAGATGCCCAAAATAAGCTTCGCTTGCGCGTAGTGGCTGGCGTAAAAATGCTTGACGTCGTCGAGCTTAATGGCTTCAAGCGAAGTCACCGTTCCCATGGAATAGTGGCTGTAAGACATGCCCTGGTAGATCTCGCTGTACAGCACTTCCTTTCCCAACTCCTCATCGTTGTTGCGCAAGCCGGATTTGATGCCGTTGATGGCGTCGTCTTTCACTCGCTTGAAATCTTCCTCGCGCCAGCCGGGCTCGAGTAACATGCCGCGTACCAGCTTGTAATAGCCTTCGAGGTTGTCAACATGAGTCTCGCCGATGAATGTGGACATCTCCTTATCTACTTGCGCACTGAACGATGCGGCCATCGGGAACAGCGAGTCTTCAATCTCCCGGTATGTCTGCGTTCTGGTGCTGCCATCGGAGAGCATCATCGCAGTCAGATATGCCAGGCCGGGCTTGGCTGGAGGGTCGTCAGCGGAGCCGGCGGTAAACACGATCCGGAACGCGACCAGCGGCGAGTTGGTGGGCAGCGCCATCACGCGCATTTGCGCGGCGGCGGCCGAAGCGAACAGAAGCAGGCTTGCCAGGCGTTTCACTTTGCTCTTCACTTGGCACGTCACTTAGCGGCCCCCACGGCATCCAATGTAACTATGGTGCGCGCGTTCTCGGTGAGATACTTCGCGGCCGCCTGTTGCACATCTTGAGGAGTAAGACGCGCATATTGCTCGAAGAGCTTGTTCATTGTATCGGGCGTGCGCCGCAGAGCCACGTATCCGGCGACCACTTGCGCCACCGTCTCGCTGTTATCCATGCGCAGGGCCAGTTCATAGCGCAGATGCTTGCGCACGGCGTCCAGGCGCGAGCCGTCGACCGGCTTGTCCTGGAAATGTTGCACGGTTGCGAGGATCTGCCCGCGCACATACTCCACATCTTCGGCCTTCTTGACTCGCGCCAGAACCTGAAACAGCGACGGGTCCACCTGGTTGGGTGAGGAAGCGTATAGCGCGTCGGCTTTCTGCTCTTGAATGACCAGCTTTTGATATAGCTCCGAGTTCTCCGAAAACGCGAGATACGAAAGCGCATCCAGTGCAGCCGTATCCGTTGTGGAATCGTCGTAGGCCGGCCCTTTATACGCAACGGCAAGAAGCGGCAGCGTTCGGCCGTTCCAGGCTACGTGGCTGGTGCGCGGCGCATCCTGGGGCGGTTCGACGGGGATTCCCGGCTTGTAATCGCCTGGCTTCCACGCGCCCCAATCCTTCACCGCCAGGTCGCGCACTGCCTTCGCCTTCACATCGCCGGCCACAACGATGGTGACATACTCCGGCCGGTAGTAGCGACTGAAAAACTTCTGGCTGTATTCGTATTGATTGGGCATGTCCTGAATGTCTTTCAGGAAGCCCATAGTAGTGTGTTTGTAGGTGTGGGTAGAGTAGGCCGTATCAAGCAGCGCTTCATTCAACTTTTGGAATGGGCTGGATGCGTTCTTATTATATTCGCCGAGCACGGCCAGCGTTTCGGTCTTGAATTCCGCTTCCGAGTACTTAAGATTCTGGAAGCGATCGGCCTCCATGGCGAGTACTGTGGGCAAATCTTCTTTCGAGAAAACCGTGTAGAAACAGGTGAAATCACTCGTGGTGAAGGCGTTGGATGCGCCGCCCATGCGCTTGATGGCGTCGTTGTATCGCTGCTGAGAATACTTCTCGGTGCCCTTGAACATCAGGTGTTCGAAGAGGTGCGCAAAGCCGGTGTGACCCGGTTCCACTTCGTTGCGCGAGCCGGTCTGCACCACAATGTATACCGCCACAATGTTAGGGAAATCGGTGGGAACGGTCACCACGCGCAGCCCGTTCGGAAGGTCGTCTTGCGTATAAGCGTAGGGGAAGATCTTCTGCGGCGGGGTTTGCGCGGCAGCCGCAAATATTGCGCAGGATAGCGATAGGGATAACCGGGAAACCATCTTACTTTATTGTGGCCCAGTCCAAGCGCCGCGCGCTTCCTCCAGCCGCACCGCCAAATCCAGCAATAGTTCGTCTTCATACGGACGCCCTGTCAACTGCACGCCTACCGGCAGTCCCTCTTCCGACACGGCAATCGGAATCGTGACCGCCGGCAGGCCAAGCACGTTCGCCAGCACGGCCGGCATCATAGCTTGAAAGAGGCCGATGGATTTGCCGTCGATCTCCCACTTGCGCTGCCGATGCGCGAACGCGGGCACGCCGCATACCGGCATCAGTATCGCGGAAACGTTTTCCATCTGGCGCAGCAGCGACGCTCGCATGCGGTCGCGCGCAGCCAGATTCAACAGCGCCTGCTCGGCGGTGGGCTCATCCTGCGTCAGGGATTCGCGCAACGTCCAGTGCAGCTCCTCTTCGCGCCCTTGGAACATTTTGCGTGTGGCGATCTGCGGCCATTGCGCAAAGAGAAATCCCCAAACGTTGGGCGCGCGCTCAAGTCCGGCGGGCTGGAACTCATCCACGGCGAGTCCGAGCCCGGCGAGCATTCCGGCGGTCTTGCGCACGGCGTTGCGGATAGCGGCGTGGACCGGTATTTGATAGAACTGCTCCCAAACGCCGATACGGGCGGGCTGCGATGCGGGCGCGGCCAGCGGCACAGGTACCGAGAAAGGGTCCTGCGCATCGAAGGATGCCAGCGCGGAAAAGAGCAGCCGCAGGTCTCGCGCGGTGCGAGCCATGGGGCCCACGACGGTGGTGAGGCCGCCGGGGTAGCCGAGCGCGGGATAGTGGCCCGTGGTGGGAATGCGCCCGGGCGTAGGCTTCAAACCGGCGATTCCGCAAAAGTGCGCGGGCACGCGGATCGATCCGCCGCCATCGCTCGCGATCCCGCCCGGCGAGCAGAATGCGGCAATGGCAGCCGCTTCGCCTCCGCTCGATCCGCCGGGCGTGCGTTCAAGGTCCCACGGATTGTTGGTGCGTCCGGTGACGAAGTTGTCGGTTTCGTAGCTCGCCAGCATCTCCGGCGTATTGGTCCGGCCCAGCAGGATAGCGCCTTCAGCCCGCAGACGCGCCACCGCGGCAGCGTCATTTGCGGCGCGATGGGCATCGCGAAAGCGGCAGCCGGCAGCCGCAGACTGGCCGGCGATATCGAAGCTGTCTTTAACCGTGAGCGGCACGCCGTGCAGCAGGCCGAGCGTCTCACCGCGCCCGATGGCGGCTTCTCGTTCGCGCGCTTCCGCGCATGCAGGTTCGGCGAACACGCTCACAAATGCGTTCAATGCCGGATTACGCGCTTCGATTTGCCGAAGGTGCGCCTCCACCAGTTCCACGGGCGAAACAGCGCGGTCGCGCACCATCTGGACCATCAGGCAGAGCGAGGAGCGTAACGGCACTCAGCTAGTTTGCCACAGGCGGCGCGATCGGGTAGAAAAAAGCGGACTGTTCAATCCCGGCGGACTGTATCGCTAGAATTCACGGACACTAGACCGGAACGGTGCGCTCCATTGACGTCCAAAGTTGTCTTGTCCCAATATAGCTAACTGTGCTATATTATTTTCAGGTA
>Ga0116129_1000131_pt1 | contig 54546 bp, 47 predicted proteins | sample June2015DPH_17_2_FD_89732 | JGI IMG/M metagenome (GOLD analysis project Ga0116129, IMG submission 89732) | Peatland microbial communities from SPRUCE experiment site at the Marcell Experimental Forest, Minnesota, USA - June2015DPH_17_10 | ecosystem: Environmental > Terrestrial > Soil > Wetlands... | reverse complement strand
CGCGCAGGACACCCCACTCCCGCCCCAGCAGCAAAAACCCGCCACCCAGCCGCCACCCGACGACCAGGGGCCCGCCACCGACAACAGCACCATCATCCTCAAGAAAAAGAAGGAGGCCGACGAGCCCCCGCCGCCCGCCGCCCCAGCAGAACCCAAGGTCAAGAACCCCAACAACGACACCTACTCCCTCCGCGTCGACGTCCCCATCGTCAACATCGACGCCAACGTCATCCTCGACAAGACTCACCAGTTCGTCCCCGGCCTCAAGGCAGAAAACTTTCTCATCCTCGAAGACGGCGTCCCCCAGACCGTTACCAGCGTCCGCGTCGCCCAGACCCCCATCACCGCCGTCATGCTCCTCGAGTTCGCCGCCAACAGCTACTACCTCATCAACGACATGCGGACCGCCTCCTACTACTTCTTCCGCACCCTCCGCAAAGACGACTACGTCGCCGTCGTCACCTACGACATGCACACCCACATCCTCACCGACTTCACCAACAACCAGGACCTGATCGCCCAGAGTCTCCAGTCCCTCATTATCCCCACCTGGCAGGAAACCAACCTCTTCGACGCTCTCTACGAGACCCTCGACCGCACCAGTCGCATCGAAGGCCGCAAGTACATCATCCTCATCAGCTCCGGCCGCGACACCTTCTCCAAGCTCACCCTCGACAAGATCCTCGCCAAGGTCAAGGCGACTCCAAACGTCACCATCTTCTCCATCGGCACCGGAGCGCTCCTCAATGAGATGAGATCCGGCGGCGGCATCCGCGAGATGAACTATCTCCAGGCCCAGAACCAGCTCAACACCTTCGCCTCGATGACCGGAGGCCTGAGCTTCAGCCCACTGTTCCAGGGCGCGCTCCCCGACATCTTCGGCCAGATCAATGACTCCATCCGCAACCAGTACGTCCTCACCTACCGCCCCACCAACAACAAAAACGACGGCAGCTACCGCAAGGTCAAGGTCCTCCTGGTCGACAACGAAGGTCACCCATTACGCATGCAGGACGAGAAGGGCCACCCTCAGAAGTACTCGATCATCGCCCGCGACGGCTACAACGCCAAACTCCCCGTAGAGTAGGCAACTAACTAAAGATCACCGTTGCTTCTACCTTGCTGTTGCCCTTGTTTTGTAAGTTGTCATCCTGACCCTGAGCCTGTCGAAGGGGAAGGACCCCAGCATTTGTCTTTGCTGCTGCTCTTGTTGTTGCTTTTGTCTTAGTCTTTGCCGTCATTCTGAGCGCAGCTCAGAATCCGTATTTCGCTTTGGCAATTCGACGGGGGATAGCGACACCCAACTACCCGGCAGGCAATGCCCCACCGGACAAACCCTCCTTCAGCGACACCCCCGTAATCTGCCGAGTACGCGCCGTCTCCAAATACCACAACAACCGCCCCGCCGCAGCCTCCGCGGAAAGCCCTCCCTCACGAATATTAGAAAGACAATTACGGTCGGCATCGCACCGGTCAGGATGAGGCTGCCACGTAAGATAAGCCCCCAGACTATCCGGCGAAGAAAGCCCCGGCCGCTCCCCAATCAAAACCAGACTAAGCCGCGCCCCAAGCAAAAAACCAATAGGATCACCAATCGCAACCCTGCCGTTTTGCACCACAGAGATCGGGCAGATAGCCCACTCCGCAGAAAAAAGCTTCGGCAGAAGATGCGACAGCACCGGAATTGCATTACGCTCAACGGCCAGTGCAGAAAGACCATCAGCGATGACGATAGCCAGATCACAGGTGCCAAGCCGAAGCTTGCCCATCGAATCACGATGGAGCGTCCGTCCCAGATCAGGCCGCCGAAGATAGTTCGCCCTGTCCCCCGCGTTGCTCTGCAGCTCAACAACAGGAATAGAGGCCTCTGTAACTAGTGAAAGTTCATCCCGCACACGCTGCGCAAACGACGGAAGATCAAGCACCGCATGCACAGCATCGCGAGCCTGCGCGTGAGCCAACTGAAAGTTCAGTACCTCACTCGTAGCAAGGCTGTCCCCTGCCATAGGCAGAGAAACCCGCGCAGGAGTAAAGTCCCGTAGACTTCGCCGTGCAGTCCGAGTCAGATGAGACATGCCGAATCAGCTCTCCCCGCGAAGCAGCAACTGGTTTGGCAGCCCAAGCCGCTGCGGAATCTCGCTCTCCAGCCATGCTTCAAACTCCGGAGCCGGCCGCAGCCCAAGCGCCGTGCGCAGATAAAGAGCATCATGAAACGACGTGCTTTGATACTGCAACATCACATCATCCGCACCGGGAACGCCCATGATGTAGTTCACACCCGCAACGCCAAGCAGAGTCATCAGCCCATCCATATCGTCCTGATCGGCCTCCGCGTGATTCGTATAGCAAACATCGCACCCCATCGGCAGCCCCATCAGCTTCCCGCAAAAATGATCCTCAAGCCCCGCCCGCAAAATCTGTTTGCCATCGTACAGATACTCCGGCCCAATAAACCCCACGACCGTATTGACCAGCATAGGTGAGAACCGCCGCGCCACTGCATAAGCGCGAGCCTCGCAAGTCTGCTGATCGACCCCATGATGCGCATTCGCGGACAACGCGCTCCCTTGCCCGGTCTCGAAGTACATCACATTCTCGCCCACCGTCCCTCGGTGCAACTCAAGCGCAGCACGGTGCGCCTCATCGAGCAGTCCAAGGCTCACACCGAAAGAAGAATTTGCCATCTCCGTCCCTGCAATCGATTGAAAGACAAGATCAATCGGCGCACCCTGCTCCAGAGCGGCAAGCTGCGTCGTAATGTGAGCCAGCACACAGCTCTGTGTCGGAATCGAATAGCGTTCGCGAACCGAATCGATAAGTTGCAGCAGGTCTCGTGTGCTGGAGACGCTGTCAGCGGCAGGATTAATCCCGATCACAGCATCTCCCGAGCCCAAAAGCAGGCCATCGATCATAGCCGCAGCAATCCCAAGCGGATCATCCGTAGGATGATTCGGCTGAAGACGAGTCGAAAGCCGTCCCGGCAGCCCCACGGTCGTCCGAAACCGCGTCACCACGTGAATCTTGCGAGCGACAGCAATCAAATCCTGCACCCGCATCAGCTTCGAGACCGCCGCAGCCATCTCCGGCGTCACCCCTGGAGCAAGTGCAGCAACCGATTCGCTCGTCGTCTCGTGAGACAGCAACCAATCGCGGAACCCGCCGACGGTAAGGCTGGCGATCGGAGCAAACGCAGACGGTTCGTGTGTATCGAAGATGAGCCGCGTAACCTCGTCGGTCTCGTAAGGCACGACAGCCTCGTCCAGAAACGCCGTCAGGGGCAGATCGGCAAGCGCCATCTGCGCCGCAACCCGCTCCACTGAACTTCGTGCCGCAATACCAGCCAACTCATCCCCAGCGCGCGCGGGCGTTGCCTTCGCAAGCAGGTCCCGGAGATCGCGAAACCCATAGCGGATGCTGTCGATAGTATGTTGCAGCGCCACAAATCTCCCTCGCGAACAATCAGGCGACCCGACATCAGATGATCGGACGGCCACCCTCACTGCGTGCAGTCTATCAATGCCACCCTCCGCCGCAATGCGATACTTAACCTCTGATGCGTATAGCCTCCCTCCAGCCCTCGATCACATTAACCATCGCCGCCCTCAACCGTCTCGACTACCTCTGCGCCTGCACAAAGTACTGCATCGAAGCCCTGCCCGAGCTCGCCGCACAGAACCTCCACATCCTCCACGACAGTTGGACCGCCAACACCGAAGAGATCCTCGCCGCCAAAGCAGACCTGGTCATCGCCAGCGTCCCCTATCGCATGGAATCTCTCGCCGCGATCCTTAAATCCGGCCTGCCCATCCTCACGCTCGCCCCGCACTCGCTAGCCGACATCTATAAAGACATCCGCCTCATCGCCGCGCACGTCGACGCACAACCCGAGGCCGAAACCCTCATCGCCAACATGCAATCCGCCATCGCCTCCACACGCGGCCGCGCCGAATCGCGCACCCACACTCCCACCATCTACTGCGAAGAGTGGGGTAAGCCCCTCATTCACTCCCAGTCCTGGGTAGCCGAACTGGTCGAAGCCGCCGGAGCCCAATACCTTGGCACTCCCGGCGCCCACACCACCCCCGAAGCGATTGCCGCAGCGGACCCCGATGTCCTCCTCTTCTCATGGTGCGGAGCAGGGAATCGAGTTCCCCTCGAGCGCGTCATCGACCAGCGCAACTGGCATCACCTGCGAGCCGTGCAGCAACGCCGCGTCTTCTGCATCCCTGACCAATACCTCAACACCCCGGCCCAAACCACCCTCCTCGAAGGCCTGGCCTGCATCGCGGCAACCGCCCACCCCACCCTCCACCCACCCCACCCTGAGCTCATCCAGCTACCTTAACTCGCCACCAAATAGCCGCCGTCACAAAAGCCAATCCTCTTGACAAAAGAGTAGCCATGACAACCCTACTCTCAGCCGGTTCCTCAAATCCAGAGCCGAAAGCCAGCATCCGCCTAAGCGAAGTCCAGACCTAAAGTATCTGTTTCGAATACTTTGACGCAAAACAGGGGAGAGTAGGGGTATCTCAACTTGCCATCAGTCACCGCGGCCGCGGCATCGTCAAATCCAGATCCGTCCCCATCATCTGCTTCGTCAGCAAAATAATCTGCCCGACATGCTGCTGCACATGCCCAACGACCTGGTAGATCGCCTCCAGCACGCTAACATCGCGCCCCTGCGGATGAACCCTCACCGTCATCCTCACCGCAGGCGTCGCCGCGATCACGGCCTTCACCTCTTCCATCGTCGTCTCAAACAGAGCAATCAACTCCGCCCCACTCATCCCGCCATCCGCGCTGAACTCCTTATCCCGCACCCGCACATCCGTTGCGCCACCCACCCCAGCGATCACCCACTGCCGGGCATTCCCGCAAAGATGCAGCACCAGGTTCCCAACGGCATTCTCATAGGCCCCGCCGCGCTGCCACACCTGTTCATCCGAAAGCTTCTTCAAACAAGCAACCAGATACTCCGTCATTAGTCCCAGCCTGCGGCACGAGACATCCAGAAAAACTGCAGTAACCTGCTGATCGTCAGGCGTCGTATTGGTGACACTCATAATTTCACTCCGTCACATCGCATTCTATCTTGCGCGCAACAACAAAACCGTCAACACGTTGACCTAATCTTCCCCACCCCGTACACTCTTAAAAGGACGCCAGCAAACATCGTCTGCGGCTCCTTTTTCAATCTGTTGCCTCCTCGTTCAATGGTAGGACTGACGACTCTGACTCGTCCAATCGGGGTTCGAATCCCTGGGAGGCAACCACTCCTGCTCGAAGCTCGGTACCCGTCAGGGGTTCGAATCCCTGGGAGGCAACCACTCCTGCTCGAAGCTCGGTACCCAAATTAAATAGCGACTGCTTGACAGACGGCCTCATCAGCGATCCAACCGGAGCCACCATTGCCCTTTGGCAAGCCAAAAAGGCATAACCCTTACCGCACTGCATCTCCGGTAACTTCGGCTTCCCGCAGGAAGTCCAAGTTACCGGAGGCACGCGGCCGCACATTCCCAATCCGCCGCGTGTGCACCACCTCATTATTCGGATACCAAAGAGGAATCCCCGGCAGCCCATCTGCCAGAATCTTCTGCACCTCCACGTAATCCCGCGTCCTTACCGCGCGATCCGACGAAGCCGCGGCCTCCGCGAGCAAACCATCCACCTGAGCATCTGAGTACCGCCCTCGATTCCCACCCCTGGGCGGAAAGCTCCCCGACCCATACGCATACCGGAAAATATCCGGGTCTTCATTACTCCCAATCCACCGCAGGGCATAGATCTGAAACGCACCCTTCGTCACATCGGCATAAAAAGTACCGAACTCAGCCGAACGAATCTCCAGTCGAATCCCCGCCGCTCTCAACTGCTGCTGCAACACCGCAGCCATCAACCGGGTTGTCTCATCCGTACTCGTTTTCATCGTCAATCGCATCCGCACGCCATCTTTGCCGGCAGGGAAGCCGGCCTCCTCCAGCAGCCGCTGCGCCCTCGCCGCATCATGCGGATACTGGGCCAGCTCATCATTCTCCGCCGCAGCCCAATGCCCCCTCGGCAGCAGAGTATTCGCCAGCCGGGCCTGCCCCCGCCAGATCGCATCCACAATCGCCTGCCGGTCGATCGCACAAGCTACTGCCTGTCGCACCCGCTTATCCTTCAACAGTGGGTCTGTAACGTTAAACGTTACATAAACCACCGGAGACCCAGGCCCAGACTCCACCTTTAGGTTCGGCTCCTGTTCAAGCGTGTGCACCATATCCAGCGTCACCACATTACTGGCCAAATCCGCCGACCCCTTCTTCAACTCCAGCGCGCTCGTAATCGTATCCGGCACCACCTCAAACCGCACGTGTTCAATCTTGTGTGACGCTACAAGTCCAGGTGCCTCATCCTTTCGCGTAGTTTGCGCGAGAGTGGGTTGCACTTGATCCGCCCAGTAATCATGGTTCCGCTCCACAATTACTTCCTTATCCTGCACCGCGCTCACAAACCTGAACGGCCCCGACCCCACCGGGTGCAACCCAAAGTCCTTACCCGAACCACGCGGCACAACCCCAAACAACCCATCGCTCATATTGAAAAGCAACCCCGCATCGGGCCACTTCATCCGCACCACCACAGTCAATCGGTCCCGCACCTCAACCCGGTCCACCGCCGCAAAACTCCCACCCTTCGCAGTGACTAACGACCCGTCGATCAAACTCCGAATCGTATAAGCAACATCCTCGGCCTCAAGAGGCCGGCCATCATGAAACCGCACCCCATCCCGCAGATGAAACACCCACGTCAGCGTATCCGGCTGCTCCCAACGCGTAGCCAGCCACGGCTGCAACTCATAATGTTCATCCTTCTTCACCAGCGCATCGAAGATCTGCCCACCCACCCGCTCCGACTGCGCATCCGTCCCCACCCGCAAATCCAGATTATTCGGACTACTCTCAATAATCATCGTCACCGAACCCGGTGCTTCCATACGGGTCTTGCATCCCACCATCAACAAGCAAAAGGCAACCATCCACCCACCACAAAATCGGGTTCCCCATCTTCCAGAGTCTTTTGCGCTAAGGTGAGAATACGCGCAGCGTACAACCTTTCTCACAACTATCTCAGGTGGCGCATCGCCGATCATTTCGACGGATTCCCCATGAATGCCACCCCACGCAAGATTGTCTCGAATTCCGAACGAGATCGCTTCAACCCAATGATTGAGACATTCCACCGCCCGTCGCGAGAATAGCATTCCACAAATAACGTCAGTGACCCACTGGGCCCTCTTTCCATGCACAGATAATGCATTCTGGTGAAATCGTCACCCTCGTAGTCTTTGTAAAACAAATTGGGCATCTGAAACTTCTGAGCAGACTCGTTCGACATTCTCTTCATTCTTTCGACCGTTCTTTGAACGTCATCAGGAGAAATATTTTGATGCCTCACGGTTACATCAGAAGGGAACGCGAGCCCACCATATGGCCGAGTGAGTTCAAACTCGTTGTAGTTCGTCCAAGTTTTCTCGCGCCAGAACCAAGGCACCTGCAAAGTCTGTCCACGAAAACTCGCCGTGCGTTGATGACGGACACCCCAAATAGTGCTGCTAATCAAATCTCCAAATGCGAGCCACACATACAGCCCTGCGAGCACAACCCCCATAGCGAGACATAGTCGTCCAATCGGAATCCTGCGATTCCACCAGGCATCGGGACGCCCTATCTTCACGCGCGCCTCCAGCCTCGAGAGACCCTGAAACTAAGAGGCATGTGTCACCTTCCCCAGCACCACCGCTCTCGCCGCCCCCGTAGCCGCAGGAACATTCCCCGGCAACCCGCTCCAGCTCAGCCATGCCAGCAATGCAAACCCCACCGCTTCCTTAGCCTGCGCCGGAACTCCAAGCTCCTCCATCAACCTCACCTTCACTCCCACAGGCCCCAACCCATCCCGCAACATCTTCATCAGCTGACCATTCCCGGTCCCGCCGCCGGCCACCACAAACTCCACCGGCGACAGCGGAGCCGCCTGTCCAACATGCCCCCAAACAAAACGCCGGTACGCATCCACCACCGACGCCGCAGTCAACGCGGTAGCCGTTGCCACCACATCCTCATCCCGATCCGCCGATCCACCTGCCTTCCGACACATCGCAATCAACCGCGAAACAAACACCTCGCCAAACTGCTCCCGCCCGCAAGACTTCGGAGGCCGCGCAGAGAAGTACCCCTCCTTCAAAATCTCATCCACCACAATCTTCAGCACATTACCTGACCGCGCCACCGTACCATTTCGATCAAACTCCCGCTCATACAACCGTCGCATGCACCCATCGATCACCATATTCCCTGGCCCGGTATCGAACGCCATCACCCCATCCAAACCACACTCCGCCGGAAGCGCAGTCAGGTTCGCAATTCCACCAAGATTCAGCAACACCCGGCTCACCTTCGCCGACCGGAACAAACAGTAGTCCAGCATAGGCACAAGCGGAGCGCCCTGCCCACCCGCCGCAACATCCGCCGGCCGAAAATCACTCACCACCGGCACCCGCAGTCGCTCTGCAATCACCGCAGCCTCACCCATCTGCCACGTAGCCCGCGTCGCCTTCCCCAAATACTTCTCCGCAGCCCCCTGGTGATACACCGTCTGCCCATGACACCCCACCAACCCAACCTTCACTCCGAGTTGTTCCTGAGCCTTGGCCACTGCATCCGCGTAAACCTCACCCAGCCGCCAGTTCAACCGCGCCAACTCAGCCACTGAAATCGCATCCGCATCCATCGCGTTCAGCACTGCAGCCCGCACACCCTTCGGGTAAGCCGCCCCAACATGACCCAATAGCTTCACCCGCGGCGCCGCACCTTGAGTCAAAGCAGGCAAAATCCGGCACACCGCAACATCCACCCCATCCGCCGAGGTCCCACTCATCACTCCCGCCACCACCATGTTCTTCACCATTGCTGAGATCTCTCCGCTGAAAAAATGTTGTCATTCTGAGCGGAGCGAAGAACCCCCGCATTTCGTCTTTGTCGTTGCTGTTCTCTGTTCTCTGCCACGATCATCCCTTCAACTCTTTCTGCAACTCCGCCAACAAATTCAGCGCCTCTCGCGGAGTCAGCCCATCAACATCCGCCTCCGCAAGTCGATCCACAATCCTCTGCGACAACGGCGTAAACATCGTCATCTGCATCTGAGCCGTCACAGGCGAAGCCTCTCGCACCTGCTGCGTCTCCGCGCGTTCATGCACCTTCAACACCTCGCGAGCCCGTGCGATCACGCCAGCCGGCAACCCCGCCAGCTTCGCAACCTCAATCCCGTAGCTCTTACTAGCCGGACCAGCCTCCACCGTATGCAAAAACACAATTCCCCCCGCCGTCTCTTTCACCGTCACCCGCAGATTCGTCAGCCGCGCCAGCCTCTCCGCCAGCAAAGTCAGTTCATGATAATGCGTCGCAAACAGCGTCCGCGCGCCGATCCGGTCATGCAGATACTCCACGGTAGCCCACGCCAGCGACAACCCATCATAAGTCGCCGTCCCACGACCCATCTCATCCAGCAGCACCAACGACCGGTTCGTCGCCGTATTCAAAATCGCTGCCGTCTCCGTCATCTCCACCATAAACGTCGACCGCCCCCGCGCCACGTTATCGCTAGCTCCAATCCGCGTATAGATCCGATCGACCAATCCCAGCCGCATCCTCTCCGCAGGAACAAAACATCCCATCTGCGCCATTACCACCAGCAAAGCGGCCATCCGCAGATACGTACTCTTGCCCCCCATATTCGGCCCAGTAATCAGCAATATCGCCGGTCCCGCATCGGCATCCAGATGCGTCGAGTTCGGCACAAACCGCCCCCCACCCGACTCCTCCAGCCGCCGCTCCACCACCGGATGCCGCGCCTGCACAAACTCCAGCACGCCGCTCGCTTCCACCTGCGGCCTCACCCATCCACGCAGCGCAGCCAGATGCGCAAAACATCCCAGCAAATCAATCTCCGCCACCTTCCGCGCCGTCTCCCGCATCCTTCCCGCGGCCTCCAACAACTGTCGCCGCAACTCAGAAAAGATCCTACGTTCAATCTCCCCGCTCCGGTCCTGCGCCGTCAGAATCTTCGCCTCATACTCCTTCAACTCCGGCGTCGTAAACCGCTCCGCATTCACCAGCGTCTGCTTCCGCTCATAGTCCGCCGGTACGGCCTTCGCATTAGCCTTCGTCACCTCCAGGTAGTAGCCAAACACCGTATTGAACCGCACCTTCAGCGACCCAATCCCAGTCCTCGCCCTCTCGCGCTCTTCAATCGAAGCCAGCGCCTGCCGCCCACTCCGGCTCAACTCGCGCAGCTCATCCAGCTCCGCATCCACACCCTCGCGAATTGCCCCGCCATCTCCCAGCGAAACCGGAGGCTCTTCCGCAATCGTCCCCACAATCATCTCGTGCAGATCCTCCAGCGGATCGACACTAGCCCCCAGTTCCAGCCACTTCGCACTCTCAAACAATCGAACCGCCCCCACCACGCCAGGCAGACAGCCCAACGTCTTCGCCAGCGCCATCACCTCCCGTGGCCCAGCCGAATCCAGCGCCACCCGCCCCAGCAACCGCTCCAGATCCAAAACTCCATCCATCGACCGCCGCAGTTCCTCGCGCCGCCGCAAATCCCCCGCAGCCTCACCCACAGCCTCCAGCCGAGCCTCAATCTCCGCCACTCCACTAAAAGGCCGCAGCAGCGAAGCCCGCAACAACCTCTTTCCCATCGGCGTACAACAAGCATCCATCGTGTAGAACAACGTAGTCTGCGCCGACTCCCCTGAAAACAGCGGCTCCACCAGCTCCAGATTCCGCACACTCACCGCATCAAGCTCCAGCGAGTTCGACCGCTCATAAAACCGAAGCCCATCCACATGCTCCAGCCCGCCCTGCTTCGTCTGCCGCATGTAATGCAGCAGCGCCCCAGCCGCAATCGCCGCCGCCTCATGTCCGCCCAGCCCCATTCCATCCAGCGAATGCACCTTAAAGTGATTCCTTACCAGCGGCACGGCATACTCCGACGTAAACACCCACTCATCCACCGCCGTCTTAGTGCGAATCCCATCCAACCCCGCGCCATCCTCACCTTTCAGATTGTCATTCTGACCCTGAGCTTGTCGAAGGGGAAGAACCCCCGCATTTTGCTGTTGCTTGTTCTCCTCACCCAGCCCTAACGTCCTACTCGCCCCCACCCCACCCAACAACCCCGTCCCATACAACAACTCCACCGGCCGCACTCTTCCCAGCTCATCCAGCAGCAAGGCCCACGCATTCGCCCCGGAAAACTCAGTAGCCCGAAACTCCCCCGTAGACAAATCCAGCAGAGCCAACCCGCAGACCTGAGCAGCCCCTGAACCAATCACGCAGACACTAGCCAGATAATTGCTCTGCTCCGCCCCCAGCGTTGGATCGAGCGCGGTCCCCGGCGTCAACACCCGAGTCACCTCCCGCCGCACAATCGTCTTCGTCTGCTTCGGGTCCTCCATCTGCTCGCACAGGGCAATCTTGTACCCCATACGCAGCAGCCGTTGCACATACGTCTCCGCCGCATGGTACGGAACCCCGCACATCGGCTGCTTCTTCTCTCTATCTCTCGCGGTCAGCGTAAGCTGCAACTCACGCGACACCAGAATAGCGTCCTCATAGAACAGCTCGTAGAAGTCCCCAATCCTGCAGAACATCAGGCAATCCGGATACTGTTCCTTCGCAGCAAAGTACTGTCGCATCACCGGCGTCAGCGTAGTTTCGCTTGTCGTTTCAATTCCCATAAGCAGAAACGCCAGAATACCGCACCTCACGGCTCACAGCCGAATGCTCATAGCTCGCTTACGGCTTACCCTCAGGCGTCACCGGAACAATCGTCGTCGTAACCGAAAACTTGCGAAACCGCGAGTACGTATGATCGGCTACGACCCGCGCTGTTTCGTTATTCAGCCTGGCTTTGCCATCAAAATGGCTGTGAACAACTAGCGGAACGCCGTCCAGATATTGAAATGTCTTACTGCCGCTCCCGCCGCTGAGAAGGTCACCATCGTCCGCGAGCTCATCGAAATCCACCCTCCGGATCTCGCTCGTGTTCGGATCGATCCACAAGCGGTAGTGCTTCTTCGCCGCACTTGAAGTTGGAACCGAATCAATCACAACGCAATCGCAGCCATCGATCGCAGCATCGTGCACAACAGAGCTTCGATACCCAGCCAGCAGATCAGGAAAGTTTACCCCGGCATCCAGCATCTTGTGATGCTGGATCTTCGCGCGCGCAAATCCATCCAGCGCAGAACGCTCCTGCACAGCGTCGTCATACCGCTTCTGTTCGGCTTCAAGAGCCTTTCCGGAAAGCGCCTTGCCATTCACTTCAAGCAGCCGCGAGTATTCCAGATCGGCAATGTAGGTGACTTCAAAAAGCTGCGTGTAATCCACCGTCTTTTTCCCCTTCTCGTTGAAGTTCTGCGTATGCACCAGTTCGAGATAGGTAAAGCGCGTCTTCGAATCCTTCGCTTCTTCATACTTGTCGACCGCAGGACGCAGAACTGCGGTCGAATTGATTTCGTGCGATTCGGTTTGACCCTCAGCGAAAACAGCGAACGGAAGAATGAGAAGAAGGAACAAAGCCTTGCCGCATCGATTCATACACACAGCATACATTCCGCTCAATATGCGGACGCGGGCACCGAAACCATCCTGCTTACGATTTCTTTATCCCAAAAGTGCTTCACTTAAAAAGCGTCGTTCAGGCGCAGGTCATCTTTGCCTGTTTGGTTGAAATATCTATGAGCCGTACCGCCATCATCCTCACCCTCCTCTTTGCCGCCATCCTTGAGGCAGGGGGAGACGCAATCATTCGTACTGGTATGCACGCGCACGAGCCATGGCGCCGCGCCTCGTTCTTTGGAATCGGCATCGTCGTTCTGTTTCTGTACGCCTGGACGGTCAACTCACCTCCATGGGACTTCGGCAAACTCCTCGGTCTTTACGTCGTCTTTTTCTTCGTCGTCGCTCAGCTCATCTCGTGGATCGTCTTCAAACAAGCTCCCTCAGCCATGGTTCTCCTGGGCGGAGCTCTAATCCTCGCCGGCGGCGTTATCGTCTCTCTGGCCAGGACATAGCAAGCCACCCATCGAAACCTGCAACCCGGCGCGGCCATAACCCGATATACTGAAGATTCGCGAGTTTAGCGCCCGCGAACCTTTCGATGTCACTCCTCTGGCTCAGAGTCGCGGTCCTCCTCTACGGCATAGCCGCACTCGCCGTCCTTCCCGCCGCCCTCTACGACCGTCCCCGCTGGCGTCACATCGCCATCCCCGCCACCATCGCCGCCGTTCTCTTCCACTTCGTCTCCCTCGCCGAGATGCTCAACGCCGCCCACCATCGCCTCCCGGTCGACACCCACGAAACCCAGACCTTTCTCGGCCTCCTCCTCGCCGCAGCCTTCCTCGTCATCAACGCCCGTTACAAAACCATCTCTCTCGGCGTCTTCGTTCTGCCCATCTGCTTCCTCCTCTGCCTTATCCCTGCCTTCCATCCCGGTCAGGAAGCCTCCACCTTCCCCACCTTCAACTCCGGCTGGATCTTCCTCCACGTCGCTCTTCTCCTCGCCGCCTACGCCGCGCTTCTGCTCTCTCTCCTGGCCTCGCTGCTCTACCTGATTCAGGAGCGCCGCCTCAAGCAAAAATCCCCCGCCCTCTCCTGGCTCCCGCCGCTCGAAACCCCACTCGAAGTCCTGGACCAGATCGCCCTCAAATCCCTTCTCTTCGGCCTCCCTTGCATGACGGCAGGCCTTCTCATCGGCTCGCTCATTGCACAGATGACCGTCGGCGCCTCCTACTTCCGCGATCCCAAAATCCTCCTGGCCTTCGCAATGTGGCTCGTCTACATTGTCATGATCTACATCCGCCGCCACGCAGGTCTCCGCGGACGCCGCGCCGTCTATCTCTCCAGCTTTGTCTTCTTCGTCGTCCTCGCCGTCTGGGCCGCCAACCAGTTCTCCGCCGTCCACAGGTTCACCGCCCCATGAGCCCAACGACGACGCAAGGACGCCTCGTCCTCCTCGGCATCAATCACAACACCGCGCCCATCGAGGTTCGCGAGCGCCTCGCCATCCCCACCACCCGCCTCGCCGACGCCACCCGCACCCTCCTCCACCAGCCCGGCATCCGCGAGGGCCTCATCCTCTCCACCTGCAACCGCGTCGAGCTCCTCACACTCCAGGACGACGCAGAGACCCAGCAGCCGCAAGCCAAAGCCGATCTCCTCCGCTTCCTCCACGAGTACTTCGCCGTTCCGTCCGACGACATCCAGCCCCACCTCTACGAGCACCGCGATCGCGAAGCCGTCCGCCATCTCTTCCGCGTCGCCAGTTCACTCGACAGCATGGTCGTAGGCGAGCCCCAGATCCTCGGCCAGGTCAAAGAGTCCTACACCATCGCCCGCGAAGTTGGCGCCGTCTCCACCCATCTCGAATCCCTCCTCCAGCGCACCTTCACCGTCGCAAAAAAGATCCGCACCGAAACTCAGATCGGCTCAAGCTCTGTCTCCATCGCCTCCGTAGCCGCTGATCTCGCCCGCAAAATCTTCGGCTCGCTCGAAGGCAAGACCATCCTCCTCGTAGGCGCAGGAAAAATGTCCGAGCTGTCCGCCCGCCATCTCATCGAGCGCGGAGCATCGTCCATCCTCGTCGCCAACCGCACCCAATCCCGCGCCGAAAAAATCGCCGAAGCCTTCGCCAGTCCCACCGTCCACACCGAAGCCATCTCCTTCGACGACCTCTACGCCCAGACCCCCCGCGCCGACATCGTCATCACCTCGACTGGAGCCCCGCAAAAAATCTTCGCCCGCTCTCACGGCCAGCAATTCCTCCACGTCCGCCGCAACCGCCCCATGTTCTTCATCGACATCGCCGTCCCCCGCGACGTCGACCCGCGCATGAACGAAATCGAAGGCTGCTTCGTCTACGACATCGACGACCTCCAGCAAGTCGCCGCTGCCAACCTCGCCGACCGCAGCCGCGAAGCCCAGGCCGCAGAAACAATCGTCAGCAGGGAAGTAGAAAAATACGAGCAGCGCCTCCAATCACGCGACGCCGTCCCCGCCATCAAGGCCCTCCAGCAGCAAGCCGAAGAACTCCGCCAGGCCGAACTAGCCCGCTCCCAATCCAAACTAGCCGATCTCACCCCGCAACAACGCGAAGCCGTCGAAGCTCTCACGCGCAGCCTGACCGCGAAGCTCCTCCACCCCCAACTCACCGCTCTTCGCGAATCCACAAAGCCCAAAGACACCGAGTAAATCTCTCCGCTCGACGGCTATGTCTTAAAGTATTAAACCCCAAAAACAATCAATAGTTGCGCGTGATAAATGTTGTCAAAACCCTGTAAGGACGGGCCTTTTAGCCGTGACCTTTCGTATGTTGGCACATCTATATTCACAGAGGTTTTAAGATCATGCAGCGGCTCAAAGCACTTGTACTAACACTTTCACTGGCAACTCTTGGTGCAATAGCCTTCGGGCAAAGCGGAAACCAGGCCCGCCCAGGAACTCTCAACTACATCGAAGGGCAAGCCTCGATCGAAGGTCGCCCCCTCTCTCCCAACTCCGTCGGCAACGAGACGCTCGAAGCCGGTCAGGTGCTAGCTACAGCCAACGGGAAAGCAGAGATTCTGCTCACCCCCGGTATCTTCTTCCGTCTCGGTAACGACACCACTGTCCAGATGGTTTCGCCCGATCTCACTCACACCGAAATCAGCCTCGAGCGAGGCCGCGCCAACATCGAAGTTGATCAGATCTATCCTCAAAACACCATCCTCATCGATCTAAAGAACGGACAAACTCAGCTCCTCAAAAATGGCCTCTACATCTTCGACGCAGACAACTCGACCGTGCGTGTCTTTGACGGCAAAGCCGCCGTCTACCCGGGACATAATCTCCAGGCCCACGTCAAACCCGTCGAGGTCAAAGGCGGCCATCAACTCGCCATCAGCAGCGAACCCACCAGGCCACAGAGCTTCAACAAAGATCAGGCATCCACTGACCCGCTCTATAAATGGAGCAGCCTGCGTTCCGATTACCTCGGTCAAGCCAATCTAAGCCTCGCGCAGGAGTACGCTAGCTATCCCGGCTTCTATCCCGGCTGGTACTGGGCAGGCGGTCCATTCGGCTACACCTGGCTCCCCGGTAACGGCCTCTTCTGGAGCCCCTTCGGCTATGGCTTCTACTCGCCCTTCTACATCCGCGGCGGCGGCTTCATCTACGGAGGTTTCGGCCGAGGCTTCTACCGCGGCGGCTTCGCCGGAGGTGGCTTCCGTGGAGCGAGTGTAGGCGGTGGAGGCGGTCGCCGCTAACTCCATCGCGCTAACGGAAAAAGGGGCAGGCACCCGATTGGAGGATGCCTGCCTCATCCATTTAAAAAATAATCTTTTGACCGCCAACACCGAAGAGATCCTCGCCGCCAAAGCAGACTTGGTCATCGCCAGCGTCCCCTATCGCATGGAATCTCTCGCCGCGATCCTTAAATCCAGCCTGCCCATCCTCGCAGTGGCAAACCGGAAAATATCTGAAGCGAACTATCCACGCCCTCATCCCGTATCCTAGTTAAAGACATGAGCAACGAGCACGATCACTCTCGCACCCCCATTCGCATCGGCAGCCGAGGCTCCCAACTCGCTCTCTGGCAAGCCAACCACATCCTCTACGCTCTTCGCGACGCCGGCTACCACGCCGAGCTCGAGATCATCCGCACCACCGGCGACCGCATGCAGCAACCAGGCTTCATCCCGCCCGCGAACCTCGACGGCAAAGGCATCTTCATCAAAGAAATCGAGGAAGCCCTCGAAGAGGGCCACATCGACCTGGCCGTTCACTCCCTCAAAGATCTCCCCACAAAACTTGCCCCGCAGTTCACCCTTGCCGCGATCCCCAGGCGCGCCGACGCCCGCGACGTCTGGGTCTGCGAACCTTACTGGGCGCTCCACACGCTCCCCACGGGAGGAAGCATCGGCACCACCAGCCCACGCCGCCGCGCACAAATCCTCACCCTCCGTCCCGACGTCTCCTTCGTCGAAATAAGAGGCAACATCGACACGCGCCTCCAAAAACTAGCCGACGGAAAATGTGATGCCCTCGTTCTCGCAGCTGCAGGCCTCGACCGCCTCAAGCGCACCGAATCCGTCCACTACCGTTTCCCCCCCGAAGAGCTCTGTCCCGCCCCAGGACAAGGCGCACTAGCTCTCGAAACCCGCAGCCCCGAATATCCCATCGACGAAGCCCGCGACACCTGGATTCGCAATGCCGTCTCCTTCCTGGAGCACCCACACACCCGCTTCGCCATCAATGCCGAACGCACCACCCTCGACGCCCTCGGCGGCGGCTGTTCTCTTCCCATCGGAGCCCACTGCATCCCGCCCGCCACCGAAGCAGGGAAGTGGCGCATGCTCGCCCAGGTAGTCTCACCCGACGGCGAAGCCATGATCCAGATCGACACCGAAGCCAACTGCTCCACCACGCCCGAAGCTCTCGGCCGCTGGGTCGCCGAAGACCTCATCTCCAAAGGAGCCCTCAATCTCCTTGCCACTACAGTCGCCTGAAGCGCCACAATTAACGCCTCACTTCGCAGGATCAACCAGCGCCTGATAAACAACCGAGCGGCTTAGGTATTCCAGATTCGGGCTTTCCGCCGCGAGCTCGCGCTGAATCATGCCGACAAACACAATATCGTTCGCCGGATCGACCCAGAACCACGTTCCCGCAGCTCCATCCCAAAAGAACGTGCCCGCGCCTTCGATAAGGTTCGCCTCAGGCGGGTCGTAGACGACCGCGCAGTTGTAACCGTAGCCAAAACCCGGTCGCAAGACCTGCATTCCAATATGAAACTCACCTGTGAGCAAGCTGGACGGCACATGGTTTGTGGTCATCAGGTGCACTGTAGGCGGTGCCAGGATGCGCACTCCGTTCAGTTCGCCATGTTTGGCCAACATCTCGGCAAAACGGTAATAGTCTTCCGCAGTGGAAACCATGCCCCCTCCGCCTGATGGCATGGTCGGCTGCATTCCATAGTCTCTGGACAGGCGCCCTGTCGAATCTGGAATTATCCCGCCATCCGGGCCAGTTTTATATAACGTGGCCAAGCGCGTGCGCTTGTCCTCAGGCACGAAGAAACCGGCATCCTTCATCCCAAGCGGCGAAAAAATATTCTTCTGCATGAAATCCGGCAGCGTCTGACCCGATAGCTTCTCAATGATGTAGCCCTCGATGTCCATCGAGACACTGTACGTCCAACCCTTACCCGGCTGATAGAGCAGCGGAAGCTTCGCGAGCCTGTCGATCATCTCTTGAAGATTCTTCGATTGCGACACGTTCGCATCGCGGTACATCGCATCGACAGGAGTATTGCCAAAGAACCCATAGGTAAATCCCGCGGTGTGCGTCATCAGCTCACGCATCGTCGGAGCATGGTCAGGATCGACAAGAATCATCTTGCCATCCGCATCCATGCCCTTGAAGACCTTCAGGTGCGCGAACTCCGGAATGAACTTGGCAATCGGATCAGACGGAAGCCACTTGCCATGCTCATACAGAATCATCATCGCCACACCGGTCACCGGCTTCGTCATCGAAAAATCGCGGAAGATAACATCCTTCGTCATCGGCGCATTGCTGGCCATATCGCGCTGCCCATAGCTCCGATAGTCCACAACCTTCCCATGCCTGGCCAAAATGGTGACGATACCGGCAATCTGTTTCTGGTCCACCGTGCGTTGCATCAACTCGTGCAGTTGCTCCAGTCGCTCAGACGAGAACCCCACCGTCTCAGGCTTGTTCACCGTCATGTCGAGTGCATGCCGCTCCGGTTGCTGCGCCACTAAAGGAAGGACACCCAACCCAAGCAACTGACTCACCAACAGCGCAATCCCAACCCACCGATTCTTCGTCATCCGTTTCCCTCACATTCAGATAGCCAATAGCGCAGAGATGGCCGATCAGCCGCACCCTTTATACCAGCTTCAACTCTCGTGATCCTGAGCCGCAACTCTTACTCACTGTCATTCTGAGCCGCCACCACTAACGCTTGTCATCCCAAGCCGCCACCACTAAACGCTTGTCATCCTGAGACGCCACCACTACCGCTTGTCATTCTGAGCGTAGCGAAGAACCCCCGCATTTGTTTTTGCATTTGCTTTTGCCGTTGCCGTTACACTAAAACCAATGCCCGACACCTACTACGTCTACATCCTTGCCAGCACCTTTCAAAAGCTCTATACCGGTGTAACCAACAATCTCTCCAGACGAATCGCCGAGCACAAGGCCGACAAAAATCCCAACTCCTTTACCGCTCGCTACAAAATCTACAAACTTGTCTATTTCGAACGCTTCCAATACATTCAGGACGCAACCGCACGAGAGACGCAAATCAAAGGCTGGCTGCGAATCAAGAAGCTCCAACTCATAGCAGAAAACAACCCAACCTGGCGCGATCTAAGCCTCGAATGGGGGCAACCCACCGAACCCTTTAACGAAGCCAATCTCCGCCCACCCACAACCTTCTAACCTGCCAAAACACTTCCAACCAACCAAAACACTTCCAACCTGCCAAAACACTTCGTCCCGCACAAAAAGCTTGTCATTCTGAGCGCAGCGAAGAACCCCCGCATTTGTTTTTGCACTTGCTGTTGTTTGTTTCACCCAAACCAAACACTGCCCAAAACGCCCGCCATTCTGCACTAACACCAACACCTATCATTCTGACCTGAACAAAGTCCCCCAGCGCCAGTGTCATTCTGAGATGTCGAAGGTATTCCTGATTCCATCGGCAGGGATTCCCATGATCCCTGTCTTGCACGTTTATAATCGCCGATGCATGTAAGCCTCGGGGCCCGCAGAGCACTCATGTCTAAACTCGCTGGATTATTTCTTGCTTCTTCAGTGCTCTTTCTGCATCCTCGGGCTAACGCGCAGCAAATTACGCGCCACGAAGTGGGGTTAGGACTTTACGCCCAATCCGATACTCCTTATGCAGGAACATCCGCCGCGTACAAGCTCTACCTTGGCGGCCCACTAGCGCGCTACACCTTCAACCTCAATCGCTCAGTAGCACTCGAAGCCTCCGCAACCGACTCCTGGAATATGGAGCCTACAGATGCACTCTTAAACCGCGTCGGCGGCCATCAACTCCTGGTTCTCGGAGGCCTGAAGGCAGGAGTGCGTCGCCAGCACTTTGGTCTCTACGGCAAACTCGAGGCCGGAGCCGCCAGTTACACCCGCGGGGCAGTCGCCGCTGATTTCAATACAGATTTAACTTTTCAGTACTTCCGCGAAACGCACTTCGCCTTGCAGCCTGGAGTTGCAATAGAGTGGTATGTGTCGAAACGCAATATCCTGCGGCTGGACATTGACGAGAGTCTCAACGCGAGCTTCAAAAAAATTCTTTTCCAATCACCTTTTGAGGAAGTCTATTCCCCGGGTAGCGTTCCCCATCATCTCGGCCTCGCGTTGACCGCTGAGCACCGCTTCGGTTCCTTTCAAGATGCATCTGAGTTCACCCCGAAGACCGAGAGTGTCACTGTGGGTGCGTTCTTTCCACTCCAGATTCGTGAGCATCTTCTTGAGCAGGACGCCCCCGTCCTCGGAGGAGGCGGCGCTTGGATAGGCACGCCAATTTGGCGCTTCCTCTCCGCCGACATCATTGCCTTCGATATTCCTCATGACGACCACACCGCCGGAGCACAGGACGGCGGAACCTCATTTTCCGCGTTCGCCGGCCCCAAGCTCGGCTTTCATCTCGGCAGACTGGGCCTCTTCGTCAAAGCTCGCCCCGGCATCACACGCTTTAGCCGGACAGATTTCGGGGTAAATCTCGTCGGAAGTATCTTCTTTGTTACTAATAGACCGCAGGTTCAGTTCACCTTGGATACTGGTGGGGTTATCGAGTACTCTCCCTTTCGCCATGCAGTTCTTCGATTCGAAGCCGGAGATGCCTTTATCCATTACCACAGCCACGTTGTCATCGATACAATCTCGGGACGCGAAGCCTCCACTCATACAGTCGGTATCTCATCCTCTGTCTCAGCCGCGGACTACCCTCCCATGCACAACAGTTCCATCCTCTTTCTTACTGGCCTCGGATGGCGATTTTAGCGACAGTCGAAGTGCAATTCCCTTGTAACCTTGCCGCTACCGTACCATCAAGACGTCTGCTTGAAATAACTCTTACCCTTCAACTTCAAAAAAACGATGGGCGTAGCCATCAACAACGACCCCACCAATACCGACTCCAAAATCTCTTCCCTCGAAAGTCCCACTAGGTGGCTCTGCACCCGGTAGCACTCAATCCCCAGCGGATAAAACAACACCAAAGCCGTAACCAGACCCGGCGACCACCTGCCTCGTTTCACCAGAAACGGCAATACATGAAAGAAGGTGGCATTAATCAGCATCAGGGCAGCAAACCCCAGCGCCAGCGCCGGCAGCCGGGAAGCAATTATCGCAGCCACCACACCCAGCACGACCACAAGACTGTTGGTGACGTAAAACATATCCCATTCCACTGGCAGGTTCAGCACATTCCGAGCCCAGTTCTTCCAGTCGAAGGCAAACTCCTCCAAAACGTGGATCGCATAAGCCGCCGTCGAAAGCCAGCACATCAAAGCCAAATCCATCCCCATCACCTCGCGAAAGATTTTCATCTCTGGACCCGGTGTCTCAGCGAACCTCGCCATCTTTTCTCACATTGTTTTGGCAATGAGCCTCAAATTATCGCCTCGAAAACCTCAAAAAACCCAGCAAATTCGCATGTCAAGCCCCAGGACCTTCCAACTCCTTATAGAGCAACAACATACCGTTGGCGTATGAGTTAGCCCCAATCTGCTATTCTTAAATCAGTGAAGAAAAAGACAAGTCCGGCGACAGCCGGGCTTTTTCCTTTAAACCGTAAGACGAATACCAGAAGTCCAGACTTAACTTATTTCTTTCGAAGACTTTGCGCACTTTTTGACGGGGAGGGGGAGTACCTGAACATGACGCAGCCTAAAATCGTGCCAGTGCAAACACTGGCCAACAAACGCATCCTCATCACCCGGACCAGCCATCAGGCCTCCGAGCTCGCCACCCGGCTCGAAGCTCTGGGAGCACTCCCTATCTCCATCCCCACCATCGAGATCGCCCCGCCAGACTCGTTCGCCGCCCTCGACGCCGCCCTCACCTGCCTACGCACCTACGACTGGCTCGTCTTCACCAGCGCCAACGCCGTCGAAGCCTTCCACCGCCGAGCCCAATTCCTCCACCTAACCCAACTCCCCAAGCACATCGCAGCCATAGGCCCCGCCACCCTGCGCGCCGCCAACGAAATCGGCCTGACCGTCGATCTCATTCCCCCGCAGTCCGTCGCCGAATCTCTTGCCGAATCCCTCCTCCCCGAAGCCCCGAGCAAATCCTTCCTCCTCGTCCGCGCCGCCGAAGCCCGCGACACCGTCCCCGAAGCCCTCATCGCCGCCGGAGCCACCGTCACCATCGCCGAAGCCTATCGCAACCAGATCCCAACCAACTCCATTCCCAAACTCCAGCAACTCTTCAGCTCACCCAAACACTACCCCGACGCCATCACCTTCACCAGCGCCTCAACCGCCCGCAACCTCTGCAACATCCTCGAAGCCGCCAACCTTACTCTCCCACCCAACATCGCACTTGCCTCCATCGGGCCCATCACCAGCGAAACCCTCCGCAACCTGGGCCATCCCCCCACCGTCGAGGCCGCTGAACCTACAATTCCCGCGCTCGTACAATCTCTGCTGGGCCACTTCTCCAATCGCGAAGAAAGCAGGCCACATGCGTAACCCCTCCCACTCATCACCACGACTCAGCTCCTGGCTGGTCGCCGCCATCCTGGCGATGGTAGCGATCCCAGCCGCACTCACGCTCCACACCATACATCTCTCCGCCCTAAACCCCGCAATCTCCACCACCCCCGGAGCTTCCCCCTACGGCTACACCATCAGCCTTCTCCTCTTCATCATCCCCATCCTCATCATCGCGCTGTGGTTTTTTCCGCAAGAGAACATAAAAATCTCCCACATGAGCTTCGCCTGGACCATCGGCCTGCTCTTTCCCATCGGCGCAGGCCTGGACTTCTTCTTCGCCCGTTACTTCTTCACCTTCCCCAACACAAGCGCAACCCTCGGAATCAAAGCCCCATCCCTAGGTTTCCCGGTCCCCATCGAAGAGTACGTCTTCTACCTCACCGGCTTTCTCTGCGTACTCTTGCTCTACATCTGGCTCGATGAATACTGGCTCGCCGCCTACAACGTCGACACAGAATCCGCTCAGAGAAAGCAATTCCACCGCCTCTTCCAACTCCACCCGGAATCAATCATCCTGGCCATCGTCCTGGTCGTAGGAGCCATCATCTACAAGAAGCACTTCTCGCCCTATCCAGATGGATTCCCCGGCTATTTCATCTTCCTCGCCTTAGCCGCACTCGTTCCCTCGTCGGCTCTTTTCCCATCCGCACGCCCAGTAATCAACTGGCGAGCTTTCAGCCTAACCTCGCTCTTCGTCCTCCTCGTCAGCCTGTTATGGGAAGCCACACTAGCCATACCCTACGGCTGGTGGAATTTTCGCGACGAACAGATGCTAGGAATTCGCATCACCGCATGGGGAGACCTCCCCATCGAAGAAGTCTGTCTCTGGATAGTCGTTACCTACGCAACCGTCATCATCTACGAAACCGTCAAATGCTGGAAGGCCTCCGGCAAATCAATGCGCTGCGCACTCTTCGGCGAACCCACTCTGCACTCTTAGTGCGAACTCCACGTCTTATCCGCCGAATTACAAAGTTTCTCCAATGTACAGTCCACGCACCGTGGCTTCCGCGCCACACAAACCTGCCGCCCATGATGAATCAGCTCATGTGAAAAGTTGATCCATCGATCCTGCGGAATAATCTTCATCAAATCCCGCTCAACCTTCTCGGGCGAAGTCTCCTTCGTCAGTTCCAGCCGTCGCGACAACCGCATCACATGCGTATCGACGACCACCCCCACAGCAATCCCATACCAAGACCCCAACACTACATTCCCAGTCTTCCGAGCCACCCCCGGCAGCCGCAGAATCTCCTCCATAGTCTGCGGAACCTTCCCCCCAAACTCCTCGACGACAACCCGTGCCGCCCCCTTGATCGACTTCGCCTTATTCCGAAAAAATCCAGTGGTCCGAATCAACTCCTCCAACTCAGGCGGGGAAGCAGCTGCCATGGCCTTAGGAGTAGGAAAAGCCTTGAACAGAGCAGGGGTCACCAGATTCACCCGAACATCCGTACACTGCGCCGACAAAATCGTCGCCACCGTCAACTCCCAAGCATTCTTAGTATCCAGCGCACAGACAACGCCGGGATAAGTCTTCGCCAGAATCTCAAGAATTGCAGCGACTCGCTCCGGCGAAGTCGGCTTCACAGTCTTCAAACGCTCTCCAGCTACAGCTTTCGTGGCCATCGCTCTCTTCTTTGACACGCAAAAAAACTCTTGTCATTCTGAGCGGAGCGAAGAACCCCCGCATTTGTCGTTGCCGTTGTTCTTGTCAGCCCAACCGATCCAGCATCTCCGCAGCCGGAACCCGCACGCAACTGAAGATCGGTGTATCGGTCAGCGTATACATACTGATCTCCGTCTCTCTCAACTGCTGGACCAGATCTAGAAAGTCCTCCGGAAAGTTGGTCTCAAACGCCACCACAAACTCCTGGTCATCGATCCCGAACGAGTAGGTCGTATTCAGCTTCACCCGCGGATACATCAACCCAATTCGAATATGCTCATCCATCAACCGCTTCCGCTCCGTTGCGGGCAGCAGATACCACGGCCGAGTCTTCCAGAACGGGTAAATAAAGATGTACTTCTGCCCACCCGGACGAATCGCCCCACGACCTTCGCCTTCGCTCTCATCGGGCCGGTCGATCTGATACTGCGACCGCTTCGTCATCGCCAGAAAGTTATGCGGCGAGTTCAGATACCCGCCCAGCGGAGTCGCCATCAATTCGCTCCGCATCTTATTCAACTCATCCACGCCATACCCAATCGACCAGACGCACATATCCACATCGCCGCGCGTCCCAACCGTCGAGTAAGTCATCGAAAGAAACTCACCCGGCTTGTTCCACTTGTTCAGAACTTCGGCAAACGCCACCTTATGCGCAGCCTTCTCCTCGGCCGGTAATCTTCGCCACTCGGGCATCACCTTATAAAAGCTGAAGCAAACAATCTGCCTCTTCACAACCGGCTTCGAAGGATCGTGCGGTTGCGCCTGTGGCTGAGAAGCAGCGCCATAGCTACTAGCGGGCCGCCCCGAAGCCGCGGGAGCAGCAGCAGGTGCAGTCGTGGATGACGAAGCGGGAACAACGGGAGCAACAACGGTATCGGACATATCAAATCTCCTGAACACTTAATGCTAGCGCATCCGGCCTTTTTTCTGCTCCCGGTATACTGCACCAGAATGTCCGAAAAACTCATCGCCCTCTTCGTCGGCCTCATCGCCAGCGGTGGCTACGTCAGCGTCGTCATCCTCATGGCCATCCAGTCCGCCTGCATCCCCATCCCTTCTGAAGTCATCATGCCCCTCGCCGGCTATGCGCTGGCACACACCCAACTCGACCTCATCATCCTCGCAACCGTTGCGTCCTTGGCCTCGAACCTCGGCTCCATCCCCGCCTACTGGGTCGGCGCACGTGGCGGACGCCCCATGGTCGAGCGCTACGGCAGCTACCTCCTTCTCAGCCGCCACGATCTTGACCGCGTCGACCACTTCTTCAGCCGCTTCGGCTCCATCACCGTACTCATCGGACGCATGCTTCCCATCGTCCGAACCTTCATCGCATTTCCCGCCGGCGTTGCCAAGATGAACCAGCTCCGCTTCCACATCTACACCTTCATCGGCTCCTGGCCGTGGTGCTACGCCTTAGCCTGGGTCGGCATGAAACTAGGCGCAACCTGGAACACCGACCCACGTTTCAAAGCCGTCTTCCACCGCTTCCACGTTGCCGTAGAACTCGTCATCGTCGCAGCCTTCGTCTGGTTCGTCGTCTCCCACTGGAAGAACCGCATCCGCACCGAAACCAGCCACACCTGAGCTAAATCTACCGTGGAGCATTTGCACCCACCCTCCGCCCTAAGCGATACTAAAGAGTCCGCATAACACGGAAAAACTGCACCATAGAAGGGTATCGCCCAGAATGTCTACACCCGGAGCCGCCACTTCAGAAGCGGCCAGCACCATCAAGCCAGCCACAGGAAAATTAGGGGTCATGATCCCCGGCATGGGAGCTGTCGCGACCACGCTCATCGCCGGTGTCGAAGCCATCCGTCGCGGCCTCGCCAAGCCCATCGGTTCCACCTCCCAGATGAGCACGATCCGTCTCGGGAAACGCACCGACAATCGCACTCCCCTCATCAAGGACTTCGCGCCGATCGCCCAGCTCGACAACCTGGTCTTCACCGGCTGGGACATCTTCGGCGGCAACCTATACGACGCCGCGAAGACCGCCCAGGTCCTCGACCGCGACCAGCTCGAGCAGATCAAGCCATTCCTTCAGTCCATCGAGCCCATGCCCGCAGCCTTCGACCAACACTATGTCAAGCGCCTCACCGCGAAAAAATCCAAGACCGGCAAGAACAAGTGCGACCTCGCCAACCAGATCCGCAATGACATCGCCGAGTTCAAAACCAAAACCGACCGCCAGGTCATGATCTGGTGCGGCTCCACCGAGATCTACATGGAGCAGGCCCCCGTCCACCAGACCCTCGCCGCCTTCGAAAAAGGCCTCGTCGAGGACGATCCTTCCATCACGCCCTCTATGCTCTACGCCTGGGCTGCCCTCAAAGAGGGAATCCCCTTCATCAACGGCGCGCCCAACCTCACCGTCGACATCCCCGCGCTCAACGAACTCTCCCGCAAGATGAACGCACCCATCTGCGGCAAGGACTTCAAGACCGGCCAGACCTTCATCAAAACGGTCCTTGCCCCCGCGTTCAAAGTCCGCAACCTCGGCGTCTCCGGCTGGTACTCCACCAACATCCTCGGCAACCGCGACGGCGAAGTTCTCGACGACCCCGAATCCTTCAAGACCAAAGAGGTCTCCAAGCTCGGCGTCCTCGAGCACATCTTCCAACCTCACCTCCACCCCGACCTCTACGGCGACATCTACCACAAGGTCCGCATCAACTACTACCCGCCACGCGGCGACAACAAAGAGGGCTGGGACAACATCGACATCTTCGGCTGGCTCGGTTACCCCATGCAGCTCAAGGTCGATTTCCTCTGCCGCGATTCCATCCTCGCTGCTCCGCTCGCCCTCGATCTCATCCTCTTCATGGATCTCGCAGCGAGAACACCAAGCCTCAAAGGTATGGGAATCCAGGAGTGGCTCAGCTTCTACTTCAAAGACCCTGACTCCGCCCCCGGCGTCTATCCCGAGCACGACCTCTTCATCCAGCACATGAAGCTCAAAAACACTCTTCGTCACATCATGGGCGAAGACCTCATCACTCACCTCGGGCTCGACTACTACGGCGAGTAGCTCCGAGTCTGAAACTAAAAACATACAAGCGGCTGCAAGAGGTAACTCTTGCAGCCGCTTTATGTTCCTGCGATAAAAACCACACTCACCGCAGGAAAGTTCTTTGTCTCCATCTTTCGGGGGAGGCCCATCTTATTTCGCGAGACTAAACTTACCGCCATGGCAATCTTGACCGAACCTATCGGCAGCATCCCGCGTCCGCCTTCATTGCTCCAGGCCATCGCAGCCTCTCAAGCCGGGCAAATCAGCAACGCCGCATTGGCGGATGCATACGCAGCCGCGCTTCGCGACACCATTGCACGTTTCGAGCAGACGGGATCGCCTGTCATCACCGACGGCGAGCAGACCAAGCCAAGCTTCGCCACCTATCCTCTCTCCGGACTCACCAACCTCGCGCCGGATGGCGTAGTCATCCCCTTCGCCGACGGACATACACGCCAGCTACCTCGCCTGACCTCAGCGCCGTTCCACTACGGTGTCCACGTTGCCAGCTATCTTCAAGCAGCTCGCAACTACACCAAATCGCCCGTAAAACAGGCGGTCATCTCCGCATCCGCCCTGAGCCTTCTCTATCCGTCCGAGGGCGTACCCGGCTATTCGCGCGAAACATTCCTCGCTGACCTCATCAACGAAGCCGCGACTGACATTCGCGGCGCGCTCGACGCCGGAGCCGACTCCGTCCAGATCGACTTCACAGAGGCGAGGCTCTCTCTCAAGCTTGATCCCTCAGGTGGTCTCCTGCGCAGCTTCATCTCTCTTAACAATCAGGTTCTCGACCGCTTCTCCTTCGCCGAGAGGCAGCGCATCGGGGTCCATGTCTGCCCCGGTGGCGATCACGATTCAACGCACAGCGCCGACGTCGACTACGCCTCGCTGCTTCCCGATCTCTTTCAGTTGAAGGCGGCCCGCTTCTATCTCCAGATGGCCAGCGAGCCGGACAAAAAGCGTGTCCTGCGCATCGTCAGTCAGCTCCTCCAGCCGCATCATACCGTCTTCATCGGCGTCATCGACCCCATCAACCCGTCCGTCGAAACTTCCGCTCAGGTGCGCGATCGTACCCTCGAAGCAGCATCCATCATCCCCATCACGCAACTCGGAACCACAGACGACTGCGGCTTCTCTCCCTTCGCCGACGACGCCTCGACGGCACGCGACACGGCCTTCAAAAAGATTCAGGCCCGTGTCGAGGGCACGAAGTTAGCAGAACGCGAGCTCGGCGTTGCCTAAGGTTGAATCATAGGAACCTGCGACGCTATCTGCAGGTCAATCAGCAATACCAGCCGTCTGTCCAACTGGAAAAACAGAGCGGTCTTCTTACCAGGGAGAACGCCGTTGATGATCGGGACATATTTGAGCCGCAACTGCGCCACCTGTTGATCGACGCTAAGTAAGTTGCGCGCTAAGGCTACTGCATGTTCGTCGGTTAGCGTGTTGATGTTCGCAGCGTATTCCTTAATAGCCCCGTACTTCGCATCATTAACCTTGACCAACTCCGCGGTGTACTGGTCGTAGATCGGCCAGAACTTCACCGCCTCCGCATCCGTCAACTGTAGATTTGCCGCAATGATCTGCTTCTTCTCCGACCGAATATCCTTCCTTAGTAAGTCGACATCCTGGTCCACGTTGCTCTGAGCCGAACTGCCTGTAGGTGTTTGCGCTGAACTTTGACGCAGCGAAAGGCCGGCCAAAATCACCATTGCTGCCATGCTGATCGACAGAAGTTTTTTCATGATTACGGAACTCCTTCTCATCCTTCGTATCTCGTATCGGTCTGCGACCTATAGCCGCAAGCAGCTCACGGTCGCAGTTTGATATCACCGAGTCCACGACCTCGGCGCAACTGTCAACCCTGACAGGTCTCTAGGAGTTTAGAGAATCACCGACTTAATACATTCAAAACAACGGACATCACAGTGCAGGATTTTACTCCGCCACTTCCATCAGCTTCGCCCAAAGCGCCTTGGTCCCCGCATCCGTCTTCGCCGAAACAGGCAAAATCTCCTCCACCTCATGCGCCTTCTTCAGTGCAGCCACAGACTTCGCCAGTTGATTGTTCGAAAGCTTATCCGCCTTCGTCCCCACTACGAGAAACGGTCTCTGCGTCCGCTTCAAATATGTAATCAACTGAGTATCATTCTCCTGCGGTGGAATATTCGTATCCACCAGGCACACGCAAAGTGCCAGCGTCTCCCGCTCCGCCAGATAAGGTTCAATAAACTTTGGCCACTCCGCCGAGATCGACTTCGAAATCTTCGCATACCCATAGCCCGGAAGGTCGGCGAAGATCAGCGTTGGCCTCGTCTTCATCTTCGCGCCGATTCCCTCATGCAGCGAAAAAAAATTAATGGACCGCGTCCGCCCCGGAGTCGACGACACCTTCGCCTCCCGCGACCCCAGAAGGGAATTGATCAGCGAAGATTTCCCCACATTCGATCGCCCCAGAAATGCCACCTCCGGCGCTCCAAATGTCTTTGCCTCCGCAGGAAAATGCGCGACATCAGTCGCCGACAATAAAAAAACCGGATTCAGCCGCATGAATCCAGTCTACTGCCAGCCAAACATCTATCTCCATCGGCTCGACCAAAGAAAAAACAAGAGCCTGCTCCTTCAAGTCAATCTTACTGTGGGGGCAATGGAGTAGGTCCGGGACCCGGCTGCGTGCCGCCTTCCTTGGGCTGTATCGTAATCGTAACCGGCGACGTCAGGTGGAAACTGACATTCGTCTCCGACGGAATCACAACGTCCTTGTTCCCCGTGAAAGCTGCTCCGGCCGTTCCTGCCCCCGCACCCACCAGGCCGCCGATCAGAGCACCCTTGCCACCTCCGGCCAGCCCGCCAATAAGCGCTCCGCCGCCCGCTCCGCCGCCGATGAAGCCCGCAGTCCGCTTGCCCTTACCCTTCTGTTCCTTTTCATACGAGCTCACCTGCACCGGCATACCCGCAATCGAAGTCACTTGAATTCCCAATGCACCCGAGCCCTTGAACTTTCCCTGTCCCTTGGCGGCCACAACCGTACCGGTTACGCGGGCTCCCTTCGGAAAGACCACCTTACCGTCAGAAGTCCTCACCGACTGAAATAACGCCCCACTAAATCCATCCCCCACACTATTCTTGCTCGCGCTCAACTGCTGAGTCACAGTCACCACGACTGCAGCGCCTGCTGGAGCCGTCCGCTTCTCCGGCGGTGGCGGAGGTGGCGGAAGAGGCGGAGCAGCAGCGGCTGCCGGTGCTGCGGTCATCGCAGCGGGAGCGGCAGCAGGCGTAGCAGACTCCGAGGCCGGCCCTCCCGCAGCTGTATTAGGCGATACAGCCGGGGCGCTCGCCGGAGGAGGAGCAGCCGGCGCCGCCGCCCCATCGGCAGCTGGAGCAGGCGACGCAGCTGGAGCAGGCGCTGAGCTCTTGCATCCGCTCAACATCAAAGTCGCTGAAAAAAAGAAGCTTGCTGCAAGAACTGGAAACTTCTCGCGCATCGGTCATCTCCTGTTGAGGGATCTTCAATCGAAAAGCAATGTACTCGTATAGAGCAAACTTCGGCAACCAGAGTTGCCCGCAAAAACTCTCTCCACCCCTCGCGAGACCCACCTACCAGGCTTGGCAAAGCTCACCAACAGGCGCTAAAAATGGAAGCGTGAACGAAAAATCATGAAGAGGAATAAACTTACGCAACACTTGGCAAGCGGGTCAACTGTCTGTCAGGCGTTCCATTAGCAGCGACTATTCCTCCATGCTCATTGCGTGCCAGTCCGGAAATCCATCGGCAAAGTCTTGGTTCCCCTTCTCTAAACCCAACAATCGCAATGACTAGACACTTCAAACTCTTCGAAACTCGTAGAACTGAAGACACAGGGATCCAATTACCTTCGCCTCGCGCACCATTAGGAAACTTTCATGAATGACCCAAAAGTATTACGAGCAATTAAGCAACAGAAGGGCCAACCTCGGTTATGCTCCATCTTGAGAAGTGCAAGATGTGCCCTTATCCGGTAATCATCTCCCTAAAAGGAGCTATTACCTCCCAAAGGGGGTTATGTAAGAAAGATGCGTCGATGTCTGAAGTCTTATCGTTAACCTGCAATCAGGTATCTTTTTTCCGAAGTCTGTCGTATCGATACGACCGCGAACTCCCCCTGGTCACCTCAACCTGTCGCCAAGGCATCTACCTTGTTTAGCAAACCGCATTACCACCTTTCGGAGGGAACACCCATGATTGGCAAATATTCCGCCCGGCTGTCGGGCTCAAAGCGAAATCTCATCGCGCTGTTGGCATCGAGCGCCGTTCTCACCGCCGGCTGCTCGAATATGGTATCCACAGCCCCCAGTGCGGCTCCCCTCAGCAGCCCCGCTTCGCTGAGCGGACAGGTTCATGGCGGTAATCAACAGGTCGTAGGAGCCACGGTCACTCTCTGGTATGCCGGTCAAGGTGCCCCTGCTACCCTCGCGGCCACCACGACCACCGACTCCGGCGGATTCTTCGGCTTCAACAAGGATACCGTCAACGGCAATCCCGCGGACAATGGCACGACCGACACATTCTCCTGCCCCGAGAGCGGCGGCTCCCCGTTGGTGTATGTCATGTCCAAGGGCGGCAATACCCAGAACAACGGGAACCCCGCTCAATCCAACACCGCAGCTGCCTTCCTCGGCATCTACGGCGACTGCAGCGAGCTCAGCGCTTCGAACTTCATCTTTTTGAGCGAGGTCACCACCACCGCCACAATGGCCGCCGTATCGGGGTTCTTCAACCCGATCTCCGAAACGATCACGGCAGACAGCACCGGCCAGGAAAAGATTGTGATCGACGAGGTCCCCGCGACCGCCGCCCTGTTGGCCAATATGACGACCGGACTCTACGTTCCGTCAACACCAATGATCCCTCCCCTTTCCGGTGCCAATGTTGCCGCTGGGGTTACGGTCACAGCGACGCCTGAGGCTGGCAAGGTCAATCTCATCGCCAACATCATCTCCGCCTGCGTCAACAGCGCGACCTCGTCGAGTACGCAGTGCGGCACCCTCTTCGCATCAGCTGTTCCTCCCATTCCTAATACGACGTTCGTCAACCCGGAATCATTCCCGGCAGCGACCGATACTCTTCAAGCCTTGTACTACCTCTTTACAAATCCCAGCAATGGTCAGGGGACCACAGGCACGAATAATCTTTCCGCTTTGTTCAGTCTCGCCGGTGGCTTAGGCGCACCCTATCAGCCTTCTGCCGCCCAGCCCACGGATTGGACTATCGCTATCACCTACGCCAGTAACGGCACCTGCGGCACAACAACCGGTGGCACCGGTGGCTTCATTAACTCGCCAGTCGATATGGGTATCGACGGTTCGGATTCGGTGTGGTTTGCAAACTCCCAGGCCGGAGGCAATCTCTCCGCAATCACCTCCAGTGGCCAGCCTCTTGCATGCGTCAATTTGGATGCTGGCTCCTCGAATGCAGGTGGCGTTCTCGATTCCAGCGGCAACATCTGGTTTGCCGGCGCTACCACCATGCATCGCTACAACCAGACCTCAAGACAAACGTTCTCGTTCCCAACTGGGGGCGTAACGCCACTTGCTATAGCCGCCGATGGCTTGGGGAATGTCTACTTCACGGGTGTATCTGGTGCCGTCGGCTCGCTCTACCAACTGCCGGGTGCCGCAACCGCTACCTCAGCTACAGATCCCATCCAGATATCCAACACCGTTGGTCCTAATCCCGCCCGCATCATGCCTGACTTCAAATCCCTGACGGTGTTAGGAAATATCTGGGTCTCCTCCGGATCTACCTTCATCTCTCAGGTAGCCGCCACTACTGCCAGTCCGGGACCTGGAATCCTGAACGGCTTCATCACCACTCCGATCCCGGCGTTCTCCACCGGTAGCTCGTATGGCGTGACCGTCGACCAGGACAATGCTATCGTCGCATCGACGATGGACACCAACGAGGTCAACACCCTCGTCTTCAACGGGGACACTTATGTGACCTTGGGTAACGGCTGGCCCTTCTCCGCACCCACTGCAGGCATTGCGAACCCAACAGGGATCAGTGTCGATGGACGCGGAAATGTATTTCTTCCCAACGGCGGAAATTCGAGCTTCAGCGAACTCAGCCTCTTCGGCGCAAATCCCCTCTCACCCGCAACTGGCTTCCAGAAAGCCTCGTCTGTCCTGAAGTCCAATCGGGTCAGTATGGTCGATCAGGCTGGAAACGTCTGGATCGTTGGCAGCGGCAACAACAACTTCGTCACCGAGATCCTCGGCAACGCGGTCCAGATCTTTCAGCCCTATGCAGTCGGCCTTGCCAATGGCCGCTTCCAGCAGATCCCCTAACCAACCTCCAAAACAACCAAAGGCCCTGGGAGCATCTCTCCCAGGGCCTTTGCCTTTCTCGATCAAGATCCCTGTTCCTCGAGCATCGCGGTCCTTCCGCAACGAATCCCTACTGCTCCGCCAGGCTGAACACCCGCTCCATCTCCATCCAGTACTGGTCCGCCCGCGCCCCCGGCAGCTGTTGCTGAAACCCATGCATTACCATCTCCCACGCCTGCACCTTCGCATTCGCCAGGTCCATCGCGGCCTTCTTCGAGAGCGAAAAAGAGTCATTCACCTCCACAATCATGAACATCCTCGTCCCCAGAAGATAGATCTCCATCTCCTCAACTCCCGCGTCAAAAAGGCTCTTCTTCACCTCTGGCCATATCTTCACGTGGTATCGCTTGTACTCCGCAATCGCCGTCGCGTCGTCTTTCAGATCGAGAGTTAAACAATGACGTGGCATTCTTCTCCGCAGATCGGTCAATCGAAGACTATCATCGTACCCACTCGATGAGATAAAGTTAGCCATAGATCCACAATTGGATCGCGGGCGACACTGGTCCGCAAAACGCATCCGGCCATCTCTTTCATGGGTAAGCAGAGCATCATGCCCACTCCTCGCACCGCGCACGCCATTCTACGGATCGCGCACCCCCTTGTCCTATTACTCGTCTCCTTCGTCTCGCCAAGCCCCGCGCCAGCCCAAACCTCCGCACTTACCGTTCCTCTCCTCCTTCCTTCCGCCATCGTCTTCGACGCCTCCGGCAATCTCTACCTCGCCGAGGCCGCCAGCCACATCATCCGCAAGGTCGATCCGTCCGGAAACATCGCCACCGTTGCTGGCACCGGCACCCAGGGCTTCTCCGGCGACTCCGGCCCAGCCACCTCCGCTACTCTCGACTCACCTCAGGGCCTCGCCCTCGACACCCTCAACAATCTCTACATCGCCGACACCCACAACCATCGCATCCGCAAACTAAACCTCATCACCGGAATCATCACCACCATCGCCGGCACAACCCCAGGCTTCTCCGGAGACAACGGTCCCGCCGCCTCCGCCCAACTCAGTCTCCCTACGGCGCTCACCGTAGACTCCGCCAGCAACCTCTACCTCGCCGACACCGGCAACCACCGCATCCGTCGCATTGACGCAACAACTGGAACCATTGCCACGATCGCGGGCACCGGCACGCAAGGCTTCTCAGGAGACAACGGCCCAGCCATCAACGCCAACATCGACTCTCCCACAGGCCTCGCCGTCGACTCCGCCAACAACCTCTACCTCGCCGACACCCACAACCACCGCATCCGCCGCATCGACGCCACTACCGGCGCAATCACCACCATCGCCGGCACCGGCATCCCCGGCTTCTCCGGAGACAATACCTCCGCCACCGCCGCTAACCTCGCTCTCCCGCACGGTCTCACCATCGATTCCGCCGGCAACGTCTATCTCGCCGACACCACAAACCATCGCATCCGCCGCATCGACGCGGCCACCGGTGCCATCACCACCGTAGCGGGCAACGGCATCCAGGCCTTCTCAGGTGACAACGCCCCAGCCGTCGCCGCCTCTCTCGACAGTCCTCGCGCCACCGCCATCTCTCCCTCAACCCTCGTCGCTCTCACCGACACCGCGAACCAGCGCATCCGCCAGCTAACTGCTGCGCCCGCCCCGGCCACAACCATCCAGACCATCGCCGGCCTCGGCGTCACCGCACCCGGAGCACTCACTCTCACCGCTCCATCGGTCATCGCCTACGGAACCGGACAACTCACCGCAACTCTCGTCAGTGCCACTCAAGCCACAGGCGCCATCACCTTCTTCGACACCACGCAAACCACAACCGCCACCCTTGGCACAGTCGCGCTCTCGTCTAACCTCGCCACGCTAAGCACCGCAACGCTCTCCGCCGGCCTCCACAGTCTCACTGCGACCTTCATCGGAGACCAGACCCATAGCGCCGCCCAAAGCCCTACCTTCGCCCTCACCATCACACCGCAACAACTCACTGCAACCATCGCTCCCGCCACTATCCTCTACGGCCAACCGGTCCCCGCCATCACCGGCACCTTGGCCGGCATCCTCCCGCAAGACACATCCAACCTCTTCGCCACCTTCATCACCAGCGCCACCACTCTCTCGCCTGCCGGAGCCTACCCCATCACGGCAACCCTCAGCGGTCCGGCAGCAGGGAACTACGCCATCGCGAACCCTGCCGCCACACTCACCATCAATCCCGCCCCGGCCCTGATCACTCTCTCCAACCTCATCGATACAGCAACTGCTGGCTCGTCCTTGACACTCACCGCGCAGGTCGCCAGCACCACCTCCGGAACGCCCACTGGCTCCATCACGCTGCTCGACAGCGGCAACCCCCTCTTCACCTCGCAGCTCTCATCCACAGGAGCAGCGGTCTTCACGATCCCATCGATCACTCCGGGCGCCCACTCCTTTACAGCGTTCTATAGCGGAAGCGGGAACTTCACCTCTGGCACCTCGGCCCCACAGCTCATCACCGTCTCCGGCCCCGCCACCAACCCTGACTTCACCCTTACTTCCACCGGCATAACCTCTCAAACGGTCGTCTCCGGAAGCTCCGCCAACTACACCTTCTCCGTCCAGATGCAGGCCGCCCTGTCGAGCCCCGTCACTCTGGCCGCCACCGGTCTGCCCAACCTCGCCACCGCCTCCTTCAATCCTCCCACCCTTCCCCCTGGATCAACCGCCAACACCTTCACCCTCACCATCGCGACACCAGGCGCAACTGCATCAACCAGGAACCCGGCCCGCGGCAGTACCCATCCACCCATCGTCTGGGCACTTCTGCTCCTCCCCGCCGTCGGTCTCGCTCTTCGCCCGCGCGGCTATCGCATCCCGGCAAGACTCGTTGTCCTCGCAACGCTCACCTTTGCGCTTCTCACCGCCACCGGTTGTGGAGACCGCATCAGCACAGCCGACGCACTCCTTCTCTCCGCGAAGAATTACACCATCACGGTTACTGGAACCGCCACCAGCCCAACCGGCAGCATCCTCCAACACTCCACCAACGTAACCCTCGTACTCGAACAGCCCCAGTAGTAATCGCGGCGGAACGAAGGATCTCTCTCAACCGCAAACTCTGCGTCTCACCCCGGCCCCAGCAGCCGCAGCAGAAAAAACACCACTACCCCCACAAAAAACACCAGCGCCATTCTGATTCCCGGCTCGCGGTTCACCTCCGGCACCAGGTCCGTCGCTGCAACATAAATCGTCACCCCTGCCGACAGCGGCAACCCCACCCGCACCCAACTCGGCTCCAGATTAATCACCAGCACCCCAAGGACCGTCATCGCCCCCAGAAACAGCGCCGAGTTCAGCGCCGTCGCACGGCCCCGTCCGCCAGCAAGCATCACGCTCGCCATCGTAAAGCCCTCAGGAATCTTATGCAGAAACACCGCAAAGAAAAGCACCCATCCCAGCCACTGCGACAACACAAACCCCGAACCGATCGCCACCCCATCGAAAAACGTATGTGTCGCCAGCCCCAGCAGCACAGAGTAGCTCGTCTTCGCCGAAAGAAACTCGTGATCGTGCGTCTCTTCCCCAAAATGAAAGTGCGGCACCAGCGTATGCTCCAGCAGATGCACCCCGCAGTATCCGCCCAGGATCAGCAGCGCCGCCCACCGCGGATTCACCTGCATTCCCTCGGGAACCATCTCCAGAATCGCCGCTGCCAGCATAAAACCCGCACCCAGCGCGACGAAATAGCGCAACGCCTTAGCCGAAGGCGACCGCCTCACCAGCAAAAAACCACCCAGATAATCCGCCAGCCCCGCCACCAGCCCGAGCGTCAGGCTCAACCAAAGTCCCGACACGGCTAATCGATCCTGCGAAGGATCAGAAAGTCCAACCCATCGCTCCCGGCCGTCTCACAAAAGACCGTCTCACAAAGAAATTCCCCACCGCGCAAGCCATCCACCTGAATCGTCATTATCTAACGATTCTATCCATCTTCGGCTTACCCGTCCTCGTCTCTTTGGTCTTAGCCCACTGCGACTCACACGACAGAACAAACACCACTCCAAGCCCGCACAGCAGCACAAAACCCTCCAGCTTCTCCGACAACCGGTGTAGCCGCTCAAAATCCAGTCGCCCCGCATTCTCCACCGAAGCGGTCTCCACTTCGCCGCCCGCCAGCGCCCGATCCACTTCCATCGACGGAAGAATCCTGAACTGCGAATAAGCCGTCACCACCAGCATCACCGCCACCAGCGCAAGCTGCCGCGCAAAACCCACACGAGCCGGCACCTCGGCTCGAAACCAAAGCCATCCAGTCCCCAAACAAAACGCCGCACCACCCACCAACCCGATCCAGTGCAGCACGCGCAGCGTCCCACCCACCACCAACCCAGCCTGATGCGCACTGGCCAGCGTACCGAACGCCACCGGCGCCACCACAAAAGCGAAGAACATCAACCCGCCAACCCACGCCACCATCGCATACAGCCGCACAGCCCGCACCAAAGTCTGCATCCTAAACCAAGTCCCTTCCAATCAACCGTCGAATCCTATCCTTCATCGGTGGATGCGTCGAAAACAAACTGGCAATTCCTCCGCTCCCCAGCAGCGGAGCCACAATAAACAGATGCGCATTCGAAGGCGAAGCCTGCATCGGAATCCGTTTCGAATAAGCATCTAGCTTCTGCAGCGCCCGAGCCAGCGCATACGGATTGCCCGTCGTCGCAGCGCCGGTCGCGTCTGCCTCGTACTCCCGCGATCGCGAGATCGCCAGTTGAATCAACGTCGCCGCAAGCGGAGCCACGATAATCATCAACAGCGCACCCAGTCCGCCGCCGCCACGCTCCCTGTCGCGTCCACCGCCACCGCCGCCCCCAAACAGCGAAGCCCAATACCCCATCCGAGCCACCATCGTAATCGCCCCTGCCAGCGTAGCCGCAATCGAGCTCGTCAGAATATCCCGATTCCTCACATGTCCCAGCTCATGCGCCAGCACACCCTCAAGCTCCTCACCATCCAGCAGCTCAAGAATCCCACGCGTCACCGCCACCGAAGCATGGCTCGGATTCCGCCCTGTCGCAAACGCATTCGGACTCTCCGTCGGCAGCACATAAATCTTCGGCATCGGCAGTCCCTGCTTCGCTGTCAACCGCTCCACCGCCGCATACGCCTTAGGCAACTGCTCCCGCGTCACCGGTTGCGCGTTGTACATCTTCAGCGCAATCTTGTCGGAGAAGAAGTATGTCCCAAAATTGAAGACCACCGACAGAAGAAACGCGAGCACCATCCCATTCCGTCCGCCGAAGTAACCTCCGATAAAAATCAGGAACACCGCCAGCGTCACCAGCAGCAAAGTCGATTTGAACGTATTCATCGGTCCCTCCTACACAAGCGGACCCGCAACATTGGACGTCTCGGCCACACGTTCGCCGCGCTGCAAAGCCCGCCGCAACACGACCTCCAACGCTGCCTTCTGCTCCACATACTCGCTCTCGCTCAACCGTCCCTGCAACCTGTCTGTCTCCAGTGCAAACAACTCTTCCTTCATCGCCGAAAGCAGGGAATCGCCCCCACTCGCGACACCACTCCCAGGAACAGCAGGAGCCACAGCCTGTGCAGGGCCACCCTTCAACATAATTCCAGCCCCAACAGCCATCGCCAGCCCCAGCCCGCCCAGGATCCACCACTTATACTTCGCCCACGGATCGTTACTTCCCTCAGGATCCAGCGGAACACCCAACCCGCCCCCAGGCCGCGTATCCCCAGCAGCCGAAGTCGTACCACCAGCCTCTGCAGGTGCCGCACCAGCCGCCGCAGCTGCGCCCGCATCCCTCGGCATCTGCCCCGTCCCCGAGACCGTAAAATCCAGTGCCTGCGAAGGCTCCGCATTCCGGACCACATAAGTCTGCGCCGTCGTCTCCTCAGTCACCGGCGTATACGAAGCGGAGGCCCCCGGCTTGAACGTCATGCTCTTCGGCATCATCACCGCAATTGTGTCCGTCGGCATCATCACTCGCGGCGCAAACTTCAAACTCCCGTTATACGGCAGGTGATACGTAATCTGAAACCGCGTCTCGCCCGGCCGAATCGGAAAGATGAACGCATAGTGCCCCGGCTCTCCCAGTGGCACAGGCGAAGCCTGCACCGGCATTCCACCGGGAGCCAGCGCCGCCGACCCCTCGACCACCGCACCCTCCGGAAGAGAAAACTCAAACGGCCTGTCGCTGAACTGCGTCATCGGAGGATTCGACTCGTTCTTCACAAAAAAATTCTCAACCACACGCAGCGCCTTCCCGCTCTCATCCGTCTGGATGCGCATCACATCGGCCTCGCTCGCGACACCGTTCACCTTCGCGGCAGCATTGAAGACCTCTACCTCAACCGACTGCGTCCCCGGAGGCGCAGGGCGAAAATAATTCGCCTTGTCATGCGTAACCCGCACCAGGTGAATCCCGTTATCACCGGACGGAATCTCGAGCGTAAACCGCCCCTTCGCATCTGTCTTCGTGCGGGTTGCTTCCTGCATCCCCTGCGCCAGCCGGATCAGCACAACATCATCCCCGCCTGCAGGTTTGTTCGTCGTCTTATTCGTCACCACACCCGTAATCGACTCAGCCACAGCAAATCCGGAAAACGCCGCCGCAATCACGGCAACCAAACCAACACGTCGGAGCATAAAAGAGAAAGGAGTCACCCCTAAAGTCTACGTCAAATGAACGGGCGCCATCACAACACACTGACTACACCTGATCTGGGCATCTGTGTTAAGCCTTCAGCCAAAAGAGAATCATTTCCCCACCTGTTTCACCCACTCCGACAGTTCTTCCTTCGACTGGATCTTCTGCTCTAGCAAAGCGTCCAACAGTCGCCGCGTGTTCAAAGCATCAAAAGGCGCATCGATCGTCGCGCCGCTGTGCTGTTGCGGCAGCTTTACAATATAGGCCGGACGGTCGTCAAACTGTCCACCTCGACTCGCCGCCTGCTCCTCTTTTGTCAATCCCGGCTCATGCTCCCAGATAAACTTCGTCCGCCACGAATGATCCCCCATGATGACAATCGTGGAGCTGTCCCACTGTCCGCTCGCTTCGAGCTCCGATCGCAAATGCTTCAGGAACTTGTCCGAAAGCGCAAGATTGTCCAGGTAGTCCGAGTTCGTCAGTGCGAACCTGTCCGTCTTGCGGTCATAGATTCCGTTGGGATGGGGGATCGGCAGGTGAATCAGTGAAAATCCAGCCGACCGGTCCTCTACGATCCGGTCCGCAGCCGCCGCAAGTGCCACGTAGTCGGAAAGATGTTGTTCCGCATTCAGTCGTTCCGCATTCCGATCACCAGCGATGTGCAGATAAGAAGATGCTAAATGAGCCACCAGAGCGTTTTTGGAAAAACGCATCCACCACGGATTCATCAGATTCGGTTCGAGCGAGGCTCGCGGCATCATCTCATTTGAGGCCGAGTAGCCGAACTTCCAGAAACAGTGATCCAGAACATCCGGCAGGATGCGGCAATATGGGTTATACCAACCCGCGACCGCCGTACTGTAATTCAGATTCAGCGCATCTTGAAAGACAGTGTCATGCTCGTTAAACTTTTGCCACGCCCCGGTATGTGGATTTCGCAGAGATAACGCCCTCCCATCGGACGAGGATCGAATCTCATCGACAGGCGCGCCAGTCAGCAGAGACGGCAAAACTATTTCGGTCTCGATCCCCGCTGGAGTTGCGTGCGTAAATACCGTTGCCGCCGCCGCGAGCGCATCAAAGGCTGGGAGCTGAAGCCCTGGGAACCGGTGTTCATACACCTGCTCATAAGAAAGCTCATCGAACAAAATCCAGATGACCCGCGGCCTGCCGGCCTGCGCAGCTGTTTCATGGGTTGCGGCATGCAAAGGCACCTCAGCATTCAGAGAGCGAGCCTGCCACCCCAGCCATGCGTACTGAGACAGGATCAATATTCCATGCAAACCGGCGAAGATAAACACTGTCGTCGCAAATTTCTCTACCGCCGCAAACTTCTCCTCGAACTGCGATCGCCACCACACCAGAAGAATTGGAAAAATCGACAACCCGAGAGCGAGCACCAGAACACTCAGCCAATGGGGAGAACTCTTGTGGGACATATAGCCCCAATTCTTAAGCTCTACCCATGGTGTCAAAGCGATGATCCCGCACAATAGCGCAATCCGTACCCTTCCTCTGACCAGAAACAGCACCAGCGCCACCAGCAGCCAGAATGCACAGAAGTCCAGCAGGGGTGGCAGGAAGAGTTGAGACGCCGGACTGTCCCAGTGATAAACTGTCTCGCCCGTCGAAACGACGAGCCCGCCGACAAGCCACAGCAGGCAGATGGAAGTGATGCCCAAAGCCACGCCGCTAGTCGTCAGCACCGCTCTCAATTTGGGAGTCATTCAGGGCAGCCCACAATCGGGCAAAGACCCAGACTCCTACATTCTGTTGCCTCGCGCAAAAACTCCACGTGCCTCGAGCCCCTCCATCTCCCCAATTACCCGCGCCGCCTCATCCTCCAGGCCAGCGCGTTGCTCCACATAATCCTGCTCCGGATACTTCCCAGCCTGAAACTCAAAGTTCAAATCCCGCAGATTCTCATAAATGACGTCCTTCCGTTCCCGCAGATAATCTACGCGCGTCTTGTCAGCCTGCACAAACGGATTCTTCTCCGGCCAGAACATATAGGCGAACACGGCAAGCGTCAAAGCCACTCCGGCGACCATTCCCATATCAATACTCCGTCTCCCGACGAATCCGCTCCCGCAGCGCATCTCCGCCAACAAGTGGTCCGACAACGGGCCCCGCGGCACTAAGCGCCATGCGACGAGAGGTCCACATCCGAATCAAAAATCCAACCCCCACCGTAGCCAGCAGAAACACGGCCATTGGTGCAATCCACGCCACGTTATCAAACCCGCCACGAATCGGAGACGCGAGCACCGTACCGCCGTACTTTGCTGCGAACCAGTTGAAGATCATCGTATTTGAGCCGCCACTGTCGATCTGCGCGTGTAACTCCCCAATCATCACCGGCGAGACCGGGCACCCCACATGGTTGCACTCCAGCAGAATCTGCCCACACCCGCAGGTACAGATCATTGCGTGGCCCATCTTCTCGAACCGTGTACCAGGATCTGCCCCAAGCATCACCACCGCCAGCAGACAAACCGCACCGGCCTGCATCCATCGACGAAACCTAAGCATGATAAACCTGAGCCTCCGCCAAAGTCGCCTCTACAACCGCCGCCCGCACCGGTGAACGCGTCAAACTCGGAACCAGTGCCAGCAGCGTCCCCGCCACCACAATCAAAACCCCAATCCATATCCAGTTCATCAGCGGATTCAGAAACACCTTGATAATCGGCTTGTCCGTATCCACATCCCGCCCCTCATAGATCACATACAAATCGCTCGCCAGCGTCGAGTGCATCGCCACCATCGTCGACGGCTGCGCATGATCCGTATTCGGAAAATAAATCCGTTTCTCCGGAGCAAGCTGCACCAGCTTCTTCTGACCCTTGAACACATCCAGCAGCGCGTACTCCGTATCGAACTCCGGCTTCGAGTCCTGCGTAAAACTTTGGCACACCAGCCGATACGGCCCCATCGTCAACGTATCGCCATACCCCATCTCCTGCTCATGCGACTGGTTGAAAGCCCCGCCGGCAATCCCGATAAACATCACCACAATGCCAAAGTGAACGATGTACCCGCCATACCGCCGCGTGTTCCGTCGCGTCAGCAACACCATCGAAGCCAGCAGATTCTTCCCGGTCTGCGTCGCCACCACCGAAGCCCCGCGCAAGAACTCCGACGCAATCGCCGTAATCACACCAGCCGCCAGCGTAAATGTCACCAGCGAAAACAGCGTCGACTGCCAATCATCGCCATCTTTCCAGGGTCGCACGCCCACTGCCAGCAACACCACGAGGGCCACACCCATCGCAATCCCCGGCAGCACAAAATTCCGCCGTATCGTCCGCAGCGAAGTCGACCGCCAGGCCAACAGCGGCCCAATCCCCGTCAAAAACAGCAGAAACAACCCAATCGGCAGGTTCACGCGGTTATAAAACGGAGCACCCATCGTAACCTTCGTGCCTTGCACATACTCCGACAGAATTGGAAACAGCGTCCCCCACAGCACGGTAAAGCAAGCCGCCAGCAAAATCAGGTTATTGAACAGAAAGCTCGACTCACGGCTCACCAGCGACTCCAGCCGATTCTCCGACTTCAAATGGTCCCGCTGCCTGAAGAACGTAAACAGACAAACCGCAAACGCAATCAGGATGAACGCATAAAACCAGTCACCAATATTCGACGAAGCGAACGCATGCACGGAACTCACAATCCCCGACCGCGTCAGCAGCGTTCCCAAAATCGTCAGCAGAAACGTCGAGAAGATGAGCCACACATTCCAGCTCTTCATCATCCCGCGTTTCTCCTGCATCATCACCGAGTGCAGAAACGCCGTCCCCGTCAGCCACGGCATCAGGCTTGCATTCTCCACCGGATCCCAGCCCCAATACCCGCCCCATCCCAGAACGCTATAAGCCCAGTGCGCCCCCAGAAAAATCCCGCAAGTCAAAAACAGCCACGTCACCATCGTCCATCGCCGCGTGATGTGGATCCACTTCTCCCCCGGATACCGCATCATCAGCGCACCCAGCGCAAACGCAAACGGCACCGAGAACCCCACATATCCCAGGTAAAGCATCGGCGGATGAATCACCATCTCCGGATACTGCAGCAGCGGATTCAACCCAAACCCATCCTGCGCCACCGGCCCCGGCTCAACCGCAAACGGCGGAGCCGCAAAGTTCAGCAGCATCAAAAAGAAAACCTGCACCCCCGCCAGAATCGTCGAAGCAAACGCCGTCAGCCGCACATCTACCTTATGCCGCATCCGCAACACAAACCCATACGCACTCAGCAGCCACGCCCACAACAACAGCGAGCCTTCCTGACCAGACCACAGCGCAGAAAACTTGTAAGCCGTATTTAAAGCTCTGTTCGTATGATGAAGAATGTACGAGACCGAATAGTCATTCGTAAACGAAGCCCACACCAGCGCAAACGCCGCGCAGCTCACCACAATAAAACTCGAAATCCCCGCCCGCCGCGCCGTCTCCCCAAGCTTGTCCGCCTGCCGGTCTACACCCGCGGACACCCCGCGCGTCCGCCACAACGCCGCCGCACCCATCACCAGCGTATAGACGCACAACGCCAACGCCAGCAACAAAGTAAAACTACCGAACTCCGGCATCGGGTGCAGTTGCATGAATTCCTCTACCCATTCTCTCAAGGGCAACGCGTATCAGCAACAAAGCGCAACAGGCAAGCGCGTTTACCGGACACGCTCACCTGTGCGAACCACAGAGATCCAAGGGAAGAAAGGGAAGGGAAGACTACGAAACCGCCGACAACTCTGAGCCCTCGTCCACCATCGACCGCACCGTCTCCAGGAGCTGGTCCGGCATCAGTGGCTTCTGCCGAAACGTGACATTCAGCCCCGCATACTCACGCTCGGCCTCTTCCAGCCCACTGATAACCAGCACCGGCAACTTCGGGTGCGTCCGCCGCAGCTCCACAACGAACCGCGAGCCACTCATTCCCGGCATCAGATGATCTGTGATCACAAGGTTGATCTCAACCGGAAACTCCCCGCATTGAATCTGTTCCAACGCCCGCTCAGGGTTCAGAGCGGCGATTACAAAATACCCCGCCCTCTTCAGAATCGTCTGCCGCGTCGCTGCCTGTACAGCATTATCGTCGATGAGAAGAAGGTTGGAGGTCATGCGCGCGTTCGGCTGTTCCAAGGGAAAAGATACAACAAGGCTCATTGAGACCCTCTCAACATATCTCCAATCCCTGCAAAGTGGGAGGCAATATACCGTTGATTCTAATGCGATGCATAATTTTCGGTTCGCGTTGGCATAGAGCAGAAATTCTTCCTCATTGGAATTAGCCAGCCACCGCATCTCCTTCGCTAGCAATTCCTATGCCACAGCCCCGCGCCTTATAGCCTGTTCCAATCTGGACTCGAACATCGAAAGAAGATACAGTTTCCCCCAGAACTATAACGTTTCAGCACATCTTCCAAATCAGGCTGACACTAAGGGATACCTTGAATCTTTCCATCATCGACTGGCTCATCATGCTGGTCTACTTCGTCTTTGTGCTAGGCATCGGCTTTGCTCTCAAGCGCTACATGCGCACCTCTAACGACTTCTTCCTCGCCGGGCGCTCCATCCCTGCCTGGGTCTGCGGTCTCGCCTTTATCTCAGCCAACCTTGGCGCCCAGGAAGTCATCGGCATGGGTGCCTCAGGCGCCAAGTACGGCATCATCACCAGCCACTTCTACTGGATCGGCGCCATCCCCGCCATGATCTTCGTCGGCATCTTCATGATGCCCTTCTACTACGGGTCCAAAGCGCGCAGCGTCCCCGAATACCTCCGCCTTCGCTTCGACGAAAAAACCCGCGCCGTCAACGCCTTCTCCTTCGCCGCCATGACCGTGCTCTCCTCCGGCATCTCCATGTACGCGATGGCGCTTTTAATTCAAACCCTCGGTCTCCTCCACGGCATCATCCCCGACCCATACATCTTTCACGTTTCCGTCTTCCTATCCGCGATCATCGTCCTCGGTTACATCTTTCTCGGCGGTCTCACCAGCGCGATCTACAACGAAGTCCTCCAATTCTTCCTCATCGTCGCCGGCTTCGCCCCACTTGTCTGGATCGGCCTACGCAACGTAGGCGGCTGGCAGGGAATCAAGCGCACACTCCCCGCCAACATGACCCACTCCTGGCAAGGCATGGCCCACGCCTCCACCAACACCCTCGGCGTCGAATGGTTCGGCCTGGCTATGGGCCTAGGCTTCGTCCTCAGCTTCGGCTATTGGTGCACAGACTTCCTCGTCATTCAGCGAGCCATGGCCGCCGACTCCGAAGTCTCCGCACGTCGCGTCCCTCTCATCGCCGCCATCCCAAAGATGTTCTTCCCATTCCTCGTCATCCTGCCCGGCCTCATCGCCGTCAGCGTCACCAGCCACATGGCAGCCACGACCCCGGGTGGCCCATCCTTTGCGTCTTCTGCAAAGGGTGGGTTATCGAGCGAAGTTAGACCGCTCTCCTCAAGCACGACAACAGATCAACCCGTCAGCAGCGAAGACAAAGAGCTGGCATCAGCTACAGCAAACGGCAAGGTCGCGCCGAAATCCCTCCCGCTCGACGAAGCCCATCCGCACGGCATCATCCCCATCAAAACCGACCCCACCAGCGGCAAAGAAGTCTTCAACGCCGACGGCACCCCCGTCTATAACTACGACCTGGCCATCCCGGTCATGCTTCTCCACTTCTTTCCTACCGGAATCCTCGGTCTAGGCCTCACAGCATTGCTAGCCAGCTTCATGTCCGGAATGGCTGGAAACGTAACCGCCTTTAACACCGTGTGGACCTACGACATCTACCAGGCTTACATCAACAAGCGCGCCACCGATGCCCACTACCTATGGATGGGACGCATGGCCACTATAGGAGGCGTAGCCCTATCTATCGCCGCCGCCTATCTCGTCACCAACTTCAACAACATCATGGACGCGCTCCAACTCGTCTTCTCCATCGTCAACGCCCCACTCTTCGCCACCTTCCTTCTCGGCATGTTCTGGAAGAAGACCACCGGCCACGCCGCATTCACGGGCCTTCTCTCCGGAACCGCTGCCGCGCTCATCCACCACGGCCTCACTCTTCCTACCGACGCCGTCCCCGGTATTCACGGCGGCTGGATCGCTATCGCCCACCGCTACCCCAGCGACATGGCCCAGAACTTCTGGACCGCCATCTTCGCCTTCTCCGTCAACCTCCTCGTCACCATCGCCATCAGCCTCATCACCACCCCGCGTCCCGAACCCGAGCTGGTAGGCCTCGTCTACTCCTTAACTCCCAAACCCGTAGAAACACACTTAAGCTGGTACCAGAAGCCCGCAACCTTAGCCGTCGCGGTTCTGGCAATCTTAGTCATCCTCAACCTCGTCTTCGCGTAAACAGCAATGAGCGATGAGCAATGAACCCTCGGCTCAATCTCAAAAGCTCAAACTTCAAAGCAATAAGCCTTGAGCTCATAACTCACAACTCAAAACTCAAAACTCAAAGCGACTGACTGAAAGGATCCCCATGGGACTAGACATCCGCATCCCCCTCGGCCTCATCTTCCTCTTCATCGGAGGCCTCATGAGCGTCTACGGCCTCATCACCCGCGACGCCGCCGACATCTACGAAAAATCCATGGGCATCAACCTCAATCTAATCTGGGGTGCGGTCATGTTCGTCTTCGGCCTCATCATGTTTCTCGTAGGCCGCCGCCAGAAATGGCAGGACGACCCAGTCAACCCTCGCCCCTGGGAAAAATCCGCCGGCCCCCGCCACTGATGCACATCGAATATCAAATCTCAGAAGACGACTTCGCCGCAGCCGGCAAACTCGCAGTGCCGCCGAAATTGAGATCGCAGCGGTTCAACATTACGTCCTGACGTTTCTCAGAGCACTGATCACCGGTGGTAGCTTCAAGCGGCTCACTGCGGGATGAGACAACCAATCAGGGCCTCGTCGGTCTTCCGCCCAGCCCCAAAAACGATCCCCACCAGTCCCGGAACCCGGCACCCTCTCGCTCCTCGGCACAGGTCTTCTCGGCGTTGCTGGAATCGTTCGTCGCCGTCTCTCCGCCTGAACAGGCTGTATTGCTTCAATCATGCCCCAGCCCTCGCACAACCATGCGAATGCTGGGGAACTTTTCTTTAATCTCGTTGCACCCACAATACTCTGCTCACCTCAACTCCCACTTTGAATCTATCCGTCGCAATGTAGTCGCGCGTTTATCTTCCACACGCTCACACTTGCAATAATGAAGTCATGAAGCGACGCGAGATCAAGCAGTACGAGTTCGTCCGCAAGATTGGCACCGGCGGCAGCGGCGTCGTTTACCTCGCCAACGACACCCTCCTCCAGCGCCCCGTCGTCCTCAAGCTCCTCAAGCGCGGCAATCTCACCACCGAGCAGATGCGCGCCACCCAGCTCCGCGAAGCCCGTCTCGCCTCTGCCATCGACCACCCCAACGTCTGCGCCATCTACGACGTCGGTGAAGCCCCCGCAGAGAGCAGTGACGGGGAAGAAGCGTACATCGTCATGCAGTACATCCCCGGCAAATCCCTCGACAAGCTCATAGCCGAAGGCCCCGCCACACTCCAACTCGTCCTCTCCGCCGGCATCCAGACCGCCGACGGCCTCTCCGCCGCACACAACCTCGGCATCTTCCATCGCGACCTCAAGCCGGCCAACATCATGCTCACCGACGGCGGTCTTATCAAGATCCTCGACTTCGGCCTCGCCCGCCGCCTCCGTCCCGACCAGGCCGAATTCGACCCAGCCGGTCCCGTCAGTAAGCACAAAGTAGGCTCTTCCCAGATCGTTCCCGGCCCCACCTACACCGCCCGCGGCGGCACCATCGCCTACATGGCGCCCGAACAATTCGTCACCGGCCAGTCCAGCGTCCAGTCCGACATCTTCGCCCTCGGCCTCATCCTTTACGAACTCGCCACTGGCCGTCACCCCTTCCACCGCCCCGACGCGCCAGAATTCCAGACCATCCGCGCCACTCAGTTCGCTGACCCGCCCTCCATCCGCGAAATCGCCCCCACCCTCCCCATCGAACTCGAGTCCGTCATCCTCCGCTGCCTCGAAAAACAACCCTCCGCCCGCTTCTCCTCTGCAGCCGAAGTTCGCGACGCACTCAAAACCATCATCCGGGCAATGCAGCTCGATTCCATCCTTCTCCCAGCAGACAATGTCTCGCTCCGTCCCTCCCAAAACCGCCTCGCCTTCGACACACCCGAAGAAGAAAAACGCGCTACCGGCATTCTCTCCATGCTCGCCGAGCGATTCCGCGAGTCCGGCACCACCGCCTCCAGTAATCAGAACACTATCGTCGTCCTGCCCTTCGTCAATTTCGGCCCAGCCGACGTCGCCCCTCTCTATGGCTACGCCCTCGCCGACGCCATTGCCACACGCCTCACCCGCATGTCCACGTTAGTCGTCCGCCCGTCGTCCTCCTTGATGACCATCCCCGCCGCCCAGCTCGATCCCCTCAGCGTTGGCAAAAAACTTCTCGTCAACTTCGTCCTCGCCGGCAACTTCCTCCGCTCCGAAAAAGGCTTCGACCTCAACTGGCAGCTCCTCGACGTCCCTGGTCAGAGCGTTCGCGCCGGAGGCTCCATCAACGTGGCCTCCTTCGACCTCGTCAGCATCCAATCCGAGATCTGCAACGAAGTCTTCAGCACACTCCAGGGCTTCGGCGATCTCCAGCCCAAAAACGAAAACCACCGCGCCGCGCTTCCCGCCTCCTCGCTCAATCAAGCGCTCTCCGAGGAGTACCTTCAGGCCCGAGCCGTCCTCTCCGCCTTCATGACCCGCACCGGCAGTCGCGAAGACCTCGACCGTGCTCGCGAGCTCTTCGCCAACGTCGTCAAGCAGGATGAGCACTACGCCCCAGGCTGGTCCGGCCTCGGCATCACCCACCTCCAATACACCCGCCACGGCCTCGGAGGCCAGATGCACGTCCTCGAGGCACGCCGCGCCTTCGACAAAGCCCTCACCCTCGACCCAGGCTCCGTCGAAGCCAATCTCTACCGCGTCTACATGCTTCTCTCCCGCGGCGAAAAAGAGTCCGCCCGCCACGGTATCGAGAACCTCCTCCAGACTGCAGGAAACGACTGGAACGTTCGCATGGTCGCCGGCATCACCCTTCGCATCGACGGCATGTACGATGAAGCTCTCGATCAGTTCAACGCATCCCTGCGCATGAACCCCGCCAACGCGGCCATGATCTACAATCACCGCGCCCGCGTCTACCAGTATCAAAACCAGCTCGAACTGGCTGCCGACGAGATAGAAAAAGGCCTCACCCTTGAACCCCGCCAGCCGCTCCTCCGCACCTCGCTCGGCTATCAGCAGATGCGCGTAGGCGACCTTCCCAAAGCAATCGAGACCCTCGAAAACGTCATCCGCGACGACTCTTCGCTCCGCATCGTCTTTCCCACCATCGCCCTCTGCTACGTCCAGCTCGGCGACCGCGAAAAAGCCGCGACCTTCATCGTCGACCAGACCCTCTCCGCCGCCGAAGCCGACAGCGAGATGGCGTACCGTCTCGCCACTTATTTCGCGGTCGAAGGCGACGAGTCCGAAGCCCTCCACTGGCTCCGCCGCGCCATCTATCTGGGCAACGAAAACTACCCGTGGTTCAGCAAAAACCCAGCCTGGCGCAAACTGCAAGGCCACGCCGACTTCGAGCGCATCCTCGAAGACCTCAAAAAATCCTACCGCCGCAACCAGAAAAACTGGAAGCGTCTCCTCGCCCAGGTCCGCGACTAGAGCATTATTCCTGTGGTCGGTTCTTCTCCTCGCGAGCCTTCGCAACAGCCACAAGTTTCTCGACCGAATAGCGTCGTTTCACCCAATCTTCATCGACGGTCACTTCATCTTTCATCCACGGATGCAGCTCCCGCACCTTCGTAATCGCAAAGGCAAAGCAATTGCCTTGCTTCGGAAACAACGCCGCAATCAATCGCATTCCCGGAAGCACCGTCCGCAGGGCGCCGGCGGCCATCCGATTCTTCATCGACTGAATCCGGCCCTCCGGAACCCTCAGCGCAGAGAAGTAGCGAAACCCGGCTCGCCCCTCAGGCGCAACCGAATGAATCGTCTTTTCGATCTCATGCTCCGTCCACCGGTAAACAAAATTCGGCGTCGGGCCATTCCCCACTCCACCGCATTGCAAATCATTCGCTGCAACCGCCGCTACCTCATAGTCTTGCCCAAACCCGATCTTCACTCCCAGCCGCACCAGCCGCGTGTCCCGAGGCTCAAACGCCAGCACCCCTCGTTTTGCCACCCGGTGCATCTCCAGCAGTCCTCGATGCGGCGAGCGGCAATGATGCAGCCCCTGATGCACCACAACAAAATCGAACTCTCCATCCTCGAAGGCCAGTTTCTCCACATCCTGCCGGCTCCACGTATACGGAGCTACGTCCTCGCTCTTCATCCGCGAATCCAGATTCGATAGGATGACTCGCCGAAACCCCAACCCATAAAAAACATCGCGGTCGTAGCGTTCTCCGCAAACTACCAGCACGCTGCTGTTCCGTTCCAGCCACCCATCATCAAGGAGTCTCTGCAGCGTCGCCTTGTAAAAATCCATGCAACTTTTAACGATACTCAACGGAAAGAAGCAGGGTCAACGCACGCGCGCAGATTTTCTGAAAAAAAGGGCCAGGGATAATCCCCTGGCCTAGCAGAAATAAAATCTAAAACCCGTGAACTACTGGGCCGCCCCCAAAACCGCGCCAGCACCCGAGCCCAACTGGCTCACGGAACTATCATGCAGCGGAGTCAGCACCATCGCCGTCGTCAAGCTGAACACCAGAGGAACATTCTTCTCAAGCGTAGCCTGCCGGTCCTGCTTCAGCCAGATCACCGTGCTCACTCCCGCGCCAATCCCTGCGCCAACAGCAGCTCCCACCCCGCCGCCAATCACTGCGCCGGTAACAGCTGCCGCACCCGTCACGCCGCCCATTACTGCCAGCGTCTCCTTCGGATGGTCCTTCTTCTTCAACGTCCCCTCATCGGTCACCTTGAACTCATTCCTGCCCGCACCCACCACCTGGGCATGCACCACGTAGTGCGTTCCATCCGGCAACAAAACATCCCGCGTCTCCAGATGCAGCGCCGCTCCGCCGGTAATCCGTCGTCCGCCGCGAACCTCTGTCACCTGTCCTTCAACGATCGACCCCACCGGAATAATCACCCGCCCGTTTCTCTCAATCGGCTCCGTTACCTCGGCCGTAAACCGTGCGCCACGCAGCGTCTTCTCGGTCGAAATCGTCTCCAGCATCTTCGTCTTCAGCAACGTTCCCTCATGCAGCGTTCCCTCGCGCTCCGGAACACTCGTCACGATCATCGCGTCCAGCGGGTCCTCCTGTGCCGGCATTGCATGAGTCGCCACCGCAGCGTTCGCCACCTTCGGCCCCGTATAGGGAACATACGGCCCATAGACCTCCGTTGCAGTCGTCGCCGTAGCTGGCGTAGCCGCGCTTGGCTTAGCCGCCGCCGGCCGCGGCGTCGCATCGTCGCTCGTAATCACCGCAGGATCAGGACGCGAAACGCCGCTCGTCTGGGCAGGCATCGCAGTCGCGGCGAACACAGGAACAGCAACTAGAAAAAGAGCAGAGGTCCTAACACGTAAAGTCATGGCAATATCCTCATCAACAGATTTCGAGCGCTAGCAAATGCACTCCTGTCGTTAAAAAGGTTAGAACCCGCGTAGCGCTCGCGGGGCGAAATCACCAACAGGGAACCGACCCTGCTAATAAGACCTTCAACGCCTCATAAGAAGCCAATGCCCCAATTGAGCAGCGCATAGGCACTTGCAGTTGCTCGTTCTTAAATCCGTCTCATCCGTGAAAATCCGTGTTAAGCCTTTAACTCTTTAGCGCACGATTAAACTCCCATTCCAACATCCCACGCAATCCCTTGCTAAAATCTCTCTGGTGGCCCCATCGGATCAAAAACTGGTGCAATCCATCCTCCTCGCCGGAGGAGACACCATCGCGGTCGACCGCCGCCCAAAGTTAAACGAACGCTTGAACCATCGCGTCGTCTCTCAACATTCCGCAATACCAAGCCAATCAAAAAACAGGAGCAACATGACCGAGATCGTCTCTATCCACGCCCGCGAAATCCTTGACTCCCGTGGTAATCCCACCGTCGAAGCCGACGTCCTCCTCGACAGCGGAGCCAAAGGCCGCGCCGCCGTTCCCAGCGGAGCCTCCACCGGCGAGCACGAAGCGGTCGAACTCCGCGACGGAGACAAAGAGCACTACCTCGGCAAAGGCGTCCTCCAGGCCGTAGAAAACGTCGAATCCATCCTCGGTCCCGAGCTCACCGGCATGGACGCCTCCAACCAGCGCCTCATCGACGCCACCATGATCTCGATCGACGGCACCGAAAACAAATCCAAGCTCGGTGCCAACGCCATCCTCGCCGTCTCCATGGCCGTCGCCCGCGCCAGCGCCGAAGCCCTCAAACTCCCGCTCTACCGCTACCTCGGCGGAGTCAACGCCTGCCTGCTCCCCACGCCCATGATGAACATCCTCAACGGCGGCAGCCACGCAGACTCCAACGTCGACTTCCAGGAGTTCATGGTCATGCCCACCGGCGCGGAAACATTCTCCGACGCTCTCCGCTGGGGCACCGAAGTCTTCCATACCCTCAAGGGCGTCCTCAAGAAGAAGGGCTACAACACCGCCGTCGGCGACGAAGGCGGCTTCGCACCTAGCCTCAAATCCAACGACGAAGCACTCGACCTTATCATCGAAGCTATCCAGCTCGCCGGCTACACCCCTGGTGAAGACATCTCCATCGCCCTCGACCCCGCCTCCAGCGAGTTCTACGATAAAGAAAAAAACAAGTATGTCTTCAAGAAGAGCGACAAGCGCGAGCTCTCCTCCGAAGAGATGTCCGCCTTCTGGGAGAACTGGGTCAACAAGTATCCCATCGTCAGCATCGAAGACGGCCTCGCGGAAGACGACTGGGCTGGCTGGGCACACCTCACGCAGATCCTCGGCGACAAGGTTCAGCT
>Ga0116129_1000129_pt1 | contig 54593 bp, 53 predicted proteins | sample June2015DPH_17_2_FD_89732 | JGI IMG/M metagenome (GOLD analysis project Ga0116129, IMG submission 89732) | Peatland microbial communities from SPRUCE experiment site at the Marcell Experimental Forest, Minnesota, USA - June2015DPH_17_10 | ecosystem: Environmental > Terrestrial > Soil > Wetlands... | reverse complement strand
TCGAGACGCCGGTCGGCGATCCTGCTCGATGCGTCATCGTGCGTACGCATCTCGATCCGCTCACCGGCCGCACGCTCTATGTCGACGTCGTGCGCCGCGGCGACCCGCCAACGATCGCGGTGCGCCCGGAACGCTGGGTGCAACGGCAATCATCGGCAGGCGCTGGGCTTGCGGCGCAGGCACCCCGGGTGACTCAATGATCGCCTCGATAAGTCCGCCCGACGATCCAATTGCCCCCGAAATCCTGCGGACGATCCTCGAGGCGATCGGCCAGGAAGCAGGCGCGGCGGTGGAGCAGACCGCGATCAGCCCCATCGTGACCGAGGGCAAGGACTATTCCGTGACCATCTGTGACGCCGAGGGGGCGCTCGTTTCTGGAACCAGTGTACAGGCGCTGCACTTCGGTGCCGCCATGCACGCGGTGCGTGCCACGATCGCGGCTCATGGCAACAGCATCGCCGCAGGGGATGTGTTCGTGGCGAACGACCCTCACAGCGGCGGAGGCGTCCATCCGCAGGACGTTGTAATCCAGCGCCCCGTCTTCTTCGACGGGCGGCGGGTCGCCTGGGTCGCGCTCACCGCGCACATGATGGACATGGGTGGCATGGTGCCGGGTTCGTCGGCCCCGCAGGCGACGGAATGCTACCAGGAAGCGCTGCGCCTGCCGCCCGTGCGCCTGATCAGGTGGCACGAGGAGGTCAGCGACATCTGGAACATCCTGCGGGTCAACATCCGCAGCTCCGCGCTGGTGGAGATGGACATGCGCAGCCTCATCATCGGCAGCGCCGTCGCAGAAAGGAAGCTCGTGGAAATGGTCGGCGAGATGGGCCTGGCCACTTATCTCGCTGCTGCGCGCTCGCTGCTGACCCGCGCCGAGTCCGTGCTGCGTACCCGGATCCGCGACATCGAGGACGGGTGCTACGCCAGCGTCGCCCGGGTCGAGTATCGCGACACTCTGTTGCGCATCCCCTGCGAGCTGCGGATCTTGGGCGACCGATTGCTTTTTGACTTGAGCGCAGCACCGTCCCAGGTGCCCCACTTCTTCAATTCCAAGGCCTACATCCTGCGCGCGGTCATCGTCCCGCGCGTCCAGGAACTGCTCGCGCCCGGCCTGCCGATCAACCAAGCCTTCTATGATGTCGTGGAACTCATGACCAAGAGCGGCACGATCGTGGACTCGGTCATGCCGGCCCCGATCGCGGCGGCCCATATGGACGCGACCATGGCGGTCGACGCGGCGGCCTGGCAATGTCTGCAGCTCGCGATCAATGCCTCACCTAAGGCCATGGGGCGCGACTACATCACGGCACCCGCGCCCGCCGCTTATGGTGTCGGACGCTGGAACTATCTCGACGCCGAGAGCGGCGAGCGGCGTCTTTTCACCCTCATGAGCGGCGCCTTGTGCGGTAGTCCCGCCGCGCGCGACCGCGATGGCATCGATCTTAAGTCGGGTCTCACGGCCTCCGCCAGCCGCATGGAGTATGCCGACATCGAGGTTCTGGAAAGTGCGTATCCGCTCCTGTTCCGGGCGCGGGGCACCGCCGGCGGACTACACGGTTACGGATGCACTCGGTCCGGCCTCGGCTGCCACGAGATTTTTGAGCCGCATGGAATAGACGTGATCGTGGGCAACATGACGGGAACCAAGTCTTGGTTTCCGGCAGCCGGCGGCGCGGGAGGGCTTCCCGGCGCCACGATGCGCCTCTGCGTCAAGCGCGCGGATGGCAGCATCGAGCCGTTGCATGCCCAGGCCGCCGGGGTCAGCCTGGCATCGGGAGATTGCTTCGAGTTGTGCTGTGCTACGGGCGGCGGCTACGGCGACCCGCTCGACCGTGACCTCGCGTCGGTGATACACGACGTGCGCACCCGGCGTATCGACGAAACCATCGCCGGCGAGATCTATGGCGTGCGGTTCGCGCACGGCTCGATCGATGCCGAGCACACTGCGGCGCATCGCGATCGGCTGCGTCTCGACCGTTTGCGACGCGCACGTCCGGCCAAGCATCCTGTCGCACAGCACGCTGCATCCGCCCTCGATGGCACGCCTGCATTGCCGCTCTACACCGGCATCGTTCAGCATGGCGACCTTGCCGTCGCCGAAGCATCGGGTGCCGTGCTGGCGATCGCGCCCGACAACTGGCTGAACGGCTGCCCGGTTCTCGACACGCCGATAGATGATCGGGGCGCAGGCGTGGTCGCGCGCGCGCACCTTGATCCTAAGTCGGGACGGATACTCTTCATCGACGTCATCTTCAAAGATGAGCCGCCGAGCCTGGCGATACGGCCGGATCGGTGGGTGCACGCGAGCGCCTCGGCGAGCACGATCACGCCGATGCATGCGGGAGGATGAAAAATGATCAGCAGCGGCTACGAGCAGCTCTTTTCGATCGACAACGCGACCCGGGCGTCGGGCGGACCCATCGAGGACCCCTATCCGGTCTGGGCGCAACTGCTCGCCGCAGGTCCGGTGCACAAGGGCACCCTCGCCGAATGCATGGGGCTGCCTCCCGAACGCTGCGGGGGCGGGCTGTATATTCCGGGGATCGACTACTACTCGGTGTTCTCGTTCGCCGCGGTGAGCGAGGTCTTCACTCGCAAGGATGATTTCGGCTCGGACGCCTACATCGACATGGGCACCGTCGTGCAATTTGGAGATTCCATCCTCAATATGGATGGCCTGCGGCATCGACGCTACCGCAATCTCATCCAGCCCTATTTCCAGCCGGACGCGGCGTCCGGCTGGTGGCGCGAAAAAGTCATCGCCAATCTCGTGGCCGAATTGATCGACGGCTTCGAACAGGAATCGAGCGTCGATCTCAGCGCGAACTTTTTCTCGCGCCTGCCGCTGCTTACCGTCACATCCGGCTTCGGCATGTCCTTCGAGGAAGGCGTTGCGTTTCGCACGCAAATGCTCGGCACGCTGCACGCGGTCACGCCGCAGGCGCGCGCCGACGCTAGACGCGGCGCCGGCCTGGTCCTCGACGGGGTCATTCGCGCCCGGCAGCGCGAGCCGCGAGACGACCTCATCTCCAGGCTCGCGCACGCCGTGCTGGAGGAAGATGACGGCGCGAAACGCACGCTCAGCGTCGAGGAAATCGCCTCCTTCTGCCGCTTGATCGTGTTCGCCGGAAGCGAGACGACCTGGCGGCAACTCGGCATCGCGATGTTTGCCCTGCTAAGCCATCCCGATCAACTCGCGCAGGTGATCCGGGACCGATCCCTGCTGCCGAACGCGATCCTGGAGTCGACGCGCTGGAATCCCGATCCGCTTTTTCCACGCAAGGTGAAGCGCAACACCACTCTGCAAGGCGCCGAACTGCCTGCGGGAGCGCATCTTCACCTTTGCCTGGGGGCCGCCAACCGAGACCCTAGCCGCTGGCCCGAGCCCGACAAGTTCGACATCCTTAGGCCCGTGCAGCGCTCCGTCGCCTTCGCCGCCGGCGCGCACTCCTGTCTCGGTCAGCACGTCGCCCGACAGGAGATCGCGACGGCGCTCAGTGCCCTATTCGACCGCTTTCCGAACATCCGTTGGGATCCGTCCAAGCCCCGCGGCCGATTGAGCGGCAGCCTCGTGCAGCGCGGTCCAACCGCCCTGCATGTGTTTCTACATTGAGAGCGCAGGCATGATGAAAATCAGCATTAAACGCGATCGCTGCTGCGGCGCGCAGCTGTGCATGCAGTTCGCGCCCGATGTGTATCGCCTCGACGCGCTCGGCTACAACGACTCCGACGGACAAGTCGTGCCGCCGGGAAAGGAAGAGCAAGCGAGACGCGGCGCGAGGAGCTGTCCGGAGGCTGCGATCCGGTTAGAAGTTTCGAGTGCGGGGTCGTGATGGGGCCAGCCGTGTACGACTACATCATCGTAGGCGCGGGCTCTGCAGGCTGCGTCGTGGCCTCGCGGCTCTCCGAAGATCAGCAGCTCCAAGTCTTGCTCATCGAGAGCGGCCCCGAGGACTTGAGTCCATTCATCCGCATGCCGCTGGGCGCGGGCAAGCTGATGGGCGTGGGCGGAATGAAGCGGCCCGCCAAGGACCATCTGTCGTTCTATCCTATATCGCCCGGCGGCAATCGCCCCACCGAGTTTTGGCTGAAGGGGCGCACCATGGGTGGGTCCAGCTCGATTAACGGCATGGTCTACATGCGCGGCGCGCCCGCCGATTACGACGGCTGGGAGGCGCGCGGCTGTCCGGGCTGGGGATGGCAGACCATCGGCCGATGCTATCGGGAGATGGAGAATCACGAACTCGGCGGCAACGATTGGCGTGGCGCCCACGGGCCGTTGCGGATCTCGATGAGCCGATTGAACGGGCTGGGCAAAGCGACGATCGCGGCCGCCGCCCAGGCCGGCGTGCGGCAGGTTGCCGACATAAACGACATCGACGTCGCGACGCTGGGCGGCATCGGTCCGCAGCCATGCACGATCTGGCGCGGGCGCCGCGTCAGCTCTGCGTGGGCTTTTCTGCGCCCCGCGCGCCGCCGGCCGAACCTGCATGTCATGTCCGAGACCGACGTGCTCGGCATCGAGTTCGACGGCCTGACGGCGACCGGCGTACGGCTGCAGAACGCATCGGGCGCGCGAACCGTCAGCGCTCGTGAGGTCGTGTTGTCGGCCGGAGCCATCCACTCGCCGAAACTGCTGCAGCTTGCCGGGATCGGGCCCGCCGATCTCTTGAAGACGCACGGCATCGCACTGCGCGTGGACTCGCCCAACGTCGGCCGCAACGCCCAGGAACACCGCACCGTCAAGGTTTCCTACTACCTGAAGCGCGGCGGTCGAAACGCTGAGTTGCGTGGCCTTGGGCTGCTGCTCTCCACGCTGAAATACGGCCTGGCCGGCCGCGGCGCGCTGTCGACCTGCATCTGGGAAGTCGGCGGATTGGTCAAGACTCAGCCCGGCCTCGACGTCCCGGACTGTCAGATCGGCGTGACCTATTTCACTCATGACAAGGACGGCATTCGCGAGCGGCCCGGCATGGGCATCTTCGGCTATGTGGTGCACCCACGGAGCCGTGGCGAAATCGCGATCACATCGGCCGACCCCGCGGCCCTGCCGCGCATAACGGCGAACTACCTCGCCGACGACTACGACCGCAGCCATACCGTTTCGCTGTTTCGGTACATGCGCGGGCTGGCGCGGCAACCAGCGCTCGCACCGTTCATCGAAGCGGAGGACAACCCCGGCACGGCGGCGAGCAGCGACGATGATCTTGTCGATGCGAGCTTCGCGCAAGGCGCCTGCGGGAACCATGTTTCGGGTACGTGCCGCATGGGCACGGATGAGGCCGCGGTCGTCGACCCGGACTTGCGCGTGCGCGGTGTGAAGGGCCTGCGCGTGGTCGATACCTCGATCATGCCTGAGCTGGTTTCCGGCAATACCAACGGGGCAGCCATGGCGCTGGCCTGGCACGCCGCGGAGCGCATCCGGGAAGGACGTTGAGCGATGGCTGAATCAACTCTGATACGAGGCGGCTGCGTCGTCGATGGAACCGGCGCACCACCGAAAAGCGCCGACGTGCTGATCACGAACGGCAAGATCGCCGCGGTGGGACGGGTGGACGCCGCCGGCGCCACCGTCGTCGATGCGGACGGATTGATCGTCACGCCCGGCTGGGTCGACGTGCACACCCACTACGACGGCCAGGTCTATTGGGACCCCCTCATGACGCCGTCCTCCTGGCACGGCGCCACGACTGCCGTCATGGGTAACTGTGGCGTCGGCTTCGCCCCGGTGAGGCCCGATGAGCACGACCATCTGATCGATCTGATGCACGAGATCGAGGACATCCCCGCGGAGACTCTGCGGGCGGGCATCCCCTGGGGCTGGGAAAGCTTCACCGAGTACCTGGCGTGCCTCGACGCAACCCCGCGCGCCATCGACGTGGGCGTGCTGGTCCCCCACGGCGCCGTGCGCACTTATTTGATGGGCGAGCGCGGGATTCGCGAGCCGGCCAGCAGCCAAGAAATCCAGGCGATCACCACGATGATCGCCGACGGCATCGATGCCGGCGCGCTCGGTTGCTCCGCCAACCGGACGCTGCGCAAGGAAGGTGTCGTTCCAGGATCCTTCGCCTCCGATGAGGAACTCTTGACCATCGCCAAAGCCGTGGGACTTCGCAATGCCGTCTTCCAGACAAGCCCGGCCTCGTTCATGGGTCCCAAGGAATGGACCAGCTACGAAGCGGAGTGCGATCTTTTGCGCCGCATGAGTCTCGTCGGCAACGTGCGCATCACCTTTCCCGTCGTGCAGGACCATCAGGACCCGGATCGCTGGCGGCAGATTTTCGCGGCGATCGATGCTGCGAACGCGGCGGGCGCAAAGCTCATGCCGCAGATCCTTGCGCGGCCGCTCAATGCGATCGCTACGCTCGGCGGCCGGCATCTGTTCGAGAAGCTGGGTAGCTTTCGCAAGATTGCAGCAGGTGCGACGGACGCCGCCGAACTCGCACGGCGGATGAGTAGTCCGGCTGTTCGAGAGGCCATCCTCGCAGAGGCGCGCGCCGCTCTCAGCGCACGGGCGTGGCTCTTGGACTCGATCTACCACATGTCCGATCCGCCCAACTACGAGCCGCACCCTGACCAGAGCATCGCCGCCGCCGCGCGCCGGCAGGGCGTGGCGCCTTGGGATTTCTTCTACGACGCGCTGCTCGAGCAGCAGGGCGAGGCGATGTTCTTGATGGTCGCGGCCAACTACGCCGCCGGCAACGGCGATGTGGTGCTGGAGATGATTCGGCATCCGGCGACCGTGCTCGGCCTTGGCGACGGCGGCGCTCACTGCCTGGGCCTTTGCGACGCCACCACGCCGACAACGCTTCTCAGTCACTGGGTGCGAGACCGCTCCCGCGGCGAGCGCCTACCCCTGGAAGTCGCGGTGCGCGAGCTGACCGCAACCCCGGCGCGGGCGTTCGGACTCCGCGACCGCGGCGTGCTGTCGCCTGGCATGCGTGGCGACATCAATCTCATCGATCTTGGCGCAATCCAGATGCGGCCGCCGGAATTCGCGCACGACCTGCCGGGCAATGGCAAACGCCTCGTTCAGCGCGCCAACGGCTATGTCGCCACCTACGTGGGCGGCGAAGTCATCTTCAGGAACGGCCAGGAAACCGGTGCCCGCCCCGGCCGCACGATCCGGCGGAGCGCGCAATGAGCAAGCACACGAACTTTCCGGACCCCGCAGCCATTCGAGCGAAGTTGACCCACCCGGTCATCGACTGCGACGGACACTACACCGAGTTCGCCCCGGTGTTCCGTGACCAGTTCATCGAGACGATCGGCCAACTCGCCGGCGCGAAGCTGCGCGCAGAGCTCGCCGCGCAGCCGGATATCCGTCAATTTCTGTTGCGGCAAACCTCGCCCCTCGGCCAGGCGTTCGGCTCCGCCAGCTGGATCGCCTCCTCTCCCCAAGAGCGCCGGGATAACTGGATTCCCATGCCAGGCTGGGGGCCGCCGCACGCGAACGCGCTCGACCGCGCCACCGCGCTCTTGCCGACGCTGCGGGCGCAGCGTCTCGATGAGATCGGCATCGACTATTCGGTCCTCTATCCAAGCGGGGCTCTGTTCTACCCGCATATCGACCGCGCCGACCTTCGGCAGGTGGCCTGCCGCGCGTTGAACGTCATAAACGCCGAAGCCTATCGCGGCGTGAAGGAGCGGATGACGCCTGCGGCGTCGATTCCGATGTTCACGCCTGGCGAGGCCATAGCCGAATTGGACCATGCCGTGAAGCAGCTCGGGTTGAAGGTCGCGATGGTCGGCAGCGTCGCCCGACCGATCCCCAGCATCCACCGCTCCCACCCGGAACTCTATCAAAGCGTCTACCGGATCGACTCCTTCGGTCTCGACAGCGATCACGACTATGACCCGTTCTGGGCAAAGGCGGTCGAGCTCAAGGTTCCGCTGGTGTCGCATGGCACGGCCTACTCGACCGGCTTTCGCCGTTCACCTACGAACTACACGTTCAACCACGCCACCAATTTCGCGGAAGCGGGCGATGTTCTCTGCCGTTCGCTGTTTCTCGGCGGCGTTACCCAGCGGTTTCCGGCGCTGAAGTTCCAGTTCCTGGAGTGCGGGGCTGGATGGGCGTGCATGCTGTTCGCCGAGATGGTTCACCGTTGGGAAAAGCGAAACATCGGCGCGATCCATGAACATCTGCGGGCCGCAAGCGCCACGGCTCCGGAGTTTCTGCGCCTATTGCAGCAGTATGGTGGAGACCGGATCCGGGAAAAACTCCAGGACATGCCCCATGGGATCATGCTTCAGCTCGGGACCAAGGAACCGCCGGACGATTTTGCAGCCCTTGATATCGAACAGGCGCGGGACATTCATGATTTGTTCGTGCCGCGCTTCTTCTTCGGTTGCGAGGCTGACGATCCGACGACCGCCTGGGCGTTCGATACCCGCGCCAATCCCTGCGGTGCACGCATGCGCGCCGTGCTGGGGTCCGATATGGGCCACTGGGACGTGCCCGACATCCGCGGGATCCTGCCCGAGGCGCGGCAGATGGTCGAGCGTGGCCTGATGACCGAGCAGGACTTCCGACGCTTTACATTCGAACACCCGCATGAATTCTTCAGCGTGAATCCCGATTTCTTCAAGGGCACGCGCATCGAACCGTATCTTTAGCTTTAGCGCCGGATCTTCCCTCGGTTTCTCCCAGCCGTAAGTAACTAGCACATGAACTGCTGTATTTATTAATATATCATTGTTTTATATCACTAAATTTTCTCAATATCTAGTTATTATCTAGTATTTATATAAGTATTTCTGATATACTCGTCGTCGTGATGCAGTCGCCCAAGATCGATCGACTCCTCGCACGACTCCGTATCGGCATGGCAACTTCCGCCGCGCTCGGGCAGGCTCTGGGGGCATCTCAATCTTGGATGTCCAAGACCTTGCGCGATTTGGCTCGCGACCGCCGCGTCATCAAGCTCGGCTACACTCGCGGCGCGCGCTACGCCTTGCGGCGCAATGTTGAAGCTATAGGCTCCGCTTGGCCTCTGCGTCGCGTCGATCGCGCCGGACACATCGAGGAACTCGGCACGCTCTACGCCCTTGCCGCCCACCAGTACTATCTGGAACCTGACGATGGCGCGACCGCAATCGGATTCACCGGCGGCGGCGTGAGCACGAGTCTGCCCTACTTCCTCCAAGACCAGCGCCCGGGCGGATTTCTAGGTCGCGCCGTTCCCCTGCGATATCCCGAATTGCGGCTGCCGCAACGAGTCGTCGATTGGACCGATGATCATTACCTGCGCTATCTCACATTGCGCGGCTCCGACGCTGTCGGTGATCTCATTCTCGGCCGCGTTGCCTTCGACGAATCCATCGCACAACAACGCCACGCCGCCCACATGGACATTGAGCAGCGCGCACTTCGCTACCCGCAGCTCGCTGAAGAAGTGATGCAAGGCGGTCTGCCGGGCTCTTCGGCTCACGGTGAACATCCGAAGTTTACCGCCTTGCTGAAGGACGCGAACGGCGAACGCCACGTGTTGGTCAAGTTCTCACCGCCCAAGGATTCCGCGGTCGGCCGGCGATGGTCAGACCTGCTCCATGCAGAGCACTACGCGCACCAGATCTTGCAAACGGCAGGAATTCCGGCCGCGAGTTCGCGCATCGTCTGCGCCGCGAACCGCACCTTTCTAGAAGTCGATCGCTTCGATCGCGAGGGCGCCTGCGGCCGCATCGGTGTCACTTCCCTGCTCGCCATCGACACCGCGTGTTACGGCCTCCTTGATCACTGGATCGCCGCCGCGACCCGCCTGCGCAACGACGATCGAATTGACGCGCAGACGCTCGAGCAAATCCGCTTGGTGGCGACTTTCGGCGCCCTCATCGCGAACACGGATCGCCATTTCGGCAATCTCGCCTTTTACGATAAGTACGACGGCCGCTTTGCGCTCGCGCCAATCTACGACATGCTGCCCATGCTCTTCGCGCCTGAGCACGATCAACTGTCCGTTAGAATCTTCGATCCCCCCGATCCCTCCTCGGACACCTTGAGCGTGTGGGCGCAGGCACGCGCGCTCGCAGAAAATTATTGGCGCGGGTTAGCCCGCGATTCCGTCGACAAGGATTCCGCCGACGAAGTTTCGTCGATCAGCGATGACTTCAGACAGCTTGCCGCCGCCTGCCTAAATACCCTAGAGAAGCTGCCGCGAATCGGCGCTTACGCCGCACGCCCGCTCCCCTAGATACCAAAATAAAATCCGCCTCCAAATTCGAGAGCATCCGGATCCCTGGGGTGTGGACATCAGCCATCGCTACGACGGTGCTCCATGCTTACGGTGCTCCATATTTTGCCGCGAGTTCGAGCAGATCAGGATTACGCTGCACCCCCGTAGAGCGCATGACCCCTGCGACAGTGACATAAGCGCCGACCGTGAACAGGAAGTCGAGCATTTGCTGGTTGTTCCACTCTTTCATCAGAGCCTGCCAGTTGCCATCGCTGATTTTACGATCGTTCACGAGTTCTTCGGTCGCGCGGATTACTACGCGCTCGAATTCTGAAAAGTAAGGATCATCCGCTCCCGCCTGAATCGGTCCGAACATGTCCGGCTGCAAACCGCAACGAACACTGGTGTTCAAGTGACTCGACCACATGTAGGTCGCTTTGCAGATCCAGGCAACACGCATGATGGCGATCTGTCGCTGCTTTACCGGTAAGGTGTTGGTGCTCAGCAGATGGATGTTGAACTGGGAGAAAAGATCCGCAAGCTTCGGGTGATGCGCAAAAGTCAGCAGCACAGGATTGGTGTCTGCTCCCCGGAAAATGCCACCTGCCCATTTCTGCAGAAATGCGCGCATAGCGTCGGTCAGTTCGTCCTGACGGACGGGAGGCATGTGCGGCGGCGGATCGGAACATGGCATAGGTAGGGATTTCGGCAAGCCTGGGAAAAGTCCTCAGCATAGCAAAGCTTGGCGCGATGGCGCGGCAGCCGGGCGTCGCCCAAGCGTCCAGCAGTGGATTCAACACGCGCGACCGCCCCTGCGCGGTTACTGAGCCTAAGCCCGCAGTCGTCCGCTGGAAGCAGCCCATTTCAAGATGGTGGCGGCCAGTACCTCGATTGCGGGGTTCGATTCCCTCGCGAAGATCACCGCGAACTGGATCTTGGGCAACGCCGGCAGTTCGTCGCGGGCTCCGACGACCTCCAGTCCCGGGGGTAGTAACCGCGCCGAATGCGGCATCAGACCGATGCCGGCGCGCGCGGCCGCAGTTAGGCCTGCGAGGCTGGCGCTGGTAAAGGCGACGCGCCAGCTACGCCTGGCGTATTCCAGTGTCTCGATCGCGCATGCGCGGGTAATGCTTGGTGGTGGGTATAGTAGGAGGGGGAGCGGCGCTTTGGGGTCGGCACGGAATTCCGGGTGGGCCGCCCAAGCGAGCGGCTCTTCCCACGCGACCGTGCCTCGCGGGCTACCGCCGTGGCGCTTGACGAAGATCAGATCGAGTCGCCCAGCGTCGAAGGCCTCGCACAGATCGCCGCTGAAGCCGGCGCGCAATTCAAGATCCACATCGGGATGGCGGCGGATGAAGGCGGCAAGCACGTCGGGCAGCGCCGACAGCACGAAATCCTCCGACGCTCCCAATCGCAGCCGGCCGCGCAACGGTGCCGCCGACAGATGCTGCTGAAGACGTGTGTGGCTATCGAGGATGGCGCGGGCATGCTCGAGCAGCACCTCACCTTCCGACGTCAACGCCACGCTGTGAGTATCGCGATCGATGTATCGCCGCCCGGTGCGCTGCTCGAGTTTGCGTATCTGTTGACTGACCGTTGATTGCCGCAGGCCGAGAAGGCGGGCCGCCCCGGTGAAACTGCCGACCTCTGCCACGGTGGTGAATGTTTGCAGCAAGTCTACCGGCAGGAATTCCATGGTTATCATGATACGTGATGACTGTAATTTTTGATATGCTTATTGCGAATATCCGTGCGCGGCCCGAATATAGCGGTACTTGAGGAGGCCGACCATGTCCCTATTCAAGACCCGTATCGCTCGGCTTCCGGTCGATGGGTTTCTACTGCTGCTCGTTTGCACGGTTGCGCTGGCAGCGTATTTTCCGGCGCATGGCGCCGCGACCGAGCAGGTTGACCATGCGGTAGCCGCGGCGGTCTCTCTCCTCTTCTTGCTCTACGGGGCACGACTCGCGCCGCGTGCAATATGGTCAGGCCTACGCAATTGGCGGCTGCAGTCGTTGGTATTCGCCAGCACCTATGTGCTGTTTCCTTTGCTTGGAATCCTGCTCGCGTTGCTGCTGCGGCATCGCCTTCCGGCGGACGCCGTGACGGGCCTGCTGTTTCTTTGCCTGCTGCCGTCGACCGTGCAATCCTCGATCGCCTTTACCGCGATCGCGCGCGGCAACGTACCGGCTGCACTTTGCAGCGCCTCGCTGTCCAACCTCCTGGGCGTGGTGCTGACCCCCATCCTGGTGTCGCAACTGCTTCCCGCCGCAGGCGGTGGGTTCTCGTTGCTGGCTTTCGAGGATATTGCACGGGAGATTCTCCTGCCATTCGTGATTGGTCAGATCATTCGGCCATGGGCAGGTACATGGTTGCTGCGCCATCCCCGGCTTACCGCGGTGGTCGATCGGGGTTCGGTACTGGTGGTCGTCTATGCCGCCTTCAGCGCCGGCATGGTGGCGGGCATCTGGCACCAACTGTCGGTCACCAGCCTCGCGGCGCTCCTGGCAGTCGACCTCGCCTTGCTTGGGATGGTGATTTGCATGACGACCCAGGCGAGCCGTTTGCTCAAGCTGCCGACCGAGGATGAGATTGCCGTCGTTTTCTGTGGGTCCAAGAAAAGCATGGCCGGGGGTATTGCGATGGCCGCGATTCTGTTTCCCGGGCATGCGGTGGGACTGATCGTGTTGCCGGTAATGCTTTTTCATCAGGCACAGCTGTTCGTCTGTGCGGCGCTTGCCCGCCGCTATGCGCGGCGTAGCCCGCGCAGCTCCGGGCTCATGGCTGGCGTTGGTGTACTATAAGAAGCGATGCGCGATCCGGTGATGCTCAGAGATGACAAGGGTGGCGGCGGTGGACGGCCGAACCCGCGCAATGTGCTCGGCGAGCGGCTCGAGGTATGTTCCCTCAGGCCCATGACCGGATTCTTCCGCGATGGCTGCTGCGATACCAGCCGCGAGGATGTCGGCAGCCATACAGTGTGCGTAGTCATGACGGCGGCCTTTCTCGAGTTCTCGAAGTCCCGCGGAAATGACCTCTCGACGCCGGTTCCCGAATACGGCTTTCCCGGTTTACAGCCCGGCGACCGCTGGTGCTTGTGCGCGCCGCGCTGGCAGGAGGCTCTGAAGGCAGGCCGTGCGCCGCGCGTGGTTCTGCGCGCAACCCACGAGGGTGCGCTTGCCCATTGCTCGCTCGCGGATCTCAAGCGCTTCGCGGTGGATATCGACTGATCGCGAAAGGGTGAGCGCAGGCCTTGCTTGACACCTGGCTTTAAGTCGGGGAGATTAGCCGCACGGGTTTCGAAGTGAAGGAACATAGTGCAAGCCGAGCAGCAGCAGCAATGAAGCGCACGGCCGAAACTGCCTTCACCGGCGAAACCGCCCTCATCCTGGCAGCCGAGCGTCTATTTGCCGAGGGCGGAATCGAGGGCGTCGCGTTGCGCCAAATCAATCAAGCGGCCAACCAAAAGAATATTTCAGCCGCGCACTACCATTTTGGGTCTCGCGAAGGGCTTGTCCAAGCGGTGCTGGCCTATCGCTTGCCCAAGCTTGACCGGCGCCGTGGTGAGCTGCTCCAGCGCAAAGTCGCTGCCAAGGACGTCAGGTTCTATCTCGAGGCTTTCATAGCGCCGCTGGTCGAGGAGCTGGCCCCACGGGAGGAAGGTAACTACTACCTCCGGTTTATCCAGCAATACGAGAAATACCGCGGGGATTATGCGTTCGTCCGTCGGATCTCGCCCTGGGGCGTGGAAATTTACGCAGGGCTGGAAAGCCTGCTCTACTACATCCCCGAGAATGTGCGGCGCCTGCGCATCGGCTACCTCATCAACATGATCCATTCGGTGCTCGCCACGGCCGAGGAGAGGTTGGAAAAGGGCGAGGTCTCGCATGAAGATATGCCGCTGATCGCCGCCAACACCGTGGACATGTTCGCGGCCGCGCTCGGCGCTGCGCTGTCGGCACAGACCATTCGCCAACTAGCGGCGCGCGAGTCCTGACGGCAAACGCGCGGGACTTGACGGCAAATAATTCGAGTAGCTTAATAACCGCTGAAGAGGACGCGGGATTTCGCTACTCTCGTGGGCAGTTCCGGCAGCCGCCGGTGGGGGGAACACAATGAAGGTGGGCATCACCTGCGGTGGCATCGGCCCTTACGCCAGCGGCGATTTTCTGCGCCGTTCGGCGCAGGCGGCGGAGCGCGCAGGCTTCGCGCACTATTGGATTCCCGACCACGTGGTTCTGTTTGCCTCCTATCCTGAATCGAAATATCCATACGCGAAAGGGTCCGGTCAGAAGCTTCCCGACCAGGATCCGGACGCGCCGCTGCAATTCGGCGACGACACCTTCGCCTTGGTCGACCCAGCCATCGCATTTGCCGATCCGGTAGTGGCAATGACTTGGCTGGCCGCGGCGACGACCACGATCGAGATCGGCTCCAATGTGCTCGTTCTACCACAGCGCCATCCGATCATTCTCGCCAAGCAGCTGGCGACGTTGGATGCGTGCTGTTACGGCCGCACCATCCTTGGTGTCGGTGCCGGTTGGGCAAAGGAGGATTTCGACGCCATCGGCGTTGACTTTACCAAGCGAGGAAAGATCACGAACGAGATGATCCGCGTCCTGAAGACGCTGTGGCGCGCCCATGCCTCGAGCTTCGAAGGCGAATTCTTCAATTTCAAGGAGGCGTTCTGCTATCCGAAACCGGCACGAGCTGGTGGCGTGCCGATTTTGGTCGGCGGCGAAAGCAAGGCCGCCATGCAGCGTGTGGCACAGCTGTGCGACGGCTGGCTGCCCTACAACCTGCCCGTCGAGAATGCGGCCTCGGTCATTTCCGAACTGAGGGAAATGACCCGCGCCGCAGGCCGCAACCCGGAAAGCCTGCGCATCTGCAAGATCGTTTACGAGACGGCGACGCTGGATGATCTGAAGCGCTACCGCGACGCCGGCGTCACGGAGTTCAACCTCGCCACGAATGGCGACATCCCGATCGAGGATGCCGGCATGGAGGCGAAGTTCCGCGAGTGGAAGGAAACCCTCGTGGCACCGATCGCGGCACTTTGAACTGGATGGCTCCGGCATGAAGATCGGCATCACTTGCGGCGGCATCGGTCCCTATGCGAGCGGCGCCTTCATACGAGCTTCCGCAAAAGCCGCCGAGCAGGCCGGCTTCGCGCATTACTGGATGCCGGACCATGTGGTGCAGTTTGCCGCATATCCGGAATCGACTTATCCCTACGCCGAAGGTTCGGGACAGGAGCTACCCGAACAGAGCGCGGAAGCGCCTCTGCAGTTCGGCGACGATACCTATGCCAATGTCGATCCGCGCAATCCATTGATCGACCCGGTGATGGGGATGGCCTGGGCCGCCGCCGCGACTTCCTCGCTCGAGGTTGGCACGAATGTCCTGATCCTACCGCAGCGCAATCCGGTGGTACTTGCTAAGGAGCTCGCGACGCTGGATTCGTTTTCGAAAGGAAGGATTCTGCTGGGCGTCGGGGTGGGCTGGGCGAAAGAAGAGTTCGTAGCCACGGGGGCGGACTTCTCGGTGCGCGGCAAGCGTACGGACGAGGCGATCGCAGCCATGCGCGCGCTTTGGAATCAGCCCGTGTCGAGCTTCGCCGGCGCCTTCGATTCCTTCTCCAATGCTTACTCCTATCCCAAGCCCTGCCGTAAGGGCGGCGTTCCGGTGTTGATCGGCGGCGAGAGCAAGCCCGCGATGCGCCGGGTAGCTCGCCTCGGCGATGGCTGGCTGCCCTACAATCTGCCGGTCGATCGGGCGGCTGGCGTGATCGCCGAGCTCAAAGCCATGACGCGTGATGCCGGCCGTGATCCCGCGGCGCTGCGGATCATCAAGATCGTTTATTCCAACGCCGGCCTCGATGAGCTGAGGCGTTATCGCGACGCCGGCGTTACAGAATTCAACATGGCCTCGAGCGGCGAACTACCGACCGACGAAACCGGCATCGAGGCGAAATTCGGCCAGTGGCGTGACCGCATAGTCGGGCCCGTCGCAGAGCTGTAGGCGAAGACAGTATACAAGAGGAACGGCCATGGGAATGTTGGACGGCAAGGTCGCGCTGATCACCGGCGCGGGCACCGGGATCGGCAAGGGCACGGCGCTGCACTTCGTGCGCGAGGGCGCCAAGGTCGTCATCGCCGCTCGGCGCACCGAGAAGCTGACGGATACCTGTGCGCTCGCCCCGGACAAAATCAGCTGGGTGCGCATGGACCTCAACGACGCCGACGAACGGGCTCGCGCGCTGGCGACGGCTGTCGAGCGCCATGGCCGGCTCGACGTGCTGGTCAGCAATGCCGGCTCGCAGCTGTGGAAGAGCTTCGAGGAAACGACTGACGCGGAAATCGTGGACATCTACCAGACCAATCTCGCATCGACGGTGCGCTTCATCAAGCAGGCGGTGCCTTATCTTGCGAAAAGCAAGGGCAACATCGTCATCATTTCCTCGTGTGCCGGCCGCTATGTGCTTTCCCCATCGCAATTGCTTTCGGTGTACGGCGCCTCGAAAGCCGGGCTCAATCAATTCACCCGCGCCGTGGCACCCGAACTCGGGCCGAAGGGCATTCGCATCAATGCAGTCGCGCCGGGTCTGACCCGCGGCGAATATGCCGACGAAGGACTGAAGCATAACGACCTCGCCACGCAGCAATGGATCCGGTCGGTCACGCCCCTTGGTCGCATTGGCGAGCCTGAGGACATTGCGCGGGTTGTGACTTTCATGGCTAGCGACATGGCCTCGTGGGTGACGGGCCAGGTGCTTGATGCCAGCGGCGGCTGGCAAATCGCCGGCGGCTGACGCTCAACCCGGGAGGAATACGCATGGCAGAGAAACAGAAAGCGGTACTCGTCACCGGCGCGGCCAGCGGCATCGGCCGGGCCACTTGCGAGCGCTTGGCGCGCAATGGCTGGAACGTGCTGGCGGTCGATCGCGACGCGGAAAAGCTCGGCTGGAGCAACGCCGCCGGCATCGCCAACCTCATCGCGGACATCGCATCGGAACAGGATAACAACCGCATGGTTGCCGAAGCGGAACGGCTCTTCGGCGGGCTGAACGCTGCAGTGCTCAATGCCGCGGTGACCGGGGGCGGGGGTATTGAAGAGCTGCCGTTCCAGGCTTTCCGCAAGGTCATTGAGGTCAACTTGTTCGGTGCCGTGCTCGGAATCAGGGCCGTGTTGCCGGCATTGCGCCGCCAGGGTGGAGGAGCCATTGCCGTTACCTCATCGACGGAGGGACTTGGCGCCGATGCCGAGAATTGGGCCTACGCCGCGAGCAAGCATGCGGTACTCGGCGTCGTGCGCGGAGTGTCTCGCGAAGTCGGATGGGAAGGCATCCGAATCAACGCACTTTGCCCCGGTCCCACCGAGACCGGTATGACCAGCGCGCTAAAAGACCTTGCGCCGGGCCATTATGATCTGCTGAGGCGTGCCGTGCCGCTGCAGCGCTGGGCCAAGGCAGACGAAATGGCGGCGGTGCTGGAATTCCTCATCTCGCCGGCGGCTTCCTACGTCAGCGGCCACGCGCTGGTGGCAGACGGCGGTACGATCACAGGCACCGGCCTCGTGGGTCCCAAAGCAGGAACTGCCAATGCCATCCCCGCCGAAATCAATCACTGAGCACATTTCGCATGACTGAGAGCAAAACAGCGATGCAGCAGACGAACTTCGCCGCGACCTCGCACACCGGCGAATTGACGCCGGCGGACTTCTCGTCTGATGAGGGTGCGCTGGCGTATGCCAATGCGCAGCTCGACAAACTGTTCGCAGCCATGCGCTACAAGCTGGAGAAGCACATCTTGGGCTGGCCGGGCGATGACCGTGAGCTCAACACCCATGAAGCGATCCGTCACTTGCTGCGCGATGTGAACTTCGGGCATTCGGCCTACGTCGAGGCGGACTATGAGAACCCCGCCTTCGCCAAGATGGGCGCGACCACGCGGATCAATTTTCAACAGCCGTCGACCGACTGCATGTACCACTCGGTGATCCTGCACAGCGACTATCGCTATCGGATCACCGGCAACCGCGGCTCGGCCTCGGTATTCCAGCTGGGCGTATACAGCGGGCATGCCTGCGATCTGATTGGCTGGAAGGAACATAGTGTCGTCAACAATTTCGATCAGCCCGAAGAGCTCGCGGCCAACCGCGAAGTCGACATCGTGCTGTCCCGTGAGAAGCCCGCGGACCTTGAAAATACGCTGTGGATGGAACTGCCCGAGGGGCGCAGCGAGCTGCACAGTCGGCAATACTATGGTGACTGGGAGACGCAGAACCCGGCGAATTTGCTGATCCGCATGCAGAGCCAGCGCTTTCCGGCGAAAGTGCTCGACCGCAAGACCGCCGAGCTGCGCTTCAACCGTCTCGTCGATCTTCTGCGCGTTCATACCAACTTCTACCGCGCGGGCGTCGAGATGCACCTGCGCCACGGGCCCGACCAGATCGACCTCGTCTCCTTCCCTGGCGCCTTCGTGGGTACCAGCTATTTCCCCGGCCATTTCCGCTGCCGGCCCGATCAAGCGGTCATTATCGAAGTCGAGGATCCGGACTCGCGCTACTGGAACGTTGCGCTCTACCAGATGCAGTTCGAAAACCTGGATTGGTGGTCGCGCGCCTCGTCGTACAACTGCACACAGGTCCATACGGACGCGGATGGCAAAGCGCGCTTCGTGTGCAGCTGGGCGGATCCGGGCGTGCCAAATTGGCTCGATGTGTCCGGTCGCGTGCTCAACCTCATTGCGTTCCGCTTTTGGCGCGCGGGCCGCGATCCGATCGGGCCTAGGCTGAGAACGGTGCCGCTGGCCACGGTCCGCGAGCACCTGCCTGCCGACACGCCCGCGATAACCCTTCAGGAACGCCATGCCCTGCTCGAGCGCCGGCTCGTGTCGGTCTATCGGCGCCGCATGGCCGACTTCTGACGACGAGCTCCGGAGCAACGCTACTATGGATGAAATCGCCCGCCTGAAGCATGCGCTCACCCTCGAGCCGCTGCTCGATGCCGCCTTCGCCGAAGCGGGAACGGGCGCAAAAGAATTTCGCGATGCCTCATTCCTGCCCAATCTCAAGAAGACGTTGGAAATCCCGACGCGCTTGGAATTGTCGGCGCGCGGGCTGATGGGCGTGCACGCCAATTTCAAGCGCTTCCTCGTCAATCGCCTGCGCTGGGAGGCCGATATCGAGCAACACCCGCAGATTCTCGAGGAAGACGTTTCCGACCCCATCGTGGTGCTCGGCCTGCCGCGCTCAGGCACCACGAAGCTGCAGCGCTTTCTCTCCGCCGATCCCAACGTGCAAGCGACCCCGGCCTGGGCGATGTTCAATCCCGCACCGTTTCCGGGTGAAGTGCCGGGTGATCCTTCCCCACGCATTGCCTGGGCCAATGACATGATGGCCGCTGTCACGAATACCGGCGAAACCTATCGGATCATGCATGATTTCAAGGCGCTGGAAGCAGACGAGACGAGCTTCATTCCGCTGGCGCAATTCGACAACGTCATGCAATTCATCACCACACCCGACTATGCGCACCTCGAATGGACCCGATCGGTCAGCCGCGTCCCCTCCCAGGCCTATCTCAAGGAGATGCTCAAGTACCTGCAATGGCAGAATGGTGGCAAGCGCGGCCGGGTCTGGGTGCTGAAAAACCCCGGCAATACCGGCGAGCTTGCTGAAATGCTGGAAGTGTTTCCCAACGCGACGTTCGTCATCTCGCAGCGCGATCTCTTCCAGACGATGGCCTCGAGCATGCGCATGGGTACCGAGATTCTGCGCAACACCTTCGAGCCACTCGATCTTAAGTTCGTCGGGAACTACACGGTGGATTACTGGGCCTACGAGCTGAAACGCTTTCTGGCGCAGCGCGAGGAGTTGACAGGCAAAGTCCGCCTCGTCGAGACCTCCTATAAACGCTGCGTCAGCGATGCCATCAGCGTCGCGCGCGAAGTCTATGAGCTTGCCGGCAGGCCCTGGACGCGGGAAGGTGAAGCGGCAATGCGCCAGTGGGACATGAACAATCCGCGTCACAAGCTCGGATCCTACGATTACGCGCTCGAGGACTATGGATGGAGCGAGGCGAAGGTGGCGGAGGCCTTCGGCCGCGTGGCGCAGGAGTGGCGCGGCCGCTGAGCGATATGCACAACGGGCGATACATTAGATAAGGGAGAACGATCGTGTACCTCACCGGCTTTTTTCAAAATGCCTATGTCACACGCAATCTAGAGCACGCCGAAGCGCGCGCAACCGAACGGCACGGGATCAAGGACTGGGTCCATTTCGAGCCGAAAATGGACGTCTACACGTCCGTGGCCGGCCGCGGCCCGTGCCACGTCAAGGTTGCACTTGGCTGGACAGGGCCGCTGCAGGTAGAGCTGATCGAACCCGTTTCGGGTAATTTGCAGCACTATCTCGATTATTTGCCGCCAAGCAAAACCGACTATTCGGCGCGCCTGCATCACATCTGCATGCGGGTCCCGGATTGGCACAAGGCACGCACCGAGGTCGACGTCAAGCAATGGCCGGTCGCCTATGAAGGCGGCGTCGAAGGCTGCAATTTCGTCTACATCGATTCCCGCGACAGCCTCGGACACTATCTTGAGTACATGTGGATGTCCGACGAGCTTTGGGCATACACCGGCGGCAAGTGAAAACTCTGCCGGGGCGCACGTCTCAGCGGAAAATGCCTGTCGTGCCGACCAGCTTTTTGATGAAGGCCGCGGGGCTGCGGATAATGGCACATGGCGCACTACCGACCGCACCTGAAAACAGCCAAAGACGCTCGCGCGATGCGCACACGCAAAGCCCTGCGCAGCGCGATGCTGAAACTTCTAGGGCGGAAACCGCTGGACAAGACCACGATTCTCGACATCTGCGAGACCGCCGGTGTCGGGTACACGACATTCTTCCGCCATCATCGAACCAAGGAGTCGCTGCTCGATGAAATTGCCGCCGCGGAAATCGCGCATCTCATCGGCCTGACCGTACCGATTGCAGTCACCCAAGATTTGCGTGCGGCCGGAATAGCTCTTTTCAGCTACGTCAATGAGCACCGCAAACTTTGGCGCGCATTGCTCACGGGCGGTGCGGAAGACGCGATGCGGAATGAATTCGTGCGACTGTCGCGGAAAGTTGCCGCCACGCGAGTCCATATCAACGACTGGCCGCCGCCCGATATCTCGACGATTCTGGTCGTGAGCTCCACGTTCGAGCTGATCTCGTGGTGGCTGCAGCAAAAGAAGCCTTTGCCGATCGAAGAGGTTGCTTTGATCTACGCGCGCATCATCATCCACCCGCATGTACGCAGCGACCGGATTCCACCGGCACGAGCGGCGCGCCGGTCCCGGCCGCGCTGACCCAACTGTACCGCGGCGCGGCGCACTGCGCCGGCAGCTGACACATGACAATAACCCATGTGCCCGGCACCACCCGCGCTTGCGCCGCGGGTCCTGGCTTGACAGCGCACGAAGATATGACCCATAGTGAGTCATATCTTTTAGGAGCGGCGAACATGCCCCGGCTGTCGGTGATCACGCGTGCGGGTGAGGAGCATTCGTTTGAAGCCAATGGGCACGGCACTCTCATGGAAGCCATTCGCGACAATGGATTCGACGAGCTTCTGGCGATCTGCGGCGGGTGTTGTTCCTGCGCGACGTGTCACGTGCACGTTGATCCCGCTTTTGTCGCAAAGCTGCCGGCCAGAAGCGATGACGAGGTGACTTTATTGGAAGGCCTGGATCATTTTAAGGAGAATTCGCGTCTTTCCTGTCAGATCCGGATAGCCGACGCGCTCGATGGCCTCAAAGTCAGGATCGCCCCTGAGCAGTAACCCCGAGGCATTCCTGGCACCGCGGCACAACGTTGAGCGTTGACGCATACGAGGGAGTTGGACCCATGAATCTTGAAGAGCGTGATTACTTCACCGACCGTGTGGTCCTGAAGGACCCCTACGACTACTTCGCAGAGCTCTACGCGAAGGATCCGGTCTATCAACCCAAACTCCGCGACGTCATGTTCGTCACGGGATTTGAAGAAGCCAATGAGGTCTTGAGGAACACGGAGGACTTCTCCTCGGTCATCGCGGTCACCGGCGCCGCCGTCCCGCTGCCCTTCAAGCCGGTAGGCGACGACATCTCGGCCCAGTTGGAGCAGCATCGTCACGAAGTGTCCGGCTCGGACATCCTCGTGACCTACGATGGCCAGCGCCACACCGCGACACGATCCCTGATGACCAGCCTGTTCGTGCCGTCGCGTTTGAAAGCAAACCAGGCGTACATGGAGGAGCTTGCCGACAAGACGGTGCGCGAAGTGGTCGCCAGAGGGAAATGCGAGCTCATCCAGGATGTCGCTGTTCCCTACGTGACCTTGGTAATCGCCGATCTGCTTGGCGTACCCGCCGATGATCGCGAATCTTTCAAGGAAGTGATCGCCGCGGGCCCACCCGCCGGTAACATCGATGCCGAGGAGCGACCTCACTCCAATTCGATTCTCGAGCATCTCGCCAGGTACTTCGTCGGTTACGTCCAAGACCGCCGCGCGAACCCACGCGCGGATGTGTTGACGCTGCTTGCAACCTCCACGTTCCCCGATGGCACGACACCCGACCTACAGACGATTGTCGGTGTTGCTGTGTTCCTGTTTGCCGCTGGACAAGACACGAGCGCCAAGTTGCTCGGCAATTGCCTGCGCTTCATGACGGAGGACAAGGACCTGCAGCAGCAGCTCCGCCAGGATCGCAGCCAGATTCCGAACTTCATCGAAGAGGCGCTGCGTCTGCAAGGCTCGACGAAAGTGACTTTCCGCGTGGCCCGCAAGAAGACCCGGGTGGGCGGTCGAGACATTTCGGCGGGCCAGAGGCTCGTGATTGCGCTGTCGGCAGCGAATCGCGATCCGCGCCGCTGGGAGGAGCCCACGGAATTCAAGCTTGGGCGCAAAAAGATTCAGGAGCACCTGGCCTTTGGCCGGGGTGCGCATACATGCATCGGCGCACCGCTGGCGCGGGCGGAAATCCGTGTTCTACTGGATCAGCTTCTCAAGCAGACATCCGACATCAGCCTGTCCGTCGAGAAGCACGGGCCGCCCGGCAACCGCCGGCTCGACTACGAGGCCAGTTTCATCATTCGCGGCCTGGAAAATCTGTATCTGGAGCTGAAACCCAGCACCGGCACTGCATCATGACGCGCCAGCCGCAGGTTGTAGTCGTCACCGGAGGTGCCTCGGGCATTGGTCTCGGGGTCGTCAAGCGCTTTGCTGAAAACGGTCATCCAGTCGCCATGTTGGATGTCCAGGATGAAGCCCTGGAGCGAGAAGGCGCAGCGCTTCGAGCACGCGGTTTGAAGGTGCTGACACGCAAGGCCAACGTCGCCAGCCGGCAGGAGATCGACGCTGCCTATGCGGCCATTCGACAGCAGCTTGGACCTATCACCGTCGTCATCGCGAATGCCGGACACTCGAAAACGGCCGACTTCCTCTCGATGTCCACCGATGTCTGGCAACACATGATCGACGTGAACCTTACCGGCGTCTTTCACACCATCCAGGCTGCCTTGCCCGACATGGTGGCGAGTAAGTGGGGACGGATCGTGACCATTTCCTCGAATGCGGCCCAGATCGGCGCGAACGATCGCGCCCACTACGCGGCTTCGAAAGGTGGCGTCATCGGACTCACCAAAGCTTTGGCTCGGGAGCTGGCGCGGTTCGGCATCACCTCGAACACCATCCCGCCGTCGCTGGTCGACACGCCGATGGCCCGCCGCGGCGTTGCCTCCGGAGAGGTGCCGCCGCTCGAGGTCATCGCTCAGCATATTCCCATTGCTCGCGCGGGCACCCCCGATGATATTGCGGGCGCCTGCGAGTTCCTGTGTTCCGACAATGCCAGCTATATCACCGGCCAAGAGATCAATGTGAACGGCGGCAGCTACATGTAGCTGACGATCTTCAGGTCATCTTGCCTGCAAGAGGTTCGAATCTCCGGCCCTGATCTCCTTCCTTGAGATAGCCCATATGCGGCGCGGCGAAGTGCGCCGGTATGATGAGCGCGCCGCGGGCGACGAACCGTTCGATCAAGCGTCGACGGGTTGCAAGCGTCTGGGCGAAGTCTTCGCAGGTATGCGCGTCCAGCTCGGGATGGATGAGTTCGATCGGGTGATGGAATGTGTCGCCGGTAAACCACGCTTCCCGTCCCGCCGACTGCAGACGGAGCGCGACGTGACCGAGTGTGTGGCCACGGGCAGATTGCGTTTCCAAGCTGGGAGAGATCGCGAAATTGTCCGGAATCAGCTCGACCAATCCCGCCTCGAGCACCGGCAATACACTGTTCTCGAAGATGCCTTCATTTGCGGCGACGGACAAATGGCCAGGCCGCCGCGGATCCCATCGATCGAACTCGCGCTGCGCCATATAGTATCGCGCCTTCGGAAAGGTCGGCACATAGCGTCCGTCCCGCAAATGGGTGTTCCAGCCGCAATGATCGGAATGCAAGTGCGTGCACACAACCACATCGACATCCTGTGGGCGGATACCGCTGGCGACGAAACGCTCGATGAAAGGGGTGTCGAGCATGTGGAAAACACGGAAATGCGGCAGGCTGCGCCCGTTCCCAACGCAGGGATCGATGACGGCCACCCGATCATCGACGATCACGATCCAACTCTGAACGACCATTTCCCACGTCCCGGCGGCATCAACCCAGTAGGGAGACAACCAATGCGCGTTGCTGTCGATTACTTGTTGCGGCGCGTTGAACGATGCGAACGGCAAACGCGCTGTCAGTTCTTCGATGCGGTGAATCTCGGCTTCGCCTACTGCGAAGCGATTGCATGGTTCGCTCATGCCTTATCCAGCTAGCTCTGGCTCTTATCGACCGGTGGGACGTTGGATGACCTCGATGCCGACCCCGTCAGGGTCGCGTATCAAGGCGGAACGGACGCCGTAGGACAACGCAGCGGTGCCGGAATTCGGCGGACGCTCGACGCTCCCGCCCGCGGCCGCCACGCGCGCGACGAGCGCATCGATGTCTGCGACTTGCAGAAGAAAACCTCCGGCGCCCTCAGGCACCGGCGCTCCGGCGGCGCGCGGGCCGCCTTGCGCCAGGACGACACCCGGTCCGCTTGCAAACTGCGCCATCGACTCTCGCGAGTGAATATGACGAATCTGGGCGCCAAGGCCATCGTGGTAGAAGCGTTCGCTGCGCGCCAAGTCGGCGACTGTAATACGCACGGCAAAGACCTTCGGCAGTTCGGTGGAATTGGCTGCGAGCATTGACGGCGCCTGCGCTGCGTCTTGAGCGTTGGCCGCGACAACGCTCAGGAATGCGAGCGAACCCACCACCGCGTACAAAAGCTTCACTGCTTTAGTTGACCAAAGTGGAATTGATGCTGTGTGTGGGTGTATCGACCACGAAGGCGGGAATCGCCTTGATACGGTATTGCGTCGAGATCGACGTGCACTGTCCCGTCTTTGGATCGCGGTGCCCGTCTGCGAACTTCTTGAGCGCGTAATAGGCACCATTGCAGGTGTGCCCCAGTACCGCGGCCTGACCGATGGATGAGACATTTCTGAGCTGCAGGGGCGATGGATTGCCCTTGCCGTCGGTGCCGTTGCGAAATCCGTATGCAAAGTCGTAGACGTCTTCGACCGATGTGTACCCGGCCAGAATCCCTTCGAAGCCGCCATCCGGGGTGAAGGTCACGCGCAGCCGCGCATCCTGCAACGGACGCTCGAGGCGGATGCTGTTGACGACCCAATGGAAGCGAACATCCACCGGATCGGTCGTCAGCACGCCATTCACGATGCGGCCGTGAGCGGTTGCCCGAAAACGAGGATCTTGGTCGATCGCATAGGTGGCATTCGCCAGTGCCTCGCGCGTCGGGCTGAGCTGAATCGGATCGGCATTCGCGTAGATGCCGACTTCCACGTCCTTCGCATTGTGCAGATCGGTAACGCCCTTTAAGGTCAGCAGAATGCCCCACTCGCCGGCGTACATCCCGATCTCATACGTGTTGGATTGACCGGTGGATTGATACGACTTGCTGCATCCGACGACCCTGAAGAACTGATTGTCGATGCCGCGCTCGCCATTCGTGCCGCGAAAGTCATCGTGCGCGCAGGTGCCCGGCGCGGGCTTGCCATTGGCGCGCGAATCCTGACCGTCCAGATCGATGCCGTCGGCGGGAACGTTCTTGCCCGTCACCGTGCGAAACCTCGGATCAGGCTTGCCGAGCTCCGGATTCAGGCACAGGTTTTTCGTGTTGGGATCGCTGAAGCCTTGGCCAAACACCCGCTTGACGTAGGGCTGTTCCTCCTCCCCTTCACGGCGGGTCAGGTCCGGCCTCGACAAGAAGGCCTCGCCAATGCTCCCGAAGCCGCTGCCGTCGCCATAACCGGCCGTCATTCCGTCCGGGCAGGCACCTGTCTCGTTCGCGTCCTTTGATAGCGCATAGGCAATGTGCGAGACGATAAAGCCCGCTTTGCCGTCTTGGAACACGTTGGACGATGCACCGGCTGCCGGCGTTGCGTCCCCGGCAAAAGCCGGCGCGGCGAACAGGAAGCCAAGCACGAGTGCGTGCGCAACCCTCAATGTGATCACCTTTACCTCCCCTGGCACCGTGGTCGCCCACTGCGGCTCTGATCGCCGATTTACAGTCCCATATTGGTGCTCGACGTCGAATGGGCAGTGCAGGATTATCGTTCAACTCTTGAACTATTGCAACCTGATTGGGGAACGCTGCTGCGCCGCTACCGCACTGCTCCGGCAGGATCGTTGGTGAGTATCGCGGCACCCCCGAAATAGGGCGCGGAATAAGAGAACACCGCGTTCGTGACCGCTCGCTGACGCTCACCGGCCCGACCCGAGAGTTGCAAATAACATTCCAGCAATTGCGGCAGCCCGTGCAGGCGGCCACTTCCGATGGCACCGCCCCCCGACAAAGCCGCAATCGAGCCGGGCTGGCTACTATCGATGCCACCGTCCAGCACGAAGCGATGCGCCTCGCCGATCGGACAGAAGCCAAGAGCCTCCAGCCAGATATAGACGAAGGGTGAGAAGGCATCATAAACCTGCGCGAGTTGAATCGCCTCCGGACCCATTCCAGCGCTTACCCATAGTCGTTTCGCCAGTGCCTGCCCGGACTCTTGCATTTCGTCGAGCGTCCAATGCAGCGCCAAGCGGTGCTGCTCCGGATATCCGTTGGCATAGCCGGACACGTAAACCGGCTTGTTTGGCAGATCCTTGGCCCGCTCGGCCGTCGTGAGGATGAATACGCCGACGGCTTGCACCGGAATGTCACAATCCAACCGGCACATCGGATCGACGATAATCGGCTCAGCCATATACTCTTGCGCCGTGATCGGCTTACCGTACCAATGAGACCAGGGAAGTTTCGCGCCATTGTTACGCGCTTCGACCACGACACGTGCCATGGCTTCGCGTGTGGCGCCGTAGCGCTGACAGTACTCGTTGTAGACCATTGCGATTGCGGGCAACGCACCGAAGAAGCCCTGTGGCGCAGTCCATTGTTGAGCGCCGCGGGCCAGCTTCATGGGGTTGTCGTTGTACTTCCCGACGGCCGGGTTGTGCAGCGCGCGATGCAGCAGCATGTAGTCCGCAGCCCCGCTCGCGAGCGCGTTGACCGCTAGTGTCAGAGAGCTGGTGAGCTGTCCATGGCCCTGGAAGCCGACCACATAGCTGGGGCTGGCTGCCAGGTGCTGCGCCAGCCAATTGGACGAGACGCTGCTCAGGCCGTCCACTGACTGATGGGCGCCCGAAGTCGGCAGCATGGCCGACGAGGCGAAGCCATCGATTTGATCGACTGTCAGCCCCGAGTCTTTGATTGCTGCGGCTGCGGTTCGCAGCGCGACGCTGCCAAGAGGCTCGATAGCGCGGCGCAGGGCGGTGCTATGCGCATAGCCGACGATTGCGATTTTGTTGTGAGCCCCAAAACGTCGGCTCACGAGCTTGCCGCCTTGCTAAAAGCAGGAACCGCCACGCCAGGCGCAAGATCATCGAACGTAACTTCCACGGCGTCGCCAATCTTGAGCGGCGCGTCGGCGCCGTCGATGAGCCGACCGATCATCCGAACATTGGGTTGAACGTCGAGCTGCACATCGACGAGCAGAAATGGTAGATCAAAGCCCTTGATGAAGGAGTGCCGAATGATCGTCCAGGTCCTGACAGTGAAGCGCCCCGGCACCTTCTCGTAGGTAAAATTCGGATCCAGGCAGTGGCAGTTGGGACAGGTGACATCCGGCGGTAGCGTGAACTTGCGGCAATTCGAACAGCGCGGCAGCTTCAGTACATGCTCCGCGCAGGCCGCCCAGTACGGCGCGGAAGACTCGTCGGGTACGGGTAGAACACGGTCACTCATTTGCCGGCCGAAATCAAAACACCACTCCCGCGGCCTTCAGCCCGAGAATCGCATCCTCGCTGTAGCCGAGCGCGGCCAATAGCGCATCGCTGTCGCGACCCAAGTCAGGTGCGCGCGTCGTTGGCAGTGGCGCTCCGTCGAACTGCATCGGCACACTCACCAGCGGAAGCTTTCGCTCACCGACGTCGACGCTCTGCACATAGCGGTTCGCCTGGGCCTGCCGGTCCGCGCTGATCTCGCCGACGTATTGCACGACATCCCACTGACCATCCTGCTGCGCAAGTATTGCGCGCCATTCCGCCAAGGTCTTGCTGGCGAACAAGGCGCGCAACTCTGCCAGGCACTCGGCGACGTTTTCGCTGCGCGCGCCTGCATCGACGAATCGCGGATCGCGTGCAAGTTCAGGTCTGCCGGCCACTTCGCAAAAGCGCGGCCAGAATTTGTCAGCCTGCAGCATGCCGAGCGCGACGAAGCGGTTGTCGCTGGTCAGATAATTGTTGACGAGCACATTGTTCGGCCGATCCCGGCGCGGGCGGGGAAAGCGAGCGACGCCCTCGAAAGTGGATTGAGCGATCGTACGCTGCATGGCCCACATCGCGGCACCGAACAAGGAGACATCCACCGACGAAGTCTCGCCGGTCATCGCTCGCTTGGCGATCGCCGCGCAAATCCCGCCGGCCAGCATCGAGCCGCTCAACGTGTCGCCGAACGCGGGGCCCGGGGGACCCACGGGATCTTGCGCATTCTCCTCGGTCAGGGAGGATGAGATTCCGCCCCGCGCCCAAAAAGTGATCGAATCGAAGCCGCCTTTCTCCGCTTCGGGACCTTTCTGGCCGAGGGCGCTGCCGGTGGCATAGATGAGCCTGGGGAAACGGGTGCGCAGCGTCTCGGCGTCGAAGCCCATCTTCTTACGGGCTCGCGGCAGCAAGTTGGTTAGAAACACGTCCGCGCCCTCGAGCAGACGATAGAGCACCTCGATGCCTGCCTTCTGCTTGAGATCGAGCGTAATGCTCTGCTTGCCGCGGTTATAGGATTCCCAGGAAAAATCGAAACTCGGCTGCTGATTGCCGCTCATGCCGATCTGCAGTCCGCGCAGGGGATCGCCGCTGGGCGGCTCCACCTTGATGACCGCCGCACCCATGTCCGAAAGAATGCCTCCGGCAGCTGGCACGAATGCCCACATCGCGACTTCGACTACTTTTATGCCTTCGAGCGGTTTGCCCATCGTTCGCGCGCTCACCGGCCAATGCGTATGCCGTAAAATTTTTCCGCGCAGCCAGCCAGGATCCAGTCGCGGTCTTTGTCGGAAACACCCGCCAAGTCGTGGGCGATCGACTTGTGCGAGTACGGGAAGCTCGTCTCCGAATGCGGATAGTCCGACGACCACATGATGTTCCTGCCGCCCGGCAGATCACGAAGTCGTACGCCTATTGGATCCGAAATGAATGAGGCGTAGACGTTCCGGTCGAAGTAATAGCTCGGCGCGTGCTTGATCTTGCAACCCACCCAGTGGCGCTGCATATCCCAGGAGCGGTCCATGTAGCTCACAGCCCAGGGGATCCAACCGACCTGCGACTCGATCAAGCCGATTCGCAAATTCGGGAAACGGTCGAACACGCCGCCGTAGATCATGACCGCCGGAATCTCCAGCATGGCTTGCTTGCCCATCACATGGTCGGGCAAGAAATTGTCCTTATCTCTGAACCGCGTGACGCGCGCACCGAGGTGGAAGGTGATCGGTATATCCAGCTCCACCGCCGCCGCCCAAAGCGGATCGAACTCGGGATCACGATATTGGCGGCTGCCGCTCACATCCCCGGTCATCGCCTGCCATACGGAGTCCTTCTTGGTGAACTTATTGAGCGACTGTGGGAAAGCGGGAAGATTGACTGCAACGTCGCCGCGCTTCTTCGCCGCGCGCATCATGCCGATCGTGTGCTGGACGTCGACCATCGGCAGAAAAGCCGCAGCGTAGAGCCTGCCGCGCGAATCGGTGCTGAAATCCGACTGCCAGCGATTGAAGGCATCGAAGCTGTCCATATAGAGGTCGATATCGCCAGTCTGCAGCGGGCCGCCGCCGAAGCACACGCCCGCATCAACCCCATCGCGATCCATGTCATTGAGGCGGCTGTCGACCATCCATCCGCCGACGCGCATGTCCGAAAGTTTTCCGGAACTCTTAAAATCCTCGACCGATCGCCCGGCCCGGGAGGACAGCAAATTAACCTTGCGGCGCTCACCCTCGAAAACGATGTAGTCGAATTCGCCGTCGGACTCGACGGTAGGTGCCCGATCGCGGAACTGCGGCGAGAGATATTTCGCCCAAAAGCTGGGCGGCGGATTCACGTGTACATCGGCATCGACGACCCGGTCGGCGACACGGGGCTGTCGCTCCACTTGTTGGTTGACATCCGGCACATGCGCTTCGGCCATACCATTTCTCCCAACTGCGCCTGCGGAACGCGGCCGCCTGATTTTATAGTAACAAGTCGTTTTGTAAATCCTTAATATAGGATTATCTTCCTGCTTCTGGGAATAAAATCATGAGAATGGACGTAAAAGGCCTCGCCACTCGCCCCTCGCCCAGTGTCGCCCGCGCTGTCGCGATCATAAATTTCTTGGCTGAACACCCTGATCAGTCGTTCAAATTGATGGATATTCAAAGGGCGTTGCGCCTCAGCCGCACGACCTGCCATTCGGTACTGCTGGCGCTGTTGGAAGCGGGCTACGTCAATCGGGGCAGCGACAAGAGCTTTACTCTGGGACCGATGCTGGTCGATATCGGCCAAGCAGCCAGCATCAGCCTAAGTCCAATCCAGGTGGCGCAGCCGGAGATGCGGCAGCTCGCGGATCGTTACGACGTCATCTGTTCTGCGGTATTCCTCGAAGGTAAGGACACCGTGGTCAGGGATCGCGCGGCATCGGTATCCTACCTCGGCTTTTCGGCTCCACGAGGGATCCGAATACCTGTTACGGCTCCTGCTGGAGCGATTCAATTTGCCTGGTCAAAACGCATACTTTTCGAGAGCTGGCTCAATCAGCTATCCCCGCCGCCTTCGCGAGATGCAATGGCGCATATGGAGGCCGCCATCAGTTTTGCCCAGCAGCGTGGCTTCTCATTTGCTTTCAACGAAAGGCTGGAAGACGGTGATGGGCCTGATGCGAGGGGCGATATCGGGCGCGGCTGGATGCTCGATGAACGCGGACAGCCGACCCACAAGCTCGCTACCCGCTTGGACGAGGGTGACACCTATTCCGTGGCGGTCATCTCGGCGCCGGTTTTCGACGCAAAGGCAAGGCGTGCGTTTACGTTGACACTCGCGAGCAGGGCGACCGTCTTGAGCGCGAAGGAAATCGCGCACAGGGGCCAGGATCTGCGTGACGCCTGCGATCGCATAACCGCGGCGACGGGCGGCCGCGCGCCAAACGTCTGAAGAAACGGCGGAGTCCGCGAGGACTCCGCCATTCCTGCTCGAGCAATTCAACTTGCGGACCAAGGTCATCCGCACAGCAACTGCATCGGAGCGTCCATCCGTTGGACCCGATCGCGCGCGTGGCAAGAGCCTGCGCGCATTCCTCTACGGCCCAATGGCAGGTACCAGGTACTGACTAACGATGAACCTCGCCACCAACCAGTGCGCCCAGAGACGCGACCGAACCAACGTTTGTATGTGCCATTTGGATCACCTCCTTCAGTTGCTGTGGGCTCTTCGTCGGCGCGTGCCGCCCACCCAAGCCGCGCGCCTCAAATTGATATTTCAAGAATGATCTTGATTGCGGCGCGAGTAAAGATCTCAAGAGTGCGCGGTTGGCATCAGCGTGCAGGATTTTATTCAACTTGCTGTTCAGGAGTGTGGACGACTAGCCCGTCGAGTTCGTCCACCAGCGGTATCTGGCAGGAAAGACGCGCCTTCGGCTCGCTGTCGCCCGCGGCGGCAATCAACTCCACCTCGAAGCTGTCTGCCGGACGAAGCTTGGGAAGCCAGTCCTCTGCAACGTGAACTCGGCAGGTGCCGCAATAACAGTTGCCGCCGCACACCGCGTCGATTCCCGGCACGTCATGGGCCTTTGCGGCTTCCATGAGAGTGCTGCCAGGGGCAACCTCAAAGGTGCGCGCGGTACCGTCATGGCTGACAACGGTGATCTTCACCTTTGCTCCCCTGCCTTGAGTCAGCTAGGGTCGCAGGTGATCACGGCACCCCGCAATTCATAGCCCTGGATGAACGAATTCCACGAAATGTCGGGCTCGGATTTCAGCTGGATTCCGGGCAAGCGGAACATGCGATCGAGGAATACCCGGGTTTCATGCAAAGCCACCTGGGCACCGGGACATCGGTGTGGGCCATCACCGAAGCTCATGTAGGGTCCTACGACCTTCATCCGCTTGGCCCGGTCGGGATCGAGTTCATAGGGGCAGGCGCCGGCAACTTCTTCGTCGGTATTTACGGCGCGGATTGAGACACACAGGACCTCGCCTTGCTTCATCGCGCTGCTCCGATCTCCTTCGCTGTCCTCCACAGCGCGCCGGTGCAGCAAGGAGGCAACGGGTTCCAGTCTCAAAATTTCCTCGAGAATGGCGAACTGGTCCTCTTCCGGACCGTTGAGAAATCTCTCGCGGAGTTCGGCTTTCTCAAACAGATGCCAGGCGCACATGACGATGAACTCTCGCGTCGTCATCATGCCGGCGCCGCCATAGCTCAGGCACTCCATGATCATCCCTTTCTTGGTGTAATTCTCCTTCACCATGTACGAAATGACGTCATCCTTGGGATTCTCGCGCCTTGCGGCGATCGCGGGAACCATATCGTGCTTGTAGAAACTGCTGACCCGGACCAGCATCTTGAGGTTGAAAACCAGGTTGCCGAACCAGCCGGGCTTGCGCGTGGCAGTGGAATCGAGCACAGCTTTGACGCGGTTGGCCAGGTTCACGTTGTTGTCGCTGTTGGTCAGACCGATGATCTCAGCAGCGACAGCCACAGCCATCGTCCAGCTAAGCTCGTCGAGCGGCGCCGAGCCGCGCCGTCGAAGGTTGTCCACTATGGCATCCATCGTCCGGTCCATCACCGCCTTGTGGCGGGTAACGATGGTCTTGGGCGCGAATAGTTTGGCGACCGCAGCCCGCCGCTTGCGATGCGTATCGCCGTCGAGGAAAAAGAACGAGACCTCGTCAGGTTTGCTCAAATCCATGGAGTCGGCGGTAGACCCCGCTTGTCGCACCTTTGGCGAGCGCAAAATCTCGCGACTGGCCGTGAAAGAGCCCACCACGCGGGATCCCGCCTGCGGCTTGAGATTCGCGTCGGCCAACCGACCGCTTTTGCGATCGTCGCGGCCCTTGTGGACCGGGCAACCCTGCGCCGTAACTGAATTATTCATCTCGCCCCCAATGGCAACTGCTGCAGCGGATCGAATCTCAATATTGACACAGTGTGCCATTCTTAGGACGCGCGGGGCAAGTTGAACTGCCAAGATCGTGACGCAGGCAGCACAACGGAAAGGCGGATAAACGAATGACGTAGACGGCGGCGCAGAACCAGAGCGGCGGCTGTCGTTTAGTTCCGCGCAGAGGCAGGACGAAGGAAAATAACAGCCGGAATTGCCGCGATCGCGAGCCACATCATCAGCTTGAAATTGTCATCGTACGCAACCATGGCCGCCTGCCGGGTAACAGCGGCGTTGAGCACTGCCAATTGCCCAACGTTCGTGGCCGCTTGCGACATCTGTTCCCGGACGATTGAATTGTAAGGATTGAGATGCCCAACGAGCGACGCGTGCACGATTTGTGTGTTTCGCGTCAAGAGGACTTCCACGATCGAAATGCCCACACTGCTTCCTAGGTTCCGAAACAGGCTGTAGAGGGCCGCCCCTTCGTTCCGCAGACTAGGGCTCAATGTGGCGAAGGCCGCCCCCGCCAACGGCACGGTCACCAAGGCTGAACCGATTCCCTGCCAAAGACCTGACCACATCACAGTGGCAGCATCCATTTGCAGATCAAATTGGGTCATCTGCCAAGCGGAGGCAGCCGCAATGCCAAAGCCGAGACAGATTACCCAGCGCATGTCCAATCGGTGAGCTATGCGCCCTAAGAGGAGCATTGCCAGCAAGCTTCCGACTCCCCGCGGTGCCGTGACGACACCCGTCGTGATCACCGGATAGCCCATGAGTCCCTGCAGCATCGGCGGCAGCAAGGCCAGCGTCGCGTAAATGATGAGCCCCACGATGAAGATGAAGATGCATCCGGCTATGCAATTTCGATCCTTGAACAAAGCAGGTTCCAAGAACGGCGTGTTTTTTGCCGTGAGCATGTGTACGCAGAAAAGATACAGCGCTACAACCGCGACGATCGCTTCAATGCAGATCTCAGGCGAGTTGAACCAATCCTTGGGTTGGCCGCGATCCAGGGTGAGCTGCAATGCGCCCACCGCCAGACTCAATGTCGCGAAACCGAAAAAATCGAATATTGAGCGCCTGATCTTGGTCTCTTCCATGGCGAACCAAATCCCGAGGAAAGCCGCGACCCCGATAGGTATGTTGATAAAGAACACCCATCGCCAGTTGTAGCTTTCGGTAAGCCATCCGCCGAGTGCCGGACCTGCAATTGGACCCACGGTGATGGTCATGGACCAGATGGCCATTGCCCTCATATGCCGGTCTGGCGGGTTGATATCGAGCACCACAGCCTGTCCCATCGGGATGATCGACGCTCCGCAAACGCCCTGCAGTAGTCTTCCAACTATAAGCTGCGGCAAAGATTGCGCGAGACCGCAAAGCACTGAAGAGATCGTGAACCCGGCTATGGAGGCCAGCAGTATTCGTTTACGGCCAACGCGGCCCGCGAGCCACCCGGAGAGCGGCGTCATGATGGCGGAGGCAACAATATAGGCAGTGAGAACCCACGCGATCTGGTCCTGCGTGGCACCGACTGCCCCTTGAATGTGCGGGAGCGCCACGTTCGCGATGGTGGTATCGAGGACCTGCATGAGCGAGGCCACCATGATCGATACCGTGATCATCATTCGCCGCGGCGCAGCGCCGTCGACCGGAGCGATAAGTCTAGTATCCGCTGCTTTGCTCCGTTGAACCGCCGCTCGGCTTGGCGGGTGCAGCTGCAGCGCCTGGCACGCCGAGGAAGTCGCCGTCCTCGCCAAACCATTTGCGAAATTCGAGGAAGCCGGGAATCCCTTTGAAGGTGCTGTTCGCGTCCTGATCCACCTCGACGTGAACGACTGCCGGCTTGCCGGAAGCCAACGCCCGCTGAACGGCGGAACCGATGTCCTCGGCACGCGTGACGTACTCGCCGTGCGCGCCGAAACTCTCGGCGGTTTTATCCAGGCGAACAGCAGGGCTCCAGCGCGCTTCGGGTGTGGCCGTCTTGTCGCCAAGATTCGCCTTATAAGAAGCAGCCTCGATGCCCCATGCATGGTCAACCGCAACGATGCAGATCAGCGGCAGTTTTTTGCGCACGGCAGTTTCCAGCTCCGTTATGTGGAACAGGAATGCGGAATCCCCGGTCAGCAGTACAACGCGGCGTTTCTGCCCGACTGCGAGCTGCGCACCAACCGCCATCGGCAGCCCATTACCGATGGCGCCCCAGTTGGAGCTCCACATGGAATCTCGCGGAATCCACTGCACGAGTGCCGAGAACCACATGCTGGCAGCTCCCCCGTCGCGCACCAATATCGCATCTGCCGGAATCACCTTGGTCGCCTCGATGGCAAGTCGGCCGGTATGTATCGGCTGCGACGTCGTCGGCACGACATCCATGAGTTTTTGCTTCGCGCTATCCCGCGTAGCGGCCCATTCGCGCAAACGGGCAGGCAGCTGGCGCTTCAATCCACCGACCTCCTCGAGCAGCTGCGGAATGATGTCGCGCAGATCGCCGACCAGCGGAACGTCGATGGGCCGGTTAACACCCACCGCGGACGGGTCACGCTCCACATAAATCCATTTGCGCTCGACATCACCCGTCTTCCAAGCATGACCGCGTCCGTAGTTCAACGGCTCGCCCAGTTCGGTGCCGATCGCCAGCACGACATCAGATGCCGCAGCAATCTCAGTTCCCACCTCTGACGAATAGGCGAAGGTGCGATCCTCCATGCCTGGCAGCACTGCCTCAACCGCGTTGGAGATCAGGATCGGGCAGCTGAGTTTTGCCGCAAGTTCGGCCATTGCCGTGTGCGCACGGCTGACGAAACCGCCCTGCCCGAGCAGCAACACGGGATTTCTTGCGTTCCTCAGCAATTCCACAGCCTCGGCCACGGCAAGGTCATCGGCGCGCTGCCGCACCAGCCGATAGCGCCGCGGAGCAAGCGCCGGGGGCAGATCGAATTTCGCCTGCATGACGCCAAGCGGCAGCTCGATGTACGTCGGTCCCGGTACGCCGTTCAGCGCTTGGCGGAAGGCCTCATGAAAAATCTCGTCGGTCTGTTCGGGATATTCGATGACACCGAGGTATTTAACGACGTTCTGAAACATCGGCGGCTGACTCATATATTGCATTTTGCCGCGCCGGACACGCTGCTCGTATAAACGCTGACGTTGCGCCATGATGAACACGGCCGGCACATTTTCCTTACGCAGGAAATTTGCGCCTGCCACGATATTGGCCACCCCTGGCCCCTTGTTGACGCAGAGCACCACGGGCTTGCCGGTCATGCGGAAGAAACCATCCGCCGTCAATGCCGCCGCTTGCTCGTGATGCGGCGAAATGATCTGGATGCCGCGCTTCTCCGCCTCGACGAACAGGGCAAAAAAGCTCGGATCGGGAATCCCGAAAAGGGTGTCGATCCCTTCGGCCTGAATCAGACCAAGAATACGCTCCGGCATGGTCTGGATGGTCATCTAGATTTGCTCCAATCGGCATTCATGAGGTGTTCTGTCGCCCCGCATCATTTAACGGGATGTTAGCACTCCCTTCGAATCTCGAATCCGCCAACGCCCTGACCCAGGATCTTCGGTAGAGACAAGTCAGCGGCAAACGGTTTTGCGAGACTGACAACTGCCCGAAGGAGGATTTAATATCCCATATACGGGATTCTCGTTCTATTTATAGGATATGATATCAATCGCGGTGACGCATGACAGTCAGTATCGCCATCCAGGCAAAGGGCCGAGCAGAATTTCGGGAGAACACCGATGGCCGCAGAAGCACGAAAAGCGGACGGAAAAAGCGCGGAGGATACGCTGCCGTGGATTATCTCCGTCGATGACCATGTGACTGAGCCGCCAGACCTGTTCACCTCGCGGTTTCCAAGTCGCTTCAAGGATCGGGCGCCTCAGGTGAAACGAGACCGGATAACGATGCCGGCCGATGCGCGTAATGGCAATGAACGCCGCATCGGGGATCCGAATGGAAGAGTGGCAGATTATTGGGTGTTCGACGGAGAGCCCCTGCGCGGCGGAGTTCTGGTGCCGGCCACCCACGCCATCGGCTTCGAGGAGAAAAAACTGGGCAATATCGCCATGACCTATGACGAAATTCATCCCGGCGCCTGGCGCCAGGATGTTCGCCTGAAGGACATGGACTCCAACCATGTACAAGCCTCGCTTTGCTTCCCCAATGCCGTGTCGGGCTTCTGCGGCCAGGCCTATCTTAAGCATCCGGACAAGGAACTCTGCCTTCTCAGCATCCAGGCTTACAACGATTGGATGATCGAGGACTGGTGCGCCGGCGCCGGCCGCGGCCGCCTGATTCCGCTGATTCTGATCCCGCTGTGGGATCCGCACCTCGCAGCGAAAGAGGTCCGACGGTGCGCGGCCAAGAGCGCGATAGCCGTTTCATTTTGCGAGAATCCCCACGAGCTGGGGCTTCCTTCCGTCTACAGCGGTCAATGGGATCCTTTCTTTCAGGCTTGTTCCGAGACCGGAACCAACATCAGCATGCACATCGGCTCGTCCGGCAAGATTCCGCGCACCTCGGACGACTCGCCCTACATGATCACATCCGTGCTCATGTTCGTGGCCTCGATGAGCTCAATGCTCGACTTCGTCCTCGCCGGCCTGTTCGAGCGCTTTCCCAAGCTCAAAGTCTCCTATTCTGAGGGCCAGATCGGTTGGCTGCCCTATGCGATCCGCCGCGCCGATAAGGTGTGGGCGGCAAAAGACAAGGAAGGCAGTGGCTACCAGCGCACGCCGCATCCGCCGAGCAGCTATATCTCCGGACATGTTTACGGGTGCATTTTCGATGACGATACGGCTTTGATTTGCCGGGATCTCATCGGCATGGACCAGATCATGATGGAAGTCGACTACCCTCATTCGGCATGTGCCTTCCCCCATGTCGTCGAAGTTGCCTCGAAGCTCGCCGCCACGGCCGGCCTGAATGAGAAGGAGCGGTACAAATTCTTCCGCGGCAACGCGATCGTGGCCTACGGCCTCGATCGGATCGGCATCAAGAACTGACGGTGGGATGAGATCACTAGCGCTTTTCACGTCGCTACCCGTAACGCAACACGGTCTCGGCTGGCAGAGCATATGGTCATCGAAGAAGCCGACTACGTCATAGCAGGGGGCGGCAGCGCCGGTTGCGCGTTGGCGGCCAGATTGTCCGAAGACCCCAGAGACCTTGTCGTGCTGCTCGAGGCCGGACCCGACAGCGACAGACTGCTGGTAACCATACCCGCAGGCATGCGCAGGATCGTGCGCGACCGGGAACTTAACTGGCTCTACTTCACCGAGCCTGACACCTCGGCGGGGGATCGACCCGTCGTCTGGCAATCGGGAAGGATGCTTGGGGGTGGTTCGGCTCTGAACGGTATGGTCTACATGCGCGGCGCGCGCCATGACTACGATGACTGGGCGAGCAAGGGCTGCGCCGGCTGGTCGTGGGAAGATGTCCTGCCCTACTTCCAGAAGGCAGAAAGTTACGAGGGAGACGGACCGCAGTCATTCGGCAGGGACGGCCCGCTTTCCGTTGCGCAGCTGCGCGTCGTTCATCCATTGGCACATGACTTCGTGCGCGCTTGCACTGAGATCGGCCTTCGCGAGTTGCGCGACTACTGCTCCGGCGACCTCGACGGCGCCTACATCAATCTCGCGACGCAGCGCAAAGGTCTGCGTTGCAGCACGGCACGCGCGTATCTGCGGCCGGCACTACGACGCCGGAACTTCCGCGCATTGACGGGGGCGCTCGTGGACCGCGTTATGTTCAGCGGAACTCGGGCCTGCGGCATCCGGTATTGGCAAGACGGCGTGCAGCGCGAACTGCGGGTGCGGCGGGAAGTGATCGTCAGCGCGGGAACGGTTCAATCCCCCGCAATCCTCATGCGATCGGGGATCGGCCCGGGCGCCCACCTGCAGGAGCATGGTATTGCGGTCGTTAGCGACTCGGCGTCGGTGGGGAAAAATCTCCATGATCATCCCAGCCTTGCGATGAGCCGGCTGGTTCGTCAGCCGACCTACAATGTCCCATTCGGCCTCATCCGCAAAGCCAGGGAGTGCCTCGACTTTACGCTGCGCAGGCGCGGCGTGCTGACCACTTGCGCCGTTCATGCCCAGGCTCATGGGCGGACATCACCCGATCTCGAGCGTCCCGACATCAAACTTCAATTTCTTCCCTTCTGGGGCGCGCCGATGCATGCAGCCAGCCTCTGTCCGGATGCACAGACCTGCTTCGGCGTATCCATCACGGTCAACATCATGAATCCAAAGAGCCGCGGCGAGGTGAAATTGCGCAGCTCCAACCCGCACGACAAGCCGGTCATAAACTATCGCATCTACGACGACTCTTACGATATCGAGCACATGCGCCGGGCGATGCGATTCACGGATCGGATCTTTGATGCCGCGCCCCTGGCACGCCACACGATTGGCCCAGCCTATCCCCAGGAGCCGAAACAAAGTGACGCCGACTGGGAAGACCAGCTTCGCCGATTTTCACATGTCGGATCCCACCCGGTGGGAACCTGCCGCATGGGCGCCAATCACGCCTCGGTCATCGATCCGCAGCTGCGCGTGCGAAACCTCGAAGGTCTGCGCGTGATCGATGGTTCGGTGATGCCCGTGCTGCCTTCGGCCAATACCAACGGCCCCATCGTAATGATCGCGGAAAAAGGCGCTGACCTTTTGCGGTCGGCGCTGTGAGTCACACGCGCACCATGTCCGCGGTGCCGGTCATCCTCAACTGAGATTGTGGAGACAGCGGCGAGCAAAGCGATGCCACGATTCACGACAAACGACGGTTGCAATCTTGAATACCGGCTCCGGGGCACAGGCTCGCTAATCGCGCTGACGCCCGGCGGGCGGGAGCCGGGTGACGCGGTGAAGAGCTTGGCCGACGCCTTGAGCGAGCATGCATGCGTGCTTACCTGGGACAGACGCAATACCGGCGCCAGCGACATTTCGATCGCGGCCGATCTATCCGAGCAAGAAATCTGGGCCGAGGACCTGGCTGATCTGGTCGGGCATATCGGCCAGGGGCCTGCCTGGCTGGCCGGCGGTTCGGCGGGATGCCGGGTTTCGCTGCTCACGGCGATCAGGCGTCCCGAGATGGCCCGCGGGCTGCTTCTCTGGTCGGCCTCGGGCGGCCCGTATGGTTGCCAGTTCCTCGGCTTCAACTATCACGTGCCCTTTATAATGGCAGCACAGCGCGGTGGAATGGCAGCGATTGCCGAGACTCCGTTCTTCGCGCAGCGCGTTGCCGCAAACCCTTCCAACCGCGAACGTCTGCTTTCGCTCGATCCGGCAGCTTTCGTTGCGGCGATGAAGCGCTGGAATCATTCCTTCTACTACCGCGATGACTGTGCGCTGACCGGCGTAACCGACGTTAGCCTCACGACCATTGCGATGCCCACCTTGATCTTCGAAGGCAATGATGACATCCATACGCCCGATGCATCGAGAAAGGCAGCTGCGCTGATACCGGGGGCCCGCCTGTTGCCGTCTCCTTGGTCGAGCGATGCATGGCTGGACAAGTTCAGCGGACGCTCGCCGGGTTCGGTCTTCGAGCTCTATCCGCTGCTCGTGCCTGAATTATTGAAATTCATTGCCGAACACGGAGACAACCCTTGACTCGAGGATGATTTGCCGGCCAGGTTTAGATAGCATACGCTATCTAACACCCACCCGATCCGATGAGGCCCGCCATGGCCTCTTGCAAATGTGTACCATGCAATTCCTCGAGGAGAAAGAATGACGGCCATCCCCGCTCTTGTCGTCGGCACCGGTTTTGGTTGTCGAATCCACGTCCCGGCGCTGCGCGCCGCAGGCTTCGATGTCGTCGCTCTCGTCGGGACCAACCTCGAAAAGCTGACGCGCAAAGCGGCGGAGAACGCCGTGCCGCAATGCTTCACCGACCTCGATGAGGCGATAACCAGGACCGGCGCCCAAGTAGTCACGGTTGCAACGACGCCCCGCACGCATGCCCCGCTCGCGCTCAAGGCCATCGCTCATGGCTGTCATGTGCTTTGCGAGAAACCGTTCGCGTTCAATGCCGCCGAAGGCCGCGCGCTGCTGCAGGCGGCCGAGAAAGCCGGGGTGGTCCACATGGTGGCGCATGAATTTCGCTGGCTGCCCGAGCGCGCATTGTTTGGCCGCGCCATCGCCGATGGCCTCATCGGTGCACCTCGCTTGCTCGTGCTGGATCAATTCATTCAATTCTGCGCTGACCCGGCAACACGATTGCCGAAATGGTGGTTCGATAAGGATTCCGGCGGCGGCTGGCTTGGCGCAGGCGGCTCGCATCTCATCGATCAAGTGCGCGCTTGGCTCGGTGATTTCGAGTCCCTCAGCGCCAATTTGATGATCGTTTCGGACCGCGGCGATGTCGCCGATGACAGCTATTCGCTTCGCTTCCGCATGCGCAACGGTGTCGAAGGTTCCATGCAGCAAACCGCGGGTGCCTGGGGTCCATCGGCGACTTTGTGGCGCTGCGCAGGCACGAAGGGTACGGTCTGGATCGATAGCGGCAAGGTTATGGTCGCCGACAAAGACGGCGTGCGCGAACTTTCAATGCCGGACGACTTGAGGTTGCCGCCGCCGCCTGCGGCCGCCGATCCGAATTCGAGCAAGCGATTTTCGCATTTCGAGCTTGGGCCGTTTACGCGCCTGTGCGAGTCGCTTCGCGCCAGGATCGCGGGCACCGGCCTCAAAGCGCCGGTGCCCGTACCTACCTTCCGTGATGGGCTTGCTTCCATGGAAGTCCTCGACGCCATCCGCGCGTCCGCGGCGCAGGGCGGCGCCTTGCAAACCGTAGGCGGCCCGCAGTGAACGACAGGCGTGAACGGCCTCATCCGGTCGATCTCAATTCGCAAGCCCCAATCTGAACGCTTGAGTTGGCTGCGGACAGATGCACGTACTGGGTCTGGAATATCTCAGCGTCTTTGGTCTCGATCCTGTCGCCTATGTGCACCTTGCGGCCGATTTGGGCTGTGATTTTGTGTCGCTGAACCTTCGTGGCGCGGCAAACCGTTTGCCGATCTATCCGCCCATTGGCTTTCGCGACGATCCCCGGATTCAGCGAAGCATGATGCAGGCGCTGCGGGAACGCGGCGTTGGCCTCCTTCTTGTCGAAGGGTTCTCCGTGAGGCCCGACGCGTCCGTGGATGCATTGAAGGACGACCTCGACCTCGTTGCGGAAATGGGTGCCGCGTCAATCTGCGCCGTGAGTACGGAAAAAGACATGCCCCGCACATTTGACGAATTTTCACGGATCACCGAGATGGCGGCGCAGCGAAACCTGATTACGACAACTGAAGTGGGCGCGGGAGTGCTACGAAATCTCGATGCGGCGCTTGCGGCAATGAAGGCGGTTGGCCGCCCGGATTTCAAATTGCTTGTCGATACGATGCATTTCTTCCGCAGCGGTTCGACCAATTCGGACTTCGCCGCGCTCGATCCGGTGATGATAGGCCATATTCAACTCTGTGACGTCCCGATGCCGCGAATCATTGAGAGTTACATGCAAGAAGCGCTGTTCGAGCGCCGGGCGCCAGGCGACGGCGATTTGCCGTTGGCGGAATTTCTGGCGCTCGCGCCAGAAGGCGTGCCCATCGGCCTGGAGATTCCCATTCGGTCCCGCGCAGAAGTGGGCGATGAACCGCATGCGCGTCTGAAGCCTTGCGTAGATAAAACGCGACAGTTGCTGGCGGCTAGGAATACATCAAGACCTACCTGAACTGCGCCTTGAACATTGCTGATCAGAGCGGATCTCATCGTGAAATCTGATTACCTGGCCTCGAGCTCGAATATCTGTTTCATTGGGGCTTGCGATTTGGCCAGCTTCAGGGAATAAATGCGGCCAAATCGTCAGCAACCCATGTCGCTGGTCGTATATTGATGGGACGCTCAACGATTTCGGTATCATGCCGCAAGCAATAAACTGCCTGAACAGAACCGAAAGATGTGAGGCTATATGACAGATCAGATGAAAGCATTCGACACTGCGGATTTCTTTACGGATCCTGTGTTATGCGAGGATCCCTATCCGTTTTTCGAACAGCTGCGTTCCCGGGGACCGGTGACATTCGAACCGCATCATGGAGTGGCGATGGTGGCGGGATATAACGAGGCCTTGTCCGTTTACAATGACGCAAGTAATTTCTCGGCGTGTGTTGCAGTGTCTGGGCCGATACCGCCCATCTCCTTCTCGCCGGTGGGGGACGACATCAGCGAGCAGATAAGGCGTCATCGCCACGAGTTACCGTCGTCTGATCTGCTGGTCACCTATGATCGGCCCGAGCACCCGCCGGCCAGAAGCCTGTTGATGCGCCTGTTCACGCCCCGTCGCCTTGCGGAGAACGAAGCCTATCTACGCAGCCTCGCTGAAAGGCTGATAGACGGGGTGCTCGAGGCAACCACGGCTGAGGTCGTCTCGGAGCTGGGTAATCCATTTGCGACGCTCGTTATTGCTGACCTGCTCGGCATTCCGGAAGAGGATCGCGAGATCTATCGGAACAAGCTGACCGCCGTGCCCGCCCCCGTCGGCGCTGCGTCGGCGGAGTCCTTTGCCCAGCATCCCCTCGCCTTCCTGCACGAGAGCTTCACTCGCTACATCGAGGAGCGGCGTGCCAAACCTACCGGCGACGTCCTATCCGATCTGGCGACGGCACGGTATCCGGACGAATCAACGCCTTCGGTCCTTGAGGTCGTTCGTGTGGCAACGAATCTGTTCGCCGCCGGGCAGGAGACCACCGCGCGGCTGCTCGCCACCGCGCTGCGGATTCTCGCGGAGCGGCCGGCACTGCAGTCGCAACTTCGAGTACAGCCCGGACTGGTCCCGAACTTCATCGAAGAGGTGTTGCGGCTCGAAGGCCCGATCAAGAACACTTTCAGGTTAACCAGCAGGACCACCAAGATCGGCGATACGCCGGTGAAGGCCGGTACCACGGTGATGGTGGCGATTCCGAGCATTAACCGCGATCCGAGTCGCTACGAGAAGCCCGATGACATTGTGCTCGACAGGCCCAAGATACGAGAACATCTCGCATTCGGGAGGGGAGTCCACACCTGTCCCGGTGCTTCGCTCGCGCGCGTGGAGGTTCGTGTCATGCTGGAGCAGCTGCTTGCACGCACATCGAAGATCTCGCTTTCAGAAAGCCATCACGGGACGGAGGGGGCTCGACGCTACAATTATGCGGCAACCTATCTCATCCGTGGCCTGAACGCGCTTCATCTAAACTTCACGATATAGGGCCGGTTACGGCCAACCGCGCCGGTTACAGCCAACCGCGCCGCTGCACCTCGTATCATCCCCCAAAGGTTTTGACCGCGGAAAAGTCAGCCGGCGGAACCGCGGCCGTGCGCCCGAAGAACACATCCAGATCCTCATCAGTCGTCGCCTGTCGCGCGCGATTAGTCGCCTCGCCGAAAGCTTCGTTGAAGCGTGCGTTGCAACGAGCAACTGCCGGCCGCGCGCCGATCGTATCGCACCAGCGGGTCAGCGCTGCATAATTGTCGGGGGTAAAACCATGCGGTTTGAGATAGAGCGTCCAGGGGTACGTGGCCATGTCGGCAATCGAGTACTCGCCGCCCGCTATCCAAGGTTGCGAAGCGAGACGATCGTCGAGCAATCGATAGAGCCGCTCCGCCTGCGCCCCGTAGCGCCCCTCGGCGTAGGGCTCGGTGCCGGGCCGCAGCACAATGTGGAAGTGCGTGAACTGGCCGAGCATCGGGCCAACCGATGCCATCTGCACCATCAGCCATTGCATGACTTCATAGCGCGCAGCGCCGCCTGTGGGGAAGAACTTCCCATAGCGTTCAGCGAGATAGAATAGAATTGCGCCGGACTCGAATAGCGGATGTCCCAACGCCGGATCCATGAGTACGGGTATCTTGCCGAGCGGATTCATCGCCAGGAATTGCGGCGCCAACTGCTCGCTCCCGAAGACATTGACGAAACGCAGCTCATAGGGGAGGCCCAGCTCTTCGAGCATAATCCCTACCTTGCGCACATTGGGACTGCCTCCGCCGTACAGCACCATCGTTTTAGAGTCGTTCATAATCACTCCGTCCTCTGAATATCCTTTGCATTGGCAAAGCGCGCAAAGGTGCGCTACTTTACGCCGACACCCTTGATGTGAGCCAGCTCAGTCCAGGCGGATACCGCCAAGCGCAGGACCGCCATTGACGGCCATTGTCTGGCCGGTGATGTAGGAGGCGGCGTCGCTGGCGAAGAATACGATCATATTGGCAATTTCGTCAGGGCGACCGGGACGCCCCAGGGGAATTGCCTGGCCGGCACTGCTGGGGTCTATTCCAGCGACCTTCCAGGCCTCGACGGCGCGTGGCGAAGCGATGAGTCCAGCTGCTACGCAGTTGGCGCGGATGCCATAGCGCCCCCATTCCGCTGCCGTAACGGTTGTAAACATTTGCAGCGCAGATTTCGCCGCCGAATAATGCGCGCCGCCTTTGACGCCTGTGATGCCGGCATTGGAAGAGATATTGACAATTGCGCCTGAACGCTGCGCGATCATGTGCTTGCCCGCTTCGCGAGTGCACAGATAGGCTGACCGGACATTGAGCTCGAAGATGGAATCCCAGCCGCGCGTCGGAATCCCCTCGAGCGGCCCCATTCGCGTACCTCCGGCATTATTGATGAGGACGTCCAAACGGCCGAACTCGTCCATGGTCCGCTGTATCATGCGTATTACAGCGTCCTCGTCTTTTACGTCGGTGGGAACGCCCAGGCATTTGCCACGCGTTTCAGTGGCGATACGTTCAGCAGACGCCGCCAGTTCTGATTCAGTGCGGCTGGCAATTACGACGGAAGCACCAAGTGAGGCAAGCTGCCAGGCCGTCGCGTAGCCGATGCCGGTGCCACCGCCGGTGACGACGGCGACCTTGCCATTGAAATCGAGTTGTTGCGTTATCAGCACGTTAGCCGGGAACCGTCGCCGGCGCTTCGCCTCGTAAATGGTTGTCGAACAACATACCTGTCGGACCCTGGCTGCTCGATAGTGGCCACTATACTATAACTATTGGAAGGGGCTATTCTCCTGGTACAGAATCTTTATTGGCCGGAATCCGCAACGGAGAGAACATGCAGACACCAGCAGCGAGACTTCGCGTCCTTATCGAAAGCGGCAAGCATTTCGTCGCCGCCGAGGCATACAGCGCACTGACCGGACGTATCGTGGAGAGCGTGGGCTTCAAGGCCGCCTATATCGGCGGTCACGCCTGCTCGGCCTTCCACTATGCGGTGCCCGACAATGGCGTCTTCTCGCAGGTCGAGCAGATCGAACAAGCGGCCCGCATAGCCCACGCAATCGAGATCCCGCTGATCGCCGATGCCGATACGTTGGGCGAGACGGTGGCCGACGCCTACCACTTCACCCGCCGCTACATGCAACAGGGCATTGCTGGCTTCCACGTCGAGGACGAGGCGAACCCCAAGCATTCCAAGTATGTGAACGGGCTCTGCTCGGTCGAGGACATGCAGTCGCGGATCGACGCCGCCGTGCGCGCACGGCGAGACCTCGCCGGCGATCTCGTGATCGTTGCCCGTTGCGACGAAATGTATTCAAGCGAGATGGGCGGCGGTGGCGGCGGCGATATCAAGCAAGCGATCAAACGCGGCCACGCTTATGCCGAAGCGGGCGCAGATGCGCTGGTGTTCGTGCCGCGTCCCGATCCAATCCCGGAGATCGCAAAGGCAATGAAAATACCGGTCTGTACACTCGGCTTCGACATTCCGGGCACAGCTTTCACCCTTTCGACCGGCTGGGGCTGGGCGGGCGCTGCGCAACTGCATCTCGCCCGAGCCAAGGAGCTGATGGAAACCGGCACAATCGCCGGACTTGGAACACCTTTCCCTGAGAAGTACGGCCTGCTCGAGCAGCCGCTGTTTGATGAGCTTATCGAAAAATGGGCCGAGAAAACCGGCCGCAAGACCCGCCCAAACCACGCGCCATGAGAAGCTATTGAGCTGACTCAAGTAATGGAGGGCGTGAGGATTTTGGGCTCGTAGGAGCTTAGAATCGCCGAATAAATTAACTTTCGTTCACTGGCAGTACCGAAACCTTCCCGGCTGAAACGAAACCGCGCCGCCCGACTCCAAGCGTAAGGAGAGTGAAGTCGCGCGCGTTGAACGCCGCGGTCGCGACCATTCATGCTCGATCAGTTAACTTAATTGTGAGGAAACGGGTACATGATAGCCATGAGGAAAAAACTGCTTCCGGCGATGCTGATTGCCGGAACGTTCGGGCTGACTTCGTTGGCACAGGCGGTGCCCGGCGACAGCGCGCCTGGGGAAGAACATTCCTGGCACGAGGGTCGGCCGGGGCACGATCAGGAACACCGCCATTGGCAACGGGGCCATCGTCGAGGCCAACGAGGCGGTGAGCACAAGTTGCTGGCTGCACTGGGTTTGAGCGCTGCGCAGAAAGCGCAGATCAAGTCGATCCATGAGAAGGCCCACTCGCAGATGGAGACGCTCGAGTCGACCAGCCGCGCCAACCGCGAGAAAATGGCGGGGCTCTCGCCCAAGGATCCCGCGTTCGCCTCGGCGGTACAGGCAGCGAAAGCCAATGCGGCGGCGCGCATCCAGCTGCATGCGGATCTTTGGACACAGACCTATGCGGTGCTGACACCCGCCCAGCAGGGCATGATTCCCGTGCTGCTCACCGCCGCGAAGAACGAGCGCGCGGCGCGCGAAGCGGCGTGGAAAGAGCGTGAGGCGAAGTGGAAAGAGCACGGCGGCGATCACGATCATGGCCAGCCTGCTGGTCACTCCTGATTCCTGACGACAGCCTCGGGCATCCAAGTTCTGCGGCGCATTGCGCCGCAGAACTTACTTGTATGCTCCTAGACGCTTATCCCATGAAGCTTTTGAGACTTCAAGCTTCCGTGTGGGCTCACTCGGCGGTGGCCTTGGCTTCCGCCTCCGCAGCCTGCTGACTGCGCGTTTTATATGTGAACTTCTGCCCGGCCACCGAAGCGCCGGCCATAAATCCGCCCTTGGCCACTACAAAGACAGCCATGCCGCTGCTGTACCTGCCTTCGTTACTGGCATCGTGCTCACCCCCGCTCGAGCCTTTGCTGACGCCATCGGTACCCGCCGTTGCATTTGCTCCAGCCGTGATGGCAGTGACACTGGCGTCCGCTCCGAACGCGAACTTGCCCGACGTGAACTCATCGAAGGAGCGCTGATCCTCGAAGAATACGATTTGGCTGTAGGCTTTGCCGCCGGCCTGGAGGCCGAGGCTTACCTCCGTCATGCGGGCATAGCCGACCCACTTGTCACCAACGTAGACACGACCCTTGCCGTAGGCACCGCCGATGCCCACCGCACCCGAGCCGACGTTGGGGAACACCGCGTAGCCATAAGACTTCGAGAAGAAGCTAGCACTCTGTCCTGCTTCTTTGAAAATCTGAATGGCCTCCTTGTAGGTGGCGGCATGGGCCGTACCGTGGAGGGCGGCGACCAGCAAAAGGGACATAGCGATAATCCGCGAAAGCATTTTCATAGAAAAACATCCTAACTTATTCTGACTACCATTTAATTAGCCCAAAGCTAATTAGCCCAACGCGCTTGTTTAGGTCTTTGTTCCCAAAGCGCCGGTTCAAGTCTACAACCTTGGCGCCCAGAATAGGTAAAGTCGCTTTGTCGGGGGCACGCAGCCGATAGAGAGCGCGATGATGTTGATGGGTACACGCGCATAGGTGACGACGGTGCTCGCTCACGAGCGCGAGCAGGTACGAAGTCTCGAACAGGTTTGAATCGCAATCGCCGACCCGTGCTCAGAAGTTGTGCATCGCGGCACTGGGGACGACACCTTTCAGGCGAGCGATCCATGTAATCCCCTTTTTTTTGCGCTGCACGACCGAGCCAACCATAGTGCGCGGCGCCCCTGATGGGACTACACTCCGGGCACGGTACTCTCTCAATCGGAGGATACAGCCATGGGCAGTACACTCGTCAGCGGTCAGGATCGAATTCTGGATCTCGACACCGTGCAAGTACCGATTTTCGCGCCATTCCACTGGTTGCGGGACGGGTGGCTCGACATGCGCCGGCACTGGGTGGCAAGCCTGGGTTACGGCGCGCTGATCCTGGCGCTCGGCTGGACCGTTCTGGCATTTTGCGGCACGCATCCGTACTACGTCGCTGCAGCCATATCCGGCTTTCTGCTGGTAGGGCCCCTGATGTCCGCGGGCCTGTGCGAGATGTCGCGGCGCTATTCACTGGGTGAGCCGGCAAACTTCGATGACTCGTTGGAGGGATTCGCACGAAATGCCCCTGCCCTGTTCGAGTTCGGTGTCATTCTGGCGATCTGCGCCGCGGCGTGGTTCCTCATCTCAGCGCTGCTGCTCGGCACGGTGTTCCACATCCCCGCGCCTGACATGAGCGAAACTCTGTACCGCGGATTTCTCGATTCGACCAATCGATCGCAGGTCTTGGCCTATATTGCCGTCGGCGGCGTGCTGGCAACCGCAGTGTTCACGGTCTCCGTCGTCGCAATTCCACTGATCGTCGATCGGCACACCTCCGCCGGACAAGCAATGCGTGCGAGCGTCAATGTAGTATTTCGCAACATACCCGCCATGATTCTATGGAGCGCGCTGATCTTGGTGCTAACCATCATCGGCTATGCGCCCCTGCTCGCGGGCCTGCTCATCATCGCGCCGCTGTTGGGGCACGCGACGTGGTACGCATATCTCGGCATGATTCGCCAGCCACTGTCTACTTCCCGTGCCAACATGCCCCACAAAGATTCACCGGCGCAAACCACCTCCAGGCCCGAAGGCTTCCGCATCAATCCCAACGACGCACGTGAGGGACATTGCAGTAAGGTCAGAAAGCTGACGTCCCAGCTGCGCTGACGCGTTTAATTCCAGGTCGACCGCCGCCGGGCGACCCGACTGTGCCGGCAGGCCTCAGGCGCGCTGCCGGCAGATTTCAGGCGGCGGGGCTCAACCACCCTTCGGAATTTCCGCGTTATCGATCACTTTTGTGACACCTGGGACGCCCTTGACCAAATCTTCAGCATTGCTCTTGGCCAAACCCGTCGGAACGCGGCCTGTCAGGTAAACAACTCCGTCCTTGGTTTTGACATGAAGCTGTGTACCGAGATCCGCGTGTTGTACGATAAGCTGTCGCACCTGTCGCGTGATCGCCTTATCCGAGGCTTCATCGGCGACCGCCAAACCGCCAATGGCCACCATCACCGGCAGCAGAGTCCAGCATGCTCTTTTCATCACATCTCTCCTTGTTTCCTTGTTTCAATTTAACTGCATATTGTTTCAATTTATCTGCATACGACGCTTAGGCTAATTCCGGACCCGCAATTGCGCCAGCCTGTAGTGTTGCTGGCGCGATGGTATTGGACCACTGTTCGGCTTCCCGCACCGCCTTACGCATGGCGCCAAGCCCCAGTCCAAGAAACAGTGCACTGAGGGGCAAGCACACCGCAATCACCATGCCGATTGCGAGGCCGATGTCGTTTTCGTTCTTGAATATGTGGTCCGATACGGCGGCAATGAGTACCGGTCCGGTGCCAGCGCCCAGAGTGCCGGTGAGCAGCGAGAACAGAGCAATGCCCGTGCCGCGCAGCTCATTGGGTGTCACGATATTCAGGGCGGTCATGGCCAGCGACGGCAACGGCGACATGGTTACCAGTAGGAAATAAAGCAATACGAGAAAAACCCAGGGATTGCCGATCGTCATGGCCACGATGCCGATCGGCGTTGCCGCGAGCAGGCAAAACATGTACCAACGCATCTGCGCATCCCGATAACCACGTCGGAACAACCGGTCAACCATCGTGCCGCTGATCATTTGGCCGGTGATGCTGCCGAGCGCCATGGCCAAGCCTATACCCAGGCCGATCTTCGCAGCGCCCCAGTGAAAAGTGCGGGCGAGGTGCGGCGCATACCAGGCACCGCCGCCTACCAACACAACCATGGCGAAGCCGAAGCCGAGATAATGAAACAGGAAGAACCGCCCGTGCGAGCGGATGAAGCGCCACAGTTCCAGATAGGTGGCAAGGCCGGAGCGGCTCATGATGTTGGCGTTGCGAACACCGCGCCGGACCGGCTCCGGGAAGGTGAAAACGATCAATGACAAAACCGCGCCCGGCACGCCGACGATGAAGAACACGGCCTGCCAGCTGCGCACGGCGCCGACCAAAGGCAGCGTGAAGTGGGGCGTTCGGGCGACCATCTCGACGATCTGACCGCCGATGATGAAAGCCATGCCCGCGCCAACCACCGACCCGAGGTTGTACACGGATAGCGCAAAGGTGAGGCGCTCGCGAGGAAACAGGTCGGCCAGTATGGAGCTGGCGCATGGCCCCAGCGCGGCTTCACCCGCTCCCACGCCGACACGCGCCAATAGCAGCTGCCAGAACTGCTGGGCTAACCCGCAGGCTGCGGTCGCCACCGACCAGATCGCTACGCCCAAGAAGATCAGCCAGCGGCGGTTGCGGCTGTCGGCCATGACGCCAATCCCCAGCCCCAGCACGGCATAGGTGATCGTGAACACAAACCCATTGAATATACCGAACTGCACATCGGTGATGCCCAGATCGTGTTTGATGGGACCCACCAGCAGCGAAATGATGAATCGGTCGAGAACCGACAGCCAGATCAGCACGGCCAGTACGCCGGTCGCATACCAGGCCACGCTGCGGGGAGGGAACGAAAGTGGCGATTCGCTCATGATTAAGCCAGCACATACCCGCCATCGACCGACATGGTGTGGCCGAGTACATAAGATGAGGCCGGCGAACACAACCACACCGCCGCCTCAGCCACCTCCTCAGGCTCCGCGATGCGGCGCATCGGGATATGGGCGAGGTGGTTGTCGATATGGTGCGGAATGGTCGTCGCCGTTTCGCGCAGCGCGGGGGTCCACATCGGCCCAGGAGCGACGGCGTTCACGCGAACGCCCTTGTCGCCATAGTCGAGCGCCGAAACCTTGGTCAGGCCGTAGACGCCTTGCTTGGCGCCCAGATACCAGGAAAGACCGGGCATGGCCGTGTGCTCGTTGCCGGCACCGATATTGACGATCGCGCCGCTCCCGCGCGCCAGCATCGCGCGGATCTCGTACTTCATACATAGGAACATGCCGGTGAAATTGACGGACAAGGCGCGCTCCCAGTCGGATTCGCTAATATCTGCGAGCGGCTGCCGGCGGATATCGCGAACCGCATTGTTGATCGCGCAGTCGAGCCCGCCATAGGTATCGAGCGCTGCTTGTACCATGGCCTGGACATCGGCAGTGTTCGAAATATCGGCCCTGACAAAGGTCGAATCACCGCCGGCTTCACGGATGAGACGGGCAGTTTCCTCGCCGGTTTCGGGCATAATATCCACGACCACAACCTTGGCGCCCTCGCGCGCGAAAATTCGCGCGCATGCGCGTCCCAGGCCCCGGCCCGAACCTGTTACCAGAGCGACTTTATCGACGAGCGTGCGATTACTCATTGCGTCCTTCCAAACCGAATTTATCCTCCCGAGTGTAGGCGTATACAATGCATTATGCAGCAGTGTATGCAGAGCGGTCCAAACCGGGCGAGGCCGCGCAGCGGACAACGATGCCGTTTGTGGCTCTGCCCGATCCCGAACTCGGTCCGAACGGGGGAATTTGCAGCATGAATCTGAACGCGCGCTATGGTGATCTGTTTCAGATGAGCTACATCACGCGAGACCTCGAGGCCGCGCTGGAGCATTGCCGCCGTGAACTCGGCCTTGCTGCTTTCCATGTTTCCGACTCAGAGGTCGATGTGATTTCCGGCGGGAAGGTTCAGCGGCTTGCCGTGCGCGCGGCGATCGCCAATATCGGGCGTAGACAATTTGAGATCATCCAGCCGGTCTCCGGACCGATTGAAGTTTACACCGGCGCGGTCGATCTTGATTCGCACATCCTCAATTTTCACCATATTGCCATCGCCGTGCGCGGATCATTGATGAACTGGGAGAAGCTGTTGGAGGAAATCCGCGCCGGCGGCGACGAGATTGCCTTTGAGTTCCCGGCGAAGCTTGGGCCTGAGGCGATGGTTTGTTTTTGCTATGTAGATACGCGAAAACGCCTCGGTCATTATACGGAATATCTGTGGTGGGCGCCGCAGCTCGACGGCATGCCATCCTTCCCCAATTTGAACGCTTGAGTTGGGCTGCGAAGGGTGACTACATGTTGAAATGGCTCGAGAAGTTCGAAACCTCGATCAACTGGCTGGTGCTTCTGATGATGGCGCTGCTGGTAGTGATGCTCACGCTCAGTTTTGCCATTGATCTTACGCGAAACGTCTCGGCGTTCCTGACCGGCGCCATAGGCAACGAACAAATATTTCAAATATTCGGCGACCTTTTGCTGATATTGATCGGCCTCGAGTTGATTCATACCGTCAAGGTTTATCAGCAAGACCACACTGTGCATGTGGACGTGATCTTATCCGTCGCGCTGGTCGCGGTCGCGCGCAAAGTAATCGCTGTGAATCTGAAGGAATACCCAGCCGATCAGATCATCGGCCTGGCAGTGCTGATCATCGCTTTGGCCGGCGGCTATTGGCTCGTTTTCCACCGCGGAACCGCAACAATGCGCCGGGATGATCACTGATGCTGGACAGTGCCGCAGCACTTCCATGAGCCGCCCGCTTTCCTGGCCGAGTGCTCATCGGCC
>Ga0116129_1000127_pt1 | contig 55305 bp, 49 predicted proteins | sample June2015DPH_17_2_FD_89732 | JGI IMG/M metagenome (GOLD analysis project Ga0116129, IMG submission 89732) | Peatland microbial communities from SPRUCE experiment site at the Marcell Experimental Forest, Minnesota, USA - June2015DPH_17_10 | ecosystem: Environmental > Terrestrial > Soil > Wetlands... | reverse complement strand
TAGGCATTCACAGGCAGCTGCGCGGTGTTGGCTCACAAATAAAGCAGCCCCATGCGCTGAAGCTGTTCATAGTAAGTCACCCCCTTCGGCGGTCGGAAGGGCCGCTGGCTGCGCCGTCTCAGGTGCTGCACGAGACGGTCGCGCATGTACGTGTTGATCTCCCGCAAGGCCACTCGTGGATACCCTATCGAGAAGTAGTTCGCCCATCCCTTCAGATGCCGGTTCACTTCCTCGATCAGTTGCGGTATGGGCTGGAAACATTGACGGGCATCCGCTTTACGGTTATGTCTTCCCGTTCCGTGTTTGGCGCGTCGCCACACCCGCCCCGAGGGGTCTCCCAGGTTCCTCCAGTGATCTATCCAGGCGCGCTGCCCCCATCCACCCCGGAAAGCCCGCTGTCTGCATGTACCCGTTGCCTCACCACCGGTAGCAGGTTCGTCATCTCAGCCAGACTCATCGCTTTCAGGTTGCGTAACAAGGCCGAATCGGGTTCGCTTGCGCGGCGGCTCGGGTGTTCGCCTCACAAGTTCCCGCCGGAAGGATTGCTCCATCCCACGCTTGCTTCGGCTACATGTCGAACGGGCAATTTACATGGTGAACTACTTTCAGTTCACCAGATCAGCCAAGCTTATCCTGGCATACCTGAGACGCAGAGCTAACACCGAATCAAGCTGAGAGGTCCTTCGCCGCCCGCCGGTATTACGTCGCAGGCCACGGGCCCGCGCCACTTGGCGCCGCTAACCGCCTACCATTTGCGCGATGCTTTCCGCCCCGTGAGGGATACTTGTGCCCTGTTGGCGCAGGTTTTCGCGAAGCGCTTGAGCGTAGACGTCAATGTGCTTGCGCGAGTAGCGCACCAGGCCCAGGCGGCGCAGCCGGTTCATCTGGAACGTCACGATTTCGCGCGAGGTGCCGACGAACTCGGAAATTGTGTGGTGAGTTAGAGAGGCAACGCGGAAAGAACCGTCGGGCATGGGGGTGCCGAGATCGTTGGCGAGTTGCAAGAGCGCCAGCATTACGCGCTCCGGCGTCTTGTGGACGGCCATGCTCTCGATGCGGTCCTGCAGCTCCAGGCACTGACGCACCAGATATTGCGCGAGGGCAATCCCAAGGCGGGGCTCGCGCTCTACCTGCTGCTCGATTTCGCTGCGGCTCCACGACATCAGCGAGACGGTATCGAGCGCCAGGGCGGATTCGCTGCGGCTCACCGGACCGATCAGGGACGACTCTCCAAAAAGCCCTTCCCGGCGCACAATGCGGCCTACAGTCTGTCCCCCGTCGTTAGCCGTTGCGGCGATCTTGACGCGGCCCAGTATAACCAGATAAAGGCTGGTTGCGGGATTCTGAACGTCATATATGATGCGGTTCTTGGCGTATTCCTGGACCGCTTTGCGCGGCAGGTAAGTTAGTGGATCTTCGTAGGGCTGTCGTGTGTCCACTCGACGGCTCATCATTAGGCGACCCTCCAGGTTAAAACCCCAGTCTCATTCGACACATTAACGCTACTTGCACGGCGCCGTCCATCGGCACTTTGGGCGAATAACGCTCAAAATGGTACTTTTGTTAACGAATAACCCCTTGGCTCGGTGGGTTGATACACTGGCAGAGCATGGTGGCGAATGCGGCGGTGGGACAGCGTCTCGGAATTTTGACACAGGAGACCGCCGTCAGAGAGAGCTTGCAGTGGTTCACGCGGGAGAAGCAGTGGATCAATGAAACCCACCTGGAGCTGTGCCGCATCGCGGCCCCGACCTTTCTCGAACAGGATCGCGCGGCGTGGTTTCTGACACAGTTCCGGGAAGCGGGCTGGAGCGCCGCCATCGACCGGGCGGGCAATGTGATCGCGACGTCGGGTGACGGCCCGTACGTGGCGCTGACGGCGCACATGGACACAGTGCTGGCGCCGAAGAATCGCGACGAGATCGCGGTGGATTCCGACGGCGCGTTTCGCGGTCCGGGGGTTTCCGACAACGGCGCTGGACTGGTCGCGCTGCTGGCGGTGGCGCGCGCCTGGAGATTCGCGCCGTCCCTTCCGGTTTTCCGGCGCGGATTGTTGCTGGCCGCTAATGTGGGCGAAGAAGGCGAGGGAAACCTGTTGGGGATGCGGCACCTGTGCAAGCAGTCCGCGGTCGGCAAGAAGATCGAGGCGTTTCTGGTGGTGGACGGGGCCGATACCAGCCACATCACCACGCGGGCGCTGGGCAGCCGCCGGTTCGAGGTGACCTTCACGGGACCGGGCGGGCATAGCTGGAGCGATTATGGCGTGGGCAATCCGCTACATGGCTTGTGCCGGGCGGTGACGTTATTTTCGGAGACGCACATCGGTGGCGTTCCGAAATCGGCGCTCAATGTGGGGCTGATCGAAGGCGGATCGGGGGTGAATGCCATCCCTCAAGCGGCGCGGGCCAAGGTGGATATCCGTTCCGAGAGCAACCACAAGCTGGACCAACTGGTGGAGGCGCTGGAGAGCGCGGTGGAGCGCGCCAAGGAAGTGGAAAACCAGCGGGCCACGGGCGGCAAGGTATCCGCGCGCGTGAAGGAAATCGGCTCGCGCCCGGCCGCGGAGCTGCCGGAATCGGCCGCCATTCTGCAATATTTGCGTGCGGTGGATGCGCACCTGGGCATACGGTCGCACCTCGATACCTCGTCGACGGACGCGAATATTCCGCTTTCGCTGGGCATCCCCACGGTGGCGATCGGCGGCGGCGGCGCAGGCGGCGGCGCACATACTACGCAGGAATGGTATCGCCCGGAGGGGCGCGACCTGGGGTTGAAGCGGATCTTCCTCACGCTGCTGATGCTGATGCGTGACGGGGACAGTTATTGATCCGGGTGAAGCAGGTTAGCCGCCGGAACGCCGCGGAGCTGGCCTTGGTCTTCAACACGCTGGTTTGGGGCGCAACGTTCCTACTGGTGAAGTCGGCCTTGGGTGGCATCTCGCCGCTGCTGTTTCTGGCGCTGCGGTTTTCGCTCGCCACGGCGGCGCTGGCGTTGCTATTCCATAATGCACTGGCGAACCGCAGCGCGTGGAAGGGCGCCGGCGCGGGCGTGCTGGTGGGAAGCTTCCTGTTTCTGGGCTATCTTTTCCAGACTCTGGGACTAAGTCTGACCTCGGCGCCGAAATCCGCGTTTATCACGGGATTGACCTCCGTCATGGTACCTTTGCTCGGCTCGTTCGTCTATCGAATCAGGCCGCGGATTTCCGAATGGTTCGGGATTCTGACGGCGACGGCCGGGCTGGGGCTGATGACGCTGCCGGGTGTGGGGCCAGCGGGAACGGCCGCCGTCAACCGGGGCGATGTGTTGACGTTTTTCTGCGCTATCGCCTTCGCGGCGCACATTGTGACGCTGGGGCATTTTTCCAGGCGGATGGGCTTCGAGCTGCTATCGGTGACACAAGTGGGGACGGCTGCTCTGCTGTCCTTGGGGCTCTGCGGATGGACGGAAACGCCCCATATGGAGTGGCGTGCGGCGGTGTTATCCGGCATACTGGTAACAGGCCTTTTTGCCACCGCTCTGGCGTTTACGGTTCAGGCGTGGGCGCAGAAGTACACCACCCATACCCGAACCGCTTTGATCTATATGCTGGAGCCCGTAGTGGCCTGGGCGACGTCGTATCTCTTGGCAGGTGAGGGACTTTCGCGCCGGGCAGCCGCCGGGGCGGCCCTTATCCTCGGTGGTGTTTTGTTGGTGGAGTTGAAACCGCTGAGCCAGCGGCAACATCCATTGGCTTAGATAACCGGCGGCAAGACCGCCGGCGTTACGCTATAGAGGAGTGAAAACAAGGTCTATGAGTCTCTTCGACAAATTCCGTAGGCAGAAACTGCTGTCGTTCACGATGGTATTGTTCACGTTGTCCGTCGGCGTCGTTATCGGCACCGTAATCAGTTCGGGCGTGAAGGCGGCAAGAAGCGATTACGCGGTTCCGGATGCCACGCCGCTGGTGATTCCGAGTCCGGTTCAGCTTTCGACCACCTTTAGTCAAATCGCCAAGATGGCGGGCCCGTCGGTGGTGAACATTTCCACCACGTACCTGCCGAAGGCGGCGGTACGGCAGCCTGGCAACAATGGCCGGCGGCGGCAAGTGACGCCTCCCGACGACGATCAAGGCGGCCAGGGCGGCGGCAACGGCGGCATGGACGATTTCCTATATAAGTTCTTCGGCGGAAGCCCATTTGGCGGCGGCTCTCCGCAGGAATCGCAGCGCGGCGAAGCGCTGGGTTCGGGCGTGGTAGTGGATCGCAGCGGCTATGTCCTGACGAACAACCACGTGGTCGATAAAGCCGACCGCATCCAGGTGAAGTTCATGGGCGACTCCACCGAGTACCCAGCCAAGCTGGTGGGGGCCGACGCCGCTACCGACCTGGCGGTGATCAAAGTGGAAGGCAAGCACGATTTCGTCCCGCTTAAGATCGGCAACTCCGATGCCGTGCAGGTGGGCGACTGGGCCCTGGCCATCGGCTCTCCGCTGGGTTTTGAAGCCACGGTGACGGCCGGTATCATCAGTGCCAAAGAGCGCACGATGAAGGACGATCCCACGATGCAGCTACAGCATTTCCTGCAGACTGACGCGGCCATCAACCCCGGCAACAGCGGCGGCCCGCTGCTCGATATGCGCGGCGAAGTGGTAGGAATCAACACGGCGATTGCGTCGCGCTCGGGCGGTTACCAGGGAATCGGCTTTGCGCTGCCCATCAATACCGCGGCGGGCGTCTACAACCAGATCATCAAGAACGGAAAAGTGACGCGCGGTTCCATCGGCATTCAATTCACGCCGTCGGACGACGCCCGCGATCTGCTGAAGGCGAATGGCGTCTCGCAAGGCGTGTTCGTGCAGACTGTGGTGGCGGGCGGCCCATCCGACAAGGCGGGCATGAAGGATGGCGACATCATCCTTTCGTTGAACGGCAAGCCGCTGATGAATGGCGACGATTTGGTGGATACGGTAACAGCGACGCCGATTGGGCAAGCGGTTGACCTGACGGTGCTGCGGGACGGGAAGCGCCTGAACCTGCACGTGATTGTGGGCAACCTGGCGCAGCTCTTCCCCGACACGTTCGGCAGCGGAGCGGAGCCGGAATCGGCGAAGGAATCGGCTACGGCGCTCGATTTCGGCATGAGCATCAAGCCGGTGACGGCCGGCATGCGCGATACCATGGGCCTCAACGACAGTGGCGGCGTGGTGATCGACAGCGTTGAGCCAGCGTCTTTCGCCGAAGACTGCGGTTTGGTATCGGGCGATGTGCTGGTGGCAATCAACCGGCAGACGGTGAATTCCGTGGACGACGTGAAGCGCATCCGGGGCACGCTGAAGCCGGGCGCGGCGGTGGAGTTCAAGGTTCTGCGCAAGACGCGGTCCGGGCGGAGCAGTGATTGGCAGACGCTCTTCCGGGCCGGCACTTTGCCTACGAAGTAAGCCGGCGGGACAGGCCACAGCCTTCGGTGGTCTGTCCTGCTATCTCCAGACTACTGCTGGGAGACCAGCGACCCAAGGGTTTTGTCTAAACACCAGAGGCGGTTGGAATTCCCAGCCGCCTTTTTTGTGGTCCCGGCTGTTACAATAGAGTTTCCAATATGTATCGTTTCTTAGGCTGCATTGCCGCGGTGGTGATGATTCTCTCGGCAGCTTGGGGGCAAACCGGCCCGCCTGCGAAGAAGAAGACTCCGGTGGTCAGGAAGACTACCGTTGCCCCAAAGAGTGCGGTTGCGGCGAAGAGGCCCCCCACAGCTTTACAGAGAAACGTAGCGAAGAAACGGGCGGTCACCACGGCCGCCAACCACAAAAAGACTCCTGCAAAGCCTGCGGTCACTTGGCGCAACCGGCAACTTCAGCCCACGCCGGAGCGGTACAAGGAAATCCAACAGGCGTTACTCGCCAAGGGATATTTGCAGCCCGAGCAGGCCAGCGGGGTCTGGGATCAGAATTCCGCGGACGCGCTGAAGCAGTTTCAAACTGCCCAGAATATCACCGCTTCGGGTAAGATCAACTCTCTTTCGCTGATCGCGCTCGGATTGGGCCCCAAGCACGAAGATACGCTGCCGAAACCGCAGCCCGCGGCTCAGCCGGATCAGAGCCGGTAGGGTCAAAAGAACCGGCGGCTATTACACCACGCGGCGCGACTTAGTCGCTAGCCGCGAGGGTGCGCAGGCCGGGGAGCCGTGCTGGGAAACCGGGCGAGTATCCAGAAACACCGAGTGATGCCCTCCACCACACGGTGGCGATATCGGTGCTGCCGCTCTCGCGACCGAGGTGAATCCAGGTAGTGATGCTGCGGCCCTCACCGCGCGTTAAGGAGACTTCGGCCCGATCGACCGCCACAAGTATCTCAACCGCCGTCGCTCGCGTTATTCCCACAGCGACATGGCTTTGCTTCCTGTACTCCGTCTTCCTTGCGACGCAATCAAGCGCCTCCTGGTCGGAGGTCAAAAGTACTTCCATATAGTTGTAGCGTAGGTGTCGGCAAAGCAGGTGTCAAGCTCGGCCTCGCTACATGCGCTCGTTATCGGTTGCGTGGTTCTGTGCCGTGCGGAAGGCATAGCGCTCCTCGTCCTCACGGCCCTGGGCAGTCGATGCGCTCTTGCTGGAAAGTCTTATGGTCGTGGCTCCGAAGCGCCTCGCGGGTGGCGAGGCTTATTCATGGCGCAGAGAGCGGATGGGGTCCACCGAAATCGCGCGCCGCGCCGGAGCCCAGCAGGATAGCAGCGCGACCGCAAGCATGGTGACGGCTACGCCGGCCAGCACCATGGGGTCGCGCGGCGTGGCCTGCGGCGCCACGTGCGCCAACACCGCCGTGCAGGCAATTCCGCCTGCGATTCCCGCCAGCGCGCCCGCTCCGAGAATCACGGCCATGCGGCCCAGCACCGACTGCAAAACCTGCGACGGCTGCGCGCCGATGGCGACGCGGATGCCAATCTCGCGCACCCGCCGGCTCACCGTATAGGCTGACAGCCCATAGATGCCGGTCACGGCCAGCATCAACGCCAACAGGCCGAAACCGCTGAGCGCCCACGCCGCGGCGCGAGCCTGGAAGAAGGTGACGTCGAGCAGGCTCTCGAGCGCGCCGATGCTGTAGAGAGGCAACCCGCGGTCGAGACGCTGCACGGCCTGCTCCATCTGCAGTGCCAGCACGGCTTCGGGCTGCGCGTCTTCCGGATGCGCGGCGCGCGCCAGCAGGTACGTGGTTCCGCTGTATTCCTGCAGCAAGGGACGGAAAATCGCGGGCCGCGGATCTTCCGTCAGCCCCTCATATTTTCCATCCTCCACGATGCCGATTACCTGAACGGGCGGCTGCTTCAAATCGCCGACGCGGTAATATAGCCCCACGCCGTTCTGGTTACCCAATACCTGGCGGGCGAAGGTCTGATTCACGATGGCGGTGAGCGGCGACTTGGCGTCGTCGTGCCAGGTGAACTCGCGCCCAGTGAGCAGGCGCGTGCCGATGGCGCGGAAATAGCCGGGCGAAACTTCGTAGTGACTGACGCGAATCGCCCGCGAAGCGCGAAAATCGGTTTCCCCGTAACGGAAAGCGCCGCTGCTCGATTGATCCACTCCAAGGGGGAAGGAATCCGCAAAGGCCACGGCGGTTACTCCGGGCAGTTGCGACACGGCATCGAGCGCGCGGCGCTGAAACGCCTCGCCGTCCTTTTGCGTGTACTGGGCCAGGCCCAGGTCGAAACCGGTGACGCTTACGCCGCGCGGTTGAATTCCCACGGGCATTTGAAACGCTCGCTGCGCGCCGCGCATGGCGACGAAACAGGCGGTCACCAGGACGCAGCACAACGCCACTTGCGCGGCCAGCAGCAGTTCCCGAAACGGCCAGGCGCGGCCCGGTTTGTGGGCGGAGGCTCCGCCACGCAACGCCTGGTTGGGGCTCGCCCGCAAGCCCTGCCGCGCTGGGGCCGCGCCGAATAGCAGCGCCGAAGCGAGCGCAGCCGCCAGACCGAAAAGGAATACGCGCCAATCCGCCGTGACATTGACGCGTACTGGTATCTCCGCCAGACGGAGCCGGCTCAGCGTTGCCAGGATCAGCGCGGCCAGGGCGCATCCCGCAGCGCCGCCCATCAGCGCCAGGAATGCCGATTCGGTCATCAATTGACGCACGATGCGTCCCCGGCTGGCGCCGATGGATACACGAATGGCGATTTCAAAAGCGCGGTCGGCGGCGCGCGCGGTCATCAAACTGGCCAGGTTGGCGCAGGCGGCCAGCAAGACCATCGCCGCGAGGATAATCACCCCGAAGACAAATGCATCCACGGGGTTGCGCAAGGCATTACCCGCCAATCCCAGCTTCGAAAGCCTGACTTCCATGCCCGCATCGCTCCGCGGGTAGGCGCGCGCCAGATCGTCCGCGATGGCGCGCAGATTGGCCTCGGCTTGCGCACGCGTCACATGCGGCTTCAAGCGGCCAGCCACCAGGCAATCGCTGGTATTGCGATTCTGCAGCCAGTCGTGCTCTTCAATTTGGGCCTCCATCGCCATGGGAACCCAGACGTCGGGCCAGTAGATGGTTTCCGTTCCGTGAAACCCTGCCGGGGCCACGCCGATCACGGTGTAGGGACGTCCATTCTCGCGGATCGACCGGCCTACAATGGCCGCGTCGGCCGCGAAGCGGTTGCGCCAACAGTCGAAGCTGAGCACGGCCAGAGCGCTGGCGAGAGGTTGACGTCGTCTTCGGCATGAAAGAAGCGGCCCGCCAGCGGCTTCACGCCCAGCACGTCGAAGTATAGTTGCCGGTGGCCAGATAGGCCCAGCCGCGCGATGCGGCATCGCCCGCGCCCAAACCGACCGGCGCCACGCGATAGGCGATCAGCCCGGAAAGCGTCACGTTGCGGTCGCGGAGATCGCGATAGTTGGGGAAGGAATGCGTGGTGGGTTCGACGAAAACCAGCTCCTCCGGCGACTGCACCGGCAACGGCCGCAAGACCAGCGCATCCAGTATGCCGAAGACCGCGGTGTTGGCGCCGAGGCCCAGAGCCAGCGAGAGCACGGCCACCGCCGTAAAGCCGGGCGAACGGCGCAGCGCGCGAACGGCGTACCGCAGGTCTTGCCCCAACTCATCCAGCCAGCGCAGGCCATAGGCGCGGCGGCACTCTTCCCGGTAAGTTTCGCCGGAGCCGAGCTCGAGGCGCGCCTGCCGTTCCGCATCGCGGGGAGACTGCCCGGCGCGGATCAAGTCCGCGGCGCGATGCTCGACGTGCGAGCGCAGCTCCTCGTCCAGATCGCGCTCCCAGCGGCTGCGGCCAAAGATCGCACGCAAGGTGGATCGTGAAGGCCAGAGCATGTTAAACCTCGCCGCGGCGCGTTGCCAGCGCGGCGCCCATGGCCGCGACAAGGCGCTCCCACCCGGCTGTCTCATCGCGCAGCCGTTTCCGGCCCGCAGCCGTCAACTGGTAGTATTTGGCGCGGCGGTTATTCTCCGATACGCCCCATTCGGTGGAGAGCAGCTGCTGCCGCTCGAGGCGAAATAGCGCGGGATAGAGCGCGCCTTGCTCGATCTGCAGCGCTTCGCCCGAAATCTGGCCGATGCGCAGCAGCACGCCATACCCGTGGAGCGGCCCGAGCGAGACGGCTTTCAAGATGAGCAGGTCTAAGGTGCCGGGAAGCAGTTCGGCGGTGGGCGGCATTCATTCTCCTTACCTGGTTAGGAGAATAACCGAGTTCTCCTAAGCTGTCAAGGAGAGAAAGCCGGAAGGGCTCCGTAGCGCAAATCCCGACATAGGTTCTCGATTGTGGATTTCATCGTCAGTCATAAGACGACGGGCTTGGGCAAAGCGTTGGTAGGCCTCCCGGCCGGTCGATGCGCATGAGGCGCGCTTCGCGCCGACCGGCCGGGAGGCCGGTCCCACTATGAGGTCACTTACTGAAGTTGGACCAAACCTTGCGATTGTTGGTTGCCGACCTGCGCAGGTTGCAGGTCTTGTTTCCCGCGCCAGAAATCGATATAGGAAATCTGATGCACGCACGCGACCGTGCAGCGGGGGGCGCAGCCTTTCTCGGTGCGGTATTCGCGGCGGACATCGGCGAGCGTGTAATCCGCCAGCGGCTTGCCCGGATAGCCGCGCTGCTGCGAGCAGTAGTGCACTAAGCCGTCCTCGCAGATGTATAGGTAACGCGCGCCGGCGCGGCAACGCCAGCTGTTTTCCTTGCCGTGCGCGATGTTGTCCTGAAAGTAATTGATGCGCGCGTAGCTGGCCTTTTCCATGGCGCGCATCTGCGAATAGACCGAGCGCTCTTCGTCGGCCAGCGGACGCAACTGGCCGCTGCCATCGTGGATGATGCCGACCGTGGAAGTGAATCCCAGGGCGAGCGCGCGGCGGCCGATTGTCAGCGCGTCCTGTGGAGTGCGGATGCCGCCGCCCACCACCGAGTTGATGTTGACGTGGAATTCGGCGTGTTGAGCCAGCAGCTCGAGCTTCTTATCGAGGACCTTGAGGCTCTTCATCGAAACCGCGTCGGGCATGAGGTTATCGATGGAGATTTGCAAGTGATCGAGACCAGCCCGGTTGAGGCGCTGGATGCGGTCGGCCACCAGCAGATAGCCGTTGGTGATCATGCCGGCGATCATGCCGCGGCGGCGGATGCGCGCGACGATCAGGTCGAGCTCGGGATGCAGCAGCGGCTCGCCGCCGCTGATGGTGACGATGCTGGTTCCAAGGTCGGCCAGGCGATCAAGCCGCTGGTACATGGTCTCGATGGGCACTGGCTTCGAGTAATCGTTATATTCATTACAGTAGCCGCAGGAGAGGTTGCAGCGGCGCATGGGGATGACGTGCGCCAGCACGGGGTGGTCCGTGGATCGGAGGCCGTTGGCGATCATACGGATTTCCCGGATGCGCCGGAGCGCGCCCTTCCAGGTTCGCCGGAGCTGCAGTTGAGACACTTGCATATGGGGCAAGATCTTTTATTACAACACAATCGGCGGGATTTGCGAGGGTAAGGGGTTAACCGGGAGCTATCCGGGGTTGAACGGTATCGCAGGCCAATCGACCGCCCAGTACGCCTGCGAAAATGCACGCCTGCGGGCTCCGCTCGAACGGCGGGCAGGCTAAAGCATGCGCTACCTCTGAGGGTCGATGGCGGCGTCGTAAGCGGCTCTTGCGATGCGGGCGATGACGGAATCGCGCGTCGCTTCATTGGCAGTTGAATCGGTGACAAAAACGGCAATCGCCAGACGGCGCCCATCGGGAAGAGCGATTAGGCCGATGTCGTTTGTGGCTGCGGTGAGTCCGTGGTCGGTATCCGAAGTGCCCGGCTTGTGCATGACGATGGCTCCAGCGGGAAGCCGGCCTTTGATGCGTTGATCCGCCCGCGGTGTGTCCCGCATCCAGTCAAGCAGGAGCGCGGCGTGCCCGGCTGTGATCGGTGGATGGTCGTTCAGAAGCCGCAGAAACTGGACCGCCGCCGCCGGCTCAAACCAATTGCGGTACTGGACACCGGGGTCGCGATGGAGAGCGGCCTCGTTATCCTCAATGTGAAAGCCGCCGATGCCGGCCGCCTTGATATAACGCTCGACAACCGCGGGACCGCCAATAATGCGCAGCACGACGTCGGCGGCGACATTGTCGCTGAGTGACACGGCCAGAGTGAGAAGCCGGCTTAGCGGTATATCCACCTCGGCCGCGGGGTATTGGTCCTGCAAGGGGCTGTAAGCATGGGGCAGAATGCGATCGCTGGCGCGGAAGCGGATTTTGTCGTCCAGCGAAAAGTCTCCGCGTTCGATCAGGTGCAGCGCGGTGAGAGCGAGGGGAGCTTTGAAGACGGATTGCATCGGCGGATGCGCGTGTGGATTGAAATCGCAATTGAGCGCGGCGCCCGGCAGAGAGCACGCGACGGATACCTTGCCGTGAGTTTCGCCCGCAATCGCGGCGATCTGTAGTCTCAGCGCGGACTGACCAAACAGCGTGGAGGAGAATGCGAGAGTTAGCAGGATCGCGACACATCGAATGGACCTGGGCACAACGGCATTGCGGAAGCAACAGCAACTTACACTTGTCACTGCGGGTCCGTGATCTGGACGCCAGTCACCCATGGCTCCAGCGAGGAGCCATAACGCAGACTCACGGTGTAGTTATTGAAGAGCTTGCGCTGCGACTGGTCCGGGCGGCGAAATTCGTCGCTGAAGGGACGCGGAACGTGGATTGAAGACGGCAGTTCCTGGATGCGGCCGCTGATCCGTGGGGGACGCTCGGAAGCCGATTTCACTCCATAGTACGTGAGGCGGTCAAGCGTAACGGCAACCACGGCCGGCAGTATCAGGACGGTCCGGCGATCGGGATGCCGGGCGCGGAGTTTGACGGGATCGAGATCCGCATCAATCGCCACCAGATGGCTCATGACAGCGGAGAAACCAGCAGAATCGTCAGGCTCCGGAGTGACTCGCCGTTTGGCGAGAGCCTCTTCGTGTTCCTGTAAAAGCTGATGCCATGCGGCGCCATCGTAATCCAGCGCGACGAAAGCCTGGCGCGGCCGTTGCCGCTGGTATAAACGCGCAGCGTCAGGGCTGCCCGGATCCACGCCGCAATCAAATCCAAGCGCCTGTAGTTTCTGTCGATCGAACCAATTCGGCCTATCTTCAAGCTCGGGGTTCGAAAGGATGTTCGGATCCGTCCATTGCAGATGGAGTGTCACTCCACTATCGTCATCAATGGCAGATTGATCGAAGTATCGCAGCTCGCGGTTGGTCAGAGTCATCTCAGCCTCGGGATTTCCCGCCCGATTGCGCGCGGCGTGAAACAGAGCCAGGGCATTCGCGGCTAAGACGATCGAGACCGCGATAATCAGAGACGCGCGCTTCATACCGGCGCCCCGATTTCACGATGGATCATCTTACCGCGCAGCCGCTGGAAGATTAGTACCAAGGCGATACCAATCGCGCCAATTACTGCGAAGAACAAGTACTTAGGCATTGAATCCCACCACCAGTGATACAAGCGGGTGAACAGGAAAATGGTGAAGAATGTCGCGCCTGTGTTTACAATTCCGTTCCAACTGCGTACAATGCCCAGCCAGATCGCGCCCGCCGATAAGATCAAGCCTGCAAGCTCGTAGAGTTGCTCAATTGTGACTGACTCCCAAGGCAGATAGCTTGGCACGCCCCACTCGGCCAGGAAAAAGACTGCAACGAAGACAGTCAGCGCTCCCACCAGCCGGTAAGCAGGCGGAAAATCTGCGTTGTGCGCGTGCTTCAAGCCATACGGCAGCGCGAAAACCAAAAGGCCAATCAGCAGAAAATGCTCAGGCCGGTCGTAAAGCTCCAGCCACTCGTAGCCCATTTGGGCGGTATACGCAGCGGCGGCATAACTCATCAGCAGCGCCAAACCCAATACGAGCATCAACCGCAAGCCGTAGCGGTACGCAAGCACGATGGCAAACGCGCCCCACGCCAGCAAGGCCCGCTCCGTGGAAACAATATTGAAAACGCTTCCGATCACCGACAGATTCATGATGAAGCTCGCGACCGCCACCAGCGATAGCAAGCCAGTAAAATATCGCGTGCGCTCGCGCCGGGCCGCGAATTCCGCGCCGGCCAGCGCTGCCAAGGGCGTAAGGATCGCAATCGCCAATTGCGCCGGCGTGCTCAGATAGCCCCAGTAGCGCATGAAAAACAACACCACCGCCGCGCAAATCGCCAGCCCGCCGAGCGTTGAAGCAATGCGCATTCCCCAGGAAACGCGCTTCTGCGAGACGGTGGTGTCCACGTCAAACTGCTGGGCCAGGGTGGCCAAGGCCGCGCGCGACCATTCGTCGAACCGCGTTCGTTGATCCGGCGTGAGCGCGAGCACAGCCTGAACCTGCTCGGTGGCCAACTCCTCGCGCAGAATGCGGAGGCGGTCGGCGGCCTCTTGCGCGCCGATCCTGTTTCCACCCGGGACTTGGCTTGCGTCCTGCGGCCTCATGGTTCCATTCTTATAGTCCCATCCTTATAGTAGATCTTGCCGGAAAGGATGCAGGCTGCACGCCCCCTTGACACGCTCACTTTAACATGCTAAATATCTAGCATGCTGCTAAACAGGCAACAGGGCCTGAGCCGCCGCGAGCGGCAAATCATGGACATTCTCTACCGGGCCGGCAAGGCTTCCGCTTCGGACGTGCTCAACGCCATGCCCGATCCGCCCAGCTATTCGGCCGTGCGCGCCATGCTGCGCGTGCTGGAAGAGAAGGGCCACGTCAAACATCAGGAGGAAGGCCTCAAGTACGTCTATGCGCCGGTGGTGGCGCGCGACAAAGCCAAACGGTCGGCCGTCAAGCACGTCATGGAGACGTTCTTCAACGGGTCGGCGGAACAGATTGTAGCGGCGCTGTTGGACGTCTCGTCCACCAGGCTCACGCGCGATGAATTGGACCGCATGGCGGAAATGATCGAGAAGGCGAAGAAGGAGGGTAAGTAAAATGCTCGGCTGGAACGAAGCGGTGTGGTTTGCATTTCTCTGGAGCCTCGCTCTGAAGGGAACGGCTGTATTGTGCGCGGCCTATCTGGCGGCGTTCGCTTTGCGGCATCGTTCGGCGGCTGCTCGTCATTTGGTGTGGACGGCGGCCTTCGCGGCCCTGCTGGCATTGCCGCTCCTGTCGGTTTCACTGCCGTCCCTGCGCATCCCGGGCGCGTCGTCCATTCTGCCGGACGCCTCGAACCTGGTGTTTCGCGCCACGGCCACGGCTTCCGGCGCCGATGCATGGCAGCAAACGCAACTGCCGATGCAGGCCTCCCCAATGGCGGGGGCCGTTTCCCGCAGCATTTCCCGCACCCCAAGTAACTGGCCGCTGTGGCTGATGCTCTGCTGGCTGGTCGGGTCGCTGGTGGTCTTGGCGCAAATGCTGTTTGCGTATATCGGCATGGCGCGCCAGCGGTCCAGCGCGCCGAGTTTCCTCGATAGCCATGCTCTGGGCGAAATACCGGAGGGGGTGTTAGCGCTTAAAGCCGCCCGCGGCTCCATGCCGATGACGTTTGGCGTCCTGCAGCCGGTGGTCTTCATGCCGGCGGATGCGGCGGAGTGGAGCGGCGAGCGCCGCCGGCTGGTGTTGCAGCACGAACTGGCGCACATTGAGCGCGGCGATTCGGCCACGCATCTGATGGCGCGCTGCGCGCTGGGCCTGCTGTGGTGGCATCCGCTGGCGTGGAAGGCGTGGCGCGAATTCTTGAAGGAACGCGAGAGCGCCGCCGACGATCTGGTGCTGAGCGCCGGCGCGCGGGCCTCCGATTATGCCAGTCTGCTGCTCGATATTGCGCGATCCATGCAGTCGCGAAATGCCGTGGCATGGGCGGGAGTGGCCATGGCTCGCCCGTCGCAACTGGAAGGGCGGCTGCTGGCGATTCTGGATGCGCGCGTGAGCCGCAAATCCACGCGCCGCGCCTCGGCATTGGCCGCCGCTGCGGCCGCGATCGCCATGTGCGCGCCCATCGCGGCATTGAGGGCGCAGGCGCCGCAGACCGAGGTTCCGCCGGACGTGGATGCCACCATCCGTGCGGCATACGCTCAGAAGAACCACGAGATTGTCGACAATGCGGCCGCCGCTTTTGTGAGCGTGAAGAATTACTCCGTCGCGGAAAAGCTGCTGGACGCGGGGCTTAAGATCCGCGCCACTACCTCGGGCGAACAGAGCAAGGAATACGCCGCTGGGCTGGTCAAATTGGGCGACCTGGAAGCCAAGCGCGGCAAGGCGGTCGACGCCGTCGGGTTCTATAAGAAGGCCGTCGCTCTGGGCGATACGCCGGAGGTCGCGAACGCACTGATCTACCTCGGCACCCACACCAATGCCAAGGTAGATCTGGCCACGGCCATCGATTATTTTCAGCGCGCCGTCGCGGTCGCGTCCACCCCGAAGGAATCCGGACGCGCGTTGACGTGGCTGGCGAACGCGGAATCGTCCGATCCGGCGATGGCCAGCCAGGCGGAGGCGCACTTCCGCACGGCCATCGCCCAGCAGGACCCCACGTCGGCCGAGGAGTCGATTTCCCTGGACCTACTTGCGCGCTTATTGGATCAACAGGATCGCGGCGACGAGGCCAAGGAATTGCGCGCGCGCTCCGCTGCGATCGTGAAGGCCCAGATGAGCGAGTCACTGGCAAGTTCTCACGCGACATTCCCTGAAGTATTTAAGGCAAGCGTGGCTCAAGGTACAACGCCGCCCAAATTGCTCAAGAAGGTGGAGCCGGAGTACAACGAAGACGCGCGCGCCGCGAAGTATCAGGGCACGGTAGTGTTGCAGGTGGTCATTGGGCCCGACGGATTCGCCCACAACATTCAGGTAGTGAGGAGCCTCGGGCTCGGCTTGGATCAGAAAGCCGCGGAGGCTGTCACTCAGTGGCAGTTTAGCCCCGGCATGAAAGATGGATCGCCCGTGCCAGTGGCTGCGACCATCGAAGTCAATTTCAAGCTCTTGTAGGGTAGGCCTCCTGGCCTGCCCTCTTCGGAGCGCTCGAGCTTCGGACACCAATCCGCGACAGGCCAGGAGGCCTGTCGCACCTCCATTTCCCTCTTGACATTTTAGAACCGCGCCCCCATACTCCTATCAAGGATCTACGGGAAGCGGGCACATGGCGAAAAAGGATGAACGATCTAGCGGCGAACTGGTCCAAGGCACCTTGGACATGCTGGTTCTGAAGACTCTCACGCGCGGAGCCATGCACGGCTACGGGATCGCGCAATTCATCCAGCAGGTATCGGACGAAGTGCTGCGCGTGGAAGAAGGCTCGCTCTATCCCGCGCTGCACCGTCTGGAAGTAGATGGCATCATCGCCTCCGAATGGGGCCAATCGGAGAATAACCGGCGCGCCAAGTTCTACCGGCTGACACCGCTCGGCCGCAAGCAGTTGACGAAGGAAGCTGACAAGTGGGACCGCCTGGCGGGCGCCATCGCACGCGTGATGCAGACAGCCTAGCCGAGCCAAGCCAATGCCACTTTCTCTGCAAAGCTGTCAGTTGCCGCACGGGGCGGCGGTCGGCGACCGCCGCCCAGGATGCCGTCCTGCCCCACAATACTCTGTGGTTACGATCTGCGGTTACAAATTATAGGAGGCAAGCATGATTTGGTGGAATCGTTTACGCGCGCGAATCAAAGCCATCCGCCGCCGCAAGCAATTAGATCGCGACTTGGAAGATGAGCTGCAGTTTCACTTCGAAATGCAGGCGCGAGCCGGCGCCGGCCAGAGCGAAGCCCGCCGCCAGTTCGGCAACGTAACCAGCTTGAAGGAAGCCTGCCGCGAGCGATGGACTCTCGCATCCATCGAGTTGTGGCTGCAAGACGCCCGCTACAGCGCGCGAACCTTGCGGCTGAATCCCGGTTTCGCCGCCACCGCGGTCGCGGTTCTGGCGCTCGGCATCGGGATCAACGCGACCGTATTCACACTCGCCAATGCGGTGATGTTCAAGAACCAGCCCTTCAACGGGAGCGGGAAGATTCTCTACATCACTGGGACGAAACCCGCGCGCGGCGGCGACTATCAGGCCGTCTCCTACCCCGATTACCTCGACTTTCGCGCTCAGTCGAAGACCTTCGAATCGTTGGCGGCGTTTGAAGTGTTCGGCGCGAATTTTTCGGATGGGGCAGGCTTCCCGGAGCACTATCGAGCGCTGCTCCTCTCCGCCAACGGGTTTGCAGCCATCGGTCAGAAGCCCGCTATCGGCCGTGACTTTGTGCCCTCCGACGAAGCGCCCGGCGCCGCAGCCGTGGCCATTGTGAGTTACCGCGTCTGGGACACGCGCTACGGACGCTCGCCTTCTGTAATCGGCCAGACCGTGCGGATCAACGGCGCGCCGACAGTAATCATCGGCGTGATGGGGCCTGAAATGCGCTTCCCGGGAGACATGGACGTGTGGAGACCGCTGGTTCCCACGCCCGAATACGCCAAACGAGACAACCGTTTTCTGACGCTTTTCGGCAAGTTGGCGGACGGCCAATCGCCATCCGCGGCGCAGGCCGAGCTTTCCACCATCGTTTGGCGTCTGGCGCACGACTACCCGCAGACCAACCAGGGAACCGGCGCGGCCATCCGCAGCTTCAACCAGTTTGCGTTGCGCGACAAACTCCGCTCCATGTTCGTCGCCATGCTGGGAGCGGTGGCGTTCGTGCTGTTGATAGCCTGCGCCAATGCGGCCAACCTGATGCTGGGGCGCGCGGTGGGGCGGGCCCGCGAAATCTCCATCCGCGTGGCTCTCGGCGCCGGGCGATGGCGCGTCATCCGGCAACTCCTTATGGAAAGCGTGATGCTGGCATCGGCGGCGGGAGCGCTCGGATGGTTCATCGCCATTGGCGGCGCCCGCATGTTCCGGCGCGCCATCGAAAACACCGGGCCGCCGCCGTGGCTCGATTTCTCGATGGATTACCGCGTCTTCGCCTACGTCTGCGCCATCTCCGTGGTATCTGGAATCCTGTTCGGCATGGCGCCGGCCATGCGGCTCTCGCGCCTCGACGTCAATGCCGCTTTGAAGGACGGCGGATACCGCGCGGGAACCGGCCCACGCGGCAGCTTTCTCAGCGGCTTCCTGGTTACCGTGGAGATGGCGCTGGCCGTGGTGCTACTGGCCGGCGCCGGGTTGATGATCCGCGGCATCCTGGCAACTGCCGCTTTGCCTATCGGAGCGGATACGCACAACATTCTCACCATGACGGTCGGCCTGCCCGATTCACGGTATCCCGGCGCGCGCGAACAGGCCGCATTCTTCGACCGCTTCGAGAAGCAGGCCGCCGCCATCCCCGGCGTTCGCAGCGTTACCGTCGCGTCGAGCGTGCCAGGCAACTCATCCACGAATTACGCCTACCAGTTGGAAGGCACTGCGCCGGTGGACCAGCGCGCCATTCCACGTATCGACGGCATAGTGGTGGGCGATAACTATTTCACGGTCTTGCATACCGGCATAACGCGCGGACGCGATTTCACCGCAGCCGATCGCGCCGGCGACCTTCCCGTGGTCATCGTCAACCAATTGTGCGCCGCCAGGCTTTGGCCCGGAGAAGACCCCATCGGCAAGAGACTGCGCCTGGGCCACGCCATCCGTGAGCAGCCGCTCAACCTCGCCGAACAGCCCTGGGTCACCGTGGTGGGCATAGCGCCGAACATTCTGCAAAGCGACACGGGAATGGAGCCGCTGATCTACCGGCACTTTCGCCAGGAACCACAGTGGTCTATGACCGCGATGGTGAGCGCCGGGGTTCGCGCCGAAACGCTTGGCGACAGTCTGAGGCGCGCGCTGCAATCCATTGACGCCGAACTCCCGGCGTCGCGGGCGGTGGAAACGCTCGACGATGCGATCGATCAAAACCGCTGGCCCTTACGCGTTTTCGGCACGCTTTTTACCGTATTCGCCGCAGTCGCGCTGGCGCTCGCCGCCATCGGCCTCTACGCGGTAATGGCGCAGACGGTGACGCGCCGGCGCCACGAGATCGGCCTGCGCCTGGCGGTGGGCGCGGGAAAATCGGGCATACTCCGCCTGGTATTCGCCAAGGGATTGCGCCAGTTGGCGATCGGACTGGCGATCGGCTTGCCCGCCGCCTTCCTGCTGACGCGGGTAGTGAAGGGAATGCTGGATATTCCCATCCCAGGCGGCAACACCGGCATCCTGGCCGGCGCCGCGATCACTTTGTTGGCGACCGGCATGCTGGGCTGCATCGTACCAGCGCTGCGGGCCATAAGGGTGGATCCGGCGATCACTTTGAGGCACGAGTAAGCGGCGCGGGTCCATGGCCTTCGCCACCTGTGAGTGCCCGAGAGGTGCGGGGAAGGAAAGTCGCGGCGGTATCGGAACTCAGTCAGAATACCGCCGGCGGACCTACCGATTCAGGACGGCGCCTTTTTTCAGATCGAACGCAAACCCCACAGCCGCTTCACGCGCTCGCTCTCCGACAGGTCTCGCCGCGCGCCGCTTCGCCCGCACAACGGCGATGGCAAGCTAAAGCATACCCTACCCCTAACTCGCGGCTGCAATCACGTCTCTGTAATGCTGCTCGTACTGCGGAATAATCTTATCCGTGCAGAATCTCTCCGACGCGTTCCATCGCCCCGCCTTACTCATCCGGTAATGCAAGTCGTCATCCGTCAGCAGCGCCACCACGCGCGCGGCCTGCGCTTCAATATCGCCGACGGTTTCCAGAAAGCCGTCCTCGCCGTCCGTGATCAGCTCCGGTACGCCGCCCACGCGCGTCGCTACGGGCACTACTTCGCATGCCATGGCTTCGAGCGCCACCAAGCCGAAGGATTCCAAATCGCTCGGCATCAGCAGGACATGCGCCAGGGGGATCAGCCGCTCCACATGATCCTGCTTGCCCAGGAAGGAGACATGGCGCTCCACCTTTAATTCGCGCGCCAGATGTTCGGCGGGGCTGCGGTCGGGTCCGTCGCCCGCCATCAGTAGGTGTGCGGGCACGGCTTTCCGCACTTCCGCCAGAATGCGGATGCAATCGAGCACGCGCTTGACGGGGCGGAAATTGGAAAGATGGATCAGCAGCTTTTCTCCCGCCGGGGCGAAGCGCGCCGCGCCTTTCTTTTCCGCGTCCGGCTGGTAGACGTCGCAGTTGACGAAGTTCTTGATGACGCGGATTTCGTTGGTCACGCCGAAGACATCCACCGTACGCGCACGCAGGTAATCGCTGATGGAAGTGACGCCGTTCGATTGCTCGATGGAGAAGCGCGTGATGGGAAAGTAAGATGGGTCGGCGCCCACCAAAGTGATATCGGTTCCGTGCAGCGTGGTAATGAACGGCAGACGCCGCCTGGGGGCCAGCATCTGCTGCGCCAGCAGCGCAGAGATGGAGTGCGGAATGGCGTAATGCACGTGCAACACGTCCAGCTGATACGATTCGGCCACTTCCCCCATGCGCGACGCCAGCGCCAGACAATACGGGGGAAAGTGGAACAGCGGGTAGCTGGAAACTTCCACCTCGTGATAATGGATGCGCGGCGTGCTGGTATCGAGCCGGATGGGGCTGGCGTAACTGATGAAGTGGACTTCGTGGCCGCGCGCGGCCAGCTCCAAACCGAGCTCCGTCGCGACAATGCCGCTGCCGCCGTAAGTGGGATAGCACGTTATGCCGACGTTCACTTCGCCAGCGTAGCACTAACCGGACGAAGCACCGCGAATCCAATCTGGCCGTGCAGATTCTCATCGGGAGAGGCCGCATCGCCGCCGCCGAACCACACGCGGATTTCGCCGCCCTCCACTACCACCGACGGATCGCAGATTACTTTCGCGTCCCAAGCCTGCGTGCCGCTGAAGACGGCCGGCAGTCTGGTCCAGTGGACGCCATCGGTGGAGCGCGCCAGACCCAGGCGGCGGATTTCAGAAAAACTGCGGCCCGTAAAGAGCATCCAATAGTATCCACGCGACTGCCAGACGGCAGGCTCGCCATCGCCGGCTTCGTCGAACGAATTGGGCGGGCCAGGCTCCAGTATCGGATTGGCGCGCAACTTTTCCCAATGGATGCCATCGGTGGAGCGCGCAACGCCAAGACGCTGCCGCGGCGGCTGGGCGCGGTCCTGGCCCAGGTAGTAGAGATAGAAAAATGGCTCGATGCGGATCACGTAAGGGTCTGCCACAGCGCGCTCGTCCCAGCTTTCGAACGGCCCATTCTGCAGCACAGGGGCCGGCTCACGGCGCCACGTGCGCCCGTCGCGCGACCTGGCTAAACCGATGCGCCCAGCGTTTCTGGGCCCGGCCACATACCAATACCAGAACTCATTTTGATAAACCAGCGCGGATCCGTTGGCGGCGATGTAGTCGGCTTCCCAGCTTTGCGGATCGGGCGCGAAGACGGCGCCTTGCGGCTCCCATGCGATGCCATCCGCGGAAGTGGCGAGGCCGGTTCTCCAAGTCGCGCCGTCGTAGCCGGAGTAGAAGTTGAAGAGCCGGCCGAGGCTGACCGCGCTGGTCACGACGCTAGGCACGACGCTGGGCGCCAGCGCATCCCGCGAATCCCAGGCGGAGCTTCGAGCGAGCACCGGCTCCGGGCGCGCATCGAAGGCGAAGGTGAGATTCGGATCGCCGCCCGGACTCGGAGGAAGCGTGAAATCGGAGTAGCGTCCGCAGCCGGCTAGCAGGAGGGCGGCCGCGAGTAGGAGGCGTTCCCACGAGCGACGGACGATCCCTTTGGGAGTGTCTCTTGCGATAGAAACCGATCTATCGCGAGGCGAAGAGAGCCGGCTGAAAGCCGGCTGCAGCCAGGATTGGCTACCCCACACGGCCTTCATTGCAGCGGAATCCGGACTTTGATACCGGCGCCGCGGCCGGGGCGCGATTCCAGCAGCAGATCGGCGTTGAGAGAGCGCGCGCGGCGCTTCAAGCTGACCGGTCCCAGGTGCAGCAGATCCAGCTCTTCCAGCGAATAGGAACCGGCGAAGTTGAAGCCGTGGCCGTTGTCGTCGATGGAGATCTCCAGACCGCGCTCGGACTTCTCCATGGCTACGGCGACCCGCGTGGCCCCGGCGTGTTTCTGCACGTTATGTAACGCTTCGCGGATGATCTGCAAGACCTCGAGCGTCGCCTCCGGCGGCAAGCCCACCGGCGTGTTGGTTCCGATGAAGGTCACGGGTATGCCGGTTTCCTTCTGGAAGCTCTCAGCAGCGCGCCGCGCGGTGGCCACCATGCTGGCGCCATCCACGTCGACGGGCCGCATGCTGTGAAGGAACGCGCGCAAGTCGCGGATCTGCTGTTGCGCCAGAATCTGCAACTGCCGCAGATCTTCCATGCCGGCGTTGAGATCCCTGGTGAGGAGCTTGCGCAGGATTTCGAGGCGCATTTGCAGGCTGATGAAGCTCTGCAGAGGGCCATCGTGAAAATCGGAAGCGATGCGCTGGCGCTCGTCTTCGGCTGCCTTCGCCGAGTCGCGCCGGGTTTCTTCCAACGCCACCGTCAGCCGCTCAATGTCGGCGGTCTGCTTCCGTTTGTTGATGGCGCAGCCGCACGCCAAGGCGCCAGCCACGAGCACCGTAGGCTCAACCGCGCTCATGTCGCTAAAAGATAGCGCCGCACAGAAAATGGCGGCGACCGCCGTAACCACCACCACCTCCACCGCGCTATAGAATGCCACCGCCTCGGTAAGCATGTAGAGGAAGAACGCCAAGGCCAGCCACACCGTGGCGGGTCCGCGGCTGGCAACGAAGAGAAAATACACGGCGTCGCCAAACAGCGCCAGCATTCCGATCATGCCGGTCTGGGGCTTGCTGCGAAGGGCGGCCAAAATGGCGTAGACCAGATAGATTCCGAACACCGCCTGACAGAACGCCGACGGCCGAGGCGGATTGAGATAGCCCGCGCCGAGGACCGCGGCTGCGAGTGCGACCCGCACCCAGGCGACGGTTCGCGCCCACATATTTAGCGACAGAAAGGGCAAGCGTTTACTTTCTGTAAAGATAGATGGAGTGGCTGCGGCCCTCGCCGTCATCGGCGATGGATTCGACCTTCTCCGGAGTCCAATTGCGGAACTCGAAATCGTGCGCCACCACGCGCGCTCCCTTCTTCAATTGACGGTCGAGCAGCGGCTGCACCTTAGAGTCGATGGATTCCGGCAACAGGTACACGGTCACCAGATCGGCGGAGGAGTAATTCTGCTGGAGCAAATCGCCATTCACGATGCGCGCGGTTTTTTCCAGGCCCAGCTTGCGGATGCGGTCCATGCTCTGCTTCCAGAGATCGCGGTCGATCTCGATGCCCACCGCCTCCGCGTGGAATTTTTGCGCCGCCATAATCACGATGCGCCCATCGCCTGAGCCCAGGTCGAACATCTTCTCGCCGGCCTTGAGTCCGCCGAGCTCCAACATTTTTTCGACGATGGTCTGCGGTGTGGGATAGTACGGCGCCAACTTCTCCGCGGCTGCGTTCTGCGCAGGCAACGGGGCGCAAAGAAGCGCCGCCAGCAGACAGAATTTCTCCATTACGTTACGTCTAATTTAGCATCTTGCGGGCGATGCTTGTTGTTCCATGCGGAGAGTGAAGCTGAGGTGGTGGCTTCCATTCATTAAGAAACCACAAGAAACCACTGGATTTTGCTGGCCGTCAGTTAGAATGGACGTGACTTCCAATGATTAACGGAAAGCGCATTGTAGTGGTTCTGCCCGCGTACAACGCTGCGAGGACGCTTGAGGCTACTGTGCGCGAGCTTCCCGAAACGGTGGACGAAACCATTTTGGTGGACGACCATTCGAGCGACGAGACCGTCGCTATGGCGCGCAGGCTGCGTCTCACCGTGCATGTGCATGAGCGCAACCGCGGCTATGGCGGCAATCAGAAGACGTGCTACGCACTGGCGCTGGCGGCCGGCGCCGACGTGGTGGTGATGACCCATCCTGATTACCAATATTCGCCGCTGCTGGTCACGGCCATTGCCAGCATGGTGGCGTATGGCGTGTACGATGTGGCGCTGGCCTCGCGCATCCTGGGCGGCGGCGCGCTGCGCGGCGGCATGCCGAGATACAAGTATATTGCGAATCGCGCGCTGACCACGTTCCAGAATTTCGTGATGGGCGCGCATCTTTCGGAGTATCACACCGGATACCGCGCGTATAGCAAAGAGCTGCTGAATTCCTTGCCGCTCGAAAGGAACTCCGAGGACTTCGTTTTCGATAACCAGATTCTGGCGCAGGCGATTTTGCTGGGTGCGCGGATCGGTGAAATTTCCTGCCCGACGCGCTATTTTCCGGAGGCGTCGTCGATCAATTTCCGCCGCAGCTCGATATACGGACTAGGCGTTCTGAAGACCGCGATGGAATTCAGGCTGGCTAAGTGGGGCCTACGCCGGAATCCCCTGTTTGAGTTCCCCGCGAACCAGATCGCAAAACCGGGAACCCCGTTCGTAGTTCAAGGGCGACCGTAGCCCGCGCTGCTATACTGCCCCTCGATGGTCGCAGCGCGATTTACCCGGAACAGACTCTGGATCGCGGCTACGCTTTTCCTGCTCACCCTGCTGGCCTATGCGGATTCCTTTACCACGGGCTTCACACTGGATTCGGCGTTCATCGTTCTAAGAGACCCGCGAGTGGTTAAGGTCGCGGCCGCCAATCTGCGGCAGATCCTGAATCAGGACTACTGGTGGCCCAACTTTCATTCCGGACTATATCGCCCACTGACCACCGCTACATTTCTATTCAATTACGCGGTTCTGGGGAACGGTCAACACGCAGCCGGGTATCACGCGGTGAATGTTGTGCTGCACCTGGTCAATGTGTGGCTGCTGTTCCTGCTGGCGTCGCGATTCTTCGGCCGCGCATGGGCCGCCTTCTTTGCCGCCGCGCTATGGGCAGTGCATCCCATCGCCACCGAAGCAGTGACTAACCTGGTGGGCCGGTCGGATGAACTGGCGGCCATGGCGATTCTGGGCGGGCTGCTGCTCTATCGGCGAAGCGCGCCGCTGCGCGGATGGCGGATGGCGCTGGCGGCAGCGGGCTTGTTCGTCATCGGCGTTCTGGGCGGCCTCGCCAAGGAGTTGGCGGCCACGCTGATCGCGGTGATGCTGCTGTGGGATCTGGTCCGCGCACCGGGCTCATGGCGCGACTGGCTGCGACTGCGTTGGCCGTTCTACCTCGCTGCTGTGCTGGCGCTGTGCGTCTTCTTCGCAGCCCGCTGGAGGGTGCTGGGCGCCGAGCCGCCGGCTGAGTTTCCGTATGTGGATAATCCACTGGCCTACGCCGGTTTCTGGACGGCGAAGCTCACTGCGCTCAAAGTGATCGGCCTGGACCTGTGGTTGATGATTTTCCCGGTCCATCTCGCTTGCGATCGCTCGTACAATCAGATTCGGCTGGTTGCATGGACCGATCCGGCGATGTGGGCGGCGATCCTTGTCGTCGGCGGATTGATCGCTGCTGCCATTCTGCGGCGGCGCAAGGATCCGATGATGTTCTGGTGCGCCGGATTCTGCGCCGTCGCGCTGCTGCCCACTTCCAACCTTGTTGTCACGATCGGCTCGGTGATGGCGGAACGATTTCTCTATCTTCCATCCGCCGCGTTCGCGCTCGCGATTACGGCGCTGGCCTTCCGTTCCAAATGGCAGCGTCACGCGCCGGTTGTCCTGGGACTGTTGATCGCGCTTTATACGGTGCGCACCTACCTCCGCAATTTGGATTGGAAGGACGATCTGACGCTGGCGTCGCATGACGTGGCAGTAGTCCCGCAAAGCTTCAAGATGCACGGTATGTTGGCCCGTATGCTGCTCGAGAAAAGCCAGTCGAATGTCGACGCTTCCATTCACGAAGCGGAAATCGCCTGGGGCATTGTGCGGCAACTGCCGCGGGAGCGTGTGTTCACGCAGACGCCTACCGACCTGGGCATCTATTACCGCGACAAGGGCGATCAATCCGGCGGCCCCGGGTCGGCCAGCGGGCGCGCGTGGTATCTGAAATCCCTCGCCGTTTTGCTCGAAGCCAGGACGGACTCTCTGGCTTACGGCGACGCCTATGACGAACTGCAACAGGCGAAGGGCGAGCCGCTGGCGGTCCGTCTGGAACGGCCGGTGCTCTACCTGACTCTGGGGCTGGTGTACCACGGGCTGGGACAGTACGAGCAGGCGCGCGATGCCTATATCTACGGCAGAAAGCTCGCGCCCACGGAGCTGAATTTTTATAACTCGCTGGCTGCCAACTATCTATCCGGCGGCAATCTGCAGTGGGCGGCCATCACGATGGAGGAGAAAATGATACTCGATGGCGCGCAGCCCGGAACCGTGGCCGCTCTGCGGGATCTCTTCCAGAGGCTGCCGGGCGGAGGTTGCGCGCTGACTGAGGAAGGTGGAGCTTACAAGCTGAATGTGGGATGTCCCGCGGCGAACATGTGCCTGACATGGCTCGATTTCGCCCAGACGTATTTCCAGGGACGGCAGCGCGGGGAGGCAGCGGCGGTGAAGCGAACGGCTTTGGAGCGCGGATGCCCGGCGAATTGGTTCGGTGGGATAGCGCCGTGAGATAGCTGGCAGGGCGCGGCCCCGTCCCACTGCCACGATTTGATCCGCCTGCGCTGAAACGGAGTAGCGGCGATGAGCCCACCGACTACGGGCGCGGAAGAACGGTGGTTCGTCCGATCGAAGAGGCCGGCAACGGAAAACGGGCGGCCGAATTGATGCTGGCCGGCGGCTTCGATCTGGTCTTCCTGGATGTGCAGATGCCGGAGATGGACGGCTTTGCCGCCTTGCGGGGGGCCGGAGCGGAATTGCCCGGCGCCGTGATATTCGTGACCGCCTACGACCACTACGCAGTGGAGGCTTTTGAGGTGAACGCCGCCGATTATTTGTTGAAGCCATTCACGCCGCAGCGGTTCCGCCAGGCTTTGCAACGGGCCAAAACGCGCATTCGCAGTGGCTCAAAGGGAATGGCTGCGCGGGTGCTTGCGGTGCTGGAGCGGATTGCGAGCCAGCCAACCTACTTGAACAGGATCGCGGTGCGAGGCGCGGCGGGCACGAGCTTTGTGGACGCGAAAGATGTGGATTGGGTGAAGGCTGCGGAGAATTACGTGGAGTTACACGTGGGGCCGGCTTGCCATCTGGTGGAGGCGACCATGGCGGAGATCGCAAAACGCCTCGACCCGGCGCGCTTCGTGCGAATTCACCGTTCTGTAATCGTAAATGCCGAACGCATACGGACGGTGCGGCCGGCATCCCATTCGGAGTATCTGGTGACACTCGCCAGCGGTATTCAGCTTCGCTCGGGACGGACTTACAGAGAGGCGATGCAGAGGCTGATATCAAATCCGTTTTGACTTTCACAGGCGCTCGATTCCGGTTGGTCAGGCGGTGCGTCCATCCGGTCAGAAAAGTCTTTCGCGGAGTTGGGAGACAGACTAACATACGTCCGTGTGGCGACTTACAATTCCGTTATGGTTCTTGTGTTGTGCAGCCGCCCAGCCGGCGATCGATTCGATTGAGTACCAGGCACGGCGAAGAGCCGCGCTGGAACAGATCCCCGACGGAATGATTGCCCTGCATTCCGTCTACGGACTGAAGCACTGGGACGAATCCGGGTTCCATCAGGACGCGAGCTTTTATGCGTTCACCGGGCTAACCAACGCTCACGGGGCCATCTTGGTGTTGGATGGAACGGACAAGCAGTCGTGGCTCTTCGTGATGCGGCGTCCCGGAGCGTTCGGCGCGGATCTGCGGGGCTGGGATGCGGCCGTGGTGGATCCTGGCCTGGAGGCGGAGACTGCTCTAAAGATCGACCACGTGGTTCCGTGGGATACATTTGTTTCCTTTGTCGATTCGCGCCGCGAGAGTAACCCGAAGCTGGTGTTCTATATCGACAGCGCAGGCCAAACGGGAGAGATGTCGGGTAACGTGAGCAATCCGCCGGGGATCGCCGCGATTGAAAATCCTCACCTATTGTGGCGGGAGGCCATTCGTCAAAAGTGGAGCGACCTGGAAATCAAGGATGCGTTCGCAATTCTCGACGAGGTTCGATGGGTAAAGAGCGCGGCTGAAGTGGCGTTGCTGCGCAAGGCGGCTGCCATTACGGCTGAGGGCTTCCGGGCCGGCGCGGGCGCCATCGCGCCTGGTAAGACCCAACGGCAGGTGGAGGGCGAAGTGATCCGCGCCTGTCTTAATGTGGGGTCGGACGGCGCCTCGATCTGGCCATGGGTCCGCTCGGGACCGTTCACAATGCCTGCGACGCTTTTCGAAGCTTTCGCGGATTACCGCAACATGGATCGAACGATGCGCAGCGGCGAAATAGTGCGCCTCGATCTGGGCTGCGATTACCGGATGTATAAGGGCGATTTTGGGCGTACGCTGCCTGTGTCCGGCCATTTTGACACTGGGCAGAAGGAGACACTGGAGCTATTGAACGGAGCTTATCTGGCGGGCGTGCAGGCGATGAGTCCTGGCGCAACTCCCGACCAGGTCCGGCAGGCTTTTCGAAGTTATGTTGAGTCACATGAAAAGGACTTGCATACTCCCTTGGCGCGCGAGGCGGCTTCGGGAGCGCTCAAGACTCCCATACAGCCCTTGCACGGATTGGGAGTGGACATGGCGGAGGGAACTCCCAAGGTGTTTAGCGAGGGGAATGTGATATGTTACGAACCGGGATTGCTCGCTGGGGATCAGCAATATTTTGTGGAAGATACGATCCTGATTACGCGCAATGGTCACGAAATCCTGAATCCCGCATTGCCTTATTCGCCGAGTGACATCGAGCGGGAGATGGCGAAGAGGAAGTAAGTTGGAAGGCCAGGTCTTTCCGCGGATTGGAACTCCTCCGAGAGCGCTATTGAGGGACTCTTTGGATAACGGTCCATCAAACCGGCGGCAAGACCGCCGGCGTTACCATTTTCGGAGCCAGCGCGCTTTCTCGACTACCTTTACCGCATTCGGTAGAAACGCCTCCTCGAGCGGCGGGCTATACGGCACCGGCGTGTCCGGCGCAGTGACGCGCACAATCGGACCGTCCAAATACTCGAAGACGCTCTCGGTGATGGTCACTGCCAACTCTCCGGCCATGCCTCCGGTGCGCGTGTCTTCGTGCAGCAGCAGCACTTTCGATGTCTTCCTCACGCTCGCGCACACCGTCTCGCGGTCGAGCGGCACGAGCGTCCGCAGATCTACCACTTCCACGGAAACGCCTTCCTGCGCGAGCTGTTCGGCGGCTTCAAGCGCGGTCCACACCATGGCGCCGTAGGTCACAATGCTGAGATCTTTGCCCTCGCGCGCGATTTTCGCCTTGCCGATGGGCACCGTGTATTCTTCGGCCGGCAGTTCTTCCTTGATGCGCCGGTAGAGGCCTTTGTGCTCGAAGAAAATCACCGGGTCGTTATCGCGGATGGCCGACTTGATCAGCCCCTTGGCATCGTATGCCGTCGCGGGCGCGACCACTTTGAGACCGGGCGTGCGCACGAACCACATCTCCGGATTCTGCGAGTGAAACGGGCCGCCATGAATGCCGCCGCCGGAGGGCGCGCGCACAACGATCGGCACGGGCGCGTTCCACCGGTAGCGGCACTTGGCGGCGAAGTTGACAATCTGGTCGAAGCCGCACGTAATGAAATCGGCGAACTGCATTTCGGCCACCGGCCGCAAACCCATGAAGCTGGCGCCGATGGCGGCGCCGACGATGGCGCCTTCGGAGATTGGCGTATCCACCACGCGCTTCTCACCGAAGTGCTCGAAAAATCCCGCGGTCACTTTGAACGCGCCGCCGTAGACGCCGATATCCTCACCCAATAGGAAGACGTTCGGGTCGCGCTCCATCTCTTCCCACAGCCCCTCGCGGATGGCCTCCAGATAAGTTGTCGGCATGCGCTATTGGTTCTCGTAGACGCCGTCGAGCAGCGTGGCGGGGTCGGGAAGCGGGCTGCGCTCAGCCCAGGCGACGGCCTCGTCGATTTCGTCGCGAATGCGCGCGTGCAGTGCGTCGATCTCGCCCTGGTCTGCCCATTCCTGACTGAGCATCCTGGCTTCGAGGCGCACGATCGGATCGAGCTTGCCCCACTCTTCGAACAGGTTCGGCGGAACGTAATGCGCCGCATCGTGCGCCGAGTGGCCGGTCATCCGGAAAGTTTTGCATTCGAGAAGGTATGGCCCGTTGCCGCCACGCACGTGCGCCAGCGCGCGCTCGGTTGCGTCGTGGACCGCCAGCACGTCGTTGCCATCCACAGTTTCGGCCGGCATGTTGTAGGCCGGGCCGCGGTCGGCCACGTTGGCGCAAGCCATCTGCAGGTTGAGGGGCGTCGAATACGCATACTGATTGTTGTTGCAGACGAACAGCACCGGCGCCTTCTGCACGGTGGCAAGGTTCACGCCCTCGTGCCAATCGCCGCGGCTGGTGGCGCCGTCGCCAAAATAGCTGAAGGCTGCCGCGCCTTTCCGGCCGAGGTATTTCAGCGCCATGGCGGCTCCGGCGGCCACGGGCACGGTCGCGGCCAGCGCGCTGATGATGGCGACAATGTTGCGGCTCAAGTCGCCCATGTGCATGTTGCCATCGCGCCCGCGCGTGAGCCCGCCTTCGCGGCCCATATACTGCGCGAAAATCTGTCCCGCCGGGACGCCGCGAATCAGGAACAGCGCCATATCGCGGTGCGAGGGGAACAGGATGTCTTCCGGGCGCGAATGCAGCGCCGTGCCGACGGGGATGGCCTCCTGGCCGCGGCCCACATAAACGCCGCCGACAATCTTGCCCTGGCGATAAAGTTTGCGCTCGATGCGGTCTTCCATGTCGCGCATCATCACCATGTAGTAGAGACATTTCCGGGCCAGGTCGGCTTGGGTGGTCAGCGCGGGTTCATCCGTGGGGACAGCCTGGAGCGTGCTCATGCGACAACGGTCAGTATAACGCTCTTGCCAGACATTTAATTCAGCTTGATGAGGTTCTACTCTCTGGCCGGCGCCTGGCTTAAGAGCTCGGGCCACTCCGCCTGAGCGTCCAGTTTTTCAAGCAGCCACAACATTGCGGCGAAGACGATCGCAACGACTACGAGAATCGCCGCTGGATTTTCCGGAAGCCGATTGGAAAGATGCAGTAGAAAAGTTTCGAGTGCTCCATTGCCTGCGGTGTGCGCATGGGAACTCAGCATGACCGCCGGCCCACCCAGCACCGCTACAATTGCCGCGGGTATAAACACGATTTGCCGGGACCACATTGGCAACCGGCGTATCCGATAGGAGCCCCACGCCAGGAACAGGGTGAATTGGCTCATGCAGACCAAGATTATACAAATCACGTTGATCAGACCGAGACGAAAGCCGGGGTGACCGCCCCAGCCGAACCAGACGGACACGCTGTAAGGAATCACCACGGTCAGAGTCACCATCGCCGCCGCGATGGTTAGGATCTTGCGCCTTGCGACGGGCAGCGTGCGCAGCCAGCAGGAAGTTGGCTGTAACAGGCCGGAAGCAAACATCCCGAAGCTGCATACGACTGGCCAATTAGCGGCGTGCGTAAAAAGAACCTGGAAAATCATTGGTAGGAAAAATAGGTTGCGCAGCGGAATGACCGACCGCACCAGAATTAGCCAGGGAATCGCAGGCGCCGATCGTGCCTGACGGCGCTTGGAGGATTTCCGGGCTTCGACAGGCGCCACCTGAAACGATTCCGGCATGGCGAGCCAGGCGCGCACAAAGAGCGCAACGGATGCTATGGCGCAGAACGCCAGTATGGGCGCTGCCGGCAGGGTAAGAAATGCCGCCAAAAAGGCGCTCGCCCCCAAGTACCACAGAGACATCACAAGCTGCGGGGGGCTCTCGATTTCCGTCAGCCGCAGCGACAGAAGCGCGACCGTGATCAGAGTCGCCGACGCTCCACAATCCATCAGTGCCGGCGCGGCCCCTTTCCATTCCAACCCGCCCTTCAGGACCGCAACGCCGACCCCTACCAATACCGGCAACCACACCAGGCTCGCGAGCGCCACGCATCGAGTGGCAAACAGGACTCGGGCCGGAATGGGCAGCGCAGCCTGGAACAGGGTCGCGCGCCGATGTACCCCGGCCAGGAGCGGCAACACGCCCAGAAATGCCGCAAACAGCTGGAACCCCACTGCTGCGGACGCGGCCAATATGGACAGACCGCCGGCAGCGGCCGCGAAAGGCATGAGCCTCCAGGCTGGGTCGCGTCTCAGTAGTTGATAGATCATGAGTGCTCCCCCTTTCGGCCGCCCAGCAGTTCGATAAACAACTCCTCCAGGGAGAGCGGCAGGCAGCGGACGCCATTGGTTCCCATTGAGCCTGCCAATTGGCGCCGCACCTCATCCGGCGCGCCCTCAAAGACGGCGTGCCATTGGTCCCCCACTGCGTGTACCCGCAGGCAACCAGGCGTTCGCTCGATGGGCGCGGCATCCGGCGCTGAGGTTTGTGGAATCATGGCGAGGCAGATGCGTTCCCGCAAATCGATGAGGTCCCGGTCGAGGCGCACCTTGCCTCCATCGAGCAGAACCGCCCGCCCGCCGATGCGTTCTACGTCGGCCATATAATGCGATGAAAACAGAATGGCGGTGCCTTCGCGGTTCAATAGCATGATCGACGTCTCCAGAAACTCGCGCCGCGCGGCCGCGTCCAGACCGCCTGCCGGCTCATCCAGAATCAAGAGCTCGGGGCGATGGCAGACCGCCAACAGGAGCGCAGCTTGGCGTGCTTCACCCTTGCTCAAGTGCTTGATCTTCGCGCCCGCCTGCAAGCCGAAGCGGTCGAGCAACTGGCGCTCGAGCGCCGCGTCCCAATTGGGGAACAGATAGCGGTGAAATGCGATCAATTCGGCGACGGAGGCGCCGCCCGGCAGCACCTGGTCTTCCGCCACGTATCCGACTCGTAGCTTAACGGCCACCGGATTTTTGGTAGGCGAGATGCCGAATGCGTGCACCGAGCCTGCATGGGGGAACAGCAGGCCCATGGCGATGCGGATGAGCGTGGTCTTGCCGGACCCATTGCGGCCCAGAAGGCCCACCACTTCGCCCTCGCTCACTGAGAAGCTGACGCCGTTCAGCACGGGCGAGCCTCGTTTGTAAGACCTGGCTATGTTTTCGAATTCCAACACTGGTGTCATGTACTCTCCTTTTTTCCAGGGCCTTCGGCCAATTCGCGGTCGGCGTCTTTGAGCAGTTTCACCACGTCCGGGAAGCGGAGGCCGCCAAGATACGCCTGGGAAAGCAGGCGGCGCGCGGTCTCTTGCATCTGCTCCGCCTGTTCGCGGCGGCTTGCCCGCGGCGGCGTATCGGAGACGAAGGTGCCGCGGCCCCGCTGCGTCTCGATGAAGCCGAGCGCCTCCAACTCGTCGTAGGCCTTCTTGACGGTGAGCGGCGCGATTACGAGCTGCTCGCTCAATTCCCGGTGCGATGCCAGCTTCTCGCCGCTTTTCAGCCGTCCGCCGGCGATAGCTTCGGTGATCTGCCGCATGATCTGGCGGTAAAGGGGAAGCTCGTCCGAAGGGTTGACGAAAAGCTGCATACCTATGTGATATATAACTCTATATCACTATATCTGTCAAGAGCGAAATTGCGAGCGCTTAACGCGGCGGCGCGGAGAGGCGGAGGGCGGCGCGGACCTTCCCGCTCAGAGCACAAGATCGGCGCGCGGTTCGGCGGCCAGTCGGCGCGCCCCTCTCTTTATGGAAACTCACCGTGAGTCGCTGATTCGGCGCAGGCGGGTGTCAATCTCGCGCGACGACCGAAGTGCGTTCACACGAGTGTGAACGCTGCACGCATGAGTGCGTACGCCACGATCCGTCCTGTAGACTCAAGAGAATGGATCTCGCCATTCAAGCAGACGACGTACGCGCTGCCGCGGAGCGCATACGGCCGCTGGCGCGGCGCACGCCCGTCATGACCTCAGCCAGTTTCGACGCCGCGGCAGGCACGCGCGTCTTCTTCAAGTGCGAGAATCTGCAGCGCAGCGGCTCCTTCAAGATTCGCGGCGCTTCGAACCTGATCCTCTCGCTGCCCGATGCGGCGCTGGCGCGCGGCATCGTGACGTATTCCTCCGGCAACCACGCGCAGGCCGTGGCCATTGCCGCTAAACATGTCGGCGCGCAGGCGACAATCGTGATGCCGGAGGACGCGCCCAAGTCGAAGCTGGAATCGACGCGCGCACAGGGAGCGAAGATTGTCACTTACAACCGGCGGACGGAAACGCGCGAAACCATCGCCGCCGCAATTATGCAGCAGACCGGCGCAACCCTCGTGCCGCCGTTCGACCACCCCATGATTATGGCGGGCCAGGGCACGGCTGCCATGGAACTTTTCGAAGAAGCCGGGCCGCTGGATGCGCTGATGACTCCGGTGGGCGGCGGCGGACTGATCTCCGGATGCGCCACCATCGCCAAGGCGATGAACCCCGGCATCCGCGTCTTTGGCGTAGAGCCCGAGGGCGCGAACGATACGTTTCTCTCGCTGGCGGCCGGCGAGCGCGTGACAGTGGCGCATCCCGATACGATCGCCGACGGGCTCCGCTCGCCGCGTCCCGGCGAACTGACGTTCCCGGTGGTAAAACGCCTGGTGGAGCGCATCATTCTGGTGAGCGACGACGAAATTCGCGCCGCGGTGAAATTCCTGCTGCTGCGGCTGAAGATTCTTGTCGAGCCGAGCGGCGCTGTGCCCGCGGCGGCGCTGCTTGCCGGCAAGCTGCCGCCGGAGATCCAGTCGGTGGGCGTGGTGCTTTCGGGCGGCAACGTGGATTTCGAAGAGCTCGCCAAATATTAAGCCATGTCTACTGCGTTGTTATCGGGACCCATTTACCGGGAGCACCTTGCGGGCCGGGTTGATCATCCGGAGCGGCCCGAGCGGTACGACGCCGTTATCCGCGCTCTGGAGAAATCGGGCCTCGCGCAAGACCTGCTGCCGGTCACGCCGCGCGAGGCTACCGAAGACGAACTGCTGCTTTGCCACACGCAGAAGTATCTGAAGATCGCCAAACACGATGTGGACGCCGGTTTGCCTTCTCTTTCGACGGGCGATACCGATATCGGGCCGAACTCATGGGACGTGGCCTCGCGCGCGGTTGGCGGCGTGCTGAACGCGGTGGACGCGGTGATTTCCGGCGAGGCGCGCAATGCCTTTTGCGCCGTCCGCCCGCCGGGACACCACGCTTCAGCAGGCCGCGGCATGGGCTTCTGCCTGTTCAATAACGTAGCCATCGCCGCGCGCTATGCGCAGCGCAAGCACGGCCTGGAGCGCGTGATGATTGTCGATTGGGACGTACACCACGGCAACGGCACGCAGGATATTTTCTATTCGGACCCCTCGGTGTTCTTCTTCAGCACGCATCAGTGGCCGCTCTATCCCGGCACGGGCCGTCCGGACGAAACCGGCGAAGGCCGGGGCGCTGGAAGCACCATGAACTTTCCGTTTCCGGCCGGATCGGGCCGCGCGGAAATTCTCGGAGCGGTGCGAAACTCGCTGATGCCCGCGGCGGAGAAGTTCCGTCCCGAGTTGTTGCTGATTTCGGCCGGTTTCGACTCGCGCATCGGCGATTTGCTGGGACAGTTCACGCTGACCGACGACGATTTCGCCGATCTGACGCGCGGCGTGATGGAAATGGCGGAGCGTCACGCAGGCGGGCGGGTGGTTTCGTTGCTGGAGGGCGGGTATAACTTAAGCGGACTGGCATCAGCAGCCACGCGGCACGTGGAGACGCTGGCGGGTCACTAACGACCAACCCCGGCTGATGCTTCCGGCTATGGAGTGTCGCTGAAATACGTGGAGGGCGGTGTTGCAGGGCGAAGGGGCGCAACTCGTCGCCCTGCTAACTTGGCTTCGATAAGCTAGTTGCTGGACCCGGCCGCGGTGGCTATACCCGCCGCCGTGTTCACCTGCGGCTGGTAGCGCAACACGTAGTGGTGCATCGCCACTTCCGTCCAGCTCATGCCGAAGCTCTTGGCTTCCTGCAGGGCCTTCTGGTTGTCCCAATGGTCGTGCGCGATTCGATAGCAGGCCACCACCGTCCCGGTGCGGTCTGCGCCACGGCGGCAGTGCACGAATACCGGCCCGGTCGACGCGTCGTCGAACAGCGCCAGCACCTTAGCGACATCGGCGGGTGACGGCGCGGACATTCCCTGGAACGGTATGGTAACGTACCGCATGCCGGCGGCCTCCACCACTTTGCGCTCCGAAACCGAGCGGTCGCCAGCTTCGCGAAGGTCGATCACGGTCTTCACGCCCAGCTTCGCCAAGCTCTGAAAGCCCTGGTCGGTAGGCTGTGCGCCGCGGTAGACATGATCGTTGACTTGATGGAAGTTAGGCACGCCGGCAGGGTTAGTTTGGGCGAGGCCCGGAAAGGATGCAATTCCTATCGCCAGCGCAGCGATGGCAAACCTTCGGGAAATCATGGCTACTACTACAGATGCAGATCAACGGCGAGCGGTTACAGGCTTCCTCATAACCAGCCGGTAGCCAAGTTCCAGCGCCACCAGCGTGCCATAAAGCAACGGCAGGCGGATATCCGACTTGACCAGCCAATAATAGTGAATCACCGCGGCGATGGCCGTTACATAAACCAGGCGGTGGAGGCGTTGCCAGCGCTTGCCGCCGAGGCGGCGGATCCAGCCAGTGGTGGAGGTGATGGCGAGTGGAATCAGCAGAACGAAGCCAGTGAACCCGGCGGTGACGTATGGCCGCTTGGCGACATCCTTCACGATGGCAGGCATGTCGAAGCCGTGATCCAGCCAAAGGTAGGTGGCGAAGTGGAGGCAGGCGTAGAAGAAGGCGAACAGGCCGATCAAACGGCGGAAGCGGATGAGATCGGGCACGTGCAGCAGCTTCCGCAACGGCGTAATGGCGAGGGTCGCGACGATCAACCGTATGGTCCAGTCGCCGGTGAAGTGGGTGATGAACTCGATCGGGTTGGGAGTGACGTCATTGTGCCAGATCCGCCAGGCGAGCCTGAGAAATGGCGCGAGGCACACGGCCCAGACGAAAATCTTGGCGGCGACCAGCCTGGACCCGGATAGCTTCAGGCCAGATACCTTCAAGCAGGAGTCTCCAGCATTCGTCAATAATTTTTCTTGAGATCCATGCCTGCGTAGAGGCTGGCCACCTGATCGCCGTATCCGTTGAACATCAGCGTGGGGCGCCGCACCGGCACCAAAATGCCGAGCTTTTTCTCGCCCTCGCCCAATCGCTGCTCGGTGGCCTGGCTCCATCGCGGATGATCCACATGCGGGTTCACGTTCGAATAGAAGCCGTATTCCGGCGGGTTGGCGATGTTCCAGGTGGTGGGCGGCTGCTTGGCCACCAGCTTGATCTTGACGATGGACTTGATGCTCTTGAATCCATACTTCCACGGCAGCACCATGCGCACCGGCGCGCCGTCCTGCGGCGGCAGCGTTTCGCCGTACATGCCGACGCACAGCAGCGCCAGCGGATGCATGGCTTCGTCGAGGCGCAAGCCTTCCACATAGGGAAGCTCGATGCCTGCCTGTTCGGGAGACCACATCACTTTCGAATCGTAAAGGCTTTCGAAAGCCACGAACTTGGCCTTAGCGGTGGGGCTTGCTTTCTTGAGCAACTCGCTCAGGGAGTAGCCGGCCCACGGCACCACAATCGACCAGGCTTCCACGCATCGATGGCGGTAGATCCGCTCCTCAATAGGCGCGACTTTCATGATGTCGTCCATGGAGAGCTTGAGCGGCTTTTCCACCTCGCCCTCGATGGAAACGGTCCACGGAGAGGTCTTCAACTTCTGCGCCAGCGTCGCCGGCTGGTTCTTGCGCGTCCCAAACTCGTAGTAATTGTTGTAGTGGGTGACGTCCTCGTAGCTGGTAACGGTTTCGCCAGTGGTGCTCAGCGGGCTCTTGACGAGATTCGGCAGCTTAGTCTCCGCCAGCGCGCGCGCGGAAGGCGAGAGAAGCTCCTTGCCGGCTAGGAATGCGGCGGGAATGCCCGCAAGAAACTTGCGGCGGTCAAAATAAATCGGCTTGGGGGTGATGTCGGAATGGCGGAGATCCGCGGGTTTCTTGATTAGCAAGGAAAAGGCCCTCTACATAAGGTTATACGACGAAGAAGGGAAAAACGGATGTAAAACAGGCCTCCTGGGCTGCCCCGTGCTGCAAATGCTCTCGGGAAATAGGAAGGACAGGCCCGGAGGCCTGTCCTACATGCCCCTTAGAAGTTCAGCCGCGCCACGAACTCCAGGCTTCTTGCGCCCGGATCGTTGGTGTTGTTGAGGTCGCGGAAGGCCGATGAGGTCTGTCCGAACGAAGTACTGCCGACCGACGAGCTATCGCTGCCGCCGGTGGCGCCGCCGCCATCGATCACAATGTTCGGATGGTTGAAGACGTTCAGCGCCTGGATGCGGAACTCGAAGTTTAACCGCTCTTTGATCTGGGTGCGCTTGACCAGGCTTATATCCCACTTGAAAAGCCACGGGCCCCAGAGAAACACCTGATCGCAAATCTGGCCCGCCGCGTTGCACTGTCCGATGTAGGGCGCGCTGGGGTTGAAGGTCCCGCCGTTTCCAGCCGCCGCAAGCGTGTTCTGGATCAACGACTGCGGCAGGAAATAAGCTGTACCCACGGCAACCCCGCTCGCATTGATCTGGCTGGTGAAGTTGAGCCCCATTTCGCTCTGCAACTGACTTTGGGTCATGTTGTGCAGCACCACGCCTCCATCGTTCTGGTTAAACGTGTCGCGGCCGCTGGTGAGGTTGATGGGCACGCCGCTCTGCATGCGGCCCACTCCGGCGATTTCCCACCCGCCGATCGCTTTTCCCACCACGCCGTGCGCGCTCGAGAGCATCGACCGGCCCGGACCGAACGGAAGCTGGTAAACCCAGGTTACCTTGATCCCGTCACGGATATCGTAGCTGGTCGGACCTTTGTCCCCGCCCCAATCGCGCAGCGTAGGCGTGTTGGCATCGGTCAGCGACTTGGAAAACGCATAGCTGAGCTGCATCTGGAGGCCGGTGGCAAGCCTTCGGCGCATTTCGACCTGGCCCGAGTTGTAGGTGCTCGAATTGCGATTCGTTTCCTCGGTGGAATTGCCGCCGTTGTTCGGGTTCACCTGGAAAAGGTTGATGGGGTATCCCGCCTTGGTCAAGGCGGCCATGCGAGTGGCATTAGTGGCGATGGCATTAGCGGCTGCGCCAGCCTGACCCTGGGCAAGATACGTGGCGGTAGTCTGGTCGGTATTGCTGCCGATAGCCGTCGTGATAATTGGTACGGGAACCTGCCCGGGTAATCCCTGGTTGCTGTAGTTATTGTTGGCCAGCTTGAAGCCCGTCCCCGATTGCGCCGTCGCCAGCAGTTGCGGCAGAGAGAGGCCATTGGAGATCGCCAAATTATTCTGCGCGGCTTCGAACTGGGTAGCGAATCCACTTTCGACGGTATTCACTTCGTTGAGATTCACTGCCGACCAGAGGCCTACTCCGTGATTAGCCACATAGCGAACGTCAACCACGGTATTCTTGCTCAACTGCCGCTGGAATCCAGCCGTCCAGCTTTCGACATACTCGGGCTTAATGTTGGGATTCCAGTCTTCTATGCTTGCGCCGCTTTGCACGGCCAGCGGAAAGCTGGGGTTGGGGAAGCTGGGGTCGATGCTGGTGGGGGCCAGCGTGGGCAGCGTCGGATTGCTAAATTGTACATTGCCCGCCGTAAACACGCTGGGCGTGGTGGAAGGGCTGGTGCTCGTGCTGAGGCTGCGGCCCGCATTGCCGCTCCAGACGCCCTCCAGCGCCCCCATTCCCTGGCGAGTCGTGGAAATGCTGAAACCGCCGCGCAACACCGCATCGTCACCCGTCAGCCAGTGGAGAAATCCGCCCTTTGCAATGCGGTAGGCGATGCCGAAGGAAGGGCTGAAATGGCCGGCGCCCGGGTCAAAGCCCCCAGTGCCCGCCGGGATCAGCGATAGTATCGGCGACGAACCATCGAGCACTCCCGGCTTGAAGAGATTGCCTACCCCCGAGACGCCATAGAGACCAGCGAAGCCCGGCCGGGTGTACAAGTTGTCGAGGTTTTCGAGGGCTCCCTGACGGTCCCAGCGCAGGCCTGCGGTCAGCGTGAGATTGGCATTGGCGTGCCAGGTATCCTGAACGTACAAAGCCTGTTCCCGGACGCGGTTGCGGTCCACGGTGAAGTTCTGCCCGTATGTTCTGGTGGTCTCGCCGAGCACGGCCGAACTGGTGACCGCGCTGACCCGGCCCGCGATGATCGCGTAGAGATTGGCGGCGTCGCTCAGGTTCGTGGCGCTGGCGCCGGGAAGCGTGTTGGTGGTGAACAGTGAGGTAGCGCCGGTATTATCGGGGTCGCCGGTGGCTTGTCCGAGCGTCACCGTGTTGAGCAGCGACGAATTCGCCGCGCCCTGCCAGTTGTTGACCTGCGTATAGCTGAATCCGAAGTTCAGCAGGTGATTTCCCTTCAAATAGCTCACGTTGTCGTTCGCCTGATACACCGGCGCGCTGCGCGGCGCGAACCCGGTGTAGTTGCCGGTATAAGGGTTGGTCATGTATGTGGTGGCGCCGGCTGTTGCCGCGCCAAACTGCACCAGTTTTCCGTTCCAGATGCCGTAGTCGGTGGGCGAAAGGCCATCGCCCAGGATGTCCGTGCCACCCTGGATGCCTCCGGTCAGTTCGTTGGTGATATGCGGCGTGACCACCGAGCGCAATCCGATCGCTCCCGTCCAGTTGATGCCATATTGTCCTTCGAGAGCGGGCGAGCCGAGCTGCGTCCCCGTACCCGGCAGAATTGCATAGGTGCCGTTCAGACCGTCGGGAGTGCGATCGTTGGTCTGATAGTTCCAGACAAAGTTGATGTGGTTTTTTTCGTTGACGTTGTAGTCGATCCGCGCGGTTTGGAACTTGCGGTTGTTGACGGCCTTGGCGCTGGTGGCAAACTCGTTGCGGTTGTAATCGCTATTGGTCGCGATGCGATTGACCAGAGTGCCGCCGGAGCTGGTGAGCTGATTAATCAGTGCATAGGTCTTCGCCAGGGTGGGATCGCCGCTGGTTTGGAAGGGCGCGACGCCGGCCGGCAGCGAAGGGTTGGCAGCCGCGGCCAGCGCGTAAAGATTCACAGTGCGCAGGGCGGACGCATTAGACCCGGTGCAGGGAGTCGAGGTTGGGCAATAGCTGAACAGACCGCTGGCGGCTGCGGGAGAGAGCCACATTCCCGTTTCCGGGAACGACTGGGGCAGATCGAAGAACTCGAACGATTCGAAGAAAAATAGCTTGTTCTTCTTGATGGGTCCGCCGATGGTGAAACCATATTCGTTAAGGTTGATTCTGTCTTTTGGAGTACCCACGAGGCAGTTGAAAAAGTAGCAGGCTTCGAGCGCGGAGTTGCGGTTGGTCTCGTAGAGCCCGCCGTGGAATTGGTTGGTGCCGCCCTTGGTGACGAATTTAATCTGCACGGCGCCTTCACCGGTGCTGTCCGCGTTGCCGGCAGCCGTGCTCATGGTCATCTCTTCAATCGCCTGGGTGCGCGGCTGGACGTTATTGAAAACCGCATCCCCGGTCTTGTTGGTATTATCCTGGACGTTGATTCCATCAATGGTGATGTTGATGGTCTCGTCCGGCAAGCCGTTGATGGTGGCATAACGGACGCCGCTCGGATTCTGCGTGCCCGGCTGGCTCGCGATTAACTCGGTGACGTTGTGGCTGGTGAACGGAAGGTCGTTGACCTGCCGGCCTTGCAGCGTGGAACTGATGGTTGCCGAATCGGTCTGCACGATTTCCGCTCCGGCCGTGACTTCCACGGTTTCCGTGGCGGCGCCTACCGTAAGGGTTATATTCACGGTGGCGGGAACGCCTGCGTCGATCACCACGTTCTCGTTGGCGGCGGCCTTAAAGCCTTCGTGCGTAACCGTGACCTTGTAGGCGCCGGTCTGAAGGCTGGGGAGCGCCCAATAGCCCTTCTCGTCAGTGGTAGCGCGAAAACTCTGGCCAGTGGCGGTTTGAAGCACCACCACCTGCGCGCCCGGAACGGTCGCGCCTGCCGGGTCGGTTACCACGCCGTCCATGCGAGCCGTGGTTGTAACTTGAGTGAAGCCAGCGAGCACGCTGGCGAAGAATAGAGCACACGTTGTGAACAAACGCATCAAAACCCCTCCCTGAGACTGGTATTTTCGCTATGGTATTACAAACGAGGCGTGAAAAGCCAGACGGGGATCGAAGAACTTGGAAATTTTTTCGGAGCGACAGCGCGCGCGTCTCCCAAGCGACGGAGTGACTCGATTGCCCGACACAATTCAAAGTCTTTCAAAGTTCTAACGGTACCGGAACCGTTAGCGCGCGAAAATTTTGGTTTTTTCCGGTACTCAAGACTCAAAAAAGGCGTACAATTCTTATTCACTTAACGGTTTTTAGGGGAAAATCGGGGATGAGATGGGAGGCCCTGTGGCCCAATCGATTGACCGCGAGTTGAGGGGATTGCGGCGGGCGGGACGACGCCTTGAGAAAGCCACGAAGGAATGGGGAGAAGCGCACCGCCTATATGTCGTGGCGCTCAACGAACTGAACCTCAGAACAAATCCGCAGAAGCGGCCGACATTATTATCGAGATCCGATCCTCCGGCGGCCATTCGGTGAATCCGGTTTTCTGCGATCTCCTACCCCGGGCTTGCAACCGAACGTGAACCTCGACAGCCCTATACCGGCAGCTGTTGGAGTAGCGCGTCCTCTGCGAACTCTGCCGGATCGGTAACGCTCTGCAGGGAATCGAGCGATTCTAACACGCGCTCGAGCAGACTGTCGGTTTGTGAAACCGTAGTCTTCAAGGTATCGATGGAACGCGCTTGCGAAGTGAGGCGGTCGTCCAGCGACGACATGGTCTTCGCGAGCAATTTCTCCATGGCCGAGACAATCTGTGACGTGGATGGCATATCCGCCAGTTTGGCGGCATGCTCGTCCAGCCGGACTTCCATTTGCGCGAAGCGGCCAGTACTGGCGGTTTCTTGCGAGGCGATTCTGATTTCCAGATTCGCTAAGGCGCGCTTGATCTCTTCGGTTATTGCCGGATCGAGGCCGCTACCTTCACGGCGCCCGGCGCTTAGCACGCCAGCTGCTATGCCAGCCAGAAACGCCGCAACTCCGGGAAGAATAAGAAATGTTCGTGACATCCGTAGTAATAGTATGCGCCTTTTGGCAAAGCTAACGCAAGTTTTACCGTGAGTACTAAACGTACTTAGGACGTACCGTGATTGCTTACCCAAGCATATACTGTCATTCTAATCAGCACTAACCGGTGGGTCATATCTAGCATTTTGAAGGCCGGCGACGGGAGATTTCTGGTTGAATGAAACGTCCGAATCCGCCCCCGGCGAGGCGCAGCCTTTCCTGTTGGAATGCGACCGCCGGGGCTGCGTGGTTTGGATGAGCGCGTACGCGCAATCCCAATTGGGGGCCCGGGAGAATCTGGCGGCGGAATTCGCCGGCTGGATTCGCACTGGCGCAAGCTATAGCGTGTGGCCGGTGCTGGCGCTGCCCCGCAGGCTGCTGATCGGCGCGCAGGCGGAGCATCGGGGCGAAACGGATACGGTCCGGATCGAGGACCGGATTCTGCGCCACTATCCACGCCTGCTACGCGCGGAACGCGAGCTCTCGGCTCGCTTGCGACGCCGGAGGAATGGCGGACATAAAGCCGCCCGGCAGATCGAGCTGGAGCGCCAAAGGCTGGGACGCGAACTGCACGCCAGCTTGGGTCAAACGTTGGCAGCCATCGGTCTGCAACTCGAGGTGATCGCCATCCAAATGCCTGCTCGGGCAGAGGCGATACAACGGGCAATCGAAGCAATCGGGCAGCTGGCGGGCGATGCCCTGGAACAAGTACGGGGGATCTCGCGCCGTTTGCATCCGCCGGAGTGGCAGCGCCTTACGCTGGAGACGGCTCTGAGCCAGTTGTGGGAAGTCACCGGCATTCCTCAGCGGTTCGAGGCCCGGTTATGCATTCAGACGCTGCCCGAGGAACCCGCGCAGGAAATCAAGGCGCTGTTCTACCGCGCCGCGCAGGAAGGGTTGGCCAATATCCTGCGGCACTCCGCCGCGTCGCGGGTGGAAATGACGCTCGAAGCGGGGAGCGGCATCGTCTCCCTGACGATTGGCGACGATGGCCGCGGCTTCGATACCTCCACTATGGCCGCCGCGCCGGCAAGCATCGAGCAGGGCATCGGGCTGCGGTCCATCCGCGAAGAGGCCGCCGCATTAGGCGCAAAACTGGAAATTAGGAGCGGGCCGGAAGGCGCCACTTTAAGGGTGCTGGGGCCATTCGCGCCGCGCGAATAAAGGACCAATGGGAGAAACGCCAGCGATCACGGTAGTATTGGTGGACGATCACGCCATTGTGCGGGAGGGCTTAGCCGCGCTCTGCGCCGCCAACGGCATGACCGTTATCGGCCAGGCGGGCGACGGTCCCTCGGCGCTGGAGACAATCGCCAGCCTCAAGCCCGATTTCGTGATTCTCGATCTGCGGATGCCCGGCATGACGGGCGCGGAAGTGATCCGGCGCCTTCGAGCGGACGGGTGCGCGGCCAAGTTGCTGGTTCTTTCCGTCAGCCGCGAAGGTTCCACGGTAATAGAAGCGCTGCGCGCCGGCGCCGACGCTTATCTGTTGAAAGATGGGCCCGGACGGCACCTGTTGGAGGCCATCCAATTCGTGCAGGACGGCGGCGTCTACATATCGCCGCTGCTGCGCGGCGCGGGTTTATTCACCCGCACGGACAAAGGCGCCGCGCACAATCCCATAACCTGTCTCAGCCCGCGCGAAACGGAGGTCTTCTCCCACCTGGTGAACGGGCTCCGCGCCAAGGATATCGCCGAGTTGCTCGACATCAGCCCCAAAACCGTGGATACCTACCGAGCCAGTCTGATGCGCAAGCTGAATGTCCACGACCTGGTGGGACTGGTAAAGTTCGCTATCGAGCAGAATTTAACGGGGACTTCGGGGTCGCGCTGACTTCCCTGCGTTCGGCTCCGGAGAGCCTATTGCGGCCCTGCGCGCTCCGTCGATAGATTTCGAGCGAGCGAATCAGATCTTCTACCGCGGTATGGCGCCGATACAAGCGCTGCAAGGCCCGTTTGCGGATGACATCGCGCGAGATCGGGCGGTTGCGTTCCACCGAAGGGGCGATTGGGAGGGTAATGGGCATCATGTCTGAGGCTTTTCCTAGTCTGGAAGTGGACGTAATTCTGAGTCTTGAAACTTGTCTATTACCTCTGTAAGGGTAGTCACGTTTCTACTTTCGGTCAATACAATCGATCGATTTTCGGTTTCTCTACTTACCATCAGTCACTTCCGGGAAAAACCCAGTTGACAAACCGTAGGGCGGACCCCCTGGTCCGCGGCCGCCCCCCTGGTCGGCCTCTCTCACGGCTCGCGTCGGACTGATCTTGGCTGGTCGAAGAGCGGGTCCAGGGGACTCGCGCGGACCAGGTATTTTAGTAGGGGGGACCCCCTGGTCCGTGGCCGGCCCCGTCAGCTCGATTTTTCCGAGAATTTTGCGGCCGGTAAAGAATCATTCTGTCATGCCCTTCTTATCGCCGCCATCTTCCGCATATCGACCGACCCCGCGGCCAGTTCCGGCAAGGCATTCGCTACGATGGATCGGCTACTGGACGAAGCCCAATCCGTGGTCCTTTTACCTTCGTCAACCGGCTCTGGCTCAGATGGTGGTCGAAGCCATTCCCTTCAATGCCACTGAACTCGGACACTACGAATTGTACGCCTACGTGGTGATGCCGAATCGCGTGCACTGGTTGGCGACGCCTGCTGTGGAATTACAGAAGCTCACCAGATCCCTGAAGAGTATAACTTCCAAACGGGCGAATGCATTGCTTGGGCTGACCGCCGATCACCTGGGCACATGCGCCTGGACGATATCCAGCTTTTACCGCTAGCGATCCGCCAGCGCACCACTGGTGTTGCAACGGCTCGAGCTTTTATCGAAAATTAATCCTGGCAGTCTGGAGAGATTTTCGGCAACTGCGATGCGTGGAACCTACCAGCCGGACTGGAGTTCGATGTGACTTCGCCGGCTGCTGGAGTATCCTGGTAATACTGCGCCAATCTCTTCCGCGCCTCGCATGCGGCCCGCGCGCATGTGCTCAATGCGCGGATTTATTGCTGCGCTGGGAGCCGCGGAATGTCATCGGCGCGAAATGAGAGTGATGCGTCGGGCAGCGCGGCGCGGATTTGGTTTGATCTTTCCATCCGCGGATCTAGTCTAGTACGCTGTCTCAGCAGTGGGAGAGGAAGAGACTTTCCCGGAAAGGAATCGGAATGGACTTAACGAGGCGTGATTTAGGAAGGATAGCTCTGGCGGCGTGGCCGGCGGCGAAGCTGGCCGCTAAGCCGGACTCGCTGTTCGGAGGCGTCCAGGTTGGCGCCAACGTGCCTTACAGTTTTCATAACATGTCCGGCACGGCCGACAAGATTCTGGAATACATGACCCAACTCAATCTGAGCGCCGCCGAGCTTCGGTTGCAGCCCGTGGAAGCTTACCTCGGAGCGCCCGGCGTCTATGCTTCAAGCTTCGACGCTCCGGGCGGAGGCCGAAGCGGCGCAGGCGCACCCCCTGGCGGTCCCGGGCCAGGTCGTGGAGACGCGGCTCGGGGCGCACCCGGTCCAGGCGCAGCGCGCGGCTCAAACGGCGGCGGCCGGGCGCCCCTCACGCCGGAGCAGCAGGCTGCGCAGGCCGAAGCAGCCAAGAAGCTTTCCGATTGGCGCCTCTCGCTTTCCATGGACAAGATTAAGGACTTCCGCAAGAAATACGAAACCGCGGGCGTTCTGATCCAGATCCTTAAGGTCGATAACTTCAACTCCTTCAGCGACGGCGTCACCGACTATTTCTTCGAGGTGGCCAAGAACCTCGGCGCCCACGCCATTTCCACCGAGGGCAGGTTGAGTGACATCGAGCGGCTCGGCAAATTTGCCGATAAGCACAAAATGATGGTCGGCTACCATGGCCATACTGCCGGCGCCGGCGGCGAGGCCTTCGGCGCTCCGGAAAACTGGGAGAAGGCCATGGCGGTCGCGAAGTACAACGGCATCAATCTGGACCTCGGCCATTTCCTGGTCGGCAACCATACCTCGCCGATTCCCTTCATGACCAAATATCACGAACGCATCACGCACATCCACGTGAAGGACCGCAAGTACGACGGCCCCACCGTGCCGTTCGGCCAGGGTGACGTACCCATCGTCGAGAGTCTACAGCTCATGAAGAAGAACCGGTGGAAATTTCAGGCGACGATTGAATTCGAGTATCCGGTCCCGCCGGGGTCGGACGTGCTGACCGAAATGGGCAAGTGCGTCGAGTACTGCAAGAAGGCGCTCGCTTAGAGGCTGGCGACGTCTGGCGTGTAGCGATGCGGCCGGAGCCGTACCGCCGCGCCACCGCAGGCTCAAACCTGAACAGTTCGCCACAGTGCCAGTCTGCGGGCGTTCAGTATCCTTATCGGTAGCTTAGCTACCTCCCGATGTGGTCGAGCCGCCGGATCAGTTCGGGTCAGGCTTCTCGGCGCCATCGATTACAATCAGTTCGACGGGACCCTTGATGGATTCCAGCTTCAGTCCCAACTGCTCCTGAATCGCGGTGAAAAGCGAGGGAAGCTCTAGCGGCGAGACCGCAGCGGGAGCAGTGCCGTCCGGCTGGCGGGATCCACAGCCATTTTCCAGCGCGTAGGTCATTTCGAAATCGTAGATCCCTGTCAAGTTGGTGTGATCGAGAACCGGGCGCTCAAGTTGCCGCGAAAGAGCGACGCAGAGGTTCGCCATTCTGGTCCGGGTTCCTTTCATCACGCCGCAATTCGAGCTAATTCCGGCGGGCGGCTGTGCCGGGTCGCCCTCCTTCATCTTTGAACCCTGATTGCCCATCACAAGCGAGTACTCCGGTTGTTCGCGCGTTTCGAGATGAATCCTGAGATGGAAGCGCTCGGCCAGCAGGGCTCGCAGCCGGATACGCATTTGCTTGGTACGTTCCGGCCCGCGGGCGGGCATGGTCTTTTCATCCTCGGGCGAAATCTTCGTTACGAGATCGAAATGATAGGCGTCGATCCAGCCGGGTCAGCCGGAAATTTGAAAGTCCCTGACGTCGTAGGCCATCTCAATCAAGCCTTTAAGCGTGCCGTTTTCGACGCTCATTCCGGCGTGATTGATGGTGTACGAATTGCCTCGCGAGTTGGGACTGCTAGGCTTCACCGAGGCCACTTCGAACGACAGCGGCGCCTGAGCGAACGCTCCAGCGGCGAGCAGCAGGAACGATACCTGGCTTTTCATATTGGCTTTGACTCCGGCAAGCGCGCGGCGGATAGTTGCCGTTATAGACTGTCATAACGTAAACATCTGGTAATCCGATCGAGGGCGGTTCCGAGCCTTCTGCATGAACATGGGCAGTGCCGCAAGCGGGTGGCCTGGCGAACATACCTTATGCAAGCGGACTAGAACTGCATCCGAACGGGTCAAGCCGTTTTCCTATGGAACAGGTATAGCGGAGTTCATCCGTGAGATTCTGGAAACGGCGCCACCGTCTCGGCGATGAATGTCGGGGCGCCCTTTGGGTCGGGCCGCGGACAAGGGAGTCCCCCCAGGGGTCCGCCGTACAGTCTTGTGTAAGCGGTAAGCCGTCTTTCGTGACTCGGCCCTGTCGGGGACACTATGGGAAATACCTGCGGTTTGACGGCGCATTTATATCGTGCTACGATATTAATTATTCTTGCCGATCCAGCCACTCAACCCGCATGACCTTGCCCTTCCGTCGATCTGCGAACTGGCGGATGCGGACTATCGAGCCCTCGCCGATTTTCGATTTCAGATCCGCCGCTTTCTCCATTTCAGCGAAGAGGCGGCCCGGTCAGAGGGGCTCGAGCCGCAGCAACATCAGTTCCTGTTGACGGTCCGGGCGCTTACCGGCTCGCATGGCGGCTCGCTTGGTCCTACGGTAGGAGAAATCGCCGGGCATCTGCTGGTCCGCCATCACAGCGCCGTTGGCTTGGCTGACAGACTAGTGGAGCGCGGTCTGGTGGAGCGGGTACGCGGCGATGCCGACCGGCGCCAGGTTCGGATCCGGCTGACTACCCAGGGCGAGAGTGCGCTCACGCGGCTCTCCAGCGCCCACCGGGCGGTACTCTTGAGCACTGGCCCGCTGCTGGTGAAGTCCCTCGGCGCGCTGCTTCGACAAAGTCGCGAGAAGCCGGATTGGCAGCGTCAGAAGGAAGACGATGTTCCCAAAGCTTAAGACCGCACTCCATAAGACAATTCATCCCCCAGAGGCGTCCGGCGCCGAAAAGCTGGGCGACTTCACCACTACGCCCCGCGTCATCTGGATTTCTCTACTCGCGACCGGCATCGGTTTGGTCGGCGCATTCATCGCATTGCTTCTGCTGAAACTGATCAGCCTCTTTACCAATCTCTTCTTCTTCCAGCGATGGAGTGTTGCAACGGCATCGCCCGCGGCGAACCACCTGGGCGTCTGGGAAGTGGCCGTGCCGGTGATCGGCGCGCTAATTATCGGCCTGATGGCGCGTTATGGGTCGGAGCGCATCCGCGGCCACGGCATCCCGGAGGCTATCGAGGCAATCCTGATCAACGGCAGCAAAGTGGAGCCGAAGGTTGCGATTCTCAAGCCGCTATCGAGCGCGATTTCGATCGGCTCGGGCGGCCCGTTCGGCGCCGAAGGTCCCATCATCATGACGGGCGGCGCATTCGGCTCCATGATCGCGCAGTTCTTCCACCTCTCGAGCACGGAACGGAAGACGCTGCTGGTGGCCGGCGCCGCGGGCGGCATGTCCGCCACGTTTGCCGCGCCCGTTGCGGCTGTGCTGCTGGCAGTGGAGCTGCTGCTCTTCGAATGGAAACCGCGGAGCCTGATCCCCGTCGCGCTGGCCAGTGTGGCGGCGGGGGCGATGCGCCGATACCTGCTGGGCGTGGGGCCGCTATTTCCGGTACCGCCGCATCCGGTCTTCATCGGGCCGGCGGGACTGATGGGTTGCATCGTCGCGGGAGTCGCGGCCGGCGCGCTATCCGCCTTGCTCACGTTGGCGGTATATGGCGCTGAAGATCTGTTCCATAACCTTCCCATTCATTGGATGTGGTGGCCGGCGATTGGCGGCTTGACCATCGGACTCGGCGGCCTGATCTTTCCGCAAGCGCTGGGCGTGGGCTACGACACTATAGGCGCGTTGTTGCAGGGAGACGTGCCGCGGAACATGATCGTGGGCATCCTGCTGGTGAAATCGGTAATCTGGGCAGTGTCGCTGGGGTCGGGAACTTCGGGCGGCGTGCTGGCGCCGCTACTCATGATGGGCGGGGCCTTGGGCGGGCTTGAAGCGATGTTCCTGCCGCACGAAGGCGCCGGATTCTGGCCGCTGGTGAGCATGGGCGCGATCCTGGGCGGCACGATGCGCTCGCCGTTCACCGGCATCATCTTCGCGCTGGAGTTGACTCACGATGTCAACATGCTGCTGCCCCTGCTGCTGGCGGTGACCATCGCCCACGGGTTCACGGTCCTGACGCTGCGCCGTTCCATCCTGACGGAGAAGGTGGCGCGGCGCGGATTCCATCTCAGCCGCGAATACGCCGTGGATCCGCTGGAAATCCTTTTCGTGCGCGAAGTGATGCGCAGCAACATCGTCGCCTTCCCTTCGAATATGCAGTCCGCGGAGGCGGCCGATTCCTTGAAGCCGGGCCGCGTGCGCCGCGGCCAATTGTTATACGCGGTAGTGGATGCGGATCGACGACTCATGGGCGCCATCACGCGCAACGATCTGCATGAGACGCTGCGTGGCAAGCATCCTAGGGGACTGCTCGCCGACGCGGCCAGGAAGGACCCCGTGGTGGCCTATGCCGACGAACCGTTGCGCGTGGTGGTTTACCGCATGGCCGAAACGGGATTTACGCGGCTGCCGGTTTTAGACAGCCACCACTCGCGCAAACTGGTTGGGATGATCTCGCTGCACGACCTGCTGCATGCACGAGTCCGGTCGCTCGAAGAAGAGCGCCGGCGGGAACGCGTACTGCGAATCCGTCTGCCGTTCGGCGCGCGCGAACCGGCCGCGGCGGATCGCAAGAGATGATGACGATCGGCCATTCCAACCGGCCCTTGGAAGAGCTGATCGGAATGCTGCAAGCGCACAGCGTCGATTTGCTGGTGGACGTGCGAACGGTTCCCAAATCGCGCTACAACCCGCAATTCAACACGGATAGTCTGCCGGCGCCGCTGCGCGCGGCCGGCATCGAGTATCTCCACATGCCGGGGCTGGGCGGCTTGCGGCGCGCGCGCAAAGACTCCATCAATACCGGCTGGCGCAATGACAGCTTTCGCGGTTATGCGGACTACATGCAGACCCCGGAATTCGACGCCGCGCTGGCCGAGCTGTTGCGCGTGTCGGAGGGGCGCGAGGCGGCAGTGATGTGCGCGGAGGCCGTGCCATGGCGCTGCCACCGTTCCATGATCGCCGATGCGCTGACCGCGCGCGGGGTTGCGGTGGAACACATCATGAGCGCGGCTAAGCGGAGCCCGCATAAGACGACTGGTTTCGCGCATGTCGAGGGAACTCGGGTGACCTATCCGGCGGAGACTTTGGAGTTGTTTTAACTATCGCAAAGCGACCCGTATACCACGATGGTGTTAGCGCCTTACCCGCCGCCAGCGGTATGCAGAAAGCCTTCGATCGCGTGATGTTATGTTCCGCGGGCGGGCGTAATGTAAGGAAAACAAGGCCAAGGTTTCTTAAGGAGGGCTGATAGAATATGGCAGCCGTAGCTGAGTTGATACACAGGCCCCAAACGGGCTCGGCGATCGCGGAAAATGAATTGATTGGCGCCCGTACCGGTCTGCGACATGTATGGAACTCCGTCCAAATGGTGGCTCGAACGGATGCGGGCGTTTTAATACAAGGTGAAACCGGCACCGGCAAAGAACTCGTCGCCAGGGCTGTTCATGAAGAGAGCCATCGCAGGTCCGGCCCGTTCGTAACACTGAACTGCGCCGCCATGCCGGGCGGACTTCTCGAGAGCGAACTGTTCGGCCATGAGCGTGGGGCGTTCACGGGGGCCTTGATGCAGACCACCGGCCGCTTTCAGCTCGCCGATCGAGGAACCTTATTTCTAGACGAAATCGGCGACCTGCCGATTGAGCTGCAGCCTAAGTTATTGCGAGTGCTGCAAGAGCAGGAATTTGAAAGGCTGGGCGGCACTCGCACCATTCACGTGGATGTTCGCGTGGTCGCCGCGACGAATCAGGATCTGGCGCAAATGGTGCAGGACCGGCGGTTCCGCGCCGACCTGTATTACCGGCTCAATGTTTTTCCGATTCTGCTTCCCCCTCTGCGCGACCGTTTGGAAGACATTCCACTGCTGGTGCATCACTTCGTGAGCAAGTTCGCACGCCGTTTGAACAACAAGGAGCTGAAGCATATCCCCAGCGAAGTGATGGAGGTGCTGCGCCTCCACGATTGGCCGGGGAACATCCGTGAATTGCAAAACTTCATCGAACGCGCCATGATCCTGAGCCCCGGGCCGGAATTACGGCTGCCGCCCGACGAACTCAAACGCCTGGTAAAGTGCGATACGCCATCTGCGATTCGGACGCTCGCCCACGCCGAGCGCGATCATATCCTGCACGTGCTTCGGGAGGTTAGCGGGGTGGTGGGAGGGCGCGATGGCGCGGCAGCCCGGCTGGGTGTGCCGCGAACTACTTTGCTCTATCGGATGCGAAAGCTGGGAATTGGGCAAGGGCCGGCTGAGGCGGCTAGCGCTGCAGCGGGTGCGTCGTAATAGCCGTCGTAATAGCCAATGACGGGCGGCGAGCACTTACTGTCGGGGGTTCGACTTACGCCGGCAGCTGGCCTTTCAACACGCGAACGCCGCCGGCTCCGGCAATGCGCACTTCGGACGTAAATCCAATGAACAAGCCATGCTCAACCAGCCCCACGACATGATCGAGCTCCCTCGCTAACGACTCCGGAGAGACGATCGGGCCGAAGGCGCAGTCGAGGATATTGTGCCCGCCGTCGCTCGTAAAGGGTTCGCCATCCGGGTTGCGGCGCAGCACCGGTTTCGCCCCCATGTCCAGGAGTTTACGCATGGTCGCCTGCCAGCCGAAAGGCACTACTTCCACCGGTACCGGGTAGTGCGTGCCCAGGCGGCTCACCAGCTTGCGATCATCGACTACGATCACCAGACGCTTGCTCGCACTGGCGACGATCTTCTCCCGGAGCAGGGCGCCGCCGCGGCCCTTGATCAGGTTCAGAGTCGCTTCCTCGACCTCATCTGCGCCGTCGATGGTCATATCGATCTGAGACGCCTCATTCAGGCTGGTCAGTGGAATTCCCAGAGCTCGCGCTTGCGCGGCGGTGGCATCGGACGTCGGGATTCCGACGATGCGCAAGCCCTCACCCACCCGCCTGCCGAGCGCGTTCACGGCGAGTGCCGCCGTGGAGCCCGACCCCAGCCCCACGATCATTCCATCGGTCACCTGCGCCGCCGCCGATTCAGCCGCAGCCTGTTTCAATTGATTTTCGTCTTGGCTCATGCCGCTTACGGAGTGTACCCTTCTTCCGGCGTTTTGTCGAGTTGGAGGCAAGTAGGATGCCGATCCGAGTTTGGCGCAATACTTGCCATACGAATTTCATGCGAGAGAAACGCGAACGCGAACTAATCGCCGCCGGCAAGCGTGGAGACAGAGCCGCGCTCGACGAATTGTTCGAGCGGCATTATCCATCGTCACTCTGTACAGCGCGGCGGATTCTGCGTTCCGAGGAAGAGTCGCAGGACGCGGTGCAGACCGCTTATCTTTCCGCCTTCCGTCACTTGCACACCTTTCGAGGCGATGCCGCCTTCAAGACTTGGATCACACGCATTGTGACGAACCACTGTCTGATGCGGCTTCGCCAACCCTGGCTGGGAACCCGCTGGGTTGGCCTGGACTCGCTGGCCGCCAATGGAGAATCGTCGCGGCTTGCCTCACCGGGGCCAACTCCTGAGGCGTCTGCATATTGCCGGGAAGTCGGCTCGGCTGTGGCGGACGCGGCCGCCAGACTTCCGAAGCCATTGTGCGAGGTGTTCCAGCTATACGCGGTTTCCGGCCTGCCTCTCAGGCAGGTGGCGGCGGAAATGGGTCTTACTTTGCCCGCCGCGAAGTCGCGTCTCTTCCGCGCAAACGCACGGATGCGGGAACGCCTCCAGCCGGTTTGGTCGAACACGCGCGGCGCGGCGGCGCGGCGGGTCAACGCAAATCCCCAAGGCTTCGAGGTGCGGGACGAGGCGGCTTGAGTGGCGCGGCTTGTGATCGGGAATAACCCGGTATCGCCGGCTGCAACTGTCAAACGACGGGCCGTGTCTGCCCATAGTTGGGCATTTGTCAACAATCGGGCATCCCGACTCCCTGCGCTGGGGAGGACCGGCTGCGTATGAGCGCTGGGATATTCCCGATTTCGAGCCGGCGAAGCTCTTGGGCTGTTCTTCTAGCGGGCGGCGATGGAACCCGTTTGCAGAGCCTGACCCGCCAAATCGCGGGCGATTCCCGGCCAAAGCAGTTCTGCCATATTTTCGGCGGCAAGAGCTTGCTGGGCCAGACGCTGGAACGCCTCGATCCATTATTCCGCAGCGATCGAACGATGTTCGTAGTGACAAAGGCCCACGAGGTATTCTACCGGGACGATCTGCGGCGCACGGACGAGTCCCGCATTCTCGCGCAGCCGCAGAATCGTGGGACGGCCGTCGCCATTGCCGCGGCGCTTCTACGGATTGTGCGGAGCGACCCAGATGCCGTGGTGGCCTTCTTTCCTTGCGATCACTACTATGCGGACGACGATGCGTTCGCTTCGACCGTCAGAACTGCCCTCGCGTACGCCGCGGAATACCCGGCGTCGTTGATTCTCCTAAGGAACTCCCGCTGCGAACCCTTCAATTCAGCCAGCTACGCGGCAGGTTTTTCTTCGATCGGTACGAGTTTGTAGCCGAGCTGCTGTGCCTGCCGTTTGATTTTGGCTTCGAACCG